>Ga0307516_10002586_pt1 | contig 24032 bp, 30 predicted proteins | sample 19_EM_MG_FD_203310 | JGI IMG/M metagenome (GOLD analysis project Ga0307516, IMG submission 203310) | Populus trichocarpa ectomycorrhiza microbial communities from riparian zone in the Pacific Northwest, United States - 19_EM | ecosystem: Host-associated > Plants > Roots > Unclassified | place...
CCGTTCTGTGATAAGGCTAATAACACTCTACTGGCCCCACTCCATCGATGTATTGCAGCCAGAATGGGCATCTATCAATGGGTTCCAACCAATTTTCTTTTCCAGCCAAAAAGATGTAACTTCATTTTTGGTATTCCTCTGCCAGCCATATTCTCCAGTTGACATTTGTTTGAGCAGGGTTATTTTGAGAGGTCATTCTTTGGTGATGGCCAAGGGGAACCAGTTGAATTTGGGGCAGATCAATGTAAATGCATGGTTTTTCTTTACCCTCCCAAAATTTACACACAGAACCAAACACAGGTATCCTCGTTCGTGATGATGATGCCAGGAAACAACTGAAGAAGAGATTGGGAGATAAGAGTATCATCATGTGAGCACTGTCTCAGTGCAAATTTGTACCTTTATAACATCCATTTCAGGACATTGTATGAGAGCAAAGGTCTGGAATTCAATGATGTAGGTCCCACCCAGCTGAGGGCTGTCATAGACCTCTAACACTGTATAGGTCCTGTTATACAATTTCTTCGAGGACTCCACTGCAGATCTTGACCAGTGGCAACTACTGACAAGGGGAGGTTCTGATGGAATACATGACACTCCTGCACCAGATTTTGATGAAACCAGACATACAAGTATCTGTATAGAGGTACTACCCTAGGTTCCTCACCACCCCACCATCACTCAACAATAAGTTGTAGCTGAAATTTCTCTATGTTGCCATCACACGTGCCCGGAAGAACCTCTGGTTTTTGGACAACTCTGAGAGGGCTGAGCCAATGAAGGTACTTGACCCATTTGTTCCTTTCCAACATTGCTGACCACCTTACAAAGGCTCATTGGAGTTGTAGAAATCAAATTAAAGTCTGGGGGTCCACTTCCAAGATTCCCCGCTTGGCTACAGAATCCTCTTCCCAAGATTGGATTGACAGGGGGAAAATGTATATCCAATACTCCTGTGCCAAGACAGTGCTGATACCAGGGTTCCAGGATGTTCACCAGCAAGCGTTATGCTCAGGCTGTAGTTGCATTTCAGCGAGCTCAAAAACCCCGAGAAGCCATGATTTGCCGCGCGTTTCTCCTCCGGGAGAATGCCAGGGTAGTGCCAGATGACCAGACAAAGGAGCGGGCAAAAGCTTTCACCGAAGCCGGGGAGATATTCTCTACTTGCGCGAGCGAATCTCAGCCGCACCAGAAGAAGGAAAGGTTGGCATATTATACCAATGCCGCGGAGTGTTTCGCCCAAGGCCACAGGTTCAAGGAAGCAGGTGATTGTTTCATGCTTGCGGGGCATTATTCCAAAGCAGCCTGTGCATATCGAGAGGGTGGCCACTTCGATGAGATGGTGGGGGTGCTTGAGGGACACGCAGATCAGATTGAAGCCAAGCTCCTTGCTCAGCTGAAAAAAGTTGCGCAAATGAACTACTTCAAGGTGGGTAAAACAGCCTATCACTGGAGACCAACAACTGAAACCGTACACCATTAGAATGGGAAGGTCAAGTGAGTCGTGGGGAGAAAACCCTCAAAAACCAAATCCTAACGGGCGAGTATAGGAAAGCTCAGCAGTTGTTCGCGTCAAAAGAAAAGGCCATCGCATTCGCGGAGGATTATGGCTTTGACGAGGCACAAGTCGAGTTGCTCCACACATCAGGGATGATCTTCAAATCCGCAGAGGTCCTTATGGACAACGGCAAGACAGCAGACGCAGTCAAAATCCTAATTGCCCCACCAAGGGCGCCAGATCGCACGAGGCGCGCCATAGAGTATTTGTTAGCTGGACTCTGGCAATATCAGTCATTCGGCACGGAGCATCCCACAACAGATCCGGGGGTCGTTTCCGAGTTATTGACATTATCAGACACTCTGAGACACGTCATACGCGAACCAGAGGCACGAGAGGTAAGTTTGTCGTTCTCCTACAGTGTGGCGCTAACCCTTGAAAAACACAGATCGCAATGTTCAGAGCAAGATACAAAGCCGATTTCAAAACGCTCCGCACTCTGCACCTCGAGTTCGTCGGAGTCGAAAATTACTCTGCTGCGTTGTTGTGCCTCGATCCCATCTTCACTTCCACCCTACCTCCCCAAGGCGCTCCGGTGGTCGACCATGAGCCTGATCTTTCCCTCCATTTCGCCTACTTCAAGCTTTTAGATCACCTGAGGCGCGAGCACCCCTCCGAGTCGGACCCAGGTCCCGCCCGCCAAAAGGTCTTCGCATTCCAGCCACGTCAAGACGACAGATTTTTCATCCCAGTCAACGGCTTCTTGCACGCGGTCTTCGTCTCCGAGGCGGACATTGTGCAGGAAAAGGGTGGTTGCGTTGTCACTCACGAGGAACTCAGGCGCGTACTTGATCGCAAAATCCCAGACTACATCCGTCTCCGCGGAAAACAACAAAACGATGCGTATCGAAGAAGGCTTGGAGCCTCTCCGTGTCTGACAATGGTGGCAAGGGGTGAATGCCTAAGGGTAGGGTGTCAGTTCCAGCACCTCCGGCGCGAACAGATAACGGTTGACTGGTTCAATTCTCGCATCCGGCTCGTGTTGAAGGAAATTCAAATTTTGAACTTGGCCGGCTTTCACCCTTTGGGCGTCATGCAGTGGGTATCACACTCACTGAAGCCATACCAGATTCTGACCCCGCAACAGGCATTGGGTTGGTGTCCTTTACTCCACTCTGCACCCCCCGTCACCGAAACTCGGGTCCATTGCAATACTTGATCTTGGGAACACGCCCGAATCGAAGGGGGGGCTCAGAGTTCTGCGGGAATGGATCTGGCAGGCATGCGATAAACTATTGTTCGACATGTTCCCTCTGCGGAACCAGTACAATGAAGCCTTTATCCCCGAGTTTATGCCAGCTTGTACGATGGCGTACGACTTTGACTTCCAACAAGCGCGATTGTATGTCCCTCGCACGCGGATGTACAGATACGGGGACAAGAAGTGGCCCCCATGCCTCACCCGGCGAGGGTTCGGAATAGAGAAACACCTTATTGTCAGGGACTTCGCTCAGTTTTTACAGGGTGATCTCCACCAATCATTGGTCCTTGGAGCCTTGTATTTGAGGTGAGTGTTGTAGTTATGCACACTTCGGGATCCTTCAATTTATACATTTGCAGGGAGGTTCTTGTAAAGTGCATCCCTGTGGACGCTGGCCCTTTTTGTGATGCAGTCGAAAGGCTATGTGGTTTGCATATCCTTGCTTATCGATTCAGGACGGGGCGTGGCACATTGCATGGGGTCACTTTACCCCGCAGCTGGTTCATCGGCCTCTCTCGTTCACTCACCCTTCTAGACAAGAACACGAGTTACATCCCGCATTTCGTAAACGACACAATCGAACTTCTTCGGCGCATTGATTTGCAGCGCGAGATCTACAACCCCCAAACTGCTGATAGCCAGCAGTTCAAACACAACGGATCGAGGTTGACTCCCCTATATGCATCGGTACATATCGCCCGAATGTAAGCTAATCTTGATGTTCTCCTCAACGTCAAGATTGACAACTGTTGGCAGCTGTTTCACTCTTTGTCTCCGTGAGTATCTCCCAGCGTGGTGGGTGTTGCACACACATCCTAATGCGCTTTAAGTGGGATACAACATCAACGACAATCAACTCAAACATAGGGTGTTCCAAGCAATTCATGGGCTACGAAGGTCGGAGCGGGTACATGGGGTCTATCGACAGTATGTGATTTCGCACATCTCATCGAGTGTTCATCAAACCCTGGCGGGCTCAGGTACGCAGACGCGCCCGATTGGCGAGGGTTGGAAAACGCGTTCACGAAGTCGTTATGCGACTCAACGCTTGACGAAATGATCCTCCTATTGCATTCAAAGGCCCCAAAGTACCGAGGTTGGGTATCGCGATACGTCCGAACTGTGATGTACGATAATATCGAAGAGGTCCCGGACCGTCTTCGCGCGGCGGCCATAGTTCGCGCAGACATACGTGCAACGGCCGACCCAACCCTTGAGGGGCGCCCGGCCGAACTCGAGAACGAAGATGGGCAGCAGAAGCGCTCTGACTTGCCCGAAGAAGATGTACTCAATCCCAGAGAGGACGAGGCTCCTGTTGATAGCGGCCGCCAAGAGGAAGCCTCCCCCTCTCCTGAGGAGGTCCGAGCTGCCCTCACGTTCGAGGTTGCGTACCGTCGCGTCATGGCACGGAAGAAAGCGGACCTCAAAAGAGTACGCCTCTGGTCCCTTCTCCACGATCGGGCGTCGTCTATGGAATGGCCAAAGGGGAAACGATACAAACTGCTGATGCAAGGGCCACTCGGGCATGTTCTTGCGTGCTTGGATGGTATTAAGATGTTCGCGGACCAGACCAAGATGGATTCGAAGAAACAACTGCGTAGGGCTGACCATACGAGGCTGGAAGAACTCATCGAGAGGTTCGATGCCTCCAGGTAATCAATCGCACATTCCCCCTGTGGTACCTCATCTCACTGGATTTGTACCCAGTGACCTTCGGAGCGCCACAGAAGCGCTCCAAAAGAAACTAGGGCACTCATCTCCGCTCCACGATGGCCGCAACGTTCTGGCACTGAAAGCTGCAGTATTGGAGGTTGAGAAACTAATCAACCGGCTCTCGAAATTCCCAGGACCCGCAGCGATTGAGACGAAAGAACGAATCAAGGAAGATTGGAAGCTTGGGTGGGATGGTATCATAAAGGAGCCAATTAGGCCTGGGAAGGTGCAAGGCCGAGGTTGATCTTGAACGAAGGACACCGTATCTACCCCAGCCATCGCCTCTGGAAGGCCCGGAAAACACCGATTTATTTTGTACTTCTCTCCCCACGTTCCCGTTTCATTCTACCTAGCCTTCTACACCTGGAAACGTTTCTTGCCAAACCCCTGGCCGCGACTGCCCCTGTATCGTGGAGGTTGTCACAGCAAGAGCGAACAGCTGGTGGTTCATTTCGTCAACTCGTTACCGACCGACATTATTCCTTTCCTTGGGATGGTCCTGCACCGGTTGCCAGAGGCTCACCGGCACCTGTGGTCGCTACGTGATCGGTGTTCTGGTCGTAGGCTCCTAACCGCCTTGTGAATCTGTACTGGGGAAGGGGGCACCTCCAAATTGGAAGGCGCTTCGTTGAACTGTTTGCCCCTTTAGGGTGTCGGAAAGCCGGATCGGACGAGGAGCGTCCTTCTCGATGCACTAGTATTTTGCAAGCGGGAGAACTGTTTCTGGTGTACACGTTCGAATTCATACGGGGCGCGGCCACCAGCCAGATGTTCGACCTCTACTTTGTTTTTTGGGACAAGACCCTTTGCCACGAGCAATTTGGTATGTACTACTGATCATCGATTTGACCCTCACGGCCTCAGCATCACGATCTCCTTCGGTCATCTGTTCCCCCGTCGTAAGTCGGCTGCCTCTCGTTCCAACTCGTCGACTTGGCGGGATATCGGAACCCCATCTCACCGGCTTCATACCTACTAACCTTCAGAGAGGCTAGGGCACTCGTCTTCAATCCACGAACACCCCAACGTTCCGGCACTGAAAGCTGCGGTGCTGGAGGTGGGAAGACTGATTGACCGGCATGTCGAAATTTTTGGGTCCCGCGGCGATGAAAATGAAGAAACGAATCAAGATTGGAAGTTAGGATGGCGTGGTATGGTGAAAGGGTCGGCTGGGGCTCGGAAGGTGCAGAGGCCGAAGTTGACCTTGGATGAAGAAGACCGTATGTACGCGTAGTCTGAGCCTGTGTACCTCTGTGTACCTGCATACGCTTCGGCAGACCCCGACCCGACTTGTACATCACTTCATATCTTCCCACTTACTCGCGTTCAGTAACGAAGACGACCCTCAATGCGCATAGGAACGCCTACTCCCAAAATGGTTGGCCGTGACCGTCCCCACACATACTGTAGAAGCTTTCAAAACAAAAACGCGCGGTCAGCAACTCAATTCCACCAATGATCGACTAGCATTACGCGCTCCCAGTGCTCGGCGAAAATGCGTACGCGAAACCCTCGGAGTGGATAGTTTCGGGGTCCCCCACACCCACGACTCCCGGCATGTTGGATACCATGAGTATGAGGCTTCTACAGAGATTTTCCTCTTCGTTGTTGTTCGCGGAGTACCCATCCCCTGCCGATGCCCCCCCAGACCTCCGCGTTTTCTGGAGAAAGGTGGGACTGTCGTACAATATCCTAAAGGAGCTGGAAGAGGACGCCAATAGTGTTTTAACCAGTGGGAGTATCCCCCACCAGCCGTAAAAAGGGTAAATCGGCCTCTAAGAATCGTCGCATTGATCCATTCCCCTTCCATGGGGGTCACTGTGCCAACCACGGATGCGGAAGTACGCGGTGAGTACGCCGGAGTTTTGTCACAACTTCAAAGTATACTAGAGGTGCGTGGGTTCATACCCCGTAACACGCACGGAACTATACGGCCACAGTATTACCTCCTCGTTCTCAGGGAGCCACTTGTATCAGAACTATTCAAATCCTCATACACAAAGGCGAACCAATTATCGGGAGGGGCGTCTTCCCCAACAACGAGAAACCCAGCCGTGGGACCAGATCAATCTCGAGGTTCGGCGTTCCCTATGATTCAGCCGATGAAGGCCGCGCTGTACTTCGATGACGTCGAGGGATTTGGAGTGGTCGATCCTGCTCTCAACTCGAGCCCAGAAAGATCTACGAGACTACAAGCGTGCCGACGCTGCAATTTTCCGGATTGTAATGAAGATCAAGTGGGACCTGACTCTTCGCCATTGCGACTGCTGCTGACTCCTTCCAGGCAATTATCCCAGGGACACCTTTCCAACGACAATCAGAAACCCCTCACGGGTCCCAAGACTAAACTCCCCGTATGGGGCTATGATGACGGGGGACACCCGACTCGTAGTATGCGAAGCGTCAGCCACTGGCAAAGGGAAACAACGACAGTAGTGGCTTCACTCACCGAGGCTCAGTAGCATATACATACCGGCTCATTGTCATCGTCGCCGTTAGGTGCCTCATTCGCGAACGCTTGAATTGTCCTCCTTGGCGCTTAGCCCATCACTTCACGTGTCCGGAACGCGTCGGCAAACTCCGATACAACTTGTACCTCAATCCACAACTTCCCATCTCATTTCGCTCTTTCCTTGTGTCCAAGAGGGCCTTGAACGCGACCGAGAACGTTCCCCCGTGACGGCAGAGTCGGTGACTTCATTCGCTGCATCGCGGAAGTTGCCACAATGCGCGCTTTATCCCGTCTATGAATTTACATACAGCCTTTTCCTATTTTGCAATATCCTAGCGCCTCTAACCGCGCCCCAAAGTGTGGCGGCCGCGCTTTGTTTCGTACCAACACCATGCCGCCGAATCGCGCTTCCCCTCAACGGACCTTCAACACAAGTCTCCTTGAACCAGAAGCGCTTGTTACCCCAGGAGGACTCCAAACCGCCCTGGGCTCGATCGAAAGTGTTTGCTATCTCGACGATTCTTCAATTACGGAGGTGATTGCGGGACTCGGCAACCGTCCCCACGTCCTGGAATACATTTTCTCGAGTACGTTGTGTATGCCTGTGATCCGCATGCGTCTGAGAAAACAAATTGCTCCTGTAGCCTTGGACGACCAGGCGTATGAGACATTATCCAAGTGGATCATTACCCGGTTCCCTACGCCCGTCACACTCAATGTGGTGGAGGATTTGGGCATCAAACTCCTTCAACGGCTGTCTACTTCTTTGATGCCCGTGGAAGGGGTGTCAACAGCGGCACACCGGAATGAGCTTAGAGAGTTCCGAAGGAAAGTGGGCTTGTCGTTGAACGTCTTGAAGGAACTTGGCAGATGGGCAGACCGAATTCCAGCCCCGAACGTATCCCCAATCACTCGTAAAAGGCCGAAGATGCTGGCGAGGCACGCACAACTTGACCCACATCCTTTCGATTGTATGGGAATCGATGTACCGATGACAGAAGATGAAGTCCGTGCACTGTGTGGTGACATTTTGTCCCAGCTACAGAGTGTATTAGGAGTACGTATATCCCTGCCCTTTCGGCTCGGCTTGAAACACTTATCCGTTCCAGCGCTACCTGCTAGCCCTGAGGCAACCTCGTGTATCGGATGTGTTTAAGGGTCAACTTGAGGATCTAGGAATTGCAACAGCACCCCCCGAGTCCATAATCCGGCCAATCAAGGCCGCCCTATATTTCGAAAACGTGCAGGGGTTTGGAGAGTGGCGGATTTTGTTATCAACCAAAGCGCAAAAGTACCTGCGAGAAGTCAGACGCGGAAATGGCGCTATGTTCGAGATTGTCGTGAAGAAGATAAAGTGAGTAACGCGTCCTCGACTGGTGACGTACACGTCCCAACTCGGTAATAGGGAATTGTCCCAAGGTCATTTTTCCGATGACAACCAGAAGAAGCTCACCGGCACAAAGACGATCATCCCAGTGTACGAAGCCAAAATGACTGGCGACACACGGCTTGTTGTGAGTTGCCGTCGTGGGATTTCGTGGCCAGATGAACTAACCTCTCTCTAGTACCACATTGACTGTATCCCAGATGGCGAGGTGGGTTTTTTTACTGACGTTTCTGGCTTCGTCCTCTTTCTCACGAGTATTGTTAGGGCGAAACTCAAGGTGATTATTTTTTACGGTTCTTCCGGGGTTCTACAACTGTCTCCCGCAAAACCTAGCAATCAGTGTTTTCGGTATCTACACCCATGCACAAATGGACCATGGGCGTTTCTGGGATACCCTCAGTCGACAACTCGAGAACAAAGGTCCAGATTACACCGCGAGGTGTACTCTCAGGAACAGGCCTCTGAACACCGGAGACAACGTGATCCTTCCCGCTAGATTCCCTCAGTTACCGGTTCAAGAAGTCCAGGAGACCGTACCTCTGGTCAAGGTTTGTGAAGAAGACCTGAACAATGTCCGTGAGCGTTTCTGTTGTGGCATCCTCGTCGGTGTGCGCGTTGACGCTTCTGGTGTATAGATTCATTCCATGCTCGTGTATGTCCCTGCAGAACATTTTGTAGCGCATTGACTCACTTCTACTCCGACAAGGCTCGAGAAATTTGTTATCCTATCCCAGGTAACGCAACCCAGTATGAAATAGTGCCCTTGTTAACCATTCCCAGGCTCTTCTTAACAGTGGGCAACTGTGCCAGCCTCCGCAGAGTTAGACCGCTAACTCACGTTTGAAGGCATCCTCGCGGACCAGGAGGTTGCGCACGTGTTTTCCGTCTCGTGGGTGTCAAGCTTTCTTTCACTACTAATCCCTGACACCCAGAGCCAGTGGGCAGGAACAAGAAATCATTGAAAACACGACGTCTTGCTATGTCATTGGCCGGAGCGGTACGGGGAAGACGACTACGATGCTCTTCAAGATGCTTGGTATAGAACGTGCCTGGAAACAGTTCCCAGACATGTGGGACAAACCCCGCCAGATCTTCGTCACACAGTCTAGAGTCCTCGCGACTAAAGTTGAAGAATACTTTTCAAAACTCATGTTATCGCTTGAGACCGCTTCCTACTCACCCGAGGAACTCCGCAAGATGGGGAAGAATGTTGAACAGGATACGGGGCTCATAGATCTGGATGATATGGACCAATGGCGACCGGACCTGCCTAGGAAGTTCAGCGAACTGACCGACGACAATTTCCCGTTGTTCATAACTTATGATCGGGTGCGTGGAGAGCAATCAGCCTTCTGGCTCTTTGCCTTTGATGACTCTGATGGCCCTGGGTATAGCTTTGTGTTATGCTTCAGAACGACATTGGGGAAGAGAACGACAACGATGGGTTTATCATCCCTGTGGCCCCGACTACGCCAGGGGTGGGGAGCGCTCCTGCGAGCCCACTGTCGCCCCGGAGAAATCGAACCAGGGGGAGGTCGATGAGCGTTCTCACACCAGGTCCCACCGAGCGGGGTGGCGAACGGTTTATCTCCTACCTGAGTTTCCTCTCGCGGTACTGGAACCACTTTCCGCACTCAATCACACGGGTCTTAGGTGCGTGCACGAAGTGCCCTATGGAACACAAGTAATTGAAGGGAGGGCAGATCCTGCTCTGGTTTTTGGCGAGATTCTAGGGGTCATCAAAGGTTCCGAGAAAACCATCGGCACGCAGCAAAGGTGTTTAGATCGGGATACTTACTCGTCCAGCGGTCTCCAAGGATCGGTTTCCCTCACGAAGGAGACTGTTTACGACCTTTTCACCACATACACCAAGCTAAAGCGACAACGCCAGGAGTACGATGCTGCGGATCGGTCAGCTGCACCACTCTCCCAACAGTGCATCACTGAATTTGACCACAGGACACATCACATACTGAAGGAATTGCGTGATGCTGACTGGGTGGAAGAAAAAAAGGGTAAAAAGGTCGACTTCCTGTCAGTGAAATGGATTTTGGTCTGCTCCGGTTGGCTGGGCTAACTCGTGGAGCAGATACATTGACGAGGTGCAAGATAACCTCCTCATCGACACCCTTGGTGTGTCCCCAGCCCTCCATCCCTGTCAGCACAGCTAAGCTGCTTCCTCTCCTCAGTTCTCCGCACCATATGTAGCAACCCGCACGGACTCTTCTGGGCCGGTGACACTGCACAGGCGAGCATCATCTGTTTGTAAACAACGCCTTCATTAATCCACCTGTAGACGATATCCATCGGGAGTTCCTTCAAGTTCAGCGATCTGAAAGCATTCCAGTACCGGATAGAGGTACTACCGTGCCCTCGAGATTCTTCCCGCATTTGTTGACATCTCATCAGAAGGAGTTCCGCCGAGCAAAACTAACTGACCCTAAGACCTTTGAGCTAGTCGTCAATTATCGTTCTCACGGGGGGATTGTGAACTGCGCCCGTTCCGTGATAGAACTGATAACGCTGTATTGGCCTCGCTCCATTGACATATTGCAGCCGGAAAGGGCGTCCGTTGACGGGTTCCGACCGATTTTCTTTTCCAGTCAAGGAAACGTAATTCTGTTTCTCACTCCCTAATCGTAACCAATTGACGTTTGCGCGAACAGGATGATTTTGAGAGATCTTTCTTCGGTGATGGTCAAGAGGAGCCGGTTGACTTTGGGGCAGATCAATGTAAACGCACAGTTTTTTTCTGCATTCACCAAATTTACGCACGGGACTAAACGCAGGTATCCTTGTTCGCGATAACGATGCCAGGCAGCGGCTAAAAGAGAGGTTGGGGGAGAGAAGCATTATCATGCAAGTCCAGTCTACATCTACGCACTCACATCCGTGTAACGCAAATCCTAGGACGTTATATGAGAGCAAGGGCCTGGAATTCAATGATGTAGGTCCTGCGGGGGGAAATGTGATAATTTTTTGACGCTCTACAGGTCCTGTTGTACAACTTCTTCAAAGACTCCACTGCGAATGTCAATCAGTGGCGACTGGTAAGGAGGGGCGGCCGTGAAGGAATACGCGACACTGCTGCACCAGATTTCGACGAAACTAAGCATGCGGGTATATGCACAGAGGTATGCCCTCGACTACCCTCCGCCCCCCCCCCATGACCACTAAACTATGGGATACAGTTGAAGTTTCTCTATGTCGCCATCACACGCGCCCGAAAGAATCTCTGGTTTTTGGACAACTCTGACAGCGCGGAACCAATGAAGGTACTTGACCGGTCGATCCCCTTCCGAAACCGCTGACCGCTTTATGCAGGCTTATTGGAGCAGCAGGAATCAAATCGAAGTCTGGGGGTCCACTTCTGAGGTTCCTCGCTTAGCCACAGAATCTACTTCACAAGATTGGATCGACACAGGGAAAACGTGTGTTACATGCCTTGTTTTGGGACGGCACTGACACCAAAGCTCTAGGATGTTTACCAACAAGCGCTACGCGCAAGCCCTGGTTGCGTTCCAGCGAGCTGGAAGAGCCCGAGAAGTCGCGATCTGTCACGCGTTCCTCCTCCGAGAGAACGCCAGAGCGGTCCCGGATGACCAGGTGAAGGAAAGGGAAGATGCTTTCGCTGAAGCCGGGGAGACATTCTCTGCTTGCGCAACCGAATCCCTGCCACAGCAAAAGAGAGAAAGGATAGCATATTACACGAATGCCGCAGAATGCTTCGTCCAAGGCCGGAGGACGAAGGAAGCGGGTGGTTGTTATGTGCACGCGGAACTGTACTCCAAAGCGGCCCGTATCTATCGGGAGGGTGGCCACTTTGACGAGATGGTGGAGGTGCTCGAGGGACACACAGATCAAATCGAACCCAATCTCCTTGTTCAGCTAACGAAGGTCGCCCAAATGAACTACTTCAAGGTATGTAAAGCGTTCATCGGGGGATACCAAATGACTAAAATTATCTCCCTTAGGTCGGGAAGGTCAAGTGAGCTGCTGGGAATTCGTTCACAAAGTAGCGTTCTAACGACCGAGGACAGGAAAGCCCAGGAGCTGTTTTCCTCACCGGCGGAAGCCATAACGTTTGCGGAAGATTATGGCTTCGACGAAGCACACGTCGAGTTACTCCACACATCGGGAATGATCTTCGAATCTGCAGAGGTCCTTGTGAACGGCGGCAGGATAGTGGATGCAGTCAAGACTCTAATTACCACACCAAGGGCCCCGGATCGCACTAAACGCGCCATAGAATATCTGACATCCGGACTCTGGCAATATCAGTCATTCGGCGTGGATCATCCCACAACGGATCCGGGGGTTGTTTCCGAGCTATTGAAACTAGCGGACACTCTGAAACGTGACATACGCGAACCAGAGGCCCAAGAAGTGGGTTTATCGTTCTCCCACAATGTGGCGCTAACCCTTGGGAAACACAGATTGCAATGTTCAAAGCAAGATACAAAGCCGATATCAAAACTCTCCGCGCCCTGCACCCCAAGTTCGTCGGAGCCAAAAATTACTCCGCTGCATTGATGTGCCTCGACCCTATCTTCACCCCCACTCTGCCCCCCCAAGGTGCTTCAGTGGTTAACCACGGGCCGGATCTTTCCTTCCACTTCGCCTACTTCGAGCTTTTAGATCACCTGAGGCGTGAATATTCGTTAGACGCAGATTCTGTCCGCCAAAAAGTCTTCGCGTTCCAGAAACGTCCAGACGACAGGTTTTTCATCCCGGCGAACACCTTCTTGCACGCGGGCTTTGTGTCCAAGACGGACATCGTGCAAGAAAAGGGTGGTTGCGTTGTCACTCACGAGGAGCTCAGGCGCGTACTTGATTATAAAATCCCAGACTACGTCCGTCTTCGCGGAAAACAACAGAACGATGCTTATCGTAGGAGGCTCGGAGCCGCCCCCTGTCTGACAATGATAACGAGGGGTGACTGCCCAAAAGCGGATTGTCAGTTCCAGCACCTCCGGTCCGAAAAAATAACGGCTGCCTGGTTCAATGATCGCGTCCAGCTCGTGTTGAAGGAAATCCAAATTTTGAACTTGGCCGGCTTTCACCCCATAGGTGCCATTATGTGCGTATCGCGCTGTCGGAACCGCACCGATTCTGACCTCGTAGGAACAGCCACTGGGTCGGTGTCCTTTACTCTATCCTACACCCCCTGGTACCAAAGCTCGGGTCTATTGCAATACTCGATCTTGGGAACATGCCTGATTCGGCGGAAGGGCTCAGAGTTCTGCGAGAATGGGTATGGCAGGCATGTAACAAACTCTTGTTCAGCACACCACCTCCGCAGATCCGGTACATTGAGACATTTATCCCCGAGTTTATGCCTGTTTGTACCATGGCGTACGACTTCGACTTCGAGCGAGCGGAAGCTTATGTCCCTCGCACGCGGATGTGCGGTGAAGGGAGGTGGCCACTGTGCCTCACGCGGCCGGGGCTCACGACGGAGAGGCACTTTATTGTCAGGGACTTCGTTCAGTTTTTGCAAGGTAGTCCCCACCATTCGTTGATTCTCGGAACCCTGTACCTGAGGTGAGTGTTGTACCCACACGGGGTTTGGAGCCATTCGGCTCATACCATCACAGACAAATCCTTGCAAACCGCATCCCTGTGGACGTCGGCCCATTCTGTGATGCAGTGGAGAGGTTATGTGGATTACATATCCTTGCTCAGCGATTTACGACGGGACGTGGTACCTTGCACGGCGTCACCCTACCCCGCAGCTGGCTCATCAGTCTTTCCCGTTCATTTCCCCTCCTGGACAAGAACACCGATTATATCACTCATTTTGTGAACGACACGATCGGCCTCCTCCGACGGATCGACAATCAGGAACTCAATCAACACGGATCGAGGTTGGGACCCCTGAATACGTCGGTGTATATCGCACGACTGTAGGTCAATTTCTACTTAATCCTCACGCCAAAATTGACGACTCTTGGTAGCTGTCTCTGCCTCTGCCTCCGTGAGTACTTGTCCGTGGGGTGGGCGTTGTGCACATCTCATGATGGATTCTTTAGTGGGATACAACATCAACGATAGCCGGCTTAGGCATAGGGTGCTACAAGCAATTCGCGGGCTACGGCGACCGCTGCGACCAGGCGGGGTTTATCGGCAGTGCGTAGTTTTGCGTACCTTTTCGCCAAGTACTTATTAAACATTGATGCACTCAGGTATGCCGACGCGTTCGATTGGCGAGGGTTGGTAAACGTGTTCACCAAGTCGTTGTCGGACTCGACGCTCGACGAAATGGTCCTCCTATTATACATCAGGGCCCCAAAATACCAAGGGTGGGTATCACGATATGTCCGGACCGTGATGTACGAAAATGTCGAGGAGATCCCGGGCCTCCTCCGCGCGAAAGCCACAGGTCGCACAGATACACGTGTGCCGGCCGACCCCCCTCCCGGCTTCCCAACCACCGAGGAACACCCAATGGAACCAGAGGGTGACGACGGCCAGCAGGAGCACCCTGACTTGCCCGAGGAAGACGTACTCAATCTGGCCGATGGCGAACCCCCTGTCGATGGGGGGCAAGAGGAAGACTCTGCGTCTCCTGAAGAGACTCGAGCCGCCCTCACGATCGAGGCTGCGTACCATCGCGTCATGACACAGAAGAAAGAAGTCCTCAAGGGTAATGACGCCACGAGAGCACGCCTCTGGTTCCTTCTCCGCGATCGGGCGTCATCCATGGAATCGCCAAGATACAGGCGGTACAAACTGTTGATGCAAGGGCCGCTTGTACATGTCCTTGTTTGCTTGGATGGTATTAAGATGTTCGCGGATCAGACCAGCAGGGATTCGAAGAAACAGCTTCAAGGGGATGACCACAGGAGGCTGGAAGAGCTCATGGAGAGGTCCGATCGGTCCAGGTAAACATGCGCTCCCGTCCCATTGGAACCCTATCTCACCGGCTTCATACCTAGTGACCTTCAAAGAGCCACCGTAGAGCTTCAAGGGAGGCTAGGGCACTCGTCTTCGATCCACGAGCACCCCAACGTTCCGGCATTGAAAGCCGCAGTACTGGAGGTGGGAAGACTGATTGACCGGCTGTCCGAATTTTCGGGACCCGCGGTGATGAAAGCAAAGGAACGAATCAAGGAAGATTGGAAGTTAGGATGGGATGGTATCGTGAAAGGGCCGGCTGGGGCTCGGAAGGTGCAGAGGCCGAAGTTGACCTTGGACGAAGAAGACCGTCTATACGCGTAGTCTGTGCCTGTGTGCCTAGGTACGCTTCGGCAGATCCCGATCTAACTTGTACATCACCTTCACTACCCGAGTCGTTTTACTCCCATTCGGTAAAGAAGAGAACCACTAATTCACCTGGAAACGCCTACTCTCCAAATGGTTGGCTGTGACTTTCCCTATACCGTGGTTTTCAATGCGACCAGCAACTCAATTCCGGATCCGCCAATGATCGATTGGCATTTCTAGTCCTTTCCTATTTCGCAAGGTAGTAGCGCCGTCATGATGTTCCAGCCAGGAAAGTGTGGCGGTCACTCTTTGTCATAAACCGCCATTATGCCGCCAGACCGCCGTTCTTCAGAGGAAACATTTGATATCAGTCTACTCGATGCAGGGGCATTGGGTTCTCCAGGCGGGCTCGAGAGTGCCTTATGTTCAATCGAGAGCGCGTGCTTTCAAGCCGACACTGCAATCGCGGAGATGGTCATGGGGCTTAGCAGCCGGTCCCATGTCTTGGAATATCTCTTCTCGGGTACGTCACGCGTGCCCGCGCCCGCTTATGAGTGTCCTGGGCCGATATTTTCCCTCCCAGTGTTAGACGAGAACGCGTATGAGAAACTGTGCAGATGGATAATTTCAGGATTCCCTACATCCACGACCCCAAACCTAACGGACGCCCTCAGCATGAAACTCCTCCAGCGACTCTCCTCCTCGTTGCTATTTGCGGAGTACCCGTCCGCCGCCGACGCTCCCCCAGACCTTCTTGTGTTTTGGAGGAAAGTAGGGCTTTCATTCAAAGTCCTGCAGGACCTTGAAGTGAATACGGGGACCTCCCGAACCAGCAAGGTTGCGTCCCCAACCAGCCGCAAAAAAAGAGGGAGAATGGTTAGAGGTGGCCGAGCTGATCCTCGCGAATCCGATTCCACGGGGATCAGCGTACCGATTACAGACGCTGAGGCTGGTGAAGTACACGATGGACTCTTGCCAGAGCTTCAGAGAATACTGGAGGTGTGTGGGTTCAGGATGATATCCCGGACATGGTACTCATCCAAGCACAGTACTACCTCCTTGTTCTAAGGCGGCCATTGGTATCAGAGATCTTCAGATTTTCGTATATGAAGGTCAACCTCCCCAACGAAAACGTAAGGAGGGAGAAGGGTCCTTCCCCCGACGCGAATGCGGCGATAACAACACCGGATCAACCCCCTGGCCCGGAGTTCCCTATGGTACAACCTATGAAAGCCTCACTCTACCTCGACGATATTGAGGGATTTGGCGAATGGATTATCCTGTTATCCACCCGTGCTCAGAAGGATCTGCGAGACGTGAAGCGCTCCGATGGCGCCATGTTTCGTATCGTGATGAAGAAGATCAAGTATGAATACCTCCATCGCGTCACTAAAGGCACTAACTCCCCTCCAGACAACTGTCTCACGGTCACTTTTCTCCCGATAACCAAAAGAGGCTCACAGGCTCGGCCACAAAACTCCCAGTATATGAGGCGAAGATGACGAATGACACAAGGCTCGTGGTATGCCGATCATGTTAGTCGCCCAAAGCCCCCACTCACATACCCCAGTATCACATAGATTGCATACCCGACCAAGATGTGCGTCTCACCAACTAACGTACTAACGCATACTCACCTGTCCGTCATCAGCATGAACGCCAGGGTATACTAGTTTTCCGTTTGGCGTATCATGACTCACCGTACCCTGCCAGCTATCCGCGTGTTCGGGGTGTTTACTCACGCACAGCTCGACCATGGAGGATTTTGGGATACCCTGGGCCAACAGCTCCAATACGGAGGGGTACAGTATGTCGAAAGGTGCACTTTCAGGAACAAACCCCTTAGTACTGGTGACAACGTCATTTTACCTGCAATGTTCCCCCCGTTGCCGGTGCAAGACACACCACAGGTCGATCCCCTCATCAAAGTCAGCGAAGAGGATATCAAAACTGTGAGTGCTTAGAGGGACGACGGTGAATTCCACGGGGCCTCGACTAAATGTCTCGTTCCATAGATTCATTCTATGCACATGTGTGTCTCACGATGACTTATTTGTTCGGACCGTTCAAATAAGTTCCAACTAGCATCGACAAGTTTGTTACGCTCTCTCAGGTACGTTCTTAACTCTAATCCCTCACTCGACCTAACTCTTTGAAGCCCCTCCTGAACAGTAAGTGTCGGAGCACTCCGTGATGCAGAGACCGCCAATCCTACTCCTAGGTATCCTCGTCGATAAGGAAGTTTCGCACGTGTTCCGGGTTTCGTGCGCACATGATATTCTCCCAACCACCCCAGGTACTGAAACATAATGAGCAGGGCCCAGGAGCAAGAGATTGTCGAACACACATCATCGTGCTACGTGATCGGCAGAAGTGGGACGGGAAAGACTACAACGATGTTGTTCAAGATGCTCGGTGTAGAGCGCACATGGCAAAAGCATCCGGACATGGGACCGAAGCCTCGCCAAGTTTTCGTCACCCAGTCCAGAATGCTTGCAACGGAAGTTGAGAAGGATTTTGTTAAACTGATGGGCTCCCTCGAAACCGCCACATACTCCCGCGCACGCTTACGTACAACAGAGAAGGGTGTCAAGCGGAGAGTCCCGCTCGTGGACCAGGACGACGATGACCATTGGAGGTCAGATCTGCCAGACAAGTTCAGTGAATTATCAGAAGGGCATTTTCCGTTGTTCATCGATTACTGTCGGGTAAGAATCCCCACCTTCTGAAAAACGTCGGGTTTACCATGGCTACACAGCTTTGCACGATGCTTCAAAACGATATCAAGGGTGAAGACAACAGTGATGGTTTCATTGTTCCAATGACCACAGCCAATGAGGACACTGCGGCCTCTCAAAAAAGTCCAACATCGCCTATGAAGCCTAGATTCCGTGCAGGGTCGAGAGGCGCGTCGTCATCCGATTGCAAGCAACAATTTCGCCGAAGCCTCGTTTCATACGACGAATTTCTTGCATCATATTGGGTTCACCTCCCACAAACTTTCACTCGAGTTTTAGGTGAGGGGATACTGTTCGCCTTCAGCCCGTTCCTGATCCGATAAAACAGACCCCGCCCTGGTGTTCGGTGAAATCATGGGAGTGATCAAAGGGTCGGAGGGGACAGTCGGGGCTCAATACAGGTACCTTGACCGGGAAACATACAGGTCACTCAGTTGTCGCACCCAAGGGACATTCGCCCACAAACGGGATGAAATTTACGATCTGTTCATGGCATATACGAAATTGAAGCGCGAAAGACAAGATTATGATGCAGCAGACCGGTCAGCTGCCCCCATGCTAATTCCTTCATCTTCCTGAATCCAGGTCCAGTACCCACCACATTTTGAAGGAACTCCGTGATGTAGGTTTGAAGGGTAGAAAGGTGGACCTCCTGTACGTCCCCACAAAAATGCATCTCTACATGCCAAATTCAGTTCCCTCCAGGTATGTCGACGAAGTTCAAGATAATCTCCTCATAGATACTTTGGGTGTGTTTGTTATTTTTTGTTCCATCGGCGGTCCTTGAATTTTCCCAGTACTCCGGACTCTCTGCAACAATCAACATGGGCTGTTTTGGGCCGGTGACACTGCGCAGGTGAGCCGATCTTCCCGTGCGGACTACATTGGTTAATTCCACCCCAGACAATCTCAGTTGGTAGCTCATTTAGGTTCACCGACCTGAAAGCATACCAGCATCGTATTGAGGTAGGATTCTTGTCAACCCTGGGACACTAGTTGATACCTTCCTAGAAACAACTTATGCAACAGACTGGACTCGTTCCAGTTGAACCACAATCTTTTCAACTGGTGCTAAACTACCGGTCTCACGGTGGCATTGTCAATTGTGCACGATCTATAATCGAATTGATAACATGTTATTGGCCACACTCCATCGACACTTTGAGGCCCGAAAGAGCCCTCATTGACGGGGTCAGGCCGACCTTCTATTCCGATCGAGGAGACGTAAGCTTTTTGACACCACTCATTCCCCCGTGCTCAGGACCTTAATAGGCTGACCTCGAGACTATCCTCTGTGTCAATGGGGGGGAACCAGTTCAGTTTGGCGCAAAACAATGTATGTGGTCCTCTTGTGATACCTGCCAATCATCGACTGAGCCCGCTTAGGTATTCTTGTGCGCAACGACGTCGTGAGGGACAAGTTAAAAGCAAAGCTTGGCAAGAGCATCATCATGTCAGACCCTGCACTCCTACGTTAGAGGTGGAATTAACCTCCCGATTCAGGACCCTGTACGATAGCAAGGGCCTTGAGTTTGATGATGTGAGACCCACTAACCCTGTTATGGTTCAAATACTGACGAAGCCAAGGTCCTGTTGTATAATTTCTTTGAAGACTCTACGGCTACATCGAACCAATGGCGATTGGTGTTGAATAATGTTGAACAGGTTGGTTATAACCACGAAACCCCGGCGTTCGACGATACACGTCACGCGAGTATCTGTTCAGAGGCAAGTTGCGCGCCGTCTCGGACCTTTGCGCCATTAACCACAATGCCTCATTCGACAGTTGAAATTTCTATACGTTGCGATCACTCGGGCGAAGCAAAATCTCTGGATATTGGACAACTCCAACAAAGCTGAACCAATGAAGGCAAGTTCGGGTCTTGGCTCTTGAGGCACGTCTCACTCCCTGCGTAGGTGTACTGGAGGAATCAGATCAAAATTTCGTCATCCACCTCTGAAATCCCCGGTTTGGCCGCTTCATCGACTACCGAAGAGTGGATTGCAGCCGGAGAATAGTTTGTGCCACCACCTGATCCCACGATGCATTCTGACACCATCAACAGTTTGTTCCTCCGCAAGCGTTATGACCAGGCTTCGATCGCCTTCCAGAGAGCCGACTGCCCCCACGAAGCGGCCGTTTGCGGTGCCTACTCTCTGCGTGAAAAGGCTAGATCTCAGCCAAGCGGTGCAGGTGTACCCAGAGAAAAGGTGTTTGTGGAGGCAGCCGTAGCATTCAATAACTGCGCGCAAGCGAGCCCGCTAGAATGGGAGGATGAGAGACGAGCGTATTACAAGAACGCTGGTGAATGCTTTTCGGAAGGTCGCAGGCTAGGTGAAGCCGGGAAGAGCTATGTGAAGGCAGAGGAATACACACTCGCTGCTCGCGTGTATCGAAGGGGAGGTCACTTTGACGAAATGGTTGAGGTCCTCCGACTACATGAAAGCTCGATTGACAACAACCTCGTTTGCAACCTAACCCAAGTCGCTCGCATGTTTTACTTCAAGGTAAGCACTGGGCCACACGAAGGTGACGCACGTTGACCGATAAACAGGCTGGAGACATCTCGTGAGCAACAAGGCTGGGTAACCAATGGCGGGGTGATCCTAACGCCAACTTTTAGGAATTGCGAAAAAGGAGTCCGATTGTTCTCCTCAGACGAGGATGCAATGGTTTTCTTGGAGGACTATGATCTAGACGAGGCGCGGGCGACCGTGCTTCAGTCCAGAGGAAAGCCCCTCGAGGCTGCCCAAGCTCATGCAAAGGAAGGAAGGGTGCTGGAGGCGGTGAGAGTCTTGCTCGAGAGCCCCACTCCCTCTATCGAGGAATCGAGGATGGCTACACATTATGTGTTGACTGGCTTTTGGAAATGCGTGTCGTTTGGCGCGGAATTCCACAGGTCGGACGCTGCCATAACAAACCTCCTCCAAATTTCGTCCAGGTTGGACTCCAATGCAGTGACAGAGGATGAAGTGGATGAGGTGAGATTTGTCCAACCCCTTACCGTCACTACTTCCTTTAATCCTCGAGCGCATCAGCTCTCGATGTTCAAATTGATCGCCCAGTACAACCGCGAACCCCCCGTCGACCTCGACGTCACAGGCAACGTGGATCCCGCTATTTCGCAATTTCGTCTGTTGGCTTTCAAATTCCTTGGGAGAAAAAATGATGTCGCAGCCCTTGTGTGTCTCGACCACGTATTCTCCCGCCCCCCCACTTTGCGCAAAGTCACCCTGATAGAAATCGAGTCCTTACTCTCACTTTATCTCACCTACGTGCGGTTGCTGGACCAGCTTTGGCGCGACGACCGATTGTCCCGCGGTTCGAATCGCCAGAAGGTATTCGCCTTCGACGTTCAAGAAGGTCGCTACCTAATACCGAAAGGTACCTTCGTTCATCGGGAGGTCTCTGCCGCGAGAGGGATCCTGGACGACCCCCCTCCAGAATACGTCCTCTCGCGTGAAGACCTCAGTCGTATCACCTCCAACGTGATCCTCAACCATATCAAAACCCGCGTAGAGATACAAGAACGTGCTTGTCGCGAAACGCGGGGGTTTTCACCTTGCTTATATACGCTAATCGGGAGGAATTGCACCAACGAACGCTGCCCGTTCCAACACGTCCAACCTAACGAAATCACAACGGAGTGGTTCCACAGGCGTCTGCGCTTCTTATTCTTGGAGTTCCAGATTTTACGTCTTGCCCAACTTTTTGACAAGGGAGTCATGCAGTATGTCCACAACGATACGTCTTTCCGTCCCTGCTGACGATCTGAAAAGGTATTGGCTCCAAATGTTCTACTCGGCGGTTTTCCCGCCAATTCGGAAGCTCGGTTCGCTCAATAGTCTAGACCTTCGAAGAATCCAGGATGGCACACTGAACATGGATATCATACGGGAGTGGACCTGGTACGCTTACAAGGATCTCAAGTTTGGCTCATCTCCCCCAGGGCTGAAGTACAATGACTACTTCATACCCGACTTTATGACGACATGCACGTTGGCCCACGACCTAGACTTTGGTAATGCCGTCAATTTCGTTCGCGAGACGGAGTTGTACCGTGCCAAGGAACTACCTGCGTGCTTAACCCGGGACGGCGTCTTTTCAGTTGTGCACGACCTTATAGAATTCCTGCGATACGAGTCGCCGTACGCTTTGCGCAAAGGGCACGAATTCATGCGGTACGTGCGACAGTGCGTCTGCGAAAAGTATGGTTGTATAATACACCGACCCCAGCCACGTCCTCTCCAATAAACTGCGCTTGGATCTGAGTGCATTCTGCGACCTTTCTGAACGTCTTTGCGCATTGTTTATCGTGGAACGCCGCATCCAGTACCATGGCAACATTACGAATGTAACTTTACCCCGGAGCTGGCTCGCCCATATTTCGCGAGCGTCCCGTACAACAAACAAGAGGACCAATTACCTGAAACCTTTCCTCCGCACTGCTGTGGATCTTATGAGGCGGATTGACCTATCGGGTGAAGGGGACGGGGAACACCTGAGGGCCAGTGGCGCCCGGCTGAACCCTTTCACGTCCACAGTTTATGTCGCACGGATGTGAGAATACAACCTTGTCCCTTTGGCTTTGAAGTTGACCCCACACTCTAGGTGTTCATGTCTCTGTATCCGTTAGTCGTTCGGTTTCCCAGATTTTCGACTCTAATATCCTTGCAGTCGGGTACAATATCAATGACGACCAACTCAGACGCGATATTATGGCAGCCATCCGAGAACTCCAAAAGGAAGATCGGCGAATGACACCGATGCTTTACCGCGAGTATGTGTACAGCCCTGCAACCCCAATCCGTCGCTAAACCCATGGTCAGGTATGCTTGGGCTCAAGGCTGGAAAGACCTAATTCAAGTCTTCCGGAGCTCCTTTACCGATTCCACGATGGACGAACTGATACTTCTCTTGTACTCCAAGAGCCCCCGGCCATATGGGTGGAGATCGAAATTCGCCCTACCATTGATCTACGACAGGTTGGAGGATGTCGCGTCGGGAATAGGTTCCCATACCCCCAAATACCCCGATGGCCCTTCCGTGTCCTACACTACCAAGTCCAACACAGCGGGGACCGACGATCAGGTCGATGACAACCGCGGCGGCGAAGGTGAACAGGAGGCCACTCCCCACGAGGATGCCATGGAAGATGACAATGAGGAAGGTCTAGTAGCGCAGGAGAGTCAGGACATTCAATCACCCGAGTCACAAGCAAAGATGGCCGCAGCCAGGAAGATACAAGCCGCGTGTATTCGCCACCTGAAACGGAAAACGGCCGTCCCGACGGGCACCCACGCTACGCGGGCACGATTCTGGAGTCAACTAGAGGCGCGTGCAGCGGGGATGACTTGGAATCGCGCATCCAGATACAAACTCATCCTGCGAGGGCCGTTGGTCCACGTCCTGGTTTGTCTGGACGTTATTGGCACAGCTACTCATTCGGCAAAGAGAGACGTGAAGAAACGATCCAAGGATGCGCATCACCAAGAATTGGAGGAACTAATGGAGAGTCAGGCGCGGTACAGGTCAGGACCACCCTGTCCATACATCGGCATCTCACAGCTCTCGGTTTACCAATTTAGCGGACTCCTCAAGGCAGTAATCGATCTACAGGAGAAGCTTGGGCCACTTTCAGACCTCCACGAACGCCGCGACGTCCCGGCCCTCAAGGCTGCTGTATTGGAAGTCGGGGGTGTGATTGAACAGGCGGCGGGCGAGCCATCGTTTACCGCAGTCGTGAAGCAGATCGACGAGGATTGGAAGCACGGGC
>Ga0307516_10002587_pt1 | contig 24031 bp, 26 predicted proteins | sample 19_EM_MG_FD_203310 | JGI IMG/M metagenome (GOLD analysis project Ga0307516, IMG submission 203310) | Populus trichocarpa ectomycorrhiza microbial communities from riparian zone in the Pacific Northwest, United States - 19_EM | ecosystem: Host-associated > Plants > Roots > Unclassified | place...
GGACATACGTCCTTGGAAGTTGTTCGGCATTGTGGTCGTGGTGAGCGGTGTTTGAAAAATGTGGTGTGGTGGCGGGCGACGCGTCGATGAGGCTAAGAGTACGGAAACTTTTGGCCTAGTACTTTATGTATGCTCCCTAGTGCGTATATTTCAGCGCCCAGACCTCGAACTAGAAGTTCCAGTCGGTAGTAAGAGCAGTTGAAGGGGAGCGAGCGCAGGTGAACCATTACTGACATGAAGACAAATCCATCATGGAGCGGGCGGTTTCCCATCACATCCGCGATTCTCGGTCAGACTTTCGATTAGGTGAGGAGAGTGTTGAGTCGGAGTAGGAGTGCGTCTATTTTTTTCTATCTTCTCTAAAAGATAGAAGTTCCTCGGCATACTGGCTGCCGGCCAAACTTCTGAATGGGATGGAATCCTATCATGCCAAAGAGAAGCTTCGTGTTGGGCAACAAGTACAGCAATGTTGAGTAGTGTTTGCGGGGTGAGCAACGGAACAGAATTGTCGGGCATTGTAGTGATTGACTGCCAGAGGAAAAATTCGTGACACAGACGCACTCCCCGCCTACATATTTTTGGTGGCTCAGCCTAGCTTCTCGTATTTTTAAAATATGTACACGATGAGCCGAACGCTTACCGAGTCACCGTATTTCTGATATCTACATAGATATGTCAGATTTGTGGTAGATAGAAAGAAAACGAAAGGAACTGGCCCTTAATCGAACAGACCGGTCTAGCGCGAGATGTCATCCACGTATCACTGGTTATTTGCCCGTTACGGCAAGTGGCAGCTTGATTCGGAAGACTTGTTGCGGCCTGAGCCGAGCACCATCGTTTGCTATGCTCATGACCCGACCCGCTCAGGGCGTTCGTTCAAGGCGGCCTTTCCCCTCCAAGATCTCATGATACACTTGCCTCCAACATCGCCACTCCATCTATTTTCGTCCCGACCCCAACGCTTACGGTCGTCGAAAAGCGACCCCCGATGTGCCAAACCCCCCCCCAAAACGACGCGACGCGACGGGCTCCACGCGCACCGTAACGCTCTCGAGTTCAATCGACATCCGATCGGTCCATCAAAATTTATGTACCTCGCATGCGAAATAAATTTTCATCGACAGCGCGGCTGTTCCGCATGTACGCGTCGCTGGTTGACCCTGCGCACCACACGACACAGGACAAGCTTCGTGACCTCCCCCAGCCGCACATCAGCCGTATCTATGGAGAAAATGTGTCTGCCTACATATGTACATCGAGAGCAGCTGAAACGCCGCCAAGCAGGCAGCGCACGTCCCCCAGCTCCCCTCCATGCGACCCGTAAGATTGCAAGGCCATCGATGCGGGAAGAGGGCCGCAGCGGTGACGATCACAGGGGTTTTTTATCTGACCTGACCGGCAGTGGACTTGTTCTCCTCTCCTGACGGTCCCATCCTTCGTCCAGCTACAGGTCAAGAGTGCGTTGAGATCTCGATAACCGTCTTATTCCACTCGACGACCCTCCAGTTCATCCAGTCCAAGCTTCCAGCACTCGGAGACCGACCTGACGAATAGCGGCCGCGAATAAAAGAAACAAGGAACAAGCGACGGAATCGTTTCCCATCCAGCTCCACCTCCCACGAGTACGCGCATCCTCCCCGGGCCACACTCCTCCTCCTCCTCCTTCTCCTCTTCCTCTCGTCTCCCTCCCTCAACCACGCCTCTTCGATCGCCTTCGGTTCGTCCGCTCTACTTCCTCACGACCAACCGCTGAAATGGCGGTACAAACCACCCAACTTGCCGCAATCCTCGCGTGCCTCCTAGGCGCAATCGCGGTCCTGGCACTCATCCTGTTCATCCTCAACCGACGGAAGAAGAGAAACGCCGTGAGAGGAAGGCTGGTGCCTTCCAGTGAGGTCTGAGGGACGGGGGATAGCAGGTTCGAATGAGAAGGCTGGACGGAAAGGGAAAGGACAATGGAAGATGGCGTTTGGAGTTTTATTTTCTTGTTTGGGGCCGTTCTTGGCCAATTTTTGGCGGGAAAATGGAGACGGAGGAGGGAATAGAGGAGCGCTGGAGGTTGGAACGACTGCCCCTGCTGAGAAGCTGATGTGTCATTTGGGTACCTTGGAATCGGGTATTTGTGGGATTTCACAGGATTGTATGGGATTGTACGGACAGGATGCCGGGTGTGTTATTACTTTCGAACTTCACGGGCTCGTCGAGCGGTACCTATGTATTCTCCTCTTGCCTTGCTATTTCTGACCTCAATCCTTCCCTCGCCGGAATCGAAGGATTGATGTTTCATGGGTGAAAATTGAATGTTTGATACACGCACTTGAGTATGAAATTGGGAATAAGAAGTGCACATGTATGGGTATTTCTTTGTACCGCCGGAGAGTCGAGACTCCCTTTACGCAGGCCTGCGCGCGTCGACGGCGAATGGAACTTGACTTCACGATCCGCGACAATCCTCTCACTCTCCATGCAAGTCCCCGACCCCGCCGCGCCAGGCAAGGCAGGGAGATATCTCACTCGCCCCCGTCTGCAACCGTCCTTTCCTTCGCTTCTCAACATCGCCGCCTTTTACCCCTGTGTCGGGCCGCTACAGCCGTGAGACGGAACAACGACTTTCGTGTTTCTCTCTTGCATGCATCTACCGACCTCTCCCGTCCTCCGCGGCCGCAAGCATTGCATTATGCAGCACTTTCGAGTTTTGTTCTCGCAGCACCGCCTCGGGCTTGCCGTCCAACCCGCGATCCGGACTTCGCCAATGCCGCGACGATCCTCAACTGTCTCTCTGTGTACCTACCTCATACACAATACATGACGTTTGGGCGTTTGTACCCTCTCCGTTCCTCTCTTGGCCGGTGCGAAGCGCGTACGCAGCTGCGAAGTACTATCTACAGCTGCATACGAACGCCACGCTGCGGGAAAGTAGTCACCTATGGGGTGCGGGCACACAAAGCGGTACCTACCCGCGCCGAAAGGCCAGCACTGCGAGGCACATGTCTCTCTCTTTCGCTTTGTCGTCCTCCCTGTACATGGGCCTGGATCAGGCTAGGCGTGGACGGGCACGCACCAGTGATCACTCGCTTGCAACCCGAGAACGGGATCCTTTTTTTTTCTGGACCTGTGGTGGCCCATGATCGGATAATGGGCTCGGTGAAGTGAGCCTGGTTGGCGACAGTGGCCTTTTTTACGAGTACAACTGTTTTGTTGGCTGGTGCGTGGATCGTAGCGGGAGCGTCCGGCTGGAGTCTGGCGGGCCGGGACGTGCATCGACGGTGGAGAATTACAATAGAAGGTGCGTCCGAAACCAGGCAAACGTTAGGGTCGGTTTGCGGTTGTTCCTCATGTCACCACCCCAAAGACCAGCGAGACTTGTGTTGGGCATTGGTACGATGCTCCTGCCTTCCGGTTGTGCCGGTAGTTAGGTTCCTACTCTGATATATTGTACCGCTTAATAGTTGTGGGCGATATCATTGCGCCTAGCAAAGGGAGACTCGGGGGGTGGCAGTTTTGGTTCCTGTAGTAGAGCCTGGATGGAAGTACAGAACTCAGGCGAGGGGAATCTAGAAGCGAAGTCGACGGCACGACATGGCTTGATTCAGTGAAGTAGGGTGAAGGGAATGCGCAATTCTAGTGGCGGCTGAAGGGTTGGCGAGCGGGGCAGAGGGGGGTAAGCACCAACAGCTGGCGAGCTGCAGGCTTGAATCGAGTTTGCTCGATGACAAAACCGAGAATTGGGACCGTATTCCGCCCGACAGTGGAAAGGAAGACGTTCGTAACTGGCTGCGGCTGTTACACCTACCCCGTGTTACGCCTTCACCAAGTATGGAGATTCCTTCCATCCTCTGTGGGACCATCTCACATGGACAGGTGCGGTGAACCCAGCAAAGTATAAGTTGCGTCGCATCTCGCCCCGGGACAGAGAGACCGAACCGCCGATTCGACCTCCTGTCATCGCTGGCGTGCGTTGGGTCCCTCTACCGCTTCCACACGGACAGTCTTTCCCGTGGCGCCGGTTTTGAGAAAAACTCGTTCTGGCAGTCGGATAAAGGCCGACAGAAGAACTCTTTCCTCTCTTCCCGAGCGGCTCGAGGCACTTCTCGATTGATTTTCCACCTGGTCTTGCCAATTGCGATACACTACGATGGGCGTGAGAATGGTGGTCTCTGCGGTCGTGGCAGCGCCGAAGATGCAATGGCTGCTGGCTCTGTTGCTACTCATGTGCGCAGCTTTCCCAATGGTCCTGGGTCTACATGAGACGGATACAATCACCAGTGCAGGTACGGTGGCACATCTTTGTTCACAGCCTCACGTTCTAATGTACGGCCGCTGGCCCTGATAGGAAGCAATACCAGAACGTATGTCCTCGCGGAAGGCCGACACTCTTGGCCCGGCCCGACTGACACTGGAACAGCGGCCACCAGCCGAATCATAACATGGACCCCAATGTGGCCAAGTCAGCCAACTTCGATCTGATCTGGCGCACAAAAGGAAAAAGCAACTACAAAGGGTTCGCGGAGCGTGCGTATCGATTCAATGTCTTTCCTGGGGGCAAGCTGACAGCCGCGATACAGAGTTCTACGCCCAACCGCTCATCTATACCCCGCCGGGTGAACGCCAATCCGTCTACGCCGTGTCTCAGCATAATTACGTTTACCGCTTTGATGCTGTGACCGGAGAACTCCTGAACTATCGGCAACTACATATTCCGTTCCTGGTAGCTGACCTCCACGGCTGCAACGACATCTCGGACTGCATCGGATCTACGGCCACCGGTGTCATAGATCCGGATAGGGACTCGTGGTATGTCACGACGAAGACCTACGTGGATCAGAACAACCAGAGTCCACAGGGGCTGGCGAATGGGAGGTACTATATCCACGCCTTGGATACTATTACGCTCGGGGAGAAGCAAGGGTTTCCCATACCGCTTGAAGGTGTTGTGGGAGAGAACGCACCGTGGAGGGTCTTTGAAAGCGGGAAACATCACCAGCGTCCAGCGATGATGCAGGTGCGTATCACCCGGGGGGGGAGATTCCCGGTTTGCATGGCTTCCTGACTGATGCCCACAGATGGGCGACTATGTCTATGCTGGTTTTGCCAGCCATTGTGTGCAGTACAATTTCTCAGGCTGGATCATCGGTTGGCATGCGGGATCTGGAGAGCTAGTAAGCAGGTTTGCCACCGAAGGCGGGCAAGGAGAGGGGATTGGCGGCGGGATCTGGATGAGCGGAGGAGGACTTTCTAGTGATAATCCAGGGAGGTTATTCTTTGCGAGTGTATTTATTTCCCTCGCTCCCAGCCATCTGTTGGTATACTGAACGCCGATGGTAGGGAAACGGATATGCCAACCAGCTGCGTGACGAACCAGTGCCAGGGCGACAGCCTCCAACCGCCTTGGAACAAGCAGTCGTGAACATGGCTGTCCATGAGAATGGCAGTGTATCGGCAACAGATTTCTTCGCTCCCTGGGAAAAGCCTACCTTAGATTCCATGGATAAAGACTTGGGAACTTCGGGATTTGTCCTCTTGGAGCCAGGCGTGTTCTCCACCCCGAAGGTACCGCGCATAGGATGCGTCGCCGGAAAGACCGGGAAGGTTTATTTTCTGAACCTGGATGATCTCGGCGGTTATCAGATGGGCCCGAACCGAAAGGTGAGCAAGCACCGCCGGGATGTAGAAGCAGGCGCTGACTGGCCATAGGACGCTGCTTTGCAAGTTACTACGCTCCCGGGCGCTGTCTTTGCCAGCGCTGGAACTTATCCGTTCGAAGGCGGCTACGTCTACATTACACCAGTGGGCTATCCTACATATGCATTTAAATTTGGGCAGACCGCAGATGGAAATCCCGTTTTCACGGAGGTGGGGAGAACGTCAGAGTCTGCGGCCGGGAGGCAGGGCGTTGGCCACAGTACTGTCACAACTATGGACGGCCAGCCTGGGACCGGCATCTTGTGGATCGTGGATGTGGAAGGCGTAACTTTGAGGGCGTATGGTACAGTTCCAGTGGATGGCGTTCTTCCGACCTACCGGCTTCTGAACAGCGACAGCCAGTCGAAGTTCTCGCGTCCATCTTTTGGCAATGGGAAAGTCTACGTCACATCGTCCACCGGATATGTCAGTGCTTTTGGCTCACCCGTCAATATGCCGCTGAATTGCTCTTCGCCGATCGAGGCGGGTTCCGTCAGCATCGGTAACTCATCGGTGGTCGACGTTACTTGTGTCGCATTGGCGCCGGTCCGGGTGGATTCGGTGGATCTTGATTCAGCAGCCCATTTCTCCGTGCTGGGTCTTCCCACGCTTCCTCGTACCATGGCAATTGGTGACACGGTTTCGTTCAAGTCCAACTTCGCTCCGAAAGCAGTGGGGCCTTTGTCGACAAACATCAATATTCGTTCCGCCAACCTAGCTGCACAGAAATTCGCTTCGAATACGCCGGTCGTGATCCGTGGTAAAGCCGTCTCCCAGAAGGCGGTCCTCAAGATCCAACCCAACGCTCTTTCTTTTGGCGAACTTATCACAGGGAGTGAGCCAGCAAGCCTTTCTTTCGTTATCAATAACCCTGGACTTTCGCCGCTGGAGATAACATCCTACAAATGGAGTTTTAATAGCTCTTCGGGTCCTTTCTTCACTCCTAACTCTACGGTGACGGTTGGGGTATACACATTCACTAACCTTCCCGGTGTCGGCGACACTGCTGTGCCGGCCGAAAGCGAACGCTTGGTCACCGTGGAATTCAACCCCCCTTCCGACGGAAAATGGCAGCTTTTCCTGGCCATTGGTACGAATGGCGGAACTGTTACAGTGGGGATTTTTGGTGCCTCGGGGGGGGCGGCAAAGGCAAGATTGGAGTGGCAATTGTCCAATGGCACCTGGATCGAGTACAGCAACGCATCGTTTGTCTTTGACAACGGCGCCTTCCGTGGACAGCAGCAGTTCAGGAAGATGCGATTAACTAACATCGGTGGGACCGTACTTACCACAACGATCTCGAAGCCTCCAATATCCGGCCCTCTAGCCGCGACAAACCCGCTGGGGTCTATCGCCGAAGGTTCACAGCTGGCTCCAGGGAGATCCGAAGAAGCAACGATAATATGCTCACCTCCAAGAGGCCAACTCAATACGGACCCTGAGCTCCTCACAGCCGTTTGGACTCTTAACAACAATGACCCGTCCTTCGGAAAACACGCTATTATATTCGAATGCACAGCTAAGTCCCGCCAGGTCTGGGAAACCGATGAAAACGGCCAGGCGTATCGCAGGTATATCGGCTGCTATCAAGACGGTGATCCCGTTCGACGGATGGATATTATAGGGCATTCCACGGATAACAATACCAACTTGGCGTGTATGGAGACATGTGCCAAGAAGGTCTCCGGTCCATGGCCTTTCGTAGCAACTGAGTATCACCGTGAATGTTGGTGTGGGTCGAGACTGCCGCCGAAGAAGGTCCCAGATTCGCACTGTACCCTTCTATGCTCTGGGGATTATAACGAATACGTATTATGCCCTCACCGTATCACCGGATATCTGCTGACACTGATAGTGCGGCGGCGCTGGTCTACTCATGAGTCTTTTCTATGATAGACGGTTGTGGACGCCGAATAACACCACTACTACGACTTCGGCCAACCCGTCAGCAGCGCCTACTCCGAGTCCCTGGAAGTATGTGGGATGTGCTTCTGAAGGCACCAACGGCCGCGCTCTTACTGGTGGCGCCAAACCCTCACCCGAAATGACACCCAAACTCTGCCAGGATCACTGCAAATCACTCGACTTTCCGCTAGCCGGCCTGGAATATTCACAGGAATGTTACTGTGGTACGACTCTTGCTAATGGCGCTACTCTCGGTTCAAATGATTGCAATATGGCGTGTGCCGGAGACGGTTCGCAGATCTGTGGTGGACCTGGAGCTCTAAGTCTCTATGAATACGAGCTGGTTGCCGTCTCTTTGAGCGGGTCATCGTCGACCACGATATCCGCCACACCCACAGCCCACCCGAGTTATAGGTATTTGGGCTGCGCAACTGAAGGATCCGGTGGACGGGCACTCACAGGCGGCTTTTTGTTCTCGGATACAATGACGCGCCAGAAGTGTCACGATCACTGCACATCACTCAGCCTCAAGTACTCCGGGCTGGAATATTCGAAGGAGTGTTTCTGCGGTAGTTCCCTGGCCAACGGTGCTGCGCTTGGATCGCCAAATTGCAATATGCCTTGTGCGGGAAAGCCGGATGAGATCTGTGGTGGGCCAAGTGCATTGAGCTTGTTTGAACACGTTCTGGCGCCACCACCAGGTCCGGGTTCTTCGTTGGCCATATCTTCTCCCGCCGTCAGTTCTTCGGCGCCACCCTCCGCAGCACCCACGGAGGTGCCGCCCTCCGTGCCAGAAGAGCCAACAACAGCCTCAGCGACCGAAATGGTATCCTCTACGGAGGTGGTCTTTTCGGTTTCAGCACATGTTTCTCCCACAACGCCTCCGCTCACAGAAGTGGTATCTTCGACCTCAGCCGATGTCGCTTCGTCGGAATCTATACCTTCGTCGGTAGAGAGCGTATCGCCAGCGGATGGGGCGTCCTCCACAGAGGTGATTTTTCCATCCTCGGCGAATGTCATCATGGCAACCCCCTCCACAGTGCACACGTCGCCGCTTACGACAGACCTTTCTTCGGGACCGGAGTCGACCTCGATGCAAACTCCTTCGATCACAAAGGTATCAACCTTATCGGACGAGCCTCCTGTTTCGCTCACCGAGGCCGTTTCATGGTCCACAGAAGATACTTTACCGGCGCCTTCAACAACCTCATCAGACAATGCAGTCGCCCCCGTTATATCATCCTCCTCCAGCGTCGACTATGCCTACCTCGGCTGCGCCAGGGAGGGCATTGGCGGCCGGGCGCTTCCACCTCACTCCTTCAGCTCGGCAGTCTTAACACCATCCCTCTGCCAAGAACGTTGCAGTAACCTATCGCTCCCACTCTCCGGCCTCGGGTACTCGCGGGAATGCCACTGCGGCATCGCACTCTCGGTTTACAATTGGACTTCGTGGGAGTCCGAATCGGAGCTCGCCGGATGGGCCGATCCGGGGTGTTGGAGCGAGGCGGTCGGTGAGAGGGCACTGAAGGGCGATGTGAAGGCCATGCGCAATATGACCATGGGGATGTGTGTTGGCTATTGCGATCTGAAGGGCTGTGAGTACGCCGGTGGAGAGTATGCGCAGGAATGCTACTGCAGCGACTCACTGGCGCTCACTTCGCGGCAGCTGGCGAGGGAGGAGTGCGGGATGCTGTGCGCTGGCGGTGGAGGGGCGTGCGGTGGGGGCAGTCGGTTGAGTGTTTACAGGAAGGGCGAGTGAGGCGGTCACGATGCTCGGCTATAACGTGTTTGGCAATGTTCCTAGTCACTACATATCGCCTAACTATCGTGCAACCTGCGGATATCGGCACGGAATCGATCTCGGATAGATGCATGGTAGATGAACTCGTAGATGTGATACATATGTAGTCTTTGCCAACGCGCTTCCGGAACCGGGCGATGGACCCACTCCGGTTAGTCGCGGCGGCAGACGCTCTTTTCTCCCGCTCCCGAACCATCCGCCACCTGCCCCTCACCGCACTCCTGTCGACCGGTGGGGGCAGATCGACCTATATCATACAGCACCGGGCAACGGACGACAGGGGCGGCGGGAATTGGGATAACTGCCGCTTGCGCTAGTCGATCCATAGCGGACTTGTGCGGAAGGGCGCGGCAGGGTAGAGCAGTGCTCAGGGCTGGTTACGGAGCACATGCGGCTGCGTACAGCTTCGTAGGTACGTACAGCATGCTTCCTACGCTCGCCGGGGATATGCGTTCATACGTACCTACATATGTGCCGATGTCGCGGCGACTTCTCCAGTGCGGTTCTGATGTGTAACTACCGCCTTCCGAGGGGTGCTAACTATGCTATGCTGTTACTGGTGCGCACATAGGTAGTTAGCTGTTAGAGTGGGCTTGTCTTCGACCGTGTGCTCGGCGTCAATATGATGCTTACGTACGTGTTCGCGGAGGCGTGCTGGACCGCCGGAGTGGTTGGCTGTGAGACTCTTCCCCTTCGCGGCACTCTGTTGGTCGTACCTAGATTCAGGCCGATGTCCGCGTGCGGATAACGGCAGGCCCACGTGACCCGTGCGCGTCCGACCGGCTGACTAACTATCGGGATCGCAGGCTTGTGCTGCACCCTGCCAGCCAGCCACAGCACTAAGGACAAAACTACCTCGGCGCCCAATATGCACCGTCCGCACACCGGGGCAGAGCGACACCACCACCAACAATTGCGCCCCAACTGCCCCTCATCAAAAACACAGCCGACTGCGCACCGCCGAGGATCACCCAGTGAAACCGGGTGGGGGGTTGCGGAAAGGTGATGCAACCAATCATGGTAAATCTACTTATATCACGCTTTCCCCCCCTTAATTTCGTATCAATAACTTTTGAACCACAGGAATCTACGCTTGTACGCCTCAAATCCCACTCACCGAAAAGACACATAATTCTGCCACTTCTCCGGTGCGAGAACTTTGGTAACTATCAAGTTGGAAAAATATGGAAGTGGTCGAACCACCGGCGGATGCACTGAACGAACAAATACTGGGGAAAAATAGTCGGCTGTGGGAATTGTGACGTACAATAGAATAGAATGTTCACCGCGCCCAGGTTGTCGTTCACGCCGCATAGATACAGGTAATTCTCGCTCGCTCAATCCGCGTTGTCGTTGTCGTGTAAATAGCCTTTCTCACACACCCGATCCGCATAGTCGTTGTTGTTGTCATGTCTAGTCATCTCACCGTCGTCCTACAGGTACATACGCATACCGCTATCGCAGTAAAGTTGCCGAACTTATTACACGTGACTGAGTTATGTCTTTAATCAGTTAATTTTCATTTAATAAATAATATGCGCGGCTGTGGCTAAGGTGAATTTGTGGATTCAGTTAGTGGGGTGCAATGCAGTGTGCAATCCCCTAACCATCTCGTAAAGCGTTCTGCCGTGACCAATCTATGTATCTATGTAGGTGTCACCGTGTGAGGGCCTGCTGGGATCAGTTGCTGTGAGCATGCAGGGATGTCAATTTCTGCCCTATTCGGCAACCACTCCAGCCACAGCCACACATAGCATCTTGGCGTTTGGCACACGGTAAACTATCACTAATAGTCAGCGGGTAGAATAAACGTAGTTTACCCGTTCAAAAGATCAAAATACGTATATACTTAGTTATCTTTCACCCTCAGATGCGTTTCCAGCGGGGGAAAACTTCGTTTTTTTTTCCACACCACCCTTCACTATACAGTAGATACGAGTGCTGATTAAGAAAAGGTAAGGGGAGTAAACCTCCTCCACCAAAGGATGGGGTGAAGAAACAATACGGAACAACGGTACGACAGCCTGGACTTTGTCAGATCCAAATCAAAGTTACACATACGGTCAACAAGCTGCAATCACTGTGACGGTCGAATGTTTGGATGCAGAACAACACCAGCACGATTTGGCTAGAAGCAGGGAGATTGCACCTTCTGCTCTCGCAATTCAGCTGGCGATGGCCGAAGCATCGAAGGGATGTCAACCGGCACGAGTTGTGGATACATTGAAGGGACCCCGGGGCTCCGAATGCCTGATTGCGATCGGTGGAGCGCACATGACACGGTAAGAGCATGAAAAGAGGGTGTATTTTTTTATTATCAATATATTGATTGATTCGTTTAGAAAACATGTAAAAAATGCAGCACGACGCCTTCCCCGAGCGGACGAACATATACATTTGAAGACTACCACCTTTCGGCAGGATTCTGATGAAGCGATCCGTCTCCTTGGGGAGAAAGGGTGGTTACATGAGGAGTACACTGTGTTGGATGCAAAGGGCGAGCTCCGTTGGAGGCTCTGCTTTGCGTATCCGATGCGTATTCAGATCCTCAGAAAAAGGAATTACTTCACCCAATTCGATTCTACCCACAAGAATACGTGGGGCCATAATATGTTCTCCTTTCTGGTTCGCAATGGGCAAGGAATCTGGATTCCCGGCGCTCATTGTGTGGTCGAGAGAGAAAATTCCGAGATTCTCGCTCATGCCATGCATGAAGAACCCCTAAAAAATGGTGTGGGTGGGAACCTCGTTAAGTTCTTACTGACAACAGTGCTGTTGAGAAGCTGGCTGTTCGGCGTGCGTTTCCTGGACTCGAAGGAGGAGAACAGGAAGTGTAATACCTTCTCTGCACTGTCCACACTATGCGTACCCTCAACGAAAAATTCAAGTTCAAAGCCGACAAGCCAGTTTTCAATGCTTTGCGACAAGCTGTGTACACGTTGACACGTATCAGATGTCTTGATCTGTGTGAAGAAGCCATCTTTCTGGCACGAGACGAGAAACCCAAGAATTACATTCGTACTCATTGGTTGGATACCTCCCGGAAATGGGCGATGTATGCGCGTTGTCATAATCCCCCACTTCAACAGGTCACTTCAACAAACGGTGCAGAGGCATGGCATCGTCAATATTGAAAGCTGGTGGTGGATTGAGAAAAGGCGATGCAAGCAATTATCTTTTTTTTAAAAACAAAAACAAAAAAAACTTGACTTATCTGATTGTTCTAACAATTTTTAAATCTAGGCATCAGGGGGATGATCCTTCACATCATACAGCAAGCGGAATACTGAGACTCGAATGCACAGAAAGCCCTCAATGGCTTCCGTGTCAATAGTCCGTCAGTCGTCTGAATGAAATTGATATGAAATTAAGATGTAGTAATAGGCTTGCCTGGCGATATTTGCTTCCTTGCTGTCATATCTTCCACCTAGATTCAGAAACAAAAGTTCTCACGGAAGACCGGTGGCACACCTATGTCGCTTCGTTTGAGGAGTATGGGTTGGAAGTCTATGAGACGACGGGACATGTGCTGGTGGAGCCGGAAGTATGACCACAGGTGGAAAACATCAGAGTTCTGCAGATAAGCGAACTGGGAGAACGCCTTAACTAGAAGCTTTACACTATCCATGATATGATAGCAGAAGACTGTGTTGTGGGAACACTAGGAGATTGTGGAGAATTGGATGGGTTTTGTAAACGAGGTAGTAAAGCCACTGGCTTATTTGTTGCCCGAACATATTGTAAAGGAGAATGGTACTACAATCAAAACTTTTTTTTTATTCATAAGGCCCTGTTTGGGTGAAACGGACGTCCGTCGTTCCGTTCCCTAGGTGTGTCCGTTGGCAAGCCGGCACTGTTTAGCACACACCATCCGTTGTTGCCACGTAAAGATCCCCGTCACCCCATCAAAAAAGTAAGTTCAACACATCGCGACTGAACACATATATCAGAGTTAAATTCCATAGACCTCGCTTCAGGGTCTTAAGTTATGCGGAAAAGTTTGTACAGGAAATATTTTTTCACATTCCACGGAGGACTGATTGGAGATGTCGAGAGATCGTTTCCCCACTGTTTTAGAAGTGCTCTTGAGCTTCACGGTTACTACTGCTGTGACTGATGATGCATAGAAAGCATGGAAGTGCAAATATTTAGGATTTCGCAATAGAGATCGTTGATTATAGAATATCAGAATAAGACAAATGTAGTGTGGGCGCTGTTTCTTACGACGTATCCTATCGGGTGAAATTTTGCTATTGGGAGGCATGGGGCGGGTTGCTGTACGAACGGAAGCGAAAAAGACCTCGCGAGGTCAATTTGGGAACGGAAGACTTTTTGGTGTAGAGGAACGGAAACGGAAGACGGACTGCGACTGTCCAAACACTGCTTTTTTTTGGGAACGGAAGCGAACGGACATCTCCCACCAAAAAACCAAAACGGACGCGCCCACCCAAACAGGGCCTTAGAAAACTTTTGTGCTCGCGGGTTAACGGGCTGAGAAGGGAGGGAGTGATATAAAAAAGGGGGGGGGGGTTCTAACCGGAGTTCTTTACTGTGATAGTTTACTGCATGCGTTCACTGTCTCCCCCTTTCCACAACAAACACCAACATCAAAGAAATTATATGTATTTTTTAATATGTGTTGCTGTGGCTGGGGTAGTTGCCGAATAAGGCACTCTGCTTGCACACAGAAACCGATCCCGGCCTGCCCTATGTAGGTATGTAAAGTACAAAATAGTCTGCTCTCGACGGTCTCTCCACAGGCGGTGGTTGTCTGCACCGGCTTGCGGCGGCGAGTGCGACGGCGGGACTGGCAGCAATGGAAACGCTGATCGAGCTTTAGCGCTCGTGCTCCACTGCGATGGCTGCACAACCGTGAGCCTCGAATCCCACGTATGTATGTATCTGATCTCAAGTGCTCGTCGGAGGAACCGTCGCTGAAGTGCCTGCCCGTATCCTGCAATGCCCGTTCGTGTGTGTGTGCAGCCAGCAAGCATGCATGCATGGCTGAAACTGCCCGATGGAAGCCCTCGTGGGCGGACTCCGACGGTGAGATCCTCTACATAGGCAGCAGACGCACGCGGACAGGCGTTTTTTGTATTTTTGTTTTTTTATTGATCGAACGCGACCAATTTTGATCACGGCGAGCCTGCCTAAGCAGGATTGAAGACTGGGAACAAAGAAACCACCCATCACCCAGACCGGGACGTCCTCAAACTCACTTCATCGGGGGCCGCTTTCTCTGGCTCCCTCCCTGCATACGCTCTCCCGACCTCTCAAACTCGGAGCAGACACTATTCCCTCAGCTTGGTTGATTTTCACCCCCCCAGCTCCGTGCGCCGAGTCATGATCCCTCAATACCCTCTCCGTATTGGCTCTGTGTGTCTTCCCAGGACACAGGTGAGTTCATCCGACATCCCAGGTCACTTGAAATTTAACAACACTCTATTGTCGGGAGCACTTCTCCAGGGGATGTGTTTAGGTTCCACCACTAAATCCCAGAAACGGAGTCCAGCTCAGAGGTATCACGCATTTTCCCTCACCAAGAGGTACTCAAGGGGTCTATCCTTGCCTTCTCGCACATTTCTGCGAGAGTCGTGGTTTGAGATATACCAAGCAAGAGGCTCCCATCATCCTGGAAGTTTACATCATTCCCGATGAGGCGAGTCTAAGGACATCCCGGGTCCGAACGCGGACAGGCATTGGTGCGCCACCATCGCAAGACGCACTAGGCGCTCGACAGCAGCTGGACGTATATAGGGCTGCTTCGCTCCCTCTCGTCTGCGAGGCCCCTCAATCGGCTCGGATTCTGCAGCTGCATCGTCTCGAAAGAAAAAAAAGAAAAAAGACCAGCAGTAATGAATGTCTCGATCCCACCGGACGCAACGCCCCCCTTCCAGTCGCCAGCGTTCACTCCCGACCAATGGCGCACCTTCTTCTCGATAACGGAGCTCATAATCCCCGCTATCCCGTCCCCAGATTCCTCGGACCCAGTCGTCTCGGCGTTCGCGGCCTGCGCGGCGAGCGCGGACCATGTCGCCTTCCGCCGAGGCGTGGAGCAGCTCTTCGAGGTCCGGATACCCGGCAGCGTCAAGGCGTTCGCAACGGTTCTCAATATGCTCAAGTAGCGCACCGTCACCGGTCTACCCGGAGTCCGTACTGACGCCGGCGTAGTTCAACGGCCGGATGTCTGCTTCTTACGGGCTCGGCAACGCCTTTCCACGATCAGTCCGCCGAGGCACGCGAAGCCTTGCTCAAGCGGTGGATCTCCACCGACTCCTACCTCCTCTTCCCCCCGGTCCGCGGCTTCACCATCAGCATCACCCAGATCACGAAGATGATGTGGTTCCGGAAGGCCACCGACGAGATATACCCCGCGCTCGAGTTCGTCGGCGCGAACCCCCATTCGGTCGCCGCTTGGGCCACGAACGATGACTGGAAAAACCATGCGCCGGAGCCGCCAAAGGGTGAGGAGGGCGGCTTCTACAACGAGTGGGATTTCGTCCAGATCGACGGACCCACGGAGCTGGAGGTCGACGCGGTGATTGTTGGTTCCGGCTGCGGAGGCGCTGTTGCTGCCAAAACGATCGCGGAAGCGGGACTGAGTGTCATCGTCGTCGAGAAGGGGATCTGGTCCGCCATCCGGATGCGTGCGATCGTTGAGACCACCCGCTGATGGGCCTAGGATACCGACGGATCAACTTCCACTCCACGAAGACGTGGCGTGCGAGACCATATTCGAAGGCGGGCTCGCATTGAAGACTGACGACGGCGGCCTCGGTTTGGTGGCGGGCGCTACGCTCGGAGGCGGCGGTGCCGTGAATTGGAGTGCATCCCTCCAGACCCCGCACTACGTTCGCAAGGCCTGGGCGGAGGAGATGAACCTGCCGTATTTCCAGACTCCGGACTTCCAACGCCAGCTCGATGCCGTCTGCGCGCGCATGGGCGTGACGACCCCCACCCACCACAACCACCGGAACGCAGGGCTCCTCTCCGGTGCCCGGAAGCTCGGGTACGCGGCTGCGGCGGTCCCACAGAACGCGCCGGTGGAGCACCAGGACGCTTTCTGCTCGTGCGGATGCGGATGCGCCCCGCACGCGAGGAAGATGGGAACCGTCCACACGTGGCTGCCCGACGCTTCCCGTGCGGGAGCACGGTTCATCACCGAGTTCAAGTGCGAGTCGCTACTGTTTTCGCACGAGCACCCGAGCCGCGTCGTGGGTGTCTCGGGGGTGCACGGCAAGCGCGAGACGCCGGTCGTGATCCGCGCGCGAGAGACGGTGGTCTCGGCGGGGACGCTCAACACTCCCGTGCTGCTGCTCAACTCGGGGCTCACCTCGCCGCACATCGGCGCGAACCTGCACCTACATCCGGGCGTAATGATGTACGCGCAGTACCCGGAGCGGAGGGACCCCGCCGTCGGCGCATGCCTGACGAGCATCGTCTCCTCGTTCGACAACCTCGACGGCCGCGGCCACGGCGTCCGGCTGGAAACCACGAGCATGGGCGCCCCCGCACTGGCGCTCTCGGGCCTGGCGTGGACGGGCGGCGAGGAGTGGAAGCGGGACATCCTCGCCTACCAGCGCACGGACGGCTACCTCGCGATCGTGCGGGAGGAGCACACGGGCCGGGTGTACGCCGACGAGCAGGGCCGGAGCCGCGTGCAGTACACGGCGGGCGCCAAGGAGCGGGAGTGGCTGCTGCTCGGCATCGAAGCGATCGCCAAGATCGCGCTGACCGAGGGCGCCGTCAAGATCTTCGCGCCGATCAACGGATTCCCGCCGTTCGCGAGGCAGGGCGACTGCGAGCTCGGCATCATGGACCCGCACTTCCAGGCGTGGCTCGCGAAGCTCAGACGGACCGGGCTCGCGAGCCCGAACGCCATCCTCGCCAGTGCCCACCAGATGAGCAGCTGCCGCATCGGCGCCACCGCGCGCGACGGCGTCGTCGATATCGCCGGCCGCGTCTGGGGCCACGCCGGCGTCGTCATCGCCGACGCGAGCATCCTGCCGACCGCGAGCGGCGCCAACCCCATGGTCACCACCATGGCCGTGGCGCGGCACGTGGCCGAGGGCGTTGTCGAGCGCCTGACCGCGGGGGGGAAGTCGACCGGCGTTTGAGAACGTGCACGAGGGAGGATTATCTTTGTTTTGCTGCATACTTCTAGGACACTGCTCTGGGGGAATCGCTGTGGGATTTACTACATATGTACGAATCGATGCGGATTTTGAAACAGTTTTTTGAGTGGCAGAAGCCCGACGAGTGATTGTTAGTGACGGCAGCACATGACACGACGACACGACATTACATGACTGGCTGCCTGCTCGACCAACCGGAGCATGTCAAGTTGTAGCTCGAGGCAAGCAGGATGCTCCCGTACCGGTGCTAATGTACGAGACGGTTAAGCTCACGGTCTGTGAGCGCGGGACGGACAGGAAGAGGGAATGGTGTCAAGATTTTGCAGGTACGTATGTATGTATATATGTATGTATGATGTATGTATGTGCACAGCTAACTGATTATCGATATCATGGGGGCGGGGGGTATGGCGTGGACTATGGACAGCGCGACCTGTAAGGGATCCTATCCCTATCTGCCTTCAGTCGAGCCCTTCTCTAGCAGTGCACGACACCGTCGGCGTGGGTGTGGCACCCGCCGGCAGGCTCGGTGGTGGTCACGGGCGGCGGCGGGACAGCGGCGGTGGGGGAGGGCGCGGCGTGCGCGCTCGAGCTCGGTGCCGCCGGGGCGACGTCGCCCAGACACCCGACGCCGGGCACGGCGACGCGGAGCGCGTACACCTCGAGGGCGAAGTAGATGAGCGAGTCGCTGTTGTGCGCGGCCTCGCCGTCGCCGTGGGTCGCGAGCTCGAGCGAGTTGGCGTAGCCGTCGGCGGTGTGGTGGATAGCGTCCTCGCTCGTGTTCGGGACGTGGAAGAGGCTGTCGGGGGGCGCGGGCGGGGTCAGCGGGGGGGAGGGTGGACAGCAGCCAGGGAGAACGCACCGATGCAACATGTCGCTGGCCCAGTACACGTTGGTCCTGCTGCCGGCGACGGTGTAGCCCTGCGAGCACACCTGCGCGAGCCGCTGGCGCTTGATGTACGACGTGTCGCAGATGACCGTCTCGGCCGTGGCGTTGCTGCCGCGCCAGTGGCCGGCCCACGACTGGTTGCGCGCGCAGTTGCCGTCGATGTCGTCGCAGCGGAGCAGCACGCCGGGCTTGGCCGCGTGCGCGATATTGTCGAACAGCCCGACCACAGGCGCCGTCGTCGCGTTCGCGCCAAAGTACTTGCGGAACACGGCGTCGCTGCGTCCGCGCTCGTGCAGATACTGCCGCGCCGTCTGCGCCAGCTGCTTCGTGTCCTCGAGCGCCGCCGTCAGCTGCGCGACGTTGGTTGCGTTGCAGCTCGCGTGCAGCTCGATGCCGACTGTCTCGCGCGTCAGTGGGCAGGACGGAGGAGGGGGAGGGGGGGGGGGGGGGGGGGGGGCTAAGAACGGGGCCCCAACACGGGCGGTTAGCTGGGGAGAGAGGCGCTGCTGGTGATCGCACTCGCCGCCACTGCGGAGCCGAGGCCGGCGAGACAGGCGGTCAGGATAAAGAGCATCGTTGGAGCTGTGGCTGGCGGCGGCTGGAGATTGTGCTGCTTCTGCTTCTGCTTCTGCTGGTGGTGGTGATGGCGAGACGGACGTCGACCGTGGGGCATTTATACATCGTGAGGCGGGGCGGCGAGCACGGCCAGCGGTCTCGCCGTCGCCGTGAGGATGTCGTGCTGGGAGCGATGGCGACCCCGCAAGGTGCTCGTGCTTGTCGAGGTCCGGAAGTCTCTTTTTGCCGCGAGCAAGTGCGGGCGAAGCCTGGAACCTGGGTAGGTACACCGAGTCGATCGTGCCTTTTTCAATTTCAATTTCTTTTGTTTTTTGGGTGATTCGTTGCTCGCATGCGATCCAGGTACATACCTAGGCCATGGCTCTTGTTCTGTTTAGCCACACTCGCATTCGGCCCAGCATAGACTATGGCGGCGCACCTTTTGGCCGGAACGTAGATAGATCATGGCGAGGAACGTAGATAGATCATGGCGAGGAAGTGCAGATCGTGCTTTTCGGCAGCGGCAGGTACCTGTGGGGCCGCATGTCGGGCTGCACGGCGACATATGTACGTGCGTCCCTTGCGCGGACAGTGGACAAAATGTACGCCGCCACAGTCTAGATGGGCTGTATGCGAGTATGAATAAGCAAACAAAAAAAATAATTAAAAACGACATGCGTGCTTCGCACTGGGCGCAGCCAGAGAGGTGTCCGCAGTCCACGCGGCAGTGCGCGAAAGGCGAGGCTAGGCTAAGCTAGGCTGGCAGCGCGGCCCTCCGACTGTCCCGGGCGGGCGAGTGCGGGCTGCCTCTGCTCTCGGGCCATCCAAGATGCGGATGTCCAGCGGCCGCGGGGTGGGGTCGGGCAGAACTGGCTGCTCGCGCATCACACGTATCCACACACGCAGGATTCCATCGCGCCCCGCCTTGGCCGCCGTCATGTCCTGCATGCTCCGCTCGATGTGGCGGCGGCTCCGTGCTGGGCGCGGGGGAAAGCGAGCGGACCGAGTCGAGTAGCGATGGACTGAGGCGAGTTGTTCTCCATTTGTCCCAACGACGCGGGGTCACACGGTCTCACTCACCAACCGGATGGCGACTATGCATACGGACTTCATGGCGTGCGATCGGGTGGGTGCTGGGCCAGCGAGTGCGTGCGCCAAGCAGTCCGGCGTTCGGGGTTTTCGCGAGGGATGGCAGACTTTTCTCCTCCTAGATATATGACTTTACCGCCAAGAAAAACTCTCGCTCCGGCCTGGACTCCGCCCTTGACAGGTGGACTGCGGACTGTGGGGGCTTCGTCTCCACGGGACACACAGACGGCGTCTCATTGGCCGGCTGAGCCGAGCAACATCCTGTCCTGTCTGGGGAGGATGTCATATCACATCGATCCGCTCTCGCTCATCAATGAGGCCCGCCGGAGTGGAAACCTATAGGATCTCGCCCGACAGAGCGGAGACGTCGGCCTGTCTACACTCTGTATTACATACGCAGGGCTCTCCTTTCCTGCGGGGGCTGGTACCGACTTGTCCAGACCACATACTTACATACGTACTCTATGTAGAGTGCTTACGTGCTGGTGCGGGTCGATGCTCCTCCATCGTACATACACAACTCCGGAATCCGCACACTCGCTGTACTATGTATCGAGTGTGTAAGCAGGAATCCTCGGACTCGAGCGTGCGAGCAGAGCATCATACGTATCGGTGTCTTCGTCTTCGTCTTCGTCTTCGTCTTTCGATGGTCGTTGTCTCGTGGACGGATCAAAGGAAGGAAGGAACACGTTAGCCACGAGCACCTTGGGGGTTAGTTTTTTTTTTCTTTCTTTTTTTTGGTCTACTCACCTATTTTTGTAGGCTATCCCGTAGTTACATAGCGCGAAGAATAATATGTATCTAAACATGCGAACGCCCAGCCCACCTCCCGCCCACACACACACGGCACATTCTGCAACGCACGGAGTGGAGTGGAGTATCTAACTCAAGACACATTTATCGCCCCCACGGAGAGCTGCCAAGATCCCCAAAACGGCATGCTTGTGGCCTTTTGCGGCTGTATTAAAACCCATAGATAGATATGTCTCGAGCCTGGTCGCAGTGGTGGACACGCAGTGGCCCACTCAACTCATGGGTGCGGAAACACTATCTACAGCAAGCACTCGTGGTTTGCGGAGGGCGGAACACAGCTCTGGTGCCTTGGCGGAGCAGCTGCGTAGATAGTCTTCGTACGCGCAGTACTAATATCTACAACTAACATTCATCCTCACACTAGCGGGTCCTATCTCACACAAACTGAAAAAGAAAACTCCCGGGTGGCTAGCAAGCAGTCAAAAGGCCAACACAGGGGATCAATACAAAGAGGAGCTCTGCCACCCCCTCCTGTTGCTGGGGGTTTCTTCCTCGAGTTTTTCCCCTCGCCTTCTGCTTCCTCCGCCCCTCCACTTTCTTGCAAGTCGTTGCCCCTCCCCCCCCAATCGACTATCATACACACGCGGACAGTTACAATGCCCGCACGCTATCGCTTTGTGCTGCCGTTGCTGGCCCTGTCCGGTGCCGTGCATGCTCAGTCATCCACTTCGACGGCATCATCACCGACTATCACGAGTCTCGGAGACTGCCACTTGCACGGCCTCGTGCAGTATGTCCCACCCTCCGCTCCACAAAAACCTCCATTCCGGTGCTGACCGAGATGGGTGCTCCACAGGTACTGCATGCCAAAGCCCGCTGGCGAGGAGGTCATCGTCACTACCGCTTCCAATGCTGCCGCTGCCACCGCGCTGCCGACCGTCTACAACGACTGCCACAGCCACGACGACGAAACATTCTGTGTCGATCCGTCCGGCAACGACGTCTTCATCGAGGCCCTGTCGGGTGACCACGACGACCACGACGACCACGAGGGGGAGGGGGAGGGGGAAGAGGAGACCACGACGACCACGGCCGCCACGAAGCAGAACTGCCACTTCCACGCTGGAGTCGAGCACTGCACCGGAGCAAGCGCGGAGGAGGCGACAGGCTCGTGTCAGCGCATCGACAGGGAATACAACATCCCCCTCCGGATCGGTAGTATCTTCATCGTGCTCGCGACGTCGACCATCTCGGTCTTTCTGCCGCTCCTGCTCCGTCGCTTCACCAAGGTCAAGGGCACCAACATCGCGTTCACCCTCGTCAAACAGTTCGGCACCGGAGTCATCATCGCCACCGGTTTCGTCCACCTCCTGACCCATGCCGACCTGATGCTCACCAACGACTGTGTCGGCGAGCTGAAGTACGAGGCCACCACCACTGCCGTCGTCATGGCCGGGCTGATGGTCGCCTTCGCGGTCGAGTACATCGGCAACCGCATCATCTGCCTGCGCAACTCCAAGATCTCCGCCGCCGCCGCCCTCGCCTCCGCCCCGCACGTGGAGTCCTCGTCCGGTGAGAGCCAGAACGCATCCATCGGCTCGGGCGAGAAGGTCGAGCCCGCCGTCGGCATCCACGGCCAGACACACGCCGACCCCGGCGACGACAAGCTCTCGGTGCTGGTGATGGAGATGGGCATCATATTCCACTCGGTCCTGATCGGCATCACGTTGGTGGTCGCCGGCGACAGCGTCTTCAAGACCCTGCTCGTGGTCATCGTCTTCCACCAGGGCTTCGAGGGTCTCGCTCTGGGCGCGCGCATCGCCGGTCTGTCGCCGCAGGGTGCCATGAACTCGATCAAGATCGTCCTCGCCGCCATGTTCGCGCTCATCACGCCCATCGGGATGGCCATCGGCATCGGCGTCCGCAACCACTTCAACGGCAATGACCGCGAGACCCTGATCGCCCTCGGCACCCTCGACGCCGTCAGCGCTGGCATCCTCGTCTGGGTCGGCTGCGTCGAGATGCTGGCGAGCGACTGGATGGCCGGCGAGCTGCGGAACGCGGGCGTCGTCCGGACCCTCGCCGCCGCGTTCAGTCTGCTCGCGGGACTGATGCTGATGAGTCTCCTGGGGAAATGGGCGTAAATAGGGATTTATGGTTCTCGTGTGTTATTCTTCGGAGAAGAGAAAAGGCTGGACAGGAATATTGTTTTTTTTCTTCTTTCCTTTTCTTTCCTCTTCCTTTTCGGCGCTGTGGCGTTATTCTTTTTTTTTTTTCTTTCTTTTTTTTTCGGAGGCACTTTTGTTTGTTTCATACTTTTTTTTTCTCTCTCTCTCGCGGTATCTAGGCATACGCAAACGCATTGGGGAAAATAAAGCTGTCTGTTTTGCGAGGCTCCAATTGTTTCGCGTTGGAGACACGGAAGATGTTTCACTCTGCACTCCCGCGTTCGTCTGTTGGGTGTATGTACTTACGCACTCCACCGAAGTAGTCACTTGGGTACAGCAGCCAAAAAAAGAAAAGGAGAAGGTCGACGGAGCGATACCGCGTTGAACCCGTGATCTGCACACTGGGTCACTCGGTTCGGTCGCGACGCGGCGGGATGGCGATTAGTGCGCTGACATAAAAATAAAAAAAAAACGCTCTTTCGTTCGGAACGAGTATCTAAAAGGAGGGAGTGTTCTCTAAATAGGTTGAATGCTGAGATGATGAAACGGTAAGGGAAAAAAAAAGCACTCTATATGCATTCTTGGAAAGCCAGGGCGGAAGGCAGGGGGAGCCACAACGAGCCGCAGGGCAGTGGCCAGGACTATGCAGGAAAAGTGTATGTTGCCATGTCGCGTGCAATCGATGATCGGCGAAACAAACCATTGCTGAATCCATCCATCAATATCACTCGCCGTCCCCTCCTGGTCCGCTCACTCGCGAGACCAGATTCATCAGAACTCACTCGTCCGCGAGTGAGAAAAGCGGTGAGTCCGCACAAAACAGATCGTAATCGTGGGTCGAATTGCTCGGTGCAGACAGTGTAGACATTTGCAGACTCAGGCCTGCCCGCGGCTCGTGGGCGGAGCTTCGGAGCCTAAGTTCTGTCCGTTGGCGGACTTTGTGGGCGAGCAAAGCGTTCTCAACGTGAAGACAAACGCTGGGGGGGGCCCCCCCCCCCGGCCGGCGGCGGGGCGCCGGGGCGGCGGGGGGCGGGCGGGCAGCCCACACAGCGGG
>Ga0307516_10002588_pt1 | contig 24028 bp, 18 predicted proteins | sample 19_EM_MG_FD_203310 | JGI IMG/M metagenome (GOLD analysis project Ga0307516, IMG submission 203310) | Populus trichocarpa ectomycorrhiza microbial communities from riparian zone in the Pacific Northwest, United States - 19_EM | ecosystem: Host-associated > Plants > Roots > Unclassified | place...
CTCGACCCATGCTGACTTGTTCATCAGTTCTATTCTGGAAACGCCCACAGATCTTAGTCGCAGAAACATGGGCAGCCTTCTACCCAAAAGTACCTACCGATCCACACCCAATCTTTCCTTCTGGCCCCTCAATAGGCGGTCTCACCATGTTCGCAGACTATCGCGTGCCCCAGATCTTGCATCATCTGCGTATCCTGGAATATCCTTCCTCGCTCGTCGAAAAACTTCGTGCTGGCGCGTATCTTGCACCTGGATCCAGGGAGGAGATCAGTCTGCGAGCCGCAAGCATTATCGCAGTGGAACATGTCAGGCAGGAAATTCTTTGTTTCAGGGACAGACTCGCAGAAAACGATGTGGATAAGAGCGCAAGTGAAGAGGTCAGTAGCGTATTGATCGATTTTTACCTTTGGGATCTAGCAAAGAAAATAGAAAGGGGGGAAGAGCAGATTCAGGGCATGGAAACAATTGATATGGTACCAGCCCACAGAACACGGAGTATCTGGTATTAGAACTTCGCATAGTTTACCTTGAAGCGTAGTATGTAATCACCATCACGTAGAAGCCAAAATAGAAGTGATGTACTGGTTTTATTCCTGCAGAAGTACCTTCCTTGGACGACCCCTAGGACGCTTGACCTTTTCGGTTTCTTCTGTTGTCTTCCTTGGCCGTCCTCTCATGCCCTTGATCTTTTCCGTTTCAGATACTTTCCTCGGCCGACCCCTGTTGCTGATGGTAGGTTTACACTGCATTTCCACCATTTCCTTCCTCGGCCGGCCTCTCTTGCTCGTAGTGGTGGATAAAAATCCAAAATTGCGTCGATCTGGCAAGATATACTCCATCCCAAGTTCACGGAAAATCTCCTCTTCGTTATCGCCATGCATAAACTCCCACTGTTCTTCATCACACCACTTCCATAGACCATACTCGTTGAAGTGCAGAGCTAGCCGATGTGCTCTGTCGCAGATGTCTTTGACAAATTCAAGGTCCCCAGTCAAAGCTAACAGGGCAGCACCCTGACATTTTTTGGGCACGAAGCTGTGTTGTCATATTAAGCAAGGCGAACATCAGATGGCATCCGAAGCAACCACGCACAAGATCTGCAATTCGCCATAATGGCCCTCCTTTTCTTCGATTTGTTTCAAACGTTCAGTACGGTCTTCCCAATCCCCTTTCTTTGTACGTTGTGGGATCCGTATGATGCCCTTCCACCTCTGGAGATTAGCTGCGAGGGTTGCAGCCACCATCCCACGGCTTTCAAGAGGCGAGATGACATCGACGGATAAGGGCGCGTTGCTGACAGCTGGTGCGCTGCTTCCAAATGCATTGTGTATGTAATAAATACGGGAAACATTAGGTGGTCGAGGTTTCGTTTCGCGATCATAGGGTGCGTGTGGGGGTATCGCTTTTATTTCAAACGGGTGTATGATTGCCAAGCCGAGGGTCGGTGAACGAGGATTGTTTCGACGGCTGATATAGGATTTGAAGGTAGAGCTCGGTTTTGGATTGCATTGATAAACTTACTGGTCGCCCACCAAGAATACTTCATATTTGCCGGATATATTCTCTGACACGAATTCCTGGAATAACAAGGATTATTGAGCGTCCAGAGAGGGCACTGTACAACCAAAAAATACCTTGATGGCCTCAGCATCCGCAAGACTTACGGACGGATCTCGATGAGCAGCAAACTGTGTACAGATCCTCTGAGAAGGGCTAAGAAGGTCGGAAAACTCTGGTTTGCTTAGCTCTCCGATCGAAGTACAACCGGCATCGTATAAAGTTCTAGCCTTCGTCCTTCTACATGATGTTAGTTATATATATTTGATTGCCAGTCTCAGTTGCAGCATACATACCCAATCCCAGAAACTGTCTGAAGAGACTGCATGATATGGGATTTACGTATGTCGTCCGAACCATCGGCTACCTTGGAGACACCACTAGATACTCCCTTTGTTGACGCCTCCTACAGAGGATATGAGCCCACATCAAAAAGTAAATAGACCGCACAGTACGGACATATGGAACATTGGCGAGAAACGCGTCTATGCGTTTCGCAATACGCTCACCTACGCCACCTAGCTACCACGATGCGTGGATTCGTGAAAGAGAACCGTGAAGACGTGAGGTGAGAATGGGACAACGAAGGCATTACCCGTCGGACTTGGCTCCCTGAACGGACAGGCTTTTCCATATCGCCAATTACTTTGATGGCACGTTCGAATGCACGTATTTTGTATGGATTTCGAGTCTCCAATGCCTCCTCTTCTTTCTTGTCTTTGTAAAGTGGCCTGTTCAGACTTTTATTTGAAGAGGTGTGCAAGAAACGTACAGCGCGCCAATAGTTGGATGAGTTCCTGGTTCGGATTCCCGGCAGGTGAGGAGAACAGCTTTGCACAGGAAGGTCTGAGTAAGAAATCAAGTGTACGACGCTGTACTCGCGGTCTCAACAATGCTGTCGAGAGCATCGTGCATTACCCTGCACTGAGGTGGTGTTCAGTTAACCAAAGTGGATTACGTAACGTTGGTCAGTCAATTATTTTGTCATTGGCGACCAGATTCGTAACCGAACGTCGACTCATCGCCGTGCTGCCTGAAGTGCGCACAGAAAAAAAAAAAACAACAGTCGGCGCGCTGCACAGAGTGCTTGTGTTGTGTTCAAGAACAACCGCGACGACGATGACCGACGCACCGAAGCAGGCAGCACCATATCCGATCACCAATATGACCACTCTCACCGACGCTCAGCTACGGCAGGCAATCACACAGCTATCCAACGCTGCAAATACACAGTACCAGCACTATGCCACACCCGCGCCGCAGAGTACACCAGCAGCGAAAGGTGAGTACGCCCAACGTGTACCTCACCCGCATATTCAATGTCTCGTCTTGCTCACAACTCTGTTCGCTCCTCCTATAACCCTCTCCTTGCGTCGTTGATTCCTTAGCATATCTCAAAAACGTCCACACGTGGTCCACTTCGACTACTCCGAGGGGAGGCGGCCGTGGTCGGCATCGAGGTGCCAAAGCTGCTGCGGTCGCACCAGCCCCTGCCGCCTACGTCCCTCCAGTCGTGTACCAACCTCCTCCACCCGTCGCAGTAACCTCATCGTCATCATCGTCACGTCGTGCCCACCTCCACCTCATTGTCATCGTCATCGACAGTCGTGTCGTCATGGCATTTTTCATAGGCGCCATGTTGCCGTTGTCATCGTGCTGGTGCTGGTGCCGTCGTTGTCGTTGTCGTTGTCATCCGTCAATGCACCTGGTAGGGTGGTGATGGTCATGTTGTGGCATTTGCCATGCGTGTTGTGTTGGTGTCAATGTCATGCTGACGTGGACGCGCTGTCATCGTCGTTGTCTCGCCGTACCCGTACACCCATATAGTAGGACACATAAGCATCATGGTGAAGAGTAAGATCAGTATATGTTTACTTACCTGCAGGTTGCCCATTAACAAATTAGAGGATGTGATAGACTGCAGATAAGGCTGATATAAAGCGCCAAAGGAGGGCTGAAGTCACCTAATGGATCAGAGGTACTGAAAGACCGCAGATGAGGCCGAAACGAGGCGAAAAGGAGTGCTGAAGTTGCTCAAGGGAATTGTCCCGATTAGGACATCCGCAAGATGTCGGGTCTAAGAGACATATTACATACTGCCTACAACAGAAATGGGTCTGTAAGACCTCTATTGGTCCCGAAAAGAACTGCCTGAGGTGGTCAAACCAAAACCGCGGTTTTCGTGATCACAAAACTCGCCAAAACCAATTGCCAAAACCACGTCCAAAACCGCTCGCGAAAACTAGCTTTGAATTCCCCTAATGCTCTGTAGTATCAACTCCATATCTGACATTACATACTATCCCATAGACCTATACGATAGTAAGTGTATTAACTTCGCCTTTCAACACACCAGCAGAGTCCGTGGGACGAGCAATAATATGATACAACGATGCAACCCTCCGATATTCGTTGTGAGGTAGTTCCATTAATAGTAGTGCGCTGAACGGCTGTTCTAGCTGTATGAGCCATTGGTGAGTCCAGGCATTATCAGTATCGACGACAGGATGAAGTAAGTCGGGGCGCCATGGGCGTATCAGGACATATAAGACTCTTTTCGCCATAAATTCGAGTCTCTCCGACAGCTCAATATCAATGGGAGCTAGGCCTACCGCCTGAATGTGGTGGACGTGAGTTGGGGTACAGGTATCCACTCGAGTCAGAGTCATAGCTTTGATGCGATGGACAATACACGGAAGAATAAGCCTGAAGTTAGCGAATTTGGCGAGTGGCAGGTTGGAGAGCGCACGATGCATTTTGCGTGCAGATCTGAGAAAGAAAAGTTTGCGAATTACATGTGCGGAAGGTGGTGTTGTGAGGTCTGGCAAAGACAGAGGAAGGGTTCGGTACGGGGTGATGGTAGCAGGGAAGCAACTGTTAAATGCCGATGATTTCCCGACCCAATCCAGGATTGATGTGTCGCCAGATTTTGAGATCACCTCTGCGAGCAGACGCCCGAGGGCATTCTCCGCAGATTCTCCATATAGGATGGGAATGTGGAGACCGAAGACACCCAGAAGCGAATATGCTGTGTCTTCTGGCTGAATGGTACAACGTGTGGACGCCCACTGAAGCCTCGATCGTGCGTCATCTACGCCCGGATGGAAATCGGTGAGATGTCGTGAGGTGATGCCCGTCGCCTGTTCCAATTCGCCAAGTATGGTGCTATCCTCCTTGTGGTTCGAGGAACTGTCCCGGTAAAGCGACCATTCTCGAGTGAAGAACAGCATAGTATGGGGCGCCAATAGTTCTTGAAGGGTCCAGCCACGCTTAAACCACACACTACTGGTCAGCCCACCCGTATTTGAGACATCAGCAAGGTAGACAATAGTGAGAGCCGACTGCCGATACCATGAAAACATGGAGCTTATCGCCTGTTGAAGCTCCCTGCTACTGTCCTTGTCAATGCAGCATGTATCACTCCAAGCCCATAAGTATCTACGTCGACAGCATTCTAGACAGAAGAGCTGCAGCTTCAAGATACCATTGGTGGGATCCAAGTTATAGATGACTTGCCCATCAATGTCGCGCAACAGTGGCTCGAATTTTCCCCACCGATGAGACAGTGTGACATACCGGAAATAGGTAGACGCTACTTCACGGATACGAGTAACTTGGGCGGAAGCATCCAGCGTTGAGGCCGATGACAGTAGTTGGTTGTATTCTCCGCTCTTTTCAAACTGTGCAATCTGTGAGTCTCTGTCACATAGCTTTCCAGTACAGATGTCCAGCAAGCGAGGGGGAAATCCCTTCAGGACGTCCAAAACAACATCTCCAATCGAGCATCTGAACGGTGAACCAGAAGTGCTGGTGGGACGTGCTGACTGGCTACTCGCACCTCGCCTTTTGATTTTCTGCTGACGATAACTGAAGAGACTGTTGAGAGACTCTGCATGGTCAGGGTGACCTTGGGGACGCAGCGCCAATGCCGCTTGTTCGAACTTGATGGCATCGTCCAGATCAGTCGACATGGATAGCGTGGTGGACCTCTGTGATAGATATTGTGCAAGTTTGTGCAAATGTGGCGCACTAGCCAGACTCCCTGATGGACAGACCTCTAACACTTCCTGATACAGTATAACGGCTTCATCTGCATCGTCAACAGCGCCCTGCTGTTGGAACCTGCACAGAAGGAAAGCGGCGAGAGTGGTAAGGGATATTACATGATCGGGATGACCAGCGGGACAGAGGTTCAACGCAGCTTGTGCAATGGCCACAATCCCATCCACAACTGGGGCAACATCTCCACCATCAACCAGATCTTTGACATCAATCAGAAGTTTGTGGAGGGATACGGCATGATCCGGATGTGCCTCCTGAATGTCCAAAAGTGTCTGGAATCTACTGTGAAGGTCGGTAACGAGATCATGAAGGAGTGTAGCACGGCCAGGATTCCCGGGTTCGCAGGATGCTAATGCAGAGCACCCAAGTGAGATACATTCATTCAAGTCAGCTGTCATGTCATGTCTCTGAATTCGCTTTCGGACCAGAAGAAGCAGCTTGTCAATAGATTTTGCATGACCATGATGGTCCTGTGGATGGAAGTCCAATATAGCTCGCCAAAGGCAGATAAGCTTGTCCAAGTCTGCCGCAGCCTGCAGCTTCTCAAATCGGGAGCTGAGACAGTTCGCCAACTGGTTGAGCGATATTAACCGATCGGGATGACCCGCCAGACGGAGGTCCAATGCTAATCGGTGGAATAAAATTGCTTCATCAAGATCACAGTCCGTATCCAGCTCCAGGAACCTGTGACTCAGGAGACTTGCAAGGATGTAGAGAGTGAAGTCACGACGAAAGTGGTCTTGGGAACAGAGCTCTAACGCAGCTCGAGCGAGTGTGATAGCATTCTCCAAGTCTGCTATGGTACGCTGGTTATTATACCGGTGGCCGAAGCAAAGTGCGAGACTACGGAGTGAGTCTGACAGATCGGAATGACCCGGCAGGGGTGGGTCCAACGCTGTTCCATGCAGCGCAATGGCTCCGTCATCTGTCTCCAACAACTTTTGATGCATGGAGACTGCGAGATTGTAAAGGGCGACAGCCCGACCAGTATCTCCTGGGGGATGACGATGACGTTCCAATTTGTTCCGATTTCGGGCGATCTGGTCGTCCAAATTCGTCATCGTTCATTCGGCTATTGCACACGACGTGGAGGATCACCGAAATTCACGGATGACTGGTCTTTTAGGGCACTAAGGTGGGACATTGGAAAGAGGAGCCTAAAATGAACTCACCAAAAGCTCCTTTCGCGAAACAATAGGACAGTGATTGGTTGGATGATCAGGACTCAGGAGGTGAGCCTTCGTTCAGATCAGCTAGAACCCTAACAGAAGGAATGGGCCACACAGATGGACCGAAGACCTGAGATGCGAAAATTCATGATATGGAATTAGATGCATATTTATAAGGGAAGAAGGGGGCCCACGAGACGGACTTTGGGCAAGCAATTCGAGGTGGCTCTTATCGGCGTCTCGAGGACGATGGAAAGAGGCGTGGTGGTAGATATGAATGCGTGGGACCATCCACAGCATATCAGGCTCCTGTGGGTATACTTGCATGTAATCAGTGGCCAATCAGTGGAATTGCCTGGATTACAGCTACATGCAAAGCATTACAGTAATGTAGACCGCTCATCAGGAAAAAGTCACTTCGCAGGTAATTTCAAACTTCACTTGGGATTGCTTGTTGTATGTAACATACGATCGAAGCGTACACGCATAGTACACAAGGTACACAGTATTTAGTCTACTTACGAGTCTACCTACTCCCTAGCATCGAGTTTGAATCCAACCGTCTCGTTGACGGCGCCGTTGGAATCCCCGCCGTCGTGATTTCGCCAACACTGCCGCATGTCTTGAGAGAGCACTGTGACCTGTCAAATTCAGAAACTAGTAGTAATGATTTGGCGGCTGTTGTTCAAACCCATCTTGACATTTACCAAGCTTACAAGCCCGACGTACTAATCGGGGTAGAGATATGATGCTATAGCCTACAGGTGCCTTCAGAATTATACTAATGGAATACCTCAAAGTGTGATGAAACCTTTGACAAAATGCAGATACAACCAACGAGATAGTTCAAAAATGGAATACAATGCTCCGTACCAACTCCATATCCTATCACATACACCATAGATCTATACGATAGTCAGCGTATTAACTTTGCCTTTCAACACACCAGCAGAGTCCGTGGGACGAGCGATAATATGACAAAACGATGCAACCCTCCGATATTCGTTGTGAGGTAGTTCCCTTAATAGAAGTGCGCTGAACGGCCGTTCCAGCCGCATGAGCCATTGGTGAGTCCAGGAATTATCAGTATCGACGACAGGATGAAGTAAGTTGGGATGCCATGGGCGTATCAGGACATATGGGACTCTTTTCGCCATAATTTCAAGTCTCTCCGACAGCGCAATATGAATGGGACCTAGGCCTACCGCCTGAATGTGGTGGACGTGAGTCGGGATGCTGGTATCCACTTGAGTAAGAGTCATAACTTTGATGCGATGGACAATACACGGAAGAATAAGCCTGAAGTTAGCGAATTTGGCGAGTGGCAGGTTGGAGAGCGCACGATGCATATTGCGTGCAGATCTGAGAAAGAGAAGTTTGCGAATTCCATATGCGGAAGGTGGTGTTGTGAGGTCTGGCAAAGACAGAGGAAGAGTCTGGTACGAGGTGATGGTAGCAGGGAAGCAGCTGTGAAATACCGATGATTTCCCGACCCAATCCAGGATTGATGTGTCGCCAGACTCCGAGATAACCTCTGAGAGCAGACGCCCGAGAGCATTTTCTGCAGATTCTCCATATAAGATGGGAATGTGGAGATTGAAGATTCCCAGAAGCGAATATGCTATGTCTTCTGGCCAAGTGGTAGAACGTGTGGATGCCCACTGAAGCCTCGATCGTGCGTCATCTACGCCCGGATGGAAATCGATGAGATGTCGTGAGGTGATGCCCGTCGCCTGTTCCAATTCACCAAGTATGGCGGTATCCTGTTTATGGTTCGAGAAACTGTCCCGGTAAAGTGACCATTCTTGAGTGAAGAACAACATGGTACGGGGCGCCAACAGTTCCTGAAGGGTCCAGCCACGCTTAAACCACACACTACTGGTCAGCCCGCCCGTATCTGAGACATCAGCAAGGTGGACAATAGTGAGAGCCGACTGCCGATACCATGAAAACATGGAGCCTATCGCGTCCTGGAGTTCCGTGCTGCTATCCTTGTCAATGCAGCATGTATCACTCCACGCCCACAAGTATCCGTGCTGAACGCATGCAAGACAGAAGTTCTGCAGCTTCAAGATCCCATGGGTGGGATCCAAGTCATAGATGACTTGTCCATCAATGTCGTGCAACAATGGTTCGAATCTTCCCCACCGATGAGACAGCGTGACATACCGGAAATAGGTAGACGCTACTTCACGGATACGAGTAGCTTGGGCGGAAGCATCCAGTACTGAGTCCGATGACAGTAGCTGGTTGTATTCTCCACTCTTCTCAAACTGTGCGATCTGTGAGTCTCTGTCACATAGCTTTCCAGTACAGATGTCCAACAAGCGAGGGGGAAATCCCTTCAGGACGTCCAAAACAACATCTCTAACTAAGCGTTTGATCGGTGGACCAGAAGGTGTGCCGGTGGGACGCGCTAACCGGATATTCGCACCTCGCCCTTTGATTTTCCGCTGACGATAATTGAAGAGACTGTTGAAACTCTCGGCATGGTCGGGGTGACCTTGGGGACGCAGCACTAATGCCGCTTGTTCGAACTTGATGGCATTGTCCAGATCAGTCGACATGGCTAGCTTGGTGAACCTCTCCGATAGACACTGTGCAAGGTCGTGCAAATGTGGCGCAGCCAGATACCCCGACGGACAGATTTCTAATGCTTCCTGATACAGTATAACGGCTTCATCTAAATCAACCGCGGCGCCCTGTTGTTGGAACCTACGCAGAAGGAAAGCGGCGAGAGTGGTAAGGGATATTACATGATCGGGATGACCAACGGGACAGAGCTTCAATGCAGCTCGTGCAATGGCCACAATCTCATCCACAACTGGGGCAACATCTCCATCATCAACCAGATCTTTAACATCAATCAGAAGTTTGTGGAGGGATGCAGCATGATCGGGATGTGCCTCCTGAACGTCCGAAATGTTTTCAAGTTTCTGGAACCTACTGTGAAGATCGGTAGCGAGATCATGGAGTGTAGCACGGCCAGGATTCCTAGGATTGCAAAACGCCAATGCAGAGCGCCCAAGTGAGATACATTCATCCAAGTCAGCTGACATGACATGTTTCTGAATTCGCTCTCGGACCAGAGGATGCGGCTTATCAATAGACTTCGCATGATCATGCCGGTCCTGATGGAGGTCCGGTATAGCGTTCAAGAGGTAGAAATTTTCGTCCAAGTCTGCCGCAGCCTGCAGTTTCTCAAATTGGGAGCTAAGACAGTTTGCCAGCTGGTTGAGCGATATTGGCCAATCGGGATGACCCGCCGGAGGGAGTTGCAATGCTGATCGATGGAGTGAAATTGCCTCGTCAAGGTCACAGTCCATATGCAGATCCAGGAACCTGTCCCTCAGGAGACTTGCAAGGATGCAGAGAGTCAAGCCATGACGAGAGTGGCCTGGGGAACAGAGCTCCAACGCAGCTCGACCGAGTGTGATAGCCTTCTCCAAGTCTGCTATGGTACGCTGTTTATTGTACCGGTGGCTGAAGCAAAGTGCGAGATTACGGAGTGAGTTCGACCGATCGGAATGACCCGCCGGACAGAGGATCAATGCTAATCGGTGGAGTGAAATTGCCTCATCAAGGTCACAGTCCGTATCCAGCTCCAGGAACCTGTCCCTCAGGAGATTTGCAAGGATGTAGAGGGTCAAGCCACGATGAGAGTGGCCTGGGGAACAGAGCTCCAACGCAGCTCGACCGAGTGTGATAGCTTCCTCCAAGTCTGCTATGGTACGCTGTTTATTGTACCGGTGGCTGAAGCAGAGTGCGAGACTACGGAGTGAGTCCGACCGATCGGAATGACCCGCCGGACAGAGGTCCAACGCTGCTCGATGCAGCACAATGGCTTCCTCTACACCTGCAATGTCATACGTTGGACAAATGGAGGGCCCACTGTAATGGTCGACAGCCAGACCAGTATCTCCTGGGAGGTGACGTTCCAATTCTTTCTGATTTCGGGCGATCTGGTCGTCCAACTTCGTCATCGTTCGTTCGGCTATTGCACACGATGTGGAGGATCACCGAAATTCACGGATGTCTGGTCTTTTGGCACACTAAGGTGGGGACATGGAGAGAGGAGCCTAAAACGAACTCACCAAAGGTTCCCTTCGCGAAACAATAGGACAGTGGTTGGTTGGACGATCAGGAGATGAGTCTTCGTTCAGCTAGAACCTTCACAGAAGGAATGAGCCATGCGGATGGGCCAAAGACGAAAAATGGAATTGGATATAAGGCTACAAGTATGGTGAGAGAAGAAAGAACGTCGCACCTGTTGGATAAGCAATTCGCGGTGGCGTCTCGAGTTCAAAGCAGTATTGGGGAAAGGGATGGTGCATCCGTTCCACAGCAAGTATCGCCCGATTTGGTGTGATGAGTCAGCCGGTGTCTTCCACGTAGATTACGTAACTCGTGTCTATCATCGTTGCAGAAAACCAAAAGTCGGCGCGCTGTGCTTGTGTTGTGTTCAAGAACAACCGCAACGACGATGACCGACGCACCGAAGCAGGCAGCGCCATATCCGATCACCAATATGACCACTCTCACCGACGCTCAGCTACGGCAGGCAATCACACAGCTATCCAACGCTGCAAATACACAGTACCAGCACTATGCCACACCCGCGCCGCAGAGTACACCAGCAGCGAAAGGTGAGTACGCCCAACGTGTACCTCACCCGCATATTCAATGTCTCGTCTTGCTCACAACTCTGTTCGCTCCTCCTATAACCCTCTCCTTGCGTCGTTGATTCCTTAGCATATCTCAAAAACGTCCATACGTGGTCCACTTCGACTACTCCGAGGGGAGGCCGTGGTCGGCATCGAGGTGCCAAAGCTGCTGCGGTCGCACCAGCCCCTGCCGCCTACGTCCCTCCAGCCGTGTATCAACCTCCCCCACCCGTCGCAGTAGCGCCTCCTCCCGTCCCACCGCCCCCGCCCAACCCGCCCAAACATCCGCTCCCAGTTGTCCCTCAAGCCACGCACTCCACCTATGCCTCGCGACTCCGAACAGGCGCAACGCTTCTCGTGCAGCCTATCCTCAACGCAACCACGACCACGGCGCGCGCATCCACACGTCGAGGCGGAATGGTCAACTACACAGAACCAGGCTCCGGTGATGAATTCCCCGACGCAGGCGCCCTCGACTCCGACGACTCCGATTTCGTGGCTTCAGGTGGGACCCGGACAGCCGTGCGGCAATCCAGAGCATCAAGATTGGGCACGGGGATGTCCATATTTCACTCTGGAAGCGGGTTGTCGACTCCTCAGTCGCAACAGGGACCACCACCACCTCGGGTAGCCGCTATCCCTGTTACGACGTCGTCGTCTGAGAAGATGGAGATTGAGCAGAGCTATTTGGGTATGATCCCTCCGTCGCGGTTTATGAAAATGCGGGCGGTCGGCCCTACTGCACACGAGTACCCGTGAGTGTTGCGTCCATTTTTAATCTCGCTTCAGGTCTGTGAATAAAAATGATGTCCCCATGAACATTTTTTTTTCTGGTCCCCTTCCCCCTCGGTTACCTACTACTTGGCATGACGTGTCTTTTTTGCGATGCGACCCATCCAATCTGACGTTGGGGTGATGCGGGTGGGATGTCGGACCCATATTTATCAATCAGATCCCTACATGACCTCGACACACGTTCCCCCAAACGCACATCCCTCGTGCCCATCCGCGTGGAGTTCGAGACCGAGACACACAGGATCCGTGACTGTTTTGTCTGGAACTTGTACGAAACGTTCATTAAGCCAGAAACGTTTGCAAAGATTTTCTGCACTGACCTCGAACTTCCGATCGTGCCGTGGGCCGAGACGGTTGCAAACCAAATTCGGGCGCAATTGGAGGAGCACGAAGGCGTTGCATCGCTCGATCTTGGGGTTGAGGGGTACCATTACGCCGATTATGGCGGCGATGGCGATAGTCATGGCACCACCTTCTACCCCAATCAGCACAGCCACGCGGGCGATCGCATCTCCGAGAATAGCGGAGAGACACCGGAGTGCCGTGTCATTTTAAGTGTAAGTACGGTTTTCCATTTCACTCCCCCCCCCCACGTTTTTTTCCATTCCATCCGTTTCGCCCAATTTTCAAAGATTAGTTATTATGGAGCACAGCTAGCATTTTTTTATTATTAGTCTCACAATTAACGCAGACGCGTTCACCATTATTGATTCATATCTACCCACCCCCCCTGTGCCACAGATTGACGTACAAATAGCGACATACCACTTGATGGATCACATTGAATGGGACCTCCTCTCGCCTCTGACACCGGAGGACTTCGCGAAGCGGCTGTGTGTCGAGCTGGGCCTGTCTGGCGAGGCGATCCCTTTGATCGCACATGCGATCCATGAGGAACTCCTAAAGCACAAGAAGGATGCAATCGAGTGGGGTGTGATCGGGGGAGACGTGACTGGACATGGTGCGTCTGGGCCCGGAGGGACGACCAGTACTACGGGTGGGGGAGAGGATGGGGCAGAGCGGAGGACGGGTGCTGGGGGTGGAGGGGGGATGGTACTCAAGGATAAGACGGGCCTTGGCCTCGGGTGGGGACGAACTCCGAGGGATAGTCGAGGACCCAGAACGTTGCAGAGCGTGTGGCGGGAGTGGTCCGACGCCGAGGAGTTTAGAACGCGGTTCGAAGAGCTCACTGCGGAAGAGGTGGAAAGGAGAGAAATAGAGAGGGAACGAGCGAGCAGGTATACAGTTTCCCCCCCTCTTTCCCTCCATTCCCCATCGCTGATCCAATTTCTTATCTAGACGACTGCGTCGGGAAACGTCGAAATTTCAGACGACACGGACAAGGCGACGATGAGCGTCCGTGTGTGTATTTTATTTTCAGTATTTGTTGTCATGTCTTGGTCGTATTGCCCACATCACATAATATTCTCATTCTGACTGTTGTTATCTGTGGCACCCGCACGGTGGCCTTCCATGATGTGGCGTGGCGCTTATTTCCAGTAAGTTAAGAGCTCGAGAAGACACGTATCTTCGAAATAGAAGCGTGCAGTGATAATCATGGTCGGGAGAAGTACAGCAAAACTGGGCATACTCATTGCCAATGTAGGCAAGATTGCGGCACTGGCTTACCGGGATTCGGCAAGCGAATGCAACAGAGAAATGATGCAGGCGCCCAAATGATGGACGAATATTGTGTGATATGCAAACATGTTTGAGTGGCAAGCACGTACGATCGTGCGTGTATGGTGCTGGTTACAAAGTGCGCATGCATGTTCCGTACAGATGCCGAGGTCATTCAAAAGGTAAAATTTTCGGGGGGACGTGATATTTATCAGGACAGCAGAATTTTCTTTCGGGGGTGTGTCAACTTCCTGATCTGAGCGTAATAGTCACAGGCAGAGAATGGGATATCTGAGTACATATGACGAGATTTGAGAGCTCACATTGCGATTGGGAGTTACTCGTGTACGTATGTATGCATACGGTCCACTGGGGCGGTCCGGCTTCGAGACGAAGATCTGTTATCTCATAGTTTTGGAACGTCGAGTCAGTGGTGCATTGCTGGGTAAGGACGCCTGGACCAAGCCGGTGACGTGGACAGTAAGGACGCGGCGATAAGCACAGGATGTCCGCGGATCCAAACACAAGATGATACCAACATAGTTGGGGTGTGGGGCTGGCGCTTGAGTTTAGGATCGGGTGTGTAGCGCACGGAGAGGGCGGGGCCAAGGACTTGAATCGTGGTTGTTGGGATTCTCACCGTCATATAATGTAGAGAAGGCAGTCCCGAGATATTCCGAAGGAATTAAAATTTGGCGAGCCAAGCTGTGGTAAAGGGGGGTGTCGTTAATCGCACGGCAAGGGGCGAAGCGAGAGTGTGGGTCTATTTAAGATATCCCCGGTATCAGGACGTGGTCTATTCCACAGAGAAAAAAAAAAGAGCCTAGACTGGAGGGATCAGAATGAAATGAAATTCGCCGCTGGTTAGAGTGGTTTGATACGGCAAGTAAGCTGTGTAGAAAATCGAGGTGTACCTTTTTATCGTACATGTCGCAGGGGTAGCGGCAATCAGGTGGGCTCGATGGGGGGTCCACTGAGTACGAGGATAAGGAACGCCGTTCATGTCGAGGGAGAGGAGCGATCGGGGTGGGGGGAAGAAACGTGGATGACACAATGCACGTTTGGGAACGAGGGTGTGATTGGCCGACAGAGTACGTGGAGACCGGAGAGCAGGCTCGGGGTAAACCACGATAAGGAGATGCGGGGTAGGAGAGCGAACTCTGAGACGACGAGATGGACACCCGTGCAGCGACGACGAGGGAAACAGGCACCGCTGAATTATATAATGCACTTTTAGAAACCCCAAATACCGGACCGAACAGGCGACGGGGCAAAGATAACAACAGGACTCCTACTTGATCATCATCGTCCGTTCGTCGACGCCCCCGTCCACAGCCCAATTGTTGTGCAGATTACTCATAAGGGCGTCTATTCGGCTACCCGGCCATCGAGAGAGACGCGCGCTGCATCGCCGTCGAGTCGTCCCTTGTCCATTCCCGTTGGTTGTTTTCCCCACGTTGCCCATCTCTCACCCCGCTGTGTTTATCCGGGAGTCTGCCATCCACAGCACACGCACACACCGATTGCACGTCGCCTGCCTCCTGTCTGCTGCGTTGTACACCAGGAAAAAAACCTGCAACTGGGCCCCTTTTTTTCTTCTTCGCCTCCCCGTCTCCGGAAATCTCTGCACGTCCTACCCCGGACTCTTTGTCCCCATAACCCCCTTCTCCTCCCTTCACCCTTCATTTTACTATTCCCAAACCATAATCCACGAGCAGTCCAAGTCCCTGCTTCGAATCCAGCGGTGCCAATATAATCTCTTCCCATTTGATAACATTCACCTCTGGAACATTTCTTGGCCATCGTCTGCTCAGCCTTGACCAGTCCGTCCACCCTCCTCTTGCCACAGCATATAACCCGCTCATTTTCTTCGTCTCACCCAGTCCCCCCATGGATCATCCCCACTCCGCTCCATCACACGACAAGACTGCACCCCGTCCATATAAATGTCCTTATCCGCTCTGCGGACGCGCGTTCAGCAGACTAGAACACCAGGTGCGTGTCTTCATATCTTCCCATGCCTTTCTCATCCCCGATCACCATACCCCCCAGACTCGTCACATCCGCACACACACCGGCGAGAAGCCCTTCGTCTGCACTTTCCATGGCTGCGAGAAACGCTTCTCTCGCTCAGACGAGCTCACTCGCCACTCCCGAATCCACAACAACGACCACAGTACTACTGGCGCAACTCATGGTACCAAAAATAGGTCCAAAATCAAGCCAGATAATACCATCCCCGACGACCTCGAATCTGCTATCAACCTACACTCTTTCAGTAGAACAGAGCATCGAATCGACGATTCCAACGTCCGCGTCAAGAAAAAAGCGAAAAGTCGTGCAAATAGTGATGATGAGGTATGTGTATCCTCATCGTCTAACGTAATCACAATTCATCACCCTCTCTGCAGGGGGAAGCCTATGCACGTCCTACCTCCGTTGGATCTTATGAAAACCCACACCATCGGCGGTCGCAATCGCATCTGTCGCTCCCAAATCCGTCTCCCTTTTCGACTCTATCCAGTGTTGCCATGGACGAACTTCACGCCCTAGAACGTGAGGAAGCCCTCAGGCGTGCAGAATACGAAGCCAGACATGCCGAAGCACTTCGTCGTGCAGAGTACGAGGTTCGCAATGCGGACGTCATCTATTTCCGCGGTCGTCCTAGCAAGAGCGCAACTACGAGTCCTGTTTCCACACCTTACCATGGGGCTGTACCATTGAGCAATGCACCTACAGATGCTGCATTCAATGCGCTCGATGGCGATGGAAGTGGCAGGGTATTGGACAAAGCTAGCCGTAACCAGAGGAGAATGAGTGGTCCCGCGTGGCAGATGACACCGATGGCGCGAGGTGTTGCGACAGGACACCAGTTTTCTGCCTCATCAGTGGAGACCCTGATTCCTGCCAACACCTCCGAGGCAATGTCTGACCCCAGCCGACGTTTCTCCACCCATTCCGTGGTGTCCCCAGCTTTCCACCACCTCTCCACGCACGAAGACTCCCCCTCTCCTCTCAGTTCCGAATCGGATTTCATCCCTACCCATCCCGTTCAGCATTCACTACAGCCAACACATGTGCGAGGCCATTCTGCCGGTGGCGCTTCCGCGGAGCTTTCGCCGCAGTCTTTTTCCTCTACCAAGCCCGAGTTCTCCTTTACGCCTTCCACCAGTCCCTTCTTGGGCCCATTTCGCACCCTCAACCTTCATTCTACAAACACTTCTCGGGCGCCATCACCTATATTACTCCCGTCTTCTTACCGTCCTCACAGTCAAAACGATGGTTCTGTGAGTCCTATCGATTCCTCTCGAAATGTATTCCGTCAGCGTCCCAGGGGGTCAAGCATAGTGGGCAGTCCTCCAAGTAGTCGGAGCATATTTGGCCCTTCCTCTAGGAACAAGAGCTTTGGCGATGTTCCTCACACGACTTCGCTACCGCATGTCCATACATACCCAGGCCAACTATCCCTCGCTGCCCACGCCGATCGCAAGGGCTTCCCAGCACCCCAGCACTCAAACGGCACCAGCACCGGCAATTCCATCTATCCATTAGGGGACACCGGTCATACGTGGTCCACTGCACGACCCACGTTCGAAATCGGTGCACCCACCCGAAGTCCGTGTGCTTCGCGCCCTGCTTCGCCATCGCATGGCTATCCCGCGTCTTTTTCCTCTGCTGCCTATAACGGTGGTGGCCACCATCTTGCACTTTCAGTCCGATCGGCATTCGGGATGACTCCGATACACGCTGCGCCCCATCGTAATACATCTTGGCCGACTCCCCAAAAGTCGGGGTTATTCGTCGGGAGCAGTATGACTCGCAATAGTAGTTTCTCTGCTTCTGTCCCGCCTTCGCGGTCCGGATCGCCACCTATTACGCTGCCGCCGCTTAGGCTCAAGTCGTCGTCGCCAAAGACGATGTCGAATGGTGGTGGTGGTGGTGGGCCTGGTGATAATAGTGGGAGTGATGAGGAAGGGACGATGCTTGTCAGCGAGAGACGGTCGCAGAAGGTCGAGTTGCCGGGGTTCAAGGTGATCGATGCTGTGGTGCGCGGTGCACAGTGAGCTTCTGATGTCTATCACATAACGGGGGTTGGTGTGAGATGAAGTGTCGAGATCGCAGCTGTGCGCTGGGCCCATGGTTTTCCTCGCGATCCCGTCTTTTTTCCCCTCACCCATCCTCCGTCACAAAGTCATTTCTCCAACTCCAACTACGCAGGTCCCCACCATCCGGGTTCTCTGTGCATCCCACATTCGTGTTCGTGTTCAACCCCGTTCATCCTGCTTTACATAATTGAGCCCTACCCACGCTTATTTGCACCACACCACACCACTACTCTACCATTTCCTCTCTTTTTTTTCTTTCTTCCCTCTCGTATATCCACATCTACTACCATTTTCACCATTTTCATAGATTTCACAGAATACATGTCCCGACCTATTGCTGTAGGTTCGTTCGGACACTTCTGCTCTGTTGTTGTTTTTCAACCTGCTTCGTTCCCTCATCTCACCTCACCCCCCTGCCCCTCTCATCTCCCTGGCCCCCCATTGGATATACATACTTAGACTACCCATCGACTCATCCGGGATCATCTTGTCCGTATACGTGTGTACAGGTATTGGGTTCGTTCTTGGTTATGTCGAGGAATCGTATGTACGCATATTTTATGTGCTCCTAATATCTATTTGTTTTTAGACTTTTTTTTTGCCAATATATATGATATAATCGAGTCTCGACTCAACTTTCCATCATTTGATGACTGACGGCGCTGCTATTTCAATGGTGCCATTCGAGCTCGACCATCACTTCGGACGCGACCACCAATTGACGGATACTGATATTGACTAAATCTTATACGCGATATTACCACGCTCAACCTGATCTTACCCCTCCACTATCATGGATCCTCTGCTTACTGGTTTTCGTCATCCAAGGCGATCGACCGCCGCCGGACCTCTTTATTCCGATACATTGACCTCGAATGCCATCGAACGTGCGAGGCGGGATATGTTCTTTCGAACGTGTGCGCATGGGTTCCCATATTCAAGGTAAGCTTGTTTATTATTAACTATGTATCACTACATATTTGCCTCCCTCCCCCGCCCCCGCCGGTTATCTTCAATCTCACCGTGGAGTCTGCCCGCTTTCCCCCTTCGCATTTGTAGCGGTTGCTGGCTATCCCTTCTACTCCGCGCGTTGTGGTCGTGCCAACTTGGGTTGCAGGAACTAGTTAACTGAAAACGAGCCATTTTTTCCTTGGGCAGAAAGCTTACGGCCCATGTGTCGTGCGTGAACTACCTGGCGTTCTCTCGTAAAGACGGTAGATGGCTGGCGAGTGCAGGAGATGGTGCGTTTTCCCCGCCACTGCTTATGACGATGGTCGTTCTTCTGAATATGAGCTGTGATATTGCAGATTTTCGTATCTTGCTCTGGGATTTCAATCAGGACGACGTGCAGAGCCCTTCGGGGTGCTATTCTGGCCCGACAGTACGTTCGTTTTTCCTTTAACTGACTACAGCTGACATCGCATCTCCTGCTTACCATTGCACTGTGATTAAAGGGAAATGTGTTATCTTTGGATTTTTCAGCGACGAACCAGTACTTGATAAGGTAAAATGGTTCCTTCCCCCAGTGTTGCCGCTTCACATTTTTGACTCACTCTGACCAGCGGAGGGGCGGACAATCTGGTACTACGGTATGACGTGTCGAGATTGGTCTCGCCAGGTGTGCATTGGAGCCCAGAGCGGCCTTTACCTGCTGTGGATGTTTATCGGCGACATAATGTATGGAATATATTCTTCTTCTGAGACGTTTCATTCAAATAACTGATATATATATATATTTCGACTATCTGCCAATCACTGGTCATTCAGGACAGTGTGCGATGCGTTAGTTCACACGCCCACCACGATGAGCTCTTCTTCAGTGCAGGGTCAGTCGGAACTCCTTTCCCGATTTAGAGTTCATGCACCTGATTTTCCTCGCTTTTGTAGGGAAGATGGAAGGATAATTTTTCATGATGCACGTGTTGACAGAAGACTATCAAACGCCCAGGGGGTACTCCAGCATACAACGGAATTCACGGGGGTGCAGGCGCATCCCGTCATGGAACACATCTTTGCCACAAGTGATTCTCACGGGCAAGTGTGTCTTCGCGACACCAGGATGGCATTCGGACCGCTATCGGCAAGGTCTAACGAAGGTATAGTGCAAGATGTACGTTTATCTTTCACCGTGCACGATTTCCTCCCACTAACCAGCTTTGTCCGGCCTGGTTTAAAGTACGTCACCAAGTTGTCCAAGAGGTCTTTGGGGTACCTGAGTAATCCAGAGAGCAGCAGTATCACGTTTGATAAGGACGGTAGGTTGTTTTCATATTTCAAAATTGATTCACAATCTCATGTATGCCTCAGGAAATAGATTGGCCGTTACCATGCTTGTGCGTCTTCTGCGCAGCCGATCACCGGTGTACTGTCCGTAAACATAAGAACAGCATTGGTATCCTACAATATACGCCCTATCTGACCCACATCCATTGGCGATATGCACCGGACGCAATAACCCCGATGGAACTCCAATAGCGGAAGGCGAGAGGACGTATTCCAATTCGTGTACGATGAAGGTACGGCATCAATACTGTCTTCAATTAGTGAATTTGAATTGATAGTCGTTCATGAAATCCAGTCGGGGGCATTTGGTGGACCTGGGATGAGCGAAGATGTTCTCTACGCAGCTGGCTCCGACGATTTCAGGGGTTATGTCTGGCAGGTACCAGAAACCAGGGTTTTGATGGGCCTCAGACAAGAGATCTCCGCTGACGAGTGGTATGCGCAGGAGTGGCCCAACGTTGCAGGTGTGTGTATAACTAACAAAGGATGGCGAATGTCGAGATATTGACACTTTGCACGTGTGGTGGCTCTCCAGCCTATTCTCAGGGACTTTCCAGCACCCGTCACGTTCCTTTACAAATTTCGACTCCGCTGTGTCGGGTAAACGGTGAGTATATCAAGATAGAGGTGCTTGAAGAATTCATATTGATATCTTCTTATTACCTAAGGCCATCGTTCCATCGTAAACGCGGTTGCGATACACCCATCGTTACTTCACATTGTTACGTCTGGCATCGAACGACATATTACTCTGCATAGTCCAACGCCATCATCACCTATTGCCCAAGACCTCTCCTTGACGCCGTCAGAGGTGAGGAAGCTGAGAGAGCACAGTGCAGACGATGAGATGGAGTTCTTGAGAGCGGTATTGGGATCCCACTCAACGTTAGTCGGAAATATTGATCAATCAGATGACGAGAGCCAGACAATATCCCTCTTTGACCAGTCAGTCCATGTGCATATCTTTAAAGAATTTTGTTTTTGCTGACCATCGAACACAGCATTCTCAGGGGTGAAGGAGAAGGCGATGTTTTTGCATTAAGGCATTGGGGAGATTTGAACGAAGAAGAGTCAAACAGTAGTGATGATCTCATGGAGTCACCTGTTGAATAGTAGTGTACATTAATTTACATAACTTACCCGTGCAGTACTCCCAAATTTGACAGAATGTGATGCAATGTATAGGACGGGCATTCCTGACGGCAACGTGGAAGGATATAAGGGACGTGGCACGATCAGTGGATGACAAAGGTCCGATGCTGAGCGCTGATCCATGATCAGTGCAGTATAATTGTGTCGCTTCTATCTGTGTTTTCATGAACTCACTGAATGTTTCTTAGTTTACATTTGGTCGAAGATCAAATTTTGACATCCACTGAAGCACCTCCGACATCATTGGCCGATCAGTTGGTTTAACGCTCGTGAGTCGCTGAGCTATCGCACAACATGCACAGTTCTTGCGGTGTTTTGCCAGTCGACCATAAATCCGCACGGATGGCACTCCACACTCCAGATTCAGCCGCATACCCTTCGGTCCCAGTAATGCCACGCAACATCCTTCGTTTCCCAGTGAAGCGGACGGCGCAGTTGTAGTCGATGATCAATAGCCGACCACCTTCGTGTTTGGCTGGCTTAATATCCAAGTGTACCAACCCCATGCGAATGCATGAAATCGATGCTCGATGAGCTGTTTGGCAACGAACCACAGCTTAGTATCGGGATTTTTGAGACATGTCACAGCCTATCTCCACCATTGGGGATACATATGACAGTGCCATTCCTGACAGGCCAGACACGGCTGCCATTGATGGTGTGGTTCGAAGGGGAATCAAAGGAGGAGAGATATCCGCCTCCATTTGACCCTGCTCGACAAACTTGAGACACCCATGTTACGAATCATTTGCAAGGCTGTCTGCGAGAAAGATTAGGATGCTATAGGCAATAAATGCATACATTAGTTCTGCATAAATGTACTCCCCTGACCCCGCGCCACCTTCGATGATACCAGCCCATATTCATTGTCGTCATCGCCAGCATTAGACTGACTGCGACTGCGCTTGTTGACCTGAAGTGGGAGGTTTACTATTTCGGCCTGAGCAGCGACAGAGTTGAGGTAGAGGGAGCGACATGGCAGTAGATCCGGCAACGACTGTTTTTGCGTCAAATGCTGACAAATAATCAACGTTATCCACAAGAACTTATTTTGACACTCTTGTAACTTAGTTCCATTTATATCGTAACCCTGTCTACATTACATAGATACAGCGTGTTTCGCTCGCGATATCACACTTTGCCATGTATGCCTCACCCACCTCGCGATTATCTGCCCCCGTTGTCCCAGGCATGACCTCACTCTTGTATAGATAACTCACTGCGCAACCCTCTCGCTTCCCAATCCGCCCCAGCACCACCCCCTAATTATCTATTCCATCCCTTCAGCCATGGCCACTACTCCCGCGAAAAAGTCGACCTTTCGCTCACGCGTCGGGACGGTGATGCAACGCTCCTCGACTGCATTCAGTATCCCCAGTTCTACCTGGCTGCGCAGGCTCAGCAACTTCCCCGCCCCCCGACTCCGATACCGCGTCCACCACAGGCTCTTTTATCCACCCACACCTGAGCGCAAGGACTCTAGTTCATCCCTCATCAAACTATAGATCCCAGCTCAACCCGCTGTATCGACGCCCAGCCCTATTCCTGAATCGCCCATTTGCGAGGCTGCAGCCTTATCTCCTGAACCCGCACCTGCTCTCCCGAAAGGGCCGTCCTCCCTGCTTTCCGGAGAGGTCATCTCTGCTGAATGTACAGAGTCAACTCGCGGTCCTACTCCAGCACCGTCTGTACCTGAAGAAGTCCCCGCACCTCCCCCTGCCCAGCCCATTCCAACTCTCGTCGTCAACGATCCTACAGACAGTGCTCCGTCAGTCTTCACCGACGAGCCAGAGGAACTGTCAGTACCAGTTTCATACACGCGCATGGTCGCGCGAATCCTATTACGAGTCGGTATGTTTTGTTTTTCCATCGACTGCATGGAATGACTATCTTATCTTGTACACTACGCGCAGCACATTGGCACCAGGTGCACCTCAGGCCGCACAGACCTCTACCCCGCGACATCAGCCATATGCACACCGCAAAGTACACGCCGATCTTGCACACGGTGCTGGAAATCGTCGTCGGCATACTATGACCTAGGGATCCCGTTCCTCTTGGTCGACAGAGCGAGATACAGTAGTCATTTTGACGTGGAGAACAACACAGCTACGCCGAGCAGCGCTCCACTATTCATCATCGGCGCATGTGCATGTCTCGTGGTGAGGGCCGCATCCATGTTTTTGAAAGTTGTACTCATCTCCTAACCACAGTCGCCATCATCCTCAGTGCTTCGGTGACGCTCATGACCCTGCCAGAATTGGACAGTATAACCCGGATTGGAGGTTTGGTCGCCATCTTATGCTCTGTGCTGAGCATGATCACATCTTTCGTATCTATTTTCCGGTATAAATCAGAAATGGCACAAGATGCTGCACAAACCGCTGGAGAGGGCTTTGTTCTGCTTCCTGTAAGCGTTATTACCCTTTCGCCAGTAACTGATACGGATACTGATGGGGTCTTTCAGCGCCGGAGCATCATGCCTTCGCTTCCGCTCGTGTTTCTTGCGTATTCTGTCGCTGGATTCATCACGGGCGTCGTCATATACTCGCTTAGGAGTGGTACCATTAACTTTGCTCATGCAGGAATGCCTGTCGCTACCAAGTTTGATGAGTATGCG
>Ga0307516_10002590_pt1 | contig 24022 bp, 19 predicted proteins | sample 19_EM_MG_FD_203310 | JGI IMG/M metagenome (GOLD analysis project Ga0307516, IMG submission 203310) | Populus trichocarpa ectomycorrhiza microbial communities from riparian zone in the Pacific Northwest, United States - 19_EM | ecosystem: Host-associated > Plants > Roots > Unclassified | place...
CGTGTACAGCGAGCATTTCTTGTCGATGGGCACGGCCAGCACCTTGCCGTCTTCGCCGGCCTCGTCGGTCATTTTCAGGATGCCGATGGCGCGGCAGGTCACCACCACGCCGGGGATCAGGGGCACCGGCGTGATCACCAGCACGTCGACCGGGTCGCCGTCGCCGCTCAGGGTCTTGGGCACATAACCGTAGTTGGTCGGGTAGTGCATGGACGTGCTCATGAAACGGTCCACAAAAATCGCGCCGGATTCCTTGTCCACTTCGTACTTCACGGGGTCCGCATTCATCGGGATTTCGATGATCACGTTGAAGGCATCGGGGGCGTTTTTGCCGGGGGTAACTTTATCGAGGGACATGGGCGCTTTGCGGAATGGAAGTGGGAAGAAAAGTGGGAGGAGGAGTGGGCTTAATGGGAAGGCTTGCGTGATTGCTCAGTATTTACCCTCATTTTAGGGCTTCGAACCTGACGCTTCGCTAACTTGTCACGTTTTGGCGTTAAATTTCGCCAGTTGGCCAATCGTCTCCACAGCTGTTGAGAGCAACGAGGAAGCAACGCAGCGGGGGCACCGCTAGCGTGGCGCCCCCTCCAAGCGAAAAACAACGTAGGAGATTTTTTTATGTCATCGATGACAAGCAACACGCCGCTGATTCTGGCGCTGGTTTGCGGACTGGTCGCCGTAGGGTACGGCTTCTGGGCCCGCAGCTGGATTCTTTCCCAGGACGCAGGCAACCCCCGCATGCAGGAGATCGCCGCGGCGATCCAGACCGGCGCCGCCGCCTACCTGGCGCGCCAATACAAAACCATTGCCATCGTCGGCGTCGTGCTGGCGATCCTGATCGCTGTTTTCCTGGACGTGCCCAGCGCCGTCGGCTTTGTCGTCGGCGCGGTGCTGTCCGGCGCCTGCGGCTTTATCGGCATGAATGTTTCGGTGCGCGCCAATGTGCGCACCGCGCAAGCCGCCACCAAGGGCATTGGCCCCGCGCTGGACGTCGCCTTCCGCGGCGGCGCCATCACCGGCATGCTGGTGGTCGGCCTGGGCCTGCTGGGCGTCACGGCCTTCTACTGGTTCCTGGTCGGCAATGGCAACTACAAGCCCGACAGCAACCTGGCGGCCCTGCTGAACCCGTTGATCGGCTTCGCTTTCGGCTCCTCGCTGATTTCCATTTTCGCCCGCCTGGGCGGCGGCATCTTCACCAAGGGCGCCGACGTGGGCGCCGACCTGGTGGGCAAGGTCGAAGCCGGCATTCCGGAAGACGACCCGCGCAACCCGGCCGTGATCGCCGACAACGTGGGTGACAACGTCGGCGACTGCGCCGGCATGGCGGCCGACCTGTTCGAGACCTACGCCGTCACGCTGATCGCCACCATGGTGCTGGGCGCCCTGATGGTCAAGGGCGCCGGCACCAGCGCCGTGGTTTACCCGCTGGCCCTGGGCGCGGTGTCCATCATCGCCTCCATCATCGGCTGCTTCTTCGTCAAGGCATCGCCCGGCATGACCAACGTGATGCCCGCGCTGTACAAGGGCCTGGCAGTGGCTGGCGGCTTGTCGCTGATCGCGTTCTACTTCGTGACCACCTGGCTGATCCCCGACAACGCGATCAAGGGCGCGGGCACACAAATGGCACTGTTCGGCGCCTGCGCCGTCGGCCTGGTGCTGACCGGCGCGCTGGTCTGGATCACCGAGTACTACACCGGCACGCAGTACGCACCGGTCAAGCACATCGCCCAGGCCTCGACCACGGGCCACGGCACCAACATCATTGCCGGGCTGGGCGTGTCCATGCGTTCGACCGCCTGGCCGGTGATTTTTGTGTGTATCGCGATCTGGGTTTCCTACACCCTGGCCGGCCTGTACGGCATTGCGATTGCCGCGACCTCCATGCTCAGCATGGCCGGCATCGTGGTGGCGCTGGACGCCTACGGCCCGATCACCGACAACGCCGGCGGCATTGCCGAAATGGCCGACATGCCTTCGAGCGTGCGCGACATCACCGACCCGCTGGACGCGGTGGGCAACACCACCAAGGCCGTCACCAAGGGTTACGCCATCGGTTCGGCCGGCCTCGCGGCGCTGGTGCTGTTTGCCGACTACACGCACAAGCTGGAAAGCTACGGCGCGGCCATCAGCTTTGACTTGTCCAATCCCATGGTCATCATCGGCCTGTTCATCGGCGGGCTGATCCCCTACCTGTTCGGCGCGATGGCGATGGAGGCCGTGGGCCGCGCCGCCGGTGCGGTGGTGGTTGAAGTGCGCCGCCAGTTCCGCGACATCAAGGGCATCATGGACGGCACCGGCAAGCCCGAGTACGACACCGCGGTCGACATGCTGACCACGGCGGCCATCAAGGAAATGATGATCCCCTCGCTGCTGCCGGTGGTCGCGCCCATCCTGGTGGGCCTGCTGCTCGGCCCCGCCGCGCTGGGCGGCCTGCTGATGGGCACCATCGTGACCGGCCTGTTCGTGGCCATCTCCATGTGCACCGGCGGCGGTGCCTGGGACAACGCCAAGAAATACATCGAAGACGGCAACCATGGTGGCAAGGGTTCCGAGACGCACAAGGCCGCTGTGACCGGCGACACGGTGGGCGACCCCTACAAGGACACCGCCGGCCCGGCCATCAACCCGCTGATCAAGATCATCAACATCGTGGCGCTGCTGATCGTGCCGCTGATGATGAAGTTCCATGGCGGCAATGCCAATGCAACGCCGGTCACGCCGGTTGCCGCGCCTGCGGCCATGAGCGCGCCTGCGGCAACGCCTGCTACCGTGATGGCGCCGGCCGGCATGCCCGCTCCGGTGCCGGTCCAGGCGGCTGACGCCTCGGCCACGCCGACACCGTCAACGGCAGCTTCTGCAGCCAAATAGACAACCAGCAGGCAGCACATTGCCTAGAAAAAAAGCCCGGTCCGCCGGGCTTTTTTCATGGCTGCAAGTTTACGGAAGCTGGGGGGCCGGACCTGCCAGCACGGCCCGCACCAGCGCGCTGCAGGCCGGCGTCAGCGTCGCCAGTTGCGCCGTGCGGCCATCCTCAATGGCCTGCAGCACCAGCTCGTTGATGCCGCCCACCACGGCCATCGCCATGACGGCGGTGTGCGCGGTGTCCTGCGCCGAATGCGGATGGCCGGCCCCCACCACCTGGACCACAAAATCGGCCAGCTCCTGGTTCATGCGGCGGCGCACCTGCAGGCCTTCGGGCCCCAGGCCCAGGATTTCGATAAACAGGGTGCGCAACAGCGCTGGGTTGCTGGCCAGGCAGGCCAGGTAGGCTTGCATGGCGTGTTCGACCTGGGTTTTCCAGTCGCGTGCAGGGTCGATCGCATCCTTGAGCACCTTGAGCGCGCCGTGGCTGGCGGCCACATACAGCGCTATCAGGCAATCGTTTTTGGTGGCAAAACATTCGTAAAACGTGCGCTTGGACACCCCCGCCTCACGCACGATGTCAGCCACCGTGGTGTCGGCGTAGCCTTTGGCCGCCACGCTGTGCGCCAGGCCTTCGATCAGGCGGGAGCGGTAGGCGCTGGCAGGCTCTGGGCTGGTGGCGGCTGCGCCGGGGAGGGCTTTTTCGTCTGGCATGGGATTGGGCAATGGTTTGAACTGGTACTTGACAGTACCACAGTGCGAACCTATAGTTGCGCCAACTGGTACTCGTCGGTACCATGCCTCGACATTCCGGAGAATCCATGAGCCATCTCGTTGTGCGCCGCCTGTTGATTGACCTCGAAACGCCCCTGCCGCGCCACTGGTGCGGCGGTGACGCGTTTCGCACGGCCTTTTTCAACGCGCTGTCCATGAGTTTTCCGGTCGGTGAGCAGTTTTTTATCGACTCGGTGCGCAACGGCCTGCGCGCCCTGCCCCCCGAACTGCAGGAGAAGTACCAAGCGGAAGTCCAGGGCTTTATCGGCCAGGAGGCCACGCACCGCCGCATCCACAGCCTGTTCAACGGGCACCTGGAAAAACAGGGCTTGGTCAACGACTGGGCGCCACGCGCGGAGAAAAACATGCAGCTGCTGGCAGGCACCAACCCGCGCCATGCACTGGCCATCACCGCCGCCAACGAACACTTCACCGCGATTTTTGCCGAGTGGATGCTGCGCAACCATGACCTGCTCGACGGCTGCGAGCCGCGCCTGAAAACCATGTGGCTGTGGCACAGCGCCGAAGAATCCGAGCACAAGAACACCGCGTTCGACCTGTACGCCGCGCTGGGCGGCAGCCAGGAATGGCGCCTCAGGTGGTTCCGCCGCATCACCGTCGTGTTTTTGACCGACACCCTGCGCCAGACCGTCAACAACCTGCACCACGACGGCAGCTTGTGGCAATGGCGCACCTGGAAAAGCGCGGCCAGCTACCTGTTTGGCCGGCGCGGTCTGATTCGCCAGACCTTCAAACCCTGGCGCGACTACCTGCGCGAGGATTTCCATCCCGACCAGCAGGCCAGCGAGCTGTCGGAACGCTGGCTGTCCGACAACAGCCGGGCCTACACCACCGTGGGCGCCGCCGCCTGACAACTGGCGCAGGGGTGACAGCGCCGGCCCCAATTGCTACTGTTTAAATAGCAAACTTTCCATACGGGGCGGGGCGAACGCCCACATATTTCTAGAAATCCGGCAAGGCCTCGGATGCATTGCAAACTGTCTCCAGCGGACTAAACTGACCGCTCAAAACAAGGAGACAAGATGACAAACCTTCGCCCCACCCTGCGCGGCCTGGCCATCTGCATGGCCCTGGTCCTGCCCCTGCTGGCCACCGCCCGCGAGCTGCCGCGCACCACACCGGAACGGGTGGATCTGTCCTCGCAGCGGCTGGACATGATCACCGAAACCCTCAAGGCGGATGTGGCCGCCAACAAGATTCCCGGAGCGGTGCTGCTGGTGGCGCGCCGCGGCAAGGTGGCTTATTTTGAAAGTGTCGGCAAGCTCGACACCACGGCCGCTGCCCCGGCGCCCATGACCCGCGATGCGATTTTTCGCATCTATTCCATGAGCAAACCCATCACGACGGTGGCGGCCATGATGCTGGTCGAAGACGGCAAGCTCAAGCTGGAAGACCCGATCTCGATGTACCTGCCCGAGTTCGCGAAAATGACAGTGGGGGTGGAGAAACCCGATGCCAGCGGCACGCCCAGCCTGGACATCGTGCCCGCGCGCCGTCCCATCACCGTGCAGGATTTGATGCGCCACACCTCCGGCATCACCTATGGTTTCTTCGGGCCCGGACTGGTCAAAAAGGCCTACAACGACGCCAACATCAACGCAGGCGACCCGGACAGCAAGGAGTTTTCCGAACGCATTGCCAAACTGCCGCTGGCCTACCAGCCCGGCACCACCTGGGACTACAGCTACTCCACCGACATCCTGGGGCGCGTGGTGGAAGTCGTCTCCGGCAAGTCGCTGTTTGCCTTCGAGAGGGAGCGCCTGCTGGACCCGCTGGGCATGGTCGACACCAGCTTTTACGTGACGGATGCCGCGCGGCAAAAACGCCTGGCAGAACCGCTGCCCAGTGACCGCAATTTCGGCGTCGGCGCCGACATCAGCGACCCGCGCATTGCCAGAAAACTCGAATCCGGCGGCGGCGGCATGGTGTCCACCGCATCCGACTACGCGCAGTTCCTGCAAATGCTGCTCAACGGCGGAACGCTGGACGGCAAACGTTATCTCGGCCCCCGCACCTTGCGCCTGATGACCTCCGACCATGCCAATGCCGGCGCTGGCGTGGTCCCGGGCCCGCTTTATCTCCCGGGGCCAGGCTACGGCTTTGGCCTGGGTTTTGCGGTGCGGCGCTCGACCGGCGAAGCCGCCTACCCCAGCGAGGCCGGTGAATATTACTGGGGCGGCGCCGGGGGCACCTACATGTGGGTCGATCCGAAATCAGAGATGTTTGTGGTCTTCATGATGCAGTCTCCCAAACACCGCACCCACTACCGCAGCCTGATCCGCAACATGGTCTACGCCGCCGTACTGAAATAAGGGACAAGGGCGGCGGGGCGGCGCGTACCGGCGCCCGCTTGCGTGAGAATGTAGCCATGCAGCTCAATTACATCGCCAACGCATCGGTCCGCTCCGCCTCCGGAAAAACCATTCCTGTCATCGACCCGTCGGACGGCCAGCCCTTCGACGAGATCCAGCGCAGCAATACACACGACATCGACAGCGCCGTCCAGGCCGCGCACGACTGCCTGGACACGGTCTGGTGCAAGCTCAGCGCCGCCGAGCGCGGCCGGCTGCTGATGCGCCTGTCGCACAAGGTCGCCGAGCATGCCGACGAACTGGCCATGATCGAGCAGCGCGATTGCGGCAAACCCACCAAACAGGCCAGGGCCGATGCGACCGCGCTGGTGCGTTATTTCGAGTTTTATGCCGGCGCCTGCGACAAGCTGCACGGCGAGACCCTGCCCTACCTGGACGGATACAGCGTGATGACATGGCGCGAGCCGCACGGCGTGACCGGCCACATCATCCCGTGGAACTACCCGATGCAGATTTTCGGCCGCAGCGTGGGCGGCGCGCTGGCCGCCGGCAACGTCTGCGTGGTCAAACCGGCCGAGGACGCCTGCCTGTCGCTGATTCGCGTGGCCCAGCTCGCCGCCGAGGTGGGGTTCCCGGCCGGTGCCATCAACATCGTGACCGGCTACGGCCATGAGGTCGGCGACGCGCCGGCCCGCCACAAGGGCATCCACCACATCAGCTTCACCGGCAGCCCGACCATTGGCACGTTGATCCAGCAGGTCGCCGCGGAACGGCATTGCCCGGTCACGCTGGAGCTGGGCGGCAAAAGCCCGCAGATCGTGTTTGCCGACGCCGACCTCGACCAGGCAATTCCGGCCCTGGTCAACGCCATCGTGCAAAACGCCGGCCAGACCTGCTCGGCTGGCTCGCGCCTGCTGGTGGACCAGCTGATTTATGAGCCGCTGCTCGAGCGCCTGGGCGAGGCCTTCAGCCGGCTGCGCGTTGGCCCGGCCGCCATGGACCTGGACGTGGGCCCGCTGATCCGCCAGAGCCAGCAGCAGCGCGTGTGGGATTTCTTGAGCGATGCGCAGGTCGCCAACATCCCGATGGTGGCCCAGGGCCAGATCGTCGACGAAGCACCGGACACCGGCTTTTACCAGGCGCCCACGCTGCTGCGCGACGTGCCGGTGATGCACCGCCTGGCGCAGGAGGAGGTGTTTGGCCCGGTGCTCTGCGCCATGAGTTTCAGCGACGAAGACCAGGCGGTGGCCCTGGCCAACGCCACGCAATTCGGCCTGGTGGCCGGCATCTGGACACGTGATGGCGCGCGCCAGTTCCGCATGGCCAAACGCGTGCAGAGCGGCCAGGTTTTCATCAACAACTACGGCGCCGGCGGCGGTGTGGAACTGCCCTTCGGCGGCGTCAAGTCATCGGGTTACGGGCGTGAAAAAGGCTTTGAGGCGCTGTATGGGTTTACGACGCTGAAAACGGTGGCGATTCGGCATGGCTAATAAATTTATTGCCAGTACCGTAATGTCAGCGGTACTTTGTTTGGCTACCAGTTCGTCCCTTGCACAAAGCGGATTTCAGTCTGAGCAATCAAAGATGGCTTACCAAATCGCGTCGAAAGTCCGCCGACTCATAGTTTGGAAGAATGAAACAACTAAAAGCGAAAGCGCGGATGTCTTTGTATTGCTAACTCGTGAAGGGAAAGTGTTATCCATAGAGCGAGGAGGAATCGCCAGCAATGAAGAATGGCAGGAGGTAGTCGAGAAAGCAATCCTGCAAGCCTCGCCTCTACCTATAGTGCCCATTCTTGTCTGTAAGGGTGATGAATGCCGCATAGCAATCTCCTTTCGATCGCGCGATTAATACTAGCGGGAGCTAATGTAATCCCGTACATCAATTATCAAAATCAATAGGAAATGAAGATACACATGCGAGTCAAAGACAAATCCATCATCGTCACCGGCGCCGGCGGCGGCATCGGCGAGGGCATCGCCAAACGGCTGGCGGCGGAAGGCGCGCAAGTCATCGTCAACGACATCAACAGCGCGCTCGGCGACAAGGTCGTGGCTGACATCGTGGCGGCCGGCGGAAAAGCTTCCTTCTTCAAGGCCGACGTGACAAAAACCGCGGAGGTGAAGGCACTGGTGGGCGCCGCCGTGCAGCGTCACGGCAAGCTCGACGTGATGGTCAACAACGCCGGCTGGACTCACCTGAACCAGCCTGCGCTGGAAACCACCGAGGAAGAGTTCGACCGCTGCTACGCGATCAATGTCAAAAGCATTTACCTCTCGACCATCCACGCGGTGCCGGTGTTCCGCGCCAGCGGCGGCGGCAGTTTTATCAACATCGCCTCCACCGCCGGGGTGCGGCCGCGTCCTGGCCTGTCCTGGTACAACGGCTCCAAGGGCGCCGTCATCACGACCTCGAAATCGCTGGCGGCTGAACTAGGCCCCGACAACATCCGCGTGAACTGCATCAACCCGGTGTTCAATCCCGACACGGCCCTGTCCACCCAGTTTGCCGGCGGCTCGGTCACTGGCCCCGAAGGCGAAGCGCGCCGCGCGAAATTCCTGGCCAGCATTCCCCTTGGGCGCTTTTCGACCGCCCTCGACGTGGCCAACGCCGCGCTTTACCTGGCCAGCGACGAAGCGGCTTTCATCAGCGGGATTTGCATGGAAGTGGATGGCGGGCGCTGCGTCTGAACAGGCCCCCCACGCCAATGGAGCCCGGGAGTGAATAACGCCCTGCGCCTGGGGGCAAAGTCTTTCCATTTCCGGTGAGGCTTGCCAATGGAGTAAATTCTCCCTTGGACCCCACCATGGACAAAAAAGTCATCCCCCTTGCAGACATGCGTTACGCCGCAAGCGTGCCGCATGTCCCTGCGCAACTGCAGGCGCCCACCGGCCTACTGGGCGACACCCTGGGCCGGCCCCTGCGCGACCTGCGCATCAGCGTGACCGACCGCTGCAACTTCCGCTGCAGCTACTGCATGCCCAGCGAGGTCTTCAACAAGGACTATGCGTTTTTGCCGCAGAGCTCGCTGCTCAGTTTTGAAGAGATCACGCGCCTGACGAAAATTTTTGTCGCACACGGCGTGGAAAAAATCCGGCTCACCGGCGGCGAACCGCTGCTGCGCAAACACCTGGAAGTGCTGATTGACATGCTGTCGAGCCTCCAGACGCCCGAAGGCAAGCCGCTGGACATCACGCTGACCACCAATGCTTCGCTGCTCGCAAAAAAAGCCCAAGCACTGAAGGACGCCGGCCTGCAGCGTGTGACAGTTAGCCTGGACGGGCTGGACGATGCGGTGTTTCGCCGCATGAACGACGTGGATTTTCCGGTCGCGGATGTGCTCCGGGGCATCGAGGCCGCGCAAAAGGTGGGGCTGGCGCCCATCAAGGTCAACATGGTGGTCAAGCGCGGCACCAACGACGCCGAGATCGTCCCCATGGCGCGCTACTTCCGCAACTCCGGCGTGGTGCTGCGTTTTATCGAATACATGGACGTGGGCGCCACCAACGGCTGGCGCATGGACGAGGTGCTGCCTTCCGCCCAGGTCATCGCCCGCCTGCAGGACGAATTTCCGCTGGAAGCCATCAGCCCCAACTACCTGGGCGAAACGGCCGAACGCTGGCGCTACCTGGACGGCGGTGGTGAAATCGGTGTGATCAGCAGCGTCACCCATGCCTTTTGCGGGGACTGCAACCGGGCTCGCCTGTCCACCGAGGGCAAACTTTTTCTCTGCCTGTTCGCCAGCCAGGGGCACGATTTGCGCGCCCTGCTGCGTGACGGCAACTATTCGGACGCGCAGATTTCTGCCGCGGTGGGCCACATCTGGCAGCGCCGCGACGATCGTTATTCGGAACTGCGGGCGGCACTGCCGCCGGATGTGTCGGTGCCGGGCGAAGGAAACAAACGCGTCGAAATGAGTTACATAGGCGGCTAGGCCCGACAACCAAATGATTGACACCATAGACGGCGCGGAAGTCACCGGCGTGATCCTGGCCGGCGGGCGCGGCTCGCGCATGGGCGGCGTGGACAAGGGCCTGCAGAACTTCAACGGCGTGCCGCTGGCCCTGCACACCCTGTTGCGGCTCTCGCCGCAGGTCGGTGAGGTAATGATCAATGCGAACCGCAACCTGGCCGCCTATGAAGCTTTCGGCGTGCCGGTGTGGCCGGACGCTGCCGGGCTGGGTGAATTTTCCGGCCCACTGGCGGGTTTCATCACCGGGCTGGAGCGCTGCGAGACCCCCTACCTGCTGACCGTGCCCTGCGACACCCCCCTGTTCAGCGAAGACCTGGTGCCGCGGCTGGCCGAAGCGCTTGCGCGCGAGAACGCCGACTTCGCCGTGGTGGCCGCCCCGGAGGAAGACGGCCAGCTGCGCGCCCAGCCGGTGTTCTGCCTGATGCATACCGGCATGCTCGAAAGCCTGGCCGTCTTCACGGCCGGCGGTGGCCGCAAGATCGACGCCTGGACGGCGCAGCACAAAACAGTGCTGGTGCCCTTCAACCGGCCCGGCGACGACCCGCGCGCCTTCTTCAACGCCAACACGCTGGCGGAGCTGCACCAGCTCGAGGCCCTTCGTCCGTGACAAGGCCCGTGAAGACGATTGCCCAGATCGCCGCAGAACTGCAGGGCTACGACCCCCAGGCCCTGCCGGCAGCGGACGTGGCGCGTTTCCTGTCGCTGCTGGTGACGCCGGTGCAGGAGCAGCTTGAGTTGCCGCTGTTCGACGCGCTGGGCCGGGTGCTGGCCGCCGATGTGGTCTCGCCTTTTGATGTGCCGCCGCACGACAACTCGGCCATGGACGGCTACGCTTTCGACGGCGCGCTGCTGGCTTCTGGCAAGTCGCTGACTTTGCGGGTCGTCGGCACGGCGCTGGCGGGCAAAGCCTGGCAGGGTGCGGTCGGCCCGGGCGACTGCCTCAAGATCATGACCGGCGCCATCATGCCGGCCGGCCTGGACACGGTGGTGCCGCAGGAGTTCGTCAGCGTTCAGGACAACACCGTGACGCTGCCGGCCGGCCTGCTCCAGCCCGGCGACAACCGCCGCCTGCGCGGCGAGGACCTGATGCAGGGCCGGGCGGCGCTATTAAAAGGTGAGCTGCTCACCCCCGCCCGTCTGGGGCTGGCGGCCTCTTTGGGCCTGAAAACCGTCAGCACCCTGAGACCGCTGCGGGTGGCTTATTTCTCCACCGGCGACGAAATCCTGTCGCTGGGCGAAGCGCCGCGCGAAGGCGCGGTGTACGACAGCAACCGCTACACCGTCTTCGGCATGTTGCGCCGGCTCGGCTGCGAGGTGATCGACCTGGGTGTGGTGCGGGATGACCCGGCGCTGCTCGAAGCGGCTTTCACCAGCGCCGCGGCGCAGGCCGACGCCATCATCACCTCGGGCGGCGTCAGCGTCGGCGAAGCGGACTTCACCAAGGGCATGATGAAAAAGCTCGGGGACGTGGCCTTCTGGCGCGTCGCCATGCGCCCGGGCCGGCCCATGGCCGTGGGCCGGATTCTTCAAGCCAAATCGGCCTCCAGCCCCCGTCCGGCGGGCACCACCAGCTCTCAAAATCATAGCAATCCGAACGGAGCAATTCTTTTTGGATTACCTGGCAACCCGGTGGCGGTGATGGTGACCTTCCTCGCCTTTGTGCGTCCCGCGCTGCTGCAGATGATGGGAAACACGGCCGCGACGCCACCGTTGCTCAAGGCGCGCAGCCTGGAGACCATGCGCAAGAAACCGGGGCGGACCGAGTACCAGCGCGGCACCGTCAGCACCGCCGCCGATGGCTCACTGCAGGTGAAAACCACCGGCAACCAGGGCTCGGGCGTGCTCAGCTCCATGGCCGGCGCCAATGGCCTGATCGTGCTGCACCATCAGCAGGGCAACGTGGCCACGGGCGATGAAGTCGACGTGATGATGTTCGACGGGTGGATGTGACCCCCACGTTCGCTCACTTCGTGTAGCTCTCTGCCCCCCGAGGGGGCCGTTGCGCCTGCGGACTGGCGAAGCCAGATCCGCGGCCCCTGCTTGAACTGAACCCCGTACACACACCGGCGCTGGGGGTCCTTCTGGATGGCCAAGCTACTTGTTGGAGATCAGCTCGTCCTGGTGCGGCACCGGGGTCTCGGCCGCCACGGTGGTTTTCGCACCCGGCACCTTGCGGCGCGCGAAGATGGAATACATCGTCGGCACCACAAACACGGTCAGCAGTGTACCCAGCGACATGCCGCCCACAATGACCCAGCCGATCTGCTGGCGGCTTTCCGCGCCGGCACCGCTGGACAGGGCCAGCGGCAAGGCGCCCAGCACCATGGCGCCGGTGGTCATCATGATGGGCCGCAGGCGCTGGGTGGCGGCCTTGACCAGGGCGTCCACCATGTCCTGCCCATGCTCACGCAACTGGTTGGCAAACTCGACGATCAGGATGCCGTGTTTGGTGATCAGCCCGACCAGCGTGATCAAGCCGATCTGCGAGTACACATTGAGCGAGCCGCCCGACCACTTCAGCGCCAGCAAGGCGCCAATCATCGACAACGGCACCGCCAGCATGATCACCAGCGGATCCACAAAACTTTCAAACTGAGCCGCCAGCACCAGGAAAATGAACACCAGCGAGAGCACAAACACAATCGCCAGCGCGCCCTGCGAGTTGCGGAACTCGCGCGAGGTGCCGTTGAGTTCGGTGGTGTAGCCGGGTTTGAGCACCTTGGCGGCCGCCTGGTTCATGTAGTCCAGCGCTTCGCCCAGCGAGTACTCGGGCGAGAGGTTGGCAGAGATGGTGACGGAGCGGCGCTGGCCAAAGTGGTTCAGTTCCCGCGGGCTGACGTTTTCACTGACCTTCACCAGCGCCGACAGCGGGATCACGATGTCGTTGCGCCCGCGCACATAAATGCTGTCGATTGCTTCGGGCGTGGTGCGGCCCGAGGACTGGATCTGGACGATCACGTCGTACTGCTCGGCGTCGCGTTTGTAGCGGGTCACGTTGCGCCCGCCCAGCATGCTTTCAATCGCGCGCGCCACCACATCGACCGGCACGCCCAGGTCGGCCGCGCGGGTGCGGTCGATGTCGATGCGCAGCTCGGGCTTGTTCAGGCGCAGGTCCACGTCGGGCTGCAGGATACCGGGCTGCTTGGCAATTTCGTCCAGCATCTGGCGCACCACCTGGTTCAGGTTCTGGTAGCTGTCGGAGGTCTGGATGACAAAATTGAGTGGCCGGTCGCGAAAGCCCTGGCCCAGGGACGGCGGCGTGATCGGAAAGGCGGTCACGCCGGGCAAGGCGGCCATTTTGGGGCCGAGTTCACGCGCGATGTCGATGGTGCTGCGCTTGCGGTCTTCCCAGTCCACCGTGCGGTAAGTGACGTTGCCCTGCGACACGGACGGGTTGCCCACGTTGGCAAAAATGCGGTCGAATTCGGGGTATTCCTGGCCGATGCGCTCCAGCTCGCGCGCGTAGCGGTTGGTGTATTCCAGCGTCGCGCCATCTGGCGCCGTGATGTTGGACGAGATCACGCCCCGGTCCTCGATCGGCGACAGCTCGGAGCGCATGCTGGGGTAGACCAGCGAGATCGCCAGCGCGCTGGCAAACATCCCGCCAATCACCAGCCAGCGCGCCTGCAGGAAAATCCGCCGCAAGGTCACGCCCGCGCCACGTTCGCCGGCGGCAGGCTTGTAGCCGGTGGTGATGATCCAGCGCAGGAGGCGGCCATACGCGTCGGAGACGCCGTTCAGCCAGCGCTCCATGCCGCGGTCAAAGCGGTTGGGCTTGGGGTTGTGGCGCAGCAGCAGCGAACACATCATCGGCGTCAGCGTCAGCGCGACAAAGCCCGACACCACCACCGCCCCGGCCAGCGCCAGCGCAAACTCGATGAACAGCCGCCCGGTGCGGCCCGGCGTGAAAGCCAGGGGCGCGTACACCGCCACCAGCGTGGCGGTCATGGTGATGATGGCAAACCCGATCTCTCTCGCGCCCTTGATGGCGGCAGAGAAAGGATCCAGCCCTTCCTCGATGTGGCGGAAGATGTTTTCCAGCATCACGATCGCGTCGTCCACCACCAGGCCGATGGCCAGCACCAGCGCCAGCAGGGTCAGGGTGTTGATGGAAAAACCGGCGAGCGCCATCAGGGCGAAGGTGCCGACCAGGCTGACCGGGATGGTGACGATGGGAATGATGGACGCGCGGAAGGTGCGCAGGAACAGGAAAATCACCAGCGCCACCAGCACGATCGCCTCGCCGATGGTCTGGTAAACGTTCTTGATGGAACGGTCGATGAAGATGGAGTTGTCGTTGGCGATGTCGATCACCACACCGGCGGGCAAATCTTGCTGCAGCTTGGGAATCATCTCCCGCACGCCTTTTGACAGGTCCAGCGGGTTGGCGGTCGCCTGGCGGATCACGCCGGCTGAAATCGCGTCACGCCCATTCAGGCGCACCGCGCTGCGTTCATCGGCCGCGCCCTCTTCCACCCGCGCCACGTCGCGGATCTTCACCGGGAAACCGTTCACGGTCTTGATGGTGATGTCGCCAAACTGCGCAGGGCGCACCAGGTCGGTCTGGGAGGTGACGCTGAACTCGCGCTGCTGCGACTCGATGCGCCCGCCCGGCAGTTCGAGGTTGCTGCGGCGGATGGCGTCCTCCACGTCCTGCGAGGTCAGCTTGTAACCCGCGAGTTTCTGCGCGTCCATCCAGACCCGCATGGCGTATTTGCGCTCACCATAAATCCGCACGTCGGCCACACCGGTCACGGTCTGCAGCCGCGGCTTGGCGATGCGGTTGACCATGTCGTTGATTTCCAGGCGCGACATCTTGTCGCTGGAAAAGGTCAGGAAGATCACAGGGAAGGCATCGGCCTCCACCTTGGCAATCACCGGCTCCTCGATCGCCTGCGGCAGGCGGTTGCGCACACGCGAGGTGCGGTCGCGGACCTCGGCGGCGGCGGCATCGGGGTCTTTTTCAAGGCGGAAACGCACTGAAATCTGGCTTTGATCGGCCCGGCTGATCGAGGTGATCACGTCCACCGCATCGATGCCGGCGATGGAGTCTTCCAATGGTTTGGAAATCTGCGATTCGATCACCTCGGCCGACGCGCCGGGGTAACGCACCGTCACGGTCACCACGGGCTCGTCGATCTTGGGGTACTCCCGCACGGTCAGGCGGTCGAAGCTGACCGCGCCCACCAGCACGATGAGCAGCGAAAGCACCGTGGCGAAGACCGGTCGGCGTATGGAAATTTCAGCGAGTTGCATGGAAACCTGTGAAGTCGGTCGGGGGACTCAAATCGTTTTTTTCGGTGTGAACGAGGCTCAGGCCGGGTTGCGCGCGGGAGCCGCCGGTTTGCGCTCCGGCGCCGCAGGGGCTGGCGCAGCCTGGGCTGCCGGGACACTTGCCATCGACACACCGCAGGGGTTGGGGCCCGCGGGCGCGGCGGCAGCAGCAGCCGCGGGCGCTGGCGCCGCAGGGGCCGCCTGGCGCTGGCCGCCGGCAGGCGCGCCTGCCGGGCGCTCGTTAGCCAGTTGCACCACGGACACCACCGTGCCATCGCGCTGCGCGCGCTGCTGGCCGGCGGTGATCACGGTGTCGCCGGGTTCCAGTCCCTGCAGGACTTCCACCTTGCCGGGACTGCGCAGGCCAACCTTGACCTCCACGCGTTTGGTCGTCCAGCTTTGCGGGTTCGGGCCTTCCTGCAGCTTGATGACAAATTGCCGGCCGCCCTGCGGCACGATGGCTTCTTCGGGAATCACGCGGGCGTCTTCACGGACGCTGAACACGGTGTTGGTGCGGGCGAACATGCCGGGACGCAATTGCAGCTGGCGGTTGTCGATGCAGCCACGGATGCCGATGGACCGGCCGTTGGCGTCGATCAGGGGGTCGATCGCCTGGATCTGGGCCGTGTAGCGCCGGCCCGGCAGCGCGTCGATGTCCAGGGCCGCGGTCTGGCCTGGCTTGACCTTGCTCTGGAAACGTTCAGGCAACCTGAAGTCGACATAAATCGCCTCCAGGTCCTCGATGTTCACGATGTCGGCGCCGTCCTTCAGGTAGTCGCCGACGTTGACCAGGCGGATGCCGGCGATGCCGTCGAAGGGCGCCACGATTTTCAGGCGCGCCGCGGTGGCTTTGGCCAGCGACAGCTTGGCCTGGGCCACCTGCAGGTTGGCCGCGCTTTCGTCCAGGGAACGCTGGCTGACGAAATTCTGCGCCACCAGTTCCTCGTTGCGCTTCTGGTTGGCCAGCGCAATCGACAGTTCGGCCTGGCTTTGCTGGACCTGCGCCAGCGGCAACTGGTCGTCAAACTGGACCAGCACCTGGCCCTTGCGCACGCGCTGGCCGTCGGTGAAATTAAGCTGGGTGATGCGTCCACTGACCTCCGGCCGCAACACCACACTGCGCCGGGAACGCAGGCTGCCCACGGCCTGCGCATCGTCAACCAGGCGCACAAGCTCGACCTTGGCTGCCTCCACCGTGACTGGTTTGCCACTGGCGCCACTGGCGCCGGCGGCGCCCGCCGCTGCGGGAGAAGCGTTGTCAGCCGCGGAAGGCCGGGGCTTCTGGTACCACCAGGCAGCGGCCGATGCCAGCGCAATGCCGGCCACCGCGACCACCGCGTAAATTGCTTTTGATGCCATGGGAAAGGAAGAACTTGTAATAGAAAAGATACAAACTTCCAATGTAGCAGGACACCATGGCTTGCGCATCTTTTCAGCCCCTATCCTGGGGGATTGCCGGGCAGCTTTACAACGCCTTTACCAAATGGCCGCGCCCCCTGTCCGGCCCTATGCTATGTACGCTTATGGTGCGTCCTTCCAGGCCCTGCCGGCCGGGACCTGGCAGCCAGCTCAGCGCCGCGACAGGGCCAGGTCCACGCCCTTGTTGGCCAGCACGTCGGCCCGCTCGTTGCCGGGGTCGCCATCGTGGCCGCGCACCCAGACCCACTCGATGGCATGGCCGCTGCCGCTGACCAGGGCGTCCAGTTTTTGCCAGAGGTCCACGTTTTTCACCGGCTCCTTGGAGGCGGTGCGCCAGCCCCGGGCTTTCCAGCCCTTGATCCATTCGGTCATGCCCTTGAGCACATACTGGCTGTCGACATAAAGGGTGACACGGCAGGGGCGCTTGAGCGCGGCCAGCGCCTCGATCACGGCGGTCATTTCCATGCGGTTGTTGGTCGTCGCCAGTTCCCCGCCAAACAGTTCCTTGACATTTCCGCCCGTGCTCAGCATCGCGCCCCAGCCGCCGGGGCCGGGGTTGCCCTTGCAGGCCCCGTCGGTGTAGATCACCACATGTTGGGGAGTGTCTGGTGAAGTGTCAGTCATGCATCGGGGTCCAGGTGGCTGCGGGTGTCGGATGAAAGGGAAAACGCGCCGGGCCGCCGCACCTGGTTGGCGATGGCGACCGGGGCGCTGGCAGTGGCCTTGCGGGCTTTCCAGGCCGGTTCGAGCAGGCGCATGCCACGCACGCGCTTGACGGCCACGAGAAAATACAGGGCGCCGAAGATCGGCCAGGAGCGCTCGCCCACCTTGTCCATCCAGGCAAAACGCTCAAGCGACGCGCGGCTGCTGACCGCCGGGCGGTAGCAGCCAAACTGGCCGGACTCCACCTCAAAGCTGAGCAGCCGCAGCCAGTCGCGCAGCCGCCAGTAGCCAATGAACTCGCCTGCCTCCGGCAAAAACAGCTCGCCGTAGCCCAGCCGCCGGTAAAAATGCGCGCGCCGCTGCCTCAGCCCCCAGAGGCTGGCCGGGTTCATGCCGCTGATCACGACGCGGCCCTCGGGCACCAGCACGCGCTCGACCTCGCGCAAGGTGGTGTGTGGGTCGCTGCTGAGTTCCAGGGTATGCGGCAGCAGCACCAGGTCCAGACTGTTTTCGGGAAATGGCAAGGCGGCCGGATCGGTCAGCAGCGCCACCCGCAGGGAATTTTCGGCGGGTGCGCCCGCTGCGCCCTGCTGTTTACCCGGGGGTGGCGGCGCGCGGGCCGGCTCACCATCGGCGCCCGGCAAGGCCAGCCATTTGTGGGGCATGCGGTTGGCGCGGAGCGCGTCCAGCTCGGGCAGGCCCAGCTGCAGCGCGTGGTAGCCAAACATGTCAGCCACCGCCTGGTCGAAGCGTTCGCGTTCCCACGCCAGCAAATACTCGCCGGGCGGGGTCCTGAACCAGTCGGTGAAACCTATAATTTGTGAGCCCATCAAAACCGCTGCATGTTCATCATTCCCATCCCCGCTTTTGCCGACAACTACCTCTGGCTGCTGCACGACGGCCAGCGCGCGCTGATTGTCGATCCCGGCGATGCCCAGCCCGTGCAACACGCACTGCAGGAAAACGGGCTTCAATTAGCGTCGATTCTAGTCACGCACCACCATGCCGACCACACGGGCGGCGTCGATGCCCTGCGCGAGGCCACGGGAGCAACTGTCCATGGCCCAGCCCGCGAGCAGATTCCCGGGCCTTTCCACAAGCTCCGCGGTGGCGACACGGTGAACGCACTGGGCCTGGGCTTCGAAGTGATCGACGTGCCTGGCCACACCGCCGGCCACATTGCCTTTTACACGCCGGATGTGGACGGAAGGCCACTGCTGTTCTGTGGCGACACGCTTTTTTCGGGCGGCTGCGGGCGGCTGTTTGAAGGCACACCGGCGCAAATGCTGGCCTCCCTGGACCGTCTCGCGGCGCTCCCGGGCAACACCCGCGTCTGCTGCACCCACGAATACACCCTGAGCAACCTGCGCTTCGCGCTGGCGGTGGAACCTGACAATGGCGAACTAATTAGTTACCATGCACGATGCGTCGACTTGAGGGAGCACGGCAAGCCGACATTGCCGACCTCGATCGCCCAGGAATTGCTGATCAACCCTTTCTTGCGTACCCGACAAGCCACTGTCATGGCTGCAGCCCGGCGATTCGATCCGGCGGCCCATGACGACAACACCGTATTTGCCGCCATCAGGCAGTGGAAGAACCAATTCAAATGACAGACCCGCAGCGCCCGACTTTCCCCGCCTCCCTCCCTTCCAGCGGGCGCTCTTCCCGCCGGGCTTCCAGCTTCAAAACCCTTTTCCTCGCACTGGCTGTGGCCGTGCTCGCAGGTTGCGCCGCCACCAGCCCGCCCGGCATGCCGGGCGATCCGGTGCTGACCACGGCCACCGTGCCTGCCGCCGCACCGGTCTTCCCGAAAGGGCCGCTGTCGCAGATCGACCGCGCGCAGACGGCATCGGTGGCCGTTGTCCAGTTGCAGCCCCCGTCGGACCTGTGGGAGCGCATCCGGCTCGGGTTTGCCATGCCCGACCTGCAAAACGAACTCGTCACCGACCGCGAGCAGTGGTATGCCACGCGGCCCGACTACATCCAGCGCATGACCGAGCGCTCCAGCAAGTACCTGTTCCACATCGTCGAGGAGCTGGAGCGGCGCAACATGCCGACCGAGCTGGCCCTGCTGCCCTACATCGAGAGCGCCTTCAACCCGCAGGCGGTCTCCAGCGCCAAGGCGGCGGGCATGTGGCAGTTCATGCCGGCCACCGGCAAGTACTTTGACCTCAAGCAAAACGCCTTCCGCGACGACCGGCGCGATGTGCTGGCCTCGACCCGCGCCGCGCTGGACTACCTGCAAAAGCTGCACGGCATGTTCGGCGACTGGCACCTCGCGCTGGCCGCCTACAACTGGGGCGAAGGCAGCGTCGGCCGCGCCATCGCCAAGAACAGGCGCGAGGGCCTGGGCACCGGCTACCAGGACCTGCGCATGCCCGACGAGACACGGCTGTACGTGCCCAAGCTGCAGGCGGTCAAGAACATCGTGGCCAATCCGCAGGCCTTTCGCGCCGAGCTCCCGCTGATTGAAAACCATCCCTACTTCCAGCAGGTGCTGATCACGCGCGACATCGACGTCGCGCTGGCCGCCAAACTGGCCGACGTCGAACTCGCCGACTTCAAGGCGCTCAACCCGTCGGCGCACCGGCCCGTGATCATCGCGGCCGGGACGCCGCAAATCCTGCTGCCCTGGGACAACGCCAAGGTGTTCCAGCGCAACTTCGAGGCCTACACCAAGGGGCAGTACGCCAGCTGGACCGCCTGGACCGCGCCGGCCACCCTCAGCGTTGGCGACGCGGCCCGGCGTGTCGGCATGAGCGAAGCCGACCTGCGCGGCATCAACAACATCCCGCCGCGCATGCTGATCAAGGCCGGCTCCACCCTGCTGGTGCCACGCACCGCCAAAACGGACAACGACGTGGCCAGCCATGTCGCCGACAACGCCCAGGTCAATTTGGCGCCGGAAATCGTCACCCGCAGAAGCACCGTCAAGGCGCGCAAGGGCGAAACCGTCGCCAGCATCGCGCGCCGTTACGGCCTGAGCGCCGCGAACGTGGCCGAGTGGAACGACGTCAGCGCCAGCGCTGCCTTCAAGCTGGGCCAGCAGGTGGTGGTCTTCCTGCCGGTCAAGGCCGGCACGGCCCGCAAGGCGGCGCCCGCCCGCAGCAGCGTCAAGGCGGTCAAGCGCAGCCCGGCAAAATCCGTGATCAAGAGCAAGAAGCGCTAGACCGGCCTGGGTTGAGACAACAACAGCCCCTGGCCCCGATCCAGTCTGCGTAACCAGCTATCAAAAAAGTCGCGGATCAGATTGCACGCCATGGCCGTTCGCCCTTCTTCACCACCCGCCAGGACCGCGTCACCCTCCAGCTTCGTTTTTTCGATCGGACTGCTGCTGCTGGCCATCGGCGCCGGGCTGCTGATCATGTCCTTCAGCCAGCGGGATTTGCGTATTCCCGGCGCCGTCGGCCTGCTGCTGGGCGTGGTTGTGACGGGCGGCTACCTGACCAGCCGGCTGTTTTCCGGGATGTATGCGGACCCGCTCGCCTACGAACCGCCCTGGGCCAAGCTGGGCCGGGGCGAGGGTCCGCCACGGCTGCCCGCGCCCGGAAAAATGGCCGCCCCGCCCGTCACGCCGGTTGCCATTGAAAAACTGATCGATTTTCCGCCGGCTGCCGCCCCCCGCCGGCCGCCCGAGCCGGTCCGCGCGGCCGCCGCAAGCCCTGCGGCGCCCATGGCGTGGAGCGCGGAACTGTTCGACCACCTGTCGCCGCACCAGTTCGACGCCGTCTGTGAAGCCCTGTTTGCCCAAAGCGGCCTGGAAACCGGCGTGCAGGCTCACGGCCCGGCCGGCGGTGTCACCATCTGGCTGTATTCGCGCAACGCCCTCCAGGGCAAAAAAAATCCGGTCGCGGTGGCCGTGTGCAGGTTATGGCCCGGGCAGCCGTTGGCCGTGCGCCACCTTCATCCCTTGCTGGCCATGATGACGGCGCGTCAACTCAAGCGCGCCACCTATGCAACCGCGTCGACCTTCACCGACAACGCCCGCAAGTTTGCCAAGTACAACGGCATCAATACGCTGGACCGGTCCGGATTGCTGGCGCTGATCGCCACGCGCACACCAGCCCAGCAACAAGCCCTGCTGGCCCTGGCGCGGGCGGGCGGCTGAACACCGGCCGCCCTCCCCGGCCGCAAGCTAGAGGCGCAGGGTGCCGGTCCCGAACAGGCCAATCAGGCCAATCACGATCAGGTAAATCGCCACGATGTAGTTGAGCAGCCGCGGCATGATCAGGATCAGGATGCCGGCAATCAGCGAAACGATGGGGCCGATGGAGACGGAGAGGTTCATGGGGTGTCCTTGCTGAGGGTGAGGCGGAGGGATGAGGGCCAGCGGCGCTGCCGCTGGGCTGCCTTGAATGTATCCCCGGCCCCGGCAGGCGTCTGTAGGACGAAACAAACAGCGGTGAACCGGCGCCCGGCGGTCCACGCCGCGGGCGTCACCCCGGTCCGGCCGTACCCGCGTCCACCAGCGCTGCCAGGAAGGCCGGCAGGGGCCGGCCCTGCGACAGCAGGTAGCGCCCCATGGCGCCGGCCACCTGCCGCACCGGCGGCCGCAGCGAGAGGCGGTCGCGCCAGGCCAGCAGGCGCGGCGTGGTCTCGCGCAGGGGCGCGCCCATGCGTTCGCCAAACAGCTGCGCCATGTAAAAAGCAATGTCCGCAAACGAGTAGTTGCCGGCGAGGTACTCGCGGTCAGCCAGCAATTTTTCCATGGCCAGGTAGTACCGGTCGCAGGCCTCGCGCGCAGCAATGGCCACCGGGTCCTGCGGCCGGTCCTGCAGGCCCATCAGGCGGATGACGGGCGGAAAGTACACCTCGTCCGACTGGTGTTCCAGCAGGCGCGCGCGGGCTTTCGCCGCCAGGCCCTGCGGCCAGAGCGCCGGCTCGGGGCGCAGCTCTTCGAGGTATTCAAAAATCTGGGTGGAGTCGAAGAGCTCGACAGCGCCATGCACCAGCACCGGCACCTGCTGCTTGGGGTTGATGCGAAGCACTTCGGGGTGTTTCGGCTGGTAGAGGCGCTGCATCTCGAAGGGAACCATCACCAGCTCGAAGTCCAGGCCTTTTTCCAGCGCCGCGATCTGCACCTTGGCGCCGAACATACTCAAGGGCCCGGAATAAAGGCGCAGGGCCGGGGCAACATCGCCCATCAGAGTTTCTCGGTCTCGCCTATGCGCGGCTGCCATTTCATGAGCCGCCGCTCGACACGCCCGACGATGCCGTCAAGCACCAGGGCAAACGCCGTCAGGACCACGATGCCCGCAAACACGGTGTTGACGTCAAAGGTGCCCTCGGCCTGCAGGATCAGGTAGCCCACGCCGCGCGCCGAGCCCAGGTATTCGCCGACCACCGCGCCGACAAAGGCCAGGCCGACCGAGGTATGCAGGCTGGAGAAAACCCAGCTGGTGGCGCTGGGCAGGTAGACGGTGCGCAGCAGTTGCCGCTGGTTCGCGCCCAGCATCCGCGCGTTGGCCAGCACCACCGGGCTGACCTCCTTGACGCCCTGGTAAACGTTGAAGAACACGATGAAAAACACCAGCGTGACCGCCAGCGCCACCTTGCTCCAGATGCCCAGGCCGAACCACATCGCAAAGATGGGCGCCAGGATCACGCGCGGCATGGAGTTGGCGGCCTTGATGTAGGGATCCATGATGGCGCTGGCCATGGGCGCCAGCGCCAGCCACAGTCCGCAGGCCAGGCCCAGCACCGTGCCGATGCCAAAGGCCAGCACGGTCTCCAGCAGCGTGGTGCCCAGGTGCAGGTAGATGTCGGCGTTGCCGGGGAGCCCGTCGGGGAACAACAGGCTGGGCCCAAAACCGAAAGGCAGGAACCAGGACCACACGCGCCCTGCCACCTTGATGGGCTCCCCCAGGAAAAAAGCCAGTTGCTGGTCGCGCGAGGCCAGCTGCCACAGGCCCAGAAAAGCAATCAGCAAGCCGACTTGCCAGTAGCGCAGGTTGCTGCCGGAAGGTTTGAGGATTCGCCACATGCCGGTCATGCCTTCTGGAGTTGTTGCGCATAACCCTTGAGCACCTCGTCGCGCAGCACATCCCAGATCTGGGTGTGCAGCTCGATGAAACGCGGCTGGGTGCGCACCTCGGCCACATTGCGCGGACGCGGCAGGTCGATGTCGAACTCACCCATGGGGCGCGTGGCCGGCCCGGCCGACAACACCACCACGCGGTCGCTCATGGCGATGGCCTCGTCCAGGTCGTGCGTGATGAAAAGCACGGCCTTCTTTTTGGCAGCCCACAGGTCGAGCACCTCGTTTTCCATGAGCTGGCGGGTCTGGATGTCCAGCGCCGAAAACGGCTCGTCCATCAGGATGATGTCCGGGTCCAGCGCCAGCACCTGCGCCAGCGCCGTGCGTTTGCGCATGCCACCCGACAGCTGGTGCGGATAGCGGTCACCAAAGCCGCTCAGGCCGACGCGCTCCAGCCAGGCCTGGGCTTGCCGCCTGGCTTCATCGTCGGGCACACCGCGGTACTGCAGGCCGACCATCACGTTGTCGATCGCGCTGCGCCAGGGCATCAGCGCCTCCGTCTGGAACATGTAGCCCGCGCGGGTGTTGATGCCGTTCAGGGGCTGCCCGAACACCTTGACGATGCCGGAGGTGGGCGGCAACAGCCCCGCGCCTATGTTGAGCAGCGTGGACTTGCCGCAACCCGTGGGGCCGACGACCGAGACGAACTCGCCGGCGCGTATGCGCAGCGTGGTTTCGCCCACA
>Ga0307516_10002591_pt1 | contig 24020 bp, 32 predicted proteins | sample 19_EM_MG_FD_203310 | JGI IMG/M metagenome (GOLD analysis project Ga0307516, IMG submission 203310) | Populus trichocarpa ectomycorrhiza microbial communities from riparian zone in the Pacific Northwest, United States - 19_EM | ecosystem: Host-associated > Plants > Roots > Unclassified | place...
TGATTAAATTCTTCTAGCTGGACGAATTTGTGAGCTGGCTCAATCCCAAAGGTCACCGAGAAATTGCTCTCAGGACGGCGTTAACGAAATGGTGGACACACATCACAGCTGGAATGCGGAGACGTATTGCCGTATGCATATCTCTGTTATGTCATGTTACAATGGATCCTGATATGAAGTTACAGGATGTGAACGTGAATGCAAAGCTTCCCGAGGCTCGACGAAGTGCACGCACCAATGCAACAAGTGGGTACGACATCACAAGGGAACCATACATGACATGGACAAATCGGCGAGCAATCAATTCCTCCTAGATCTTAAATTGCTACTCCCCAACATCAAATATCAATATCTTTCCGTGCATAGTGAATACCCGCATGTTTGTAGTAACATTGTGAACCTAATGTACGTATCTTATCCTGAAGTAGCGCCAACCGTACCCTTCACTAAAACCCAGGGCGGGAGTTGGTAATGTTAATCAAATACTCATTCAGGCCAGACAGAGCAGTCATGAATATCATTCTATGTGGGATATTTTCAAAGACTGCGAGATGTATGTACGAATACATCACGCCGTCAGTGCTACGTGAGAGATGATTTTCGTAAGCTCTGTTAGATACAAGGTGAGATGTTGATACCGCGAAAACAGGAAAATAAAAGTGACTGACGTGGAAGATTGACGCTTTCTTGAACCACGGTCGCCTCAATTTGGTTGTCCGGGTTTGGAGGAATGGTGACCACAGCCGATGACGAATTCAACGTCCAGCCAAGCATTTGAATGTGAGCTATAAGAGCGGGACCTATTGAAGAATCAGAGGAGAGGGACATGTTTAGTTCGTGTCGGAACAGACCATCCAGATCGAAATAAGACCCCAATCTTCGAGTGCTAATCTGCGTGAACGCAGCTTTGACGGCGCGAATGGCGACTTTTCTGACAGCGTCCTCGAAACCTTTACATTCGACCGTGTAATTTTCGCGCAACGCCTCAAGCTTCACTGAGTGGTAGAGTTCCCAGAACGCAGGAAAACGGCACCGGAGAAGAAGTGTGTTCAATGATTTTAGGAGGGGAAGCAGAATGGGAAGAGGATCAGGCTCATCGAGACCGGCACTGCTCGGACGTTCATCGAGGAGGGAGATGCATAGGTTAAAGTCAGGGAGGGGTGATGCGGTCAGAGCTTTGATGAGGATGTTGATCACGACGTCCGGGTTGTAGAGGTCGGGGTTAAACTGATATCTGAAAACGCGGTCAACCCGAAGCAATTCTTGGTGTTGGACAATAGGAACGTGCAGCTTAAGGATGGCCAGGTTTGCCAAACAGTCGTAATCCTCGCTTCTGATCTGGTAGTACAGGTAGTCTTCGAGAATCGAGACGTTGGAAGGGTTGTAGCGGTCTGTCGATTTTTTTGCGTCGAGTTGACACCTCAGCGGGGAGGATCAAAAAAAACATACCTACTCCCGACACTAGATTTTCAATCAATTCTGTGCGAGTCGGTGGGGAAATCCAGGTCGAGGTCATCGCTTAGAGTGTTGGCGAAGATGGACGTGCTTGATGCAATTTCAAGTTGGCGCACGTGCCTAGATGGGACTTCGCAATGGACGTTCTCGACGACGTTCATCCGCCACCATTCACATCCGACGTTCTTGCTCAATCTCATCCCCTCAGCCCTCCTACTACCCAGCCAGTGACCCCCAATCTCCCTAACAAACCACCATCCCCAAATTACGTGCTCCGATTCACGCTAAGTGGGCATACGAGGTCGGTATCTTCCCTTAAATTCAGTCCTGACGGATCATTGCTCGCGTCTTCGGGTATGTCTTCTTTTCTTCTGTAAATGGGGCACAGATTCACGCGAATCCGCGAATTGGTCCAAGGAAGGTGCAGACAAACTCGTTAAGCTATGGAACGCTTATACAGGAGAAATAATCCGCACGTTCGATGGTCACAAAGAAGGCGTATCTGATATTGCCTGGTCGAGTGATGGAGAATACTTGGCCTCTGCTTCAGACGACAAAACCATCATTGTCTGGAGTTTGGAACTTGTACGTTGGTTTCGCCGCCAGGAAGTTTCCCTATGTCATACACATGAGAGTCCTCTACAGGGAAGTCCCACAAGGACTTTGATAGGCCACACAAATTTCGTTTTTTGCCTCAACTACAACCCGAATGCCAACCTTCTCGTTTCGGGAGGTTTCGACGAAACTGTGCGTGTCTGGGACGTCGCAAGAGGTAAAATGCTTCTTTCCTTTTTAGCATTTCCGCTGATACACAATTTCTCCCATTATGGCAGGCAGATCGTTGAAAGTTCTTCCAGCTCATTCGGACCCCGTTACAGCAGTGAGTTTCAACCATGATGGAACCCTTATTGTTTCATGTGCGATGGATGGCCTAATGTACGGTCCATATTTAACACCACTACTCGGGCTTACAACATTTCCAGACGAATCTGGGATGCCGATTCCGGCCAGTGTTTGAAGACCATAGTTGACGATGATAATCCAATATGGTATAAATCTGTCTTGCATGCATACCGGTCCAATGTGCTAACTATCACAGCTCTCATGTCAAATTCTCGCCCAACTCCAAATATGTGCTTGCATCCACCCAGGACTCCACAATCCGCTTGTGGGATTATCACGCTGCCCGCTGTGTAAAGACATACACGGGACATATGAACCGCACATATTGCATTGCTCCCTGTTTTACTCACACCAAGATGAAATACATCGTATGCGGGAGTGAAGACGCGAAGCTTTACATTTGGGATTTACAAAGTCGCAAGGTTGTACAAGTTCTTGAAGGACATCGAGGTATGTTCAATTGGAATAGATGGAGGTCTTTCTGACTGTCAGATAGATGTGGTCTTGGCAGTGGATGTGAGCGTCTATTCCCAATCTTGTCAAGCCGAGTGATGACCTCTACTGTAGACGCATCCCAAGAACGATATCATCGCCTCAGCATCCATGGAGAAGGATTTGACTATTCGAGTATGGCACAACCGACAGTAGTTTTTCTAGCTACTCTCACTTTCATGTCCTCCAAGCACCATTGATCAAACTCCATCCCACTTATGGACTCTGCCACCTCTGAATGTAACGCAAACAATCAGACATAATTTGTGGTTATCTGTTCTGGGGTTTGGACATTTTCGACAATTGAAGTGTCTGATCCTGGGCTGTTGAAGATCGTTGAAGATCCACGAGTTCCCCGAAATAGATGATGAGGAACAAAGAATGATCGTGGCCGGAACGACGAGGAGGTAAGCCCCCCTCCCACCCCTCCCGCCCTTGATTGCAACACCTTCCGTACCACGGTTCGGATTAAATTCCTTTGCCATGCTTGCCATGGCCTGTGAGATACCGGCGCGATGACATTCCACTCTGTACTGCCTCACCCTTTGGCCACCAGCACATATCGGGCAGTTGTTGGATGAGCACGGGATATGTAGGAGCTGTTACCTGCCTCCGGTTCATTTGATAATGACTTCTGCCATTGTGAGAGCCATTGTTTAAAAGGACGGTGAGAAGTCCCAGATAGAGCTGAGAAACAAGACCATGAAGGGTCGGGGTATATAAAGTATCTGAAGGAAGTTTTCTTGATTGGGACGCGAAACTGTTAGACACACGAGTATGTAAGAGGTAAATGAGATCAGGTATCATTGAAACATGTACCTAGCTATCGGGTTTCTCTCCCTTAACTTCTCTAGGTTCGGATGCGGCATAAAGGCCCGGCAACACGACTTTCCAGGTTCCCCGTGCGACGAGTATGCGGTGCACTTGATGTTGGATCAATTCATGCAACTTTGGCACGTTTGCTAGCTTTGCACGGCTGCCCATGAGTGACGTTGTGTTGAGGTCAAGGACAAAATCGGGTGCAATGCTCAAGGTGACTGTTGGAGTAGGAGCGCTTGCCTCAGGTGGTATAATACTGATCTGAAATGGAAGCAACAGAAATTAATGATGACAGCAGATGAGGTAGGTGCAACAAGTCTCACGAAAGATTTAAATTGGGACAGGGAGATCGTCAATGAGATGGGTAGACGTGCAAAAGACGTCATTGGATAGTTGAATAGGTATGCGGTCGATAGGGAAACTGACACCGTGTCTTTGTAGATTGTATCAAAAGACATATCCTGGATTGAAGGGTGAGCAGCGGACATATGGTTTGGGGACAGAGAACTTACAGTAAGAGAGGCCTGCTCGTTGACGTGGGCTTTGAGTATCCGCGGCGCAGATGAGCCAAGGTCGATGGAATGGATCCTGATATGATCCTAGACCGGACCAGTTGAATGAGATACTGCTAGGATACGTTTGAACGCGTACGAGAAATCCAGGAGGCCGTATCTTGTTCGCATAAACTTCGATGCGCATTCGAGCGATCTCGTCTCCTTCCGGACCTGAGAGGTCGTCCCTCAGTTTTGAGCGATAGACATTAACGATCTAGGAGACAAGGTCACAGGCTATGCAAAACCACACATCATCGGGGCCTAACCTGCTCGAGAAGGACATTCAGCCACTCTGTAGAATATTGGTGATCATTATTGGGATTTAAACGCGCTTCTGGGGGTGTGGGGGTGGGGGCGGTGTCGGGGCGAGGATGATAGGAAAAGGCGTCGAGTGGATTATGAGTGGAATCAAGGAAGAAATATTTGAGTAAGAGGGCGAGAAGGACGAGGATGGAGAGCTGCCCGAGGAGGAGACCCTGAGTGAAGGTTGGTTGGAGAGAAAAGGTGGAGGCCATGATGGTCGTCGTAACGAACGGCGCTCTGTTCCCTCCATATGTCACCCATCCTTGCTGTCGTCTCCTGGCCATCTGCTCCCCTCACAGACAGCCTCGTCACCAAGGCTCTCGACGCCTTGCATATCCCAGTTTCTATCTCACCGCCCTCTTCTTCCTTTTCATCACTCGTCCAATGGTCTTCTTATGATTCCATCGACCACGAACTCACTCATCTCCATCGTCAGACCGTTCTCGCATCCAGCTACACGTTCAGAAAGGCCCTCATTCGGAAACACTTTCTTTCCCGATGCTTGCATTCCTACCTTACCAAACGCCCGAATGCTCTGCTAAAGCCTGCCATTCCGATAACTTTTGAGCTAGAGCTTTCTTTCGCGGATGAATTGGACGAAATGTGGACCGATGAACTCTGGGAGCTCGGACAAGCCCTGGAAGCTCACAAATCTTGGTGGATTCTCAAACCGTCAGTGGACACAGGCAACCATGATCCTCTGGAGTGCTCAATCACCTCCAACTCCTAGTGGGATGGCAGATCGAGGGATGGGTATCCGCCTTTTCAACAGCAAAGAATCTCTTCAATATATCTTTGAAGAGTTTGATCATGAGCACTCTGACGATGAGGGAGACTCTGATGATCTCAATCATGGTGCAACTTCGGTCGTCACCTCTCAGTTGCGTCATTTCGTCATCCAGGTAGATACAGCCCTTGTTGTCGTCTGTGCGATTTTTTAAACCGTTTCTGACAGGAATATATTTCCAATCCCTTACTGCTTGGCCCTTTCATGGTTGGTCCAAGTCCGCGTGAAAACGTCGGACACAAGGTACGTCTATTCATCTTCAGCGTCATGTACGATAATTCATCACAGCCTAGTTTCATCTCAGGGCTTACTGCGTCGCATCTGGAGCTCTTCGAGTGTTCCTGTATGACCGTGTCCTTGCCCTCTTTGCTGCATCGCCGTATGAGGAACCAGCGAGCAACCAAGCGGACGATGGACAGTTTCTGCCGCTCGATTTAAAACCGCACCTCACCAATACTTCGTTCCAAGATAACCCGGGCCAGGATGTAGTCCGCTTACTAGATGAATTGGTTGGCTGTCGCGTGGTTTCGCGCGTCACCAGCAGCCCGACCGAATTCACGACAGAAGATGTGACTAACATCATGGATCAAATGGCCTTTATTCTCGGAGAAACTTTCAAAGCTGCTCTCGAAAACCCTGTACATTTCCAGGTAAAAATAATCGATACTTCGCTCCGAAGTCGTCTTCTAACTGCCACCAGCCTTTGCCAAATGCATTTGAACTCTATGGCGTCGATTTTCTAGTTGCGCATGTGCGGACACCGGGCTCAGCTCCTTTTCAAGTGAAGCTTCTGGAATTGAACGCGGAGCCCGCGATTGAGATGACAGGCGCCAGATTGACATGGACGTTGGAGGATCTTTTCCAGTCGATCGGAAGGGTCTGCGTGGAGCCATTTGTGAAGGGTGGGATGGAGGCTGAGGACTGGAATGTAGGGCACACTCGACATCATTTCATAAAATGTCTTGACAAAGAGGTGAGAAGCGTTTGAGATCATGTCGATGTGACAGATGTTGTGACATAGTGTGACACTTAAATGGCTGAGGCAACTTCAAGTGCATCCCGTAAACGTTCAAAGTGGGAGGGAGACGACGACGACGACGACGAGATTCCAGCTGTCCCAATACCTCCATCCAAGCGCCGTGCGAAACAAAAGTCGGTTCACTCATCCGACCCTCTGCCGGGATCAACTTTCGAGTCTAGCGTCGCTCGTCCTGCCCACAGTATATATGTTCCACCAAGAACACAGCACCCGCCGTTCCATTCTTCCCGTTCAGTATACTGTTATGAGAGGCTCAACCAGATCGAAGAAGGGTCCTATGGCATCGTATTTCGCGCCCGAGACAAGCAAACTGGAGACATAGTAGCTCTCAAAAAACTCAAATTGGATGAAGAGAAACACGGGTTTCCGATTACCGCACTGAGGGAGGTATATGCTTTAATGACCTGCCGACACGACAATGTGGTCGGAATACGCGAAGTTGTCGTCGGGGATACACTTACTCAGTAAGTTTTGTTCGTCTCATGGTCACATTGCCATGTCTGACGCAGCATACCAGGGTCTTCGTTGTCATGGATTTCATTGAACATGATCTGAAGTCGCTTTTAACCGTCATGCCTTCTCCTTTCCTGCAGTCAGAGATCAAAACTTTGATGCTCCAACTACTGTCTGCCGTTGCCCACTGTCATTCAAATTGGATATTACATCGAGATTTGAAGACCAGCAACCTCCTAATGAATAACCGTGGCACCATTAAGGTTGCAGACTTTGGGTTGGCTCGACGGTACGGTGACCCGGTGGGTGTAGGCGGAATGACGCAGTTGGTGGTGACCCTATGGTATCGGTATGTTCGCCACGCCCCTTCACCATACCACAATCCCACCATCGTGATCAGAGCGCCGGAAATTCTGCTTGGAGCCACGACCTACTCAACCGCAATCGATATGTGGTCTGTGGGCTGCATCTTTGCCGAGCTCCTCCTCAAGGAGCCTTTGTTTCAAGCAAAAGGAGAGATCGAACTTCTCTCCATGATTTTCAAGCTTCTCGGCCCTCCGAAGAGCACTTCTTGGCCCGAATATTCTACGCTTCCTCTGGCCAAAACTATCACACTCCCTTCTCCTCAGCCTCATCAATTTCGACAAAGGTTTCAGTATATGACTGCATCAGGCCTGGATCTCTTGACGTCAATGCTAACTTATGATCCTGCTCGAAGAATCACTGCTGAGGAAGCTTTGCAACATCCTTATTTCAGGCAAATAACTTCCCTTGCCGATTCTCTGCAAAAAGAGATCTAATCGATTCATAGTGAATCTCCGCTTCCCAAACACCCTGATCTCTTTGGATCTTTCCCGTCCGCAGCTGCAGGGGAAAGGTAGGATTCCGTTACGAGCCCTTTTGGTATTTCTGACGGGGTAATCTAGACGACGAAAGCCCTTTGAAAGCCCTTCTGCTCCAGCAAGGGCAGCGGGATACAAGCTTCTGATGGATTTCGACCTGCCTTGACTGTTGGGCTGCAATTATTTACTGGTGACTAATATATACATAACTTAGTAACGAGTACCGATGGCGACGGAAGATGAACCTGGTGTTCAATGCAAAATAGGATCCGAGTCACTCGTCCGAAAATTTCAAGGTCAACTCTTGGCGCATCCGCTGGAATCGTTCCCTGGTACGGGCCATTTCCCCACATTTGTCATAGTACTCTTGAACTTCTCTATCGGTGAATCTGAATTCTTGGGCGATATCACGAATGTTCTGGTCGATGACATGGATGTTGGGTATTGTCACAAGAGCTTGGGGATTGAGCGTAGTTGTTTCCTGCATGCTGGGACTAGGCTCCCTATCATTAAAAAAGGTCAGACCCGTCGGATATGGAAAAGAGGGACATACCCTGTTCTCATCCTCTTTGCGTTTGAAATATCCCGTTCGGTGTCAGACACCTTTCTCTTGGGCGCCCAAGTGGGCGGTTCGGCGTTGCCTATTCTAACCATCCATTCGGTACCCTCTTCATCCATTTCTTCTTCATTCGTGGTCCTTCCGATTGTCGAGTGATCCAGCAGGTCGTCTGCGGATGGATGTAGGTAAGACGCTCCCCCTTCTTGTTGCATGTGATTGAAACTATGCAAATCTTCTCCCCCAATTCCTGGCGCCTGTAGGTGCCCCATACCTACCGAAGGCACGAACTCCTCCACAGCGTCCAGCGGTTCTTCGTGCTTCATTCGTTTCTTGCGGGAACGCTTTGGCTTCTGTTCGGCTTGGCGAACGTATCCAATCTGGCCTTTCTCGCCGGGAACAGGTTTCTTCTGCTCAACTATGCTGGCAATCAAGGCATCTAGACGTGCCGCGTTCTTCTTATACCGTTCTCGCCATGACTGCCATGTATGGCGACCGGCCCATGTATATTCAGGATCACCGCTCTGCAGCAGACGTTTCTCTTAGATCTGGACAGCAAAGGGGGAAATTGGAGGGTGCGCACCAGATCACACAATTGTTGATACAATCTGTTTCCAGTTCGACCACCCGTTTCCTTGTAGGGGATTTTGGCGGCTATCCAATTGCATAAATTCTCCTCGTCGTCATCGGTGAATTGTGTCCTCCTGAGGATTTTAATGTCAGCGTGAGTCAAGGGAAGTGAATGAAACTTGGCGCACTCCTCGCCTGCCCGCCGTCCGCCAGGGTTCTTGTAGACCAAAGGTGTGAAAATGACTGAGCCCCTTTCGATACATTTCTTGACCCAGAGGTACGATTCTATATATTTATCGGAGACGCCTTGATAGGTCTTGACGAGATGACCAAAAATCTCAGTGTAGGGGTCCGCAAGGATGACCCGCGCCGATGCCGCCGATGCGTGAGGATCACCTCCAGAGTGCTAATACATCATCAAGACTCGGGCAATTGGAGAGGAAGAGCGAGATCACGAGAAAACACACCATGATACGTTGACTGAGTGCGCTCCTCGCGTTCACGTTGGCGATGCTAGAATGGATGTGCATACACATTGGTAAACCGTTCTCGACAAAGATTTGCTTCAAGAGCATCCCAGCAATCTTGCATGCCTCGACATAGGTATAAGGCACAAAGTGTCTGTCAGGGCGGTCGGGACTGGTCCAACATAGACGCAGACGTTCCTCTTCTGCGGTGCCAGGTTGCACGAGAATATATCCTTGCCGAGGCACCTTTTGCTCCACCCGGCCACCGAGAGCCTGAATCCACAACAATGAAGGGATGAGAATGACGTGATCGTCGAGCAAAGGTGTGCACCGACCGTTATCGTTTCACAGAGCTCTGCCTGCACCTTCTTCGAGAGATCTTTCTGGAGAAAAAATTTGACAGAAAGGCCATTGTTGTCTTGAAAGATGGGCTTGGAAGATTTTAGATAAGGAATTGTACGGGATGGATGATGAAGGCCACACCATGAGTACGCAGAGTGACGAGCCCCGAGATTAAGGTTGAGGGTAGAGGGGTTTAGGGTTTCAATGCCCAGGGGTTAAGGTTTATTGTCACGTGAGTTTATTATAGCGTCGCTTACATCACTCACGCGATCACATGACCGCTGACCTGTATTGGAAGTCCGAGTCTGGAGGTTACTTACGCGCCGAACGCGTCCGACTTCCATAATGATATAGCGGCCGATTGCTCGGATGAGGTAAGGTGGTGTCCCACGTTCGTAGGGCGAGTGCCTCCGACTCGGAGTTCGTCAGTCCACCGAGCGGCCGCATGAGTAAGAACCGGTCCTCTCTCACCCGACTTGACATTGTTCCTGCTCGAAAGCTGCTTTGCGATGATCGGAAGGTGGAGGAAGAGAATTAGTATGGGTATCGCCAGGATAAAACCCGGCCATCCATTTCCCACCGGACAACTGCCTTTACAATGTCCCCCTTGCTTGTAGCTGGAGCAGACAAGTCGATCCGTGAATATTTTCCGATGTCGAATTGTCGGCAGATTGCTGTGACACTTCCCCGTCCGGATCCCTTATCACCCGAGGTTCCTCTGTCTCTTCTCGAGACGAGATCGACTAGCTTGAAGATTTCGCTACAGGGCTCCACAGAAAGTGTCCTGGGGCGGGTCTCTCGAATTTCTGGAATTTCTGGAATTTTCAAAGGACACCCTCTACCTCCAAGAACATCTATTGACGATGCCCCATACGTACCTGAAGCTTCAGCAAGATTTATGGATCTCCTCACGTTCGGATGGGTCACACCTCTGCTTTCTCTCGGAAATTCTCGTCCTTTACAGGCTTCCGATCTATACGTGCTGCAGCCGGAACGCGGGGCAGCGTATGTAGCCGATAGAATCGAGGCTTCTTTTACGCGTCGACAGAAAGCGGCAGAGGATTATAACTCGAGATTGGCTCGTGGAGATGTGCATCCCGGGCCGTTTAATGTGGTTTTGTGGATGCTAACCGGAAAGCGCGAAGAGAAAGAGAAAAGGTGGCGCGAGCTTGGAGGAAGGAAAAATGCGAGCTTAGCATTGGCTTTGAATGATAGTGTCAAGTGGTGGTTCTGGTCCGGTGGTGTCCTTAAGGTGTTCGGGGATATTGCACAAGTGACGAGCCCTCTGCTGGTCAAGGTGTCTCTTTTGATATTTATATCTATGAGAACGGGAGGCTTACGCGGGGATCGTGATAGGCCATCATCAAGTTTGCCACAGATTCGTATGCAGGGCACAAGCTGGGCACTCCTGTCCCCTCCGTCGGTTTAGGAATCGGTTATGCATTCGGACTCGTCGCCCTGCAGGTTATTGCATCAGTCTGCTCACATCACTTTTTGTACCGCGCAACATCCGCCGGTGTTCTCTTACGAGGAGGCCTCATAGCCGTCATTTACAATCGTACCCTCAAACTTACGCCCCGCGCGCGCTCAACGTTAACAAATGGCATACTCGTCAACCACATCTCCACTGATGTTTCCAGGATCGATTTTTGTGCAGGATTATTCCATATGGCAAGTGTTTTCCATTCGGCAAAAGAAATTATTAATAGTATAGCTCAGTAGGCCTGGACCGCTCCCATTCAGTTAACCATCTCCCTCATCCTACTCCTCCTAAACCTGGGCCCGAGCGCATTGGCTGGCTTCGCATGTTTCGTCTTTGCTGCTCCCATTCAAACTTCTGTCACGAAGCACCTTTCTGCGCTTCGTGCAAATAGTATGTTTTGGACAGACAAACGGGCGAAGCTTTTACAGGAGGTACTAGCGGGGATGAAAGTTATTAAATTTTTTGCATGGGAGGTTCCTTTCCTACAGAAAATTTCCGGCTTCAGGAAAAGGGAGATGTCGTAAACCATATTTTTTTTTGGCTCTAAGACTCAAGTGGTTGATTTTTACCCGTCAGTCACATCCGCTCATTGATTCTCATCCGCTCCGCCAATAATGCCGTGGGGCTTTGCATGCCTGTACTAGCGTCCGTGGTCACCTTCGTTGTGTACTCTGCCTCCGGCCATAAACTTGACGCCGCCAACATCTTTTCTTCCCTTGCACTGTTCAATCTTTCGAGACTCGCCCTAGTGTTTCTACGTAAGCGTTCCATTTATCGTCACCTCGGTGCCCATTCGACTTCTCTGCACAGCCATGTCGTTCGGTGCTATCGCGGATGCAGATAATGCTATTAGTCGTCTTTCTGACGTATTTGAAGCCGAACTCCTTGACGGCACACTCGTTCAAGACCACACCCTGGAGTTTGCAATTGCAGTGAAGGGTGCATCATTCACCTGGGACTCCCCACCCACTAATTCTGATTCTGCGATGAGCTCCAAAAAGGCCAAATCTGCTCAGCCAGGTTGGCAATCCGAAAGACCGAAGAGGAAAAAGCCCGAAGCCGAGAATACGGAGAAGGGTGACCGAGGCGCTGCGTTCAAGGTGCAAGATGTAGATTTATATGTGCCGAGAGGTCGACTCGTAGCAATCGTGGGTGCCGTCGGGTCCGGAAAGACGTCTCTCTTGCGGGGAATTATAGGGGAGATGAGGAGAACAGAGGGCAGCATCAGGTTTGGCGGTAGTGTTGCTTACTGTCCGCAGAGCGCGTGGATCCAGGTCAGTCGATGAAATATTCCTCAATACATCACCTTGACGGCCGAGAAATAATTATTAGAATGCCACGATCCGGGAAAACATTTGTTTTGGTCGTCCATTTGACGAGGAAAGATACTGGAAGGCTATACACGAGTCATGTCTGAAACCTGATCTTGAAATGCTGCCGAATGGTGACCTCACGGAAGTTGGTGAGAAGGTGTGTTCCTGGTTGCAGACCTGCTCTCGACATGTGGCGAATTTATCGACTTTAGGGCATCTCCCTGTCAGGCGGGCAAAAACAACGTCTAAACATTTGCCGCGCAGTTTATCGTGATACTGACATTCAAATTTTTGATGTAGGCATTCGTCCGTCTACGTTTTGATATATGCAATGAGCCGCTCACCTACTAGGATCCACTGTCTGCTTTGGACGCTCACGTGGGTGAAGCTGTCTTTCAAAATATCTTCTTAAACGGTTCCCCGGGCAAAACCCGCATACTTGTCACCCACGCCCTCCACTTTCTTTCGCAAGTGAATTACATCTACACAGTTGTGGGAGGCCGCATCGCAGAGCATGGAACATATGAGGAGCTTTCCAAGAATAATGGGGAGTTCTCGAGATTTATAGCACAGTTCGGGTCTCAAACTGAGGTAGAGGGAAAGGACGAAAAGGACGAGGATATTGCCGCGGGCCCGGACCCCGACAGCGAGAAAAAGCGTGGCGGGGAGAAGGCGACACCAGGTCCCACGTTTATGCAGGCTGAAGAGAGGAATACAGGGGCCGTCGCGTGGAGCGTGTACAGGGAGTACTTAGTATCCGCCAGCAGAAACAATGTGGTACTTCCGCTATCACTCTTGTCGTTAGCCCTTATGCAGGCTACGACTTTCATGTCTTCATACTGGTATGTTGATGAATCCTTCGGCATCTGACCACCTGCTAACTTCGACCACAAGGTTAGTCTATTGGGAAGAAAGGCGAGAATTTGATCCCCACTCCGACATTGTCACCATCACTGAACTGATTGTATCATGTTTCAGGAAATGGCTGCGGTCACAGGGATTTTACGTATGGTCCTTTCCCAGCACTACTTTGGTGCAGGTACTCAATGTCAGTAGATGGGGATCTATGCTCTCTTGGCCGTGTCTCAAGCCATTGCTTCTCTCATACTGGGGGGCGCCTTTGCTCTATTGACTTACTTTGCATCTCAACAACTACACAAGGCGAGTTCCTTTAATTGCTTGACAACCTTCCAATTACCGTACTGCGTAATTAGAGCGCGGTCGAGCGCATTATGCACGCTCCTATGTCCTTCTTTGAAACGACTGTGAGTATAATTGTTCCTTAATCATTGCCTCCACCGAGTTATACACAAGCCTCTCGGCCGTATCATGAATCGATTTTCCAAAGGTAGCAGTCATACAATCTTTCACATGCGACTTCGGTTGACCTGTTTTAGACATCGACACCATAGATAATCTGCTAGGGAGTTGTTACTTCCACTTTCATCCTTTGACGGTAATCTCATAAGTCGAACTAGATTCTCTCCGCTTGTTTGTCAACACAGTTGCCGCCATCTTCGGCGCCATCATTCTGATATCAGTTGTCTTGCCTTGGTTCCTCCTTCCGGTGTTTTTTGTTTCTATCCTCTACATCTACGTCTCGGCTTTCTACCGTGCAAGTTCACGAGAGTTAACGGTACGTGCATCAAGCTGCTGAATCGTGAACCAGACTTATATATTTGTTCTAGCGACTCGGTAATGATCTCCGACAGTGCTTTTGCTTCCCCAATTACTTACTTGAATAATTCCAGACGCGGTCCTGAGGTCGTCTCTATATTCTCATTTTTCCGAAAGTCTATTTGGACTCACCACAATCCGTGCTTATGGCGAATCCGCCCGTTTCGGCCTCGAAAATGCCAAACGGGTTGATGTGGAAAACCGGTATTTTTTCCACCAATAAACATTGTGAAGGTTGCTCAAAACCTATTAGTGCATACTGGCTCACGGTGGCAAATGAAGTATGTTACAACTCATTCGGACCCAAACACTCACATTTTCTTACCATCATCACTTAGCAATGGCTTGGAATCCGCTTAGACTTTCTTGGGGCCCTCTTGATATTCAGCGTGTCATTATTGGCCATTGGGATGAGGTTTTCATTATCGCCTGCCCAAATAGGCTTGGTCCTGTCGTACATCCTCAGCATCCAACAAAAGTCTGCCATTTCAGCTTATCCCATTCCCTCCTATTCTCATTCTTTTTCCTAGTTTCGCGTGGATTGTCCGTCACACTGCAAAAGTGGAGAACAATATGAACTCCGTGGAACGTATCGTACACTATGCGAAAGCCGTAGAACAAGAAGCTCCTTATGAAGCGCCGGCCCACAAACCGGCTGTATCCTGGCCTGCAGAAGGTCGTGTCGAGTTCAACCATGTTGTTATGAAGTACCGGCCTGAGCTTCCTCCAGTGCTTAGGGGTACGTGGATCACTTACGTTGCCCTCTCATCTGAATGTATAGCTTCTTCACGAGGTATTTCGATGTCCCTGGCCGGCGGGGAAAAGATAGGCTTTATCGGGCGCACTGGTGCGGGGAAAAGCTCAATTATGACCGGTGAGTAAACGGTGCAGCCGGTTCACTTCCCGTCTCAACTTGTTCCAATTAGTTCTCTGCCGCCTTGTGGAACCCGCGGAGGGTACAATTACCATTGATGACACCGATATATCCAAGATTGGTTTGGCGGATTTACGGAACCACCTCGCAATCATACCCCAAGATCCGGTAAGTTGCCTAACTAGCATTGAACCCCATCTTCTTGCGGTGCTGATCCCTTTTAGCTCTTGTGTAGGACAAAACTTTTATTTTTCTTCCTGTCAGTTTATCAATAGCTTTCTTCAAGTCTCGGGAACTTTGCGTTTTAATCTCGACCCCTTTGGCCTTTACGACGATGCGACCCTTTGGAACGCCTTGAAAGGGGTACACCTTGTGGAGATACCTCTAGCCGGTTCGGACGAAACACTTGGCAGCACCCAGAAATCTCTGAATCGGTTCACACTTGACAGTGTTGTCGAAGAGGAAGGTGGGAATCTTTCGATCGGCCAGGTAATCACAGAAAGTTGGACTCTCAACATTCAGCTCATGTGCTATAGCGATCGTTGGTTTCGCTTGCCCGTGCGCTAGTGAAGAGTCCCAAGATCATCATCCTGGATGAAGCTACAGGTGGGCGTTACCCCTGGAACCTTGATGTGGTGCCATCGTCCTGATTTGCGAACTTCTATTAGCCTCTGTGGACTACGGAACGGACCGGAAGATACAAGATACGATCGCTCATGAATTTAGGGACCGGACCATTTTATGCATCGCTCGTACGTGGAATATTTTTTCCGACCTGTCACTATCTCGCTAAGTTTTCACAAACAGACCGATTACAGACGATCATCGGTTACGATAGAATATGCGTTCTTGACGCTGGTCAAATTGCCGTGAGTTTATGCACAGTTATGGTCGAAAACAGGCGTTAACGATGATAATCAGGAGTTTGATACTCCCGTTCGGCTCTATAATAACCCAGCCGGGATATTTCGGACAATGTGCGACCGCTCTTCAATCACATTGGATGATCTGAAAGCCGCAGGGAAAGCGGGGTAGAGACGTATGAAAGGGAATGCACCGCTGGTATTATACATGACACATGTGCGCATGACAGTAAGGGCAAGTCCGTCTATATAGTTACATGAAGGATACAAACACGAAAAACGATCAACGACAGAAGAATATGAGCCGTGATGACGTGCCTAGTTGGCAGTGAACAAGGTTTCTACATAGCCTTTGGCTACCTCGCTCTTCCTATCGTCTCATTCATCTTGCTAGTCTGGGTTTAGACCTGTAAGTATTGCAAATATGCTTGTACAATGGTAGTGCTAAGAAGACTATGGCAAAACTTTGCCGGGGTTCATGATACCTCGTGGATCAAACATTTCTTTGATCTTTCTCATCCATTCGATACTAGTGTCACTCTTGGAATAATGAAGCGCATGGGTTTTCATTGCGCCGATTCCATGCTCTGCAGACACGGAGCCATTATGGGAAGCTTTAAACCATATGAGCGGGAGGACCAAAATTGACGACAAAGGGGGACGTACCGACGACTTCGTAGACAAAGGGTTCTAGGGCGTCTTGAATTTCCTGTGTGTAAGCCTGAGCGACGACGTTCAAATGCAGGTTTCCTTCAAGGACGCCAAGGTTATGAGCTGTTGAGTGAGAAGAAAGGCGTTGGCCTACCATCTCCGATATGGCCATAGCCAACAACATGTTTGACGGCATGGTCACCGAGCAAGCCTTTCGACCTTAGACGTTCTCGAATGAGGTCGACAAAGTCTTGAAAAGTAGAGGACGGGATGGAGATATCATATTTGTAGAGTTTGCCCTCTTTTGAGACGGCCTCAGGGATACCTTCGCGAAGAGCCCAGAGAGACGAGAATTGGGCGGGATTCTGGGAGAGTACTCCGGTGTTGATGAGAGGTTCATCAGCCTCGAGGAGGGATTCGAGGAGCCCATTGAGTTTCTGGAAAGATATGTAGGACCGATTGGGAGAGATCAAGGGGTAGATTACCTCTTCGTCGTGTTCTCTTCTTCCGCCGCTTGTCTCTATGAGGACAAAACACTCTGCACCGTCGACGTCTTCGTCGCTGAGTGCTCTGCCCTGGCCGTGCTTGACGGCTAGATCGTAAGAAGTGCGGTCGATAAATTCGAATGCGGAAAGGATTTCAGAAAGTTGGGACTTGACAGCCTTGTAGAGCGGGAGGACATTCTTGAAGGATGGAAGGGCGAGAATGACGTTATTGGATGCCTGGGGAGCAGGGGGGGTTAAGATAGAGACGCCGGTAATGACACCAAGAGTGCCCTCAGCACCAATGAAGAGCTGTTTAAGATCGTAGCCTGATGTGAGGAGAGAGGGTGAGGGAGGAAAGAGGGGGAGAAATGGTAGGGACTTGCCTGTGTTGTCCTTACGCAAGGTGGAGAGCTGATCGAGAATGGTGCCGTCGGGAAGTACGACCTCTAGGCCTAGGACGGTGCCATGGAGAGAACCGTATCGGAGGAGGCGGAGACCGCCGGCGTTGGTAGCGACATTTCCGCCGATCTGACAGCTGTGGGAGATCGACGCGTAAGAAGAAGAGGAAGAGGAGGAATACGGACCTGCCTTTCGCACCAAGGTCGATGGGCATGATGTGATCATGAGGGGCTACGTGGTCCGTGAGTGACTGGAGGATACAGCCTGCATCCGCGACGAGAATTCCTGAGACGGGTATTTTAGGGAGGGAGTGCGAAGGAATGAAGGAATTGGGAGTGACCAGAGACAGAGTCGAAGGAGCGGACTTGATTCATGTTATTGAGGGACAATATGAGCTCGTCCTTGAGGGGAACGCTTCCCCCGACGAGACCAGTGTTGCCGCCTTGGGGAACGACGCCTATGTGGCGATTGTTGCACCATTTCAGGATCTGGCTGACCTGGAGGGCGGTCTTTGGCTTGAGGACGGTGGAGGAGGAGCCGCGATATTTCCCCATCCAGTCATGGTTGTACTGATGGAGCTCGTCCGGCGGGAGAGACGCGGGTGGGAGGGTGGAGAGGATAGCGGAGGGGGGGAGGATGGTTGCAAAGTGGGCGAGGTCGTCGGGTGTGACGGTGTTGAGGGGAGGTGGGGTGTGGTAGGAGCGGAGGAGACATGAGGAGCGGCGGAGGAGGAGCATGGTTGCTGACACACGGCGTGGGAGTTTTACCGACTTGTCCTCCTCCCCATGTCGCTTGGGCTCCTCGTCGTCCCCGAGGACCGTCCACCCCCCTCAGACGACCCCCCCAGCTTCGACACCGAAAGTGTTCGCAGCGTCCCCGAACCCTCCCGCACCCTCCCCCGCTCGGCCAACCGGCTCTCTGGCTTCTTCACCAACCTCATCCACCGTCGTGACCATTCCAGTCCACCCCCTGCCATCTCCGAAAGCCCACAGACCCCCGCCGCTGATACCCCCTTTCCCCCGGCCTCCCCGCCGCCGCCGCCGCCCGAGCGCTCCCTCACTCCACCACCCCAGCTGCCGCCGCCGACCCTCCAGGAGCTCGGTCTGTCCCTTTCCATCATCACCTCCCACCTCTCTCCGGCCCATTTCAGCTCCCCTCCCACCAGCGGTGTCTTTCTCGCCCCTCACTACCTCCTTCTTTGCCACTCTCAGGGTTTGGATGTCCTTCCCCTCGTATCCCCTCCCGCCCCCCAGCCATATGCCCTCGTTCGCCGCGTCAGCTTCAAGAGTGTCGTTATCATGGAGCAGCGTGGCGTCCTTGTTGCCATTGCTGGCAGGCGGGACGGCGTCCGTGTCTATGCTCTCGAAGAGGTCAAAAAAGCCATCGAGTGGCGCATCGACATGGAGATGAGGCGCGAGCGTGATCGCACCCGCAAAGACACCGTCAAGAAACTCATCCTGAACGGCCTCGAAGTCACCTCCGATTCTCGAAAACCAAGTCTATCAACCCCTCCCCCAGCTCATCCACCACCCCACACTGCTCTCTTACGCAAGGCTTCATATGGATCCCCCCCAATCCCATCTCTCCCTCCCACTACTCAACCACTACCCCCCTTAATACCCCGCTCGCCGACCGCACGACCACCCAAGAAATCCAAGTCATCTCCGCCTTCAATTCCTCCCTCAATATCAGAGCCCTCTGACCGCCCTCCTCCCTATACCGGTCCTGCCACCACCACTGCCCCACCTCCTGCCGAATCTCTGCCTTCAACCCTCTCCATCAATCCATCTCCAGGTAGCAACCTCCTGGGACCACTCCCTCCTCGCAGCGGCGCGGAGTCCCACTCAGACAAAAAAACTGACTGGGCCGACTCCAGCGATGACGAAGCAATCGACATTGTCGCGGCAGGTTCCAGCGGCAGTCAAGCTTTGGATGAACGCACCAGCGCTACATTTTCTCCCCCTTCAAATCCTGTTTACAGGGCCCAACCCATCCTAGCTCCTCCCCAAACCACCTCTGTATACCCATCCACGAGCCCTGCGAGAAGGCATCGGCCCTCAAATCTGGACCTCACCCTATCACTCCCTACAAATCCCGTTGTTGCACCGGAACCTTCACCTACTCCCACACTTCTGACTCTCCGCCAAGCACTTTCTCATTCCCCAGTACGAAATATACGCACAGGGGATTTGTCACAGGAACCTGATACCCCTTTTGGCCCTGCAGACGACGACGACGACGATGGTGACGATGGTATCAGTCTCGCACAGGCTCTGCTCGAGTCTAGGATACCAAACCTCCCTCCTTTGGGAACAAGACAGCCTCAAGAGCCCATCTTTTTGCGGTCTTCCTCCGATGCTGAGCCATTCCATTTAAGGCCTTCCGAGAGTGGCATCAGCAATTTAGAGCAACCCCCGAGGCGCCGTCGTCGTTGGTCCATCTTGCTCGGTGGTTCTCCGACAGACCCCGTCATGCCCTCTCCGGGGTCTGTTCCAACCCCCGCCCCTGCGAACTTTTCTCCCACACCGTTCGCGCGGTCTCAATCATTCCGCTCTACTCAATCTCATCGTCATATTTTTACCAATCGTCCATCGTCTTCACCGCATGACCTGACCCGATCTGCGACCGATCTTCCAGCTTTATTGGAAGCTGCCGCTCCCCCCGTCTTTCATTCACAATCCTCCCGTTCATCGCGTTTCATCCCACGGATAATTTCGAATGCCTTATCATCCCGAAGATCGGATGAACGACCCGCTTTACCGACATCCTTTTCTCCTGATACTTCTGATGGCTCTAAGCGAGTCGCTGCAAATCCTCCCACTTCTCACGCGCCGCCGCCGAAGTTGGAGTATGTCAAACTCCCCGGCACAAAGGGAGCATTGATGGTAAAATCTGTGGAAACTGTCAAAAAAAGGTGGGTACCACGAACTATGCATCGGTGTCACCTATTTACTCCCTGACAGTTTCCTTGCAATATTATGTGGCGAGAACGGTGAAAAAGTGGAGCTATTTGCAGGCACATATCGCACGGCATTGGGGCTTTCACGGACTTTTATTCTCCCCGATTCGCCTCGATCACTTGAGCTTCAGTTGCAGGGCGACGACCTAGTGGAAGTATTTCTGGTTTTTTCGCAGAACGTTTTTGGCCTGGAGCCGGCGACGGTCAGAGTGCGAGAAGTCAGAATAGGCCGCGCGGAACGGAGAGCAGCAAGACGGCGAGCCCGGGAAGTGCGAGCTGGCGACCTCCCAAATGATTCGGATGTCGCCTTGGTGGAAGACGTCAATGTCAGCATCGGAGTTTCGGTCACGGTCGCAAACAATGGCGGCTCTGGTCGCCCCTCAACGCCACCCCTCATCCCAAGTGAGCATCCCAGTGCACAACAGGAAACGGCAAACACCCCTGCCGCATCCACATTCACGCATTCCGAGGAGCTCTTGCAGGTAGCGACAGCGAACAACGGTCCGTATACGACGTTCCAGCAACTGGGCTTTGCACCCAAGTTCCCTCTTGCATCAATCGCCGATGAATACATCATTCCTCCGACATATGCCACATTTTTAGAATACCGGGCCGAATTTGAGCCTGAAGAGGGAGGCTCAGACTTGACCCAAGTGCAGTTCTCCCCGCCGGGATTACCTATTCCGGTTCCAGCTGCCCCGTCCCGTTGGTACTACCGTGACCCAAAAGGCATTATACATGGTACCAATTTCTTGTGTCTGCGTAATCCAACGCTAATTTCCTCGAGTATAGGTCCATGGAAAGCGAGTTTAATGCAAGCTTGGTACAAAGATGGCTTACTTCCTCCCGATCTCCCTCTGCGACGGGAAGAAGACGATGAATACATGCTGTTGAAGGATCTTAGATTACAAAGTGTCGACCCCACCCACCCCTTTCGCGCTCCCCCACTCCCTCATATGCCTAGTTCCTCGATCGCGACAACTCTTATCCATGATTCGGAAAAACCTCTTCTTCCGCCACTTTCCTTACTTGGTCAACCGCGGCATTTTGGTCCGCCGCCACTATTTTTTTCTTCTCGTGGGGGGCATAGCACCGCCATCGTCGATGCCAGAGGCCGGTCTGTGCTCAAGGGACGGTTCGTTTGGAGCTCTGACGAACCTGGCGTGGGGTCTCGATCGCCTTCGGGAGGCAGGATGGGGGATATCAAGCGTCTCGAAGCTTTAGACGTCCAAGACCGTGCCGTTCTAGTCGCCATGCGCAAAGGTGGATTAGAGGCGATGGATTTAAATGACGCTCTACTCAAGCCTGCAGACGAATCGAGGACCGTGCTCCCGCAGTTCGCTCCTCCTCTCTCCAACATTAACAGGCGGGCACCTTTTGTTTGGAAGATTGGAACACCAGTTTCAGGTTTCTCGGCATCCTTCTCCGTCCGTCCGTCATCCAACGGCAAAGGTGGGCCTGGTCATACCGGGAAGAAGTCGGGAGACGTATCAGCAAAGAGTCCTGCAAGCAGGACGGACTTTTCTTCGGTGGACAATGACTTGGACTCTCACGACGAAATCTTATTCCTCGGTCGGAAGGACGATGAAATTTATATCTGTGAACGAAATGCAGGATCTTTCCGCATACTCAAACTTTGTCCTTTGCTTATCATAGTAGATTCGTCTGGTCATTAAGCAGTATACCTATCACACGCGAGACACTCATTTTCATGTTACGATGTATCACTGTTCCGGCAATAAATTATGTGAACTTGACCCATCTCGCGTCCTCTAAGTACATAGATTCGCCTGTCCCATGTGGTCCCAGATTTGTTGTTTTTCTATTTATGTCAACCTCCCATCATAACTTTGCTGCGTTTCTCCTCAACTCCGTCTTCAGGATCTTGCCCGTGCCAGTTTTCTGTCACCGAAATCGCCTGAGTGAACGGATTCCATGATACACAACCACTGGTCACTCACAGGCAACTCAGAGACCACTTCAATCCATTCAGGGCGAGAAAATCCAGGAAGTCGAGATTTTGCATGTTCCTTCAGATCGTTCGCAAATTCGTCGTGTCGACCTCCCCATTGAGATGCATGTCGCGGATGCAAAACAACAAATGCCATTGGCCGTTCGCCCCATTTTACGTGAGATCGGGCAACAACGGAAACTTCAAGGACATGCGGGTGACTCGCAAGCTCTGCAGAAGATATTACCACCAATCATCCAGAGGAAAGTAGCCAAACCTTGTTCGATAGCCACACTCGACGCATTCTTTGACCAGGGTTACGTCAATGCGCTGCATGGGCCCCAAGAAAAACGAAAAAGAACTCGCCTCTCCACCGGAGATAATAATATCCTTACTCCTATCCACAATTGCAATAGCACCATCAGGATGCATCACTGCCAGATCTCCTGATCTGAACACACCACCTCGGAACGCTTTCCTGGTCGCATCGGGATCGTTGAAGTACTGTCAAGGAAACTGTCCAACATGGGATAGACTGAAAAGACATGTTGCTAACTTCGTTCATGACTATGTTGCCCCGCAACACAACCTCACCGATCGTCTTTCCATCTCTGGGAACATCGACCAAATCATCACTCTCTAATTGGTGGACCACCCGAGCATCCTGTGCTGTTGCAAAAGAAAAACCTTGCCTCGCGAAAAGTTTCGCGCGTTGCTCCAATGACAAGGATTTCCAGTGCGTGTGTTCGTAGCATCGAGTAAAAGGACCATAAGTCTGTACGACCAAAAGGTCAAACTCGTCCGAACTTCGGAGACGCAAAATATCTACTTCACTAGAGTGAAAAGAATCAAAAGAATCAGACTCTCGAACTACTTGAAAAAGGAGCGACACACGTTAAGCCATAAACATGAACCACATCTATCCTTCTTTTCTCTAGTTCTCCGATTAGGTGGGCGGTCGGAGCCGATCCCCCTATTCACGTTTATGATTGAGCAATTGAATACGACAAGGCATGGACAAACCCATGATCGCCTTGATAGGTTGCGGTGGCTTGGTAGCTGATGAGTGATTGACAATCCCAATCTGAAGCACATAACATACTAATCATAATTGAAAAGTAAGGTACAAACCTGAACAGTTGGTGCACCACAATAATGTGTCACACCGGAATGCAGAAAGTGGTTCCATATCTCGGTGAAATCGACTGTTCTCAACGTGATCTTAGGAATGAGAATGAGTTGCGCCGTGGGGGTAAAACAAATTTATCTCTTACTTGGGTTGCAAAAGCAAAGACATTAGCCCATGGAAATGTCCACCCGGCACAATGAAACATGGGGAGAGTCCTGTCATGAGGTCATGAAGGAGGCCATCGTCTGTACTATCATGGCATACCAGAGGTAGATGGACTCGCGAGTGATCCTTCATAACCCTTAAGAAGCAGGCAAAGCTTTGTAGGAAATGATCTTACTGTGCTTCAAAAACATTCCCCAGAGCAGCGAGATAAGAGCCTAAAACACCATAGAAATAATGCAAGTTTTGAGATGGTTGGAGTAAGTTCCACACCTCGGAGTGAAGTAAGAACCCCTTTGGGCTGGAAGTTTTCGTAAGATGATCGTCAGAACGCAAATTCAAGAGAAGGCAGCCCACCTTTCCTATAGTACCAGAACTAGAGGATAATTAAAGAATGTTCAGGGCGATTTCATAAGTTGAATAAAGGGACATACGTATAACACAAGGCACATGGTGAATTCTCATCGATATGGGGTTCCAGCCCAGCCCAGC
>Ga0307516_10002592_pt1 | contig 24016 bp, 32 predicted proteins | sample 19_EM_MG_FD_203310 | JGI IMG/M metagenome (GOLD analysis project Ga0307516, IMG submission 203310) | Populus trichocarpa ectomycorrhiza microbial communities from riparian zone in the Pacific Northwest, United States - 19_EM | ecosystem: Host-associated > Plants > Roots > Unclassified | place...
GACAAAAGTTTCCGTACAGGGGCCGTTTTACACCAAAAATGCCCGTTTTCACACAACCAAAAACCACTCTTTACTTGACGGAAAGAAACTGTGCCTTTCACAGACGTCTTAGAATCGTAAGAATCATCATCTATAAAAATCTTGACAACTTTTATTTTATATCGGTGGCGCACGAAATTGTGTTATGCACGAGTTGAAAAGTGACTTCGGATTTTGTTTGGGACTCTCATACAAAAATATTACACAGCAACCAGTTTCAACACCAACTTTTCTCCCATATGGCATTACTCAACCACAATGACTTAGAATTGCATGCCGATTTTTTATAAGATTATCTACGTAGCTAAGAAGGCCTCCCAACAGTCCATCATTTTTTCCAGGTAGGTTGCTGTATCCGTGGTTGAAAATGGGCTACCTTGGTCAAAGGAAAATTTGTTTGGTCACCCTACTTTGCATAAAATAATGATTTCTACGGGCTGAAAATTCCATTGAAGCTTTATTAGTATATATTCATGATGTATGCCAACTACTGAGACTTTCTAAATTGTGGTTGTGGGGATCGAGAAGGTTGAGTAAGGGCATCATGGGCAGTTGTACCTGGGTGTACGGAAACTTTTGGCCTAGTACTTTAGCTATGTATCAACGGACTTCTGCCCTGGAGCTCTCTAAGCCTTTCCACTAGGACAGGTAAATATGCTTATCACCCAGCAGCTCATAGCCATTGTGCTGTACGGCGATTCTTGCCGTAGCCTACTAGTATTGCGATCGCGCAAGTAATCTTTGTTGATCTTGATAGCGCCGGCTACTGGCCGTAGTCTCAGACTCTCCGTGGACTTTGCATTCTCGCGAAGTAACCCCAGCTGTTCGACCAGCAGATCCTTGAGCCAGTTCGTTGTACGACGGAAAATGGGGTCTGAGAATTACTATCATATCGGCCGGTGGAAACTTTTCTTTCTTAGTTTCTTAAGTCTGGTGTGTTCGTTCAGCCGATCCTTGTGCATCGACTGGAAGCTCGATGGCTTTCACCTGTTCATCGCTTGCATGTGCCGAGGTGCCTATCCCGTTCTGATGTCCGAAACATACACCGGTCTGTCTCTTGATAGCTCGAATAGGCCGATGCCTTTTTCAGGGGGCCGCGGATATCACAACAAGTTGTTTGTCTAGTTCCGTCAGGACGTGTCTTATCAAGTTATAGTAGCGTCTCTTCTTTCCGATCTTGCCGCTTTCGCTTGTCCGGGATCCGCTGTCTCGTCCTTTCTTGGTTCTAGATCGCCGTGCACGCATCTCCTCGCCGTTGAGTGTCGCCATTTGCTGGTTACCGTACTTGCATCTAACTCCTGATAATGCATTATGTTTGGTGGTCTTTGCGCGATTCATGTCGCCATCCTTGATAGCTTTAAGATAATTCAAGGGAAACTGTTGAAAGAATACCGATTAGCGAACAGGATAGAAATGAACGATGGGGGTTTGATCCGTCTGGGATGTTGATGGGATGATGGTACGCAAAGTGTATGGGTACTAGTTGTTTGAATGCCTCACACCGTCGTCGTTGTATTCGATAAGTAAAGTTCTGAAAAAGAAGAGAAAGAACCCGTAGAACAAAAATCCTCCGCTCACGCTACACCCCTTGCGCCTTACGCAACCGTGACCTCAGCTAACTCTAAGGCATAAACGGAAAGTCTAAACTACGTGCGAGGAGCTTTTCTAACACACCCCCTCTTCTCGTGCTCAATATATCGACCAAATGCAAATAATCACCGTAGTTAAGCCTAGCCGACCTCATTAAAACCGTTGCCGTCAAAACCCTGTGAGGAAAATACCTGCTAGTGGAAAAAAGAGCACCGAATCGCACCTGCCGATATGATGCAAGAACTTCAAAATCAGAATATTACAAAACAGAACTCTTATATTTCGGATCCTTTCCTTCTCAAGCACCCAATTTTCATTGTGATTCGCGCCCCCTCTTTCCCGCCAGAGTCTCTCATCCGGTCATTACGGTTGGATGCCGAGTCCAGTGTGATGGGGAGGGATTTCTGGTCGGGAGTCGTGTCCTATCAGTTGCAGCAGCTGTTCATGTTGCGGTGCGGTAAGTGCCTTGGTGACTGGACGGGGTGGATTTGGACTGAGTGAACTTATCGGAACCTGACCGATCTCTCCCTTTGTTCATGGTTAAGATGTTGATATTTCACCGCGAAATGTCTTGGTTTCCATCTGAAGTCTCGAATGGCGCCGCCTCTGCTGCTTCACGTTGCGATTTGGTTTGCCAGTAAATCCGGTGTCTATGACGAGTTCCAGATTCAAGCTGAGGTATTCCAGACCGAAGATACAGTCGCCAACAGACTCGCGAGTCTACAAGTTGCCTGTCCAGTCGGACTCGGTGTAGCCGATAACCAATAGATATTGGAGGGGGAGTCGGTGGTTGTACAATGTCGCATCGGCTGAGAGCAGTAATCCTAAAGGCGATTTCACGCTGACTTCCCAGTGCCGCATACATGAGCGATCCGACCGTTGTTAAATATTTATTACGATTTTTTTTTGGCCTTCACCGCAGGTGTTAGTCTGGTCTCTCAGAGGATTGACTGGAGATTTAGCCGGTTTTGTGTCCCGTAAGCCGAACGTTTAGAATCGTATTGATATATCCATGCTGACAGATGCTGAATCCTCTATAATAGCTGTATGATCTTGCGTCCGTTTCCTAGGCCGATTTCCTGAGTTCTATGGATCCCGGTCGATACGATTCCAGCTGATCCGCTTCCTGTCGATGCGCCTTCGTCGATGCGCTTCCGGTCGATAAGCCTCGAGTCAATACGCTTCCATTTCATATCCCTCCACTCCGTATGCTGAACGTCGATGCACTTCTGATCAACGCGCTCGAAGAATCCAGCCAGTCGATTCTAAGCGGCATTGCGTTGTACATGCTGTCACAATCGATATTTGGATTTAGAAATGCTGCTACACGTCCATGTGATCGACATCCCAGCCGTACTGGACAGCCAGTGCCCGTAGCCAGCTGAATGCTAGCATCGTGGATTCAGGCACGTAGGCCTCATCGGAGCTCACAACTCCCTAATCCAATCAGTTCTGGTTCGGTTTTCGCTTCCGATGTTTTGGCAATTGCACGCGTCAGAAAGACGTATGAAAGGCGTTCCGAAGACGTCAAATCCCCCACTACTTCCTGGGCCTTGCTCATAAGTGCCATGTTCATTTCGGAGTGTGCCTTGCTGCGTATTCGGGTAGACACATAGTCAGGATCGTTTGCAAAATAGTGTAATTGGTTTTGCAGTTCAGCAGAATATCCTTGACTTCCGCCACGTGTTTATTGCGTGAATTCTTGTGAAAACGAGAAGGATATAGCCATAGTCTCTGTGAACATTGTACTCTCACGGAGTAACCACAGCTCGATACGCCCAGCCGCTCATCGAGTGAATTTGCTGTATCGACAGTTCTCTGCCCAGCAGCTTATTGAGCCTATTCCGTGAATTCAGCAGTCATCTGCGCAGCCGCTCTTCGAGCCAATTCGCTGTAAACGACAGGTAAAAACAGATAATACATCGCGCAGCAGCTCATAGAGCGAATTCGCTGTATGACGAAAATATGGAGTGCTTGGCTTACAATTCTGAAGGCTCGATGTGTCCTTAATTTCGTTCGTTTCCTTCGCTTCATGGATTTTTTCATGCAATTCGTCTCAATTATCTGGAAGCTCAAGATCTTCCATCTGCTCAATTGAGTGTGCATTCTATTCTTTTTGAAATACCACACTTCGGTACTCCAATTAAATGGATTGCTGTAGGATGGGTAGTTGATGGCCGTAGCTTGCGACAACCGATGCGTGTAGTCGCTTCCTCTTCCATGACGATCTCCCACGCCATCACTCCTTGCAGAACCTGCATGCAGCCTTCCATCCAGGCCGCATACTCAGTATGATTAAGGTGACAGTTGATACGCAGAGGGTACTTGAACGATTCATCACTCATTGCGAGAGTCCTGTGGATAGACTCATTTGACGTCTATCGAGAATAAGGTTGTGAGGCGCTTCACGCGTTCCGAGAATCTTATAATCGGGCCTCAATCTCGCCAGAGCCCAGGCATACTGGGCTCTGGGATGGTTTGACTGAGATGGTAGATGATCGGTGTGAGACTTGTTGAAGTATCCGCAGCGGTTAAGGCTTCGGACTCATAACCTGTTGAAAGAATACCGATTAGCGATGCGGATAGAAATGAACAACAGGAGTTTGATCCGTCTAAATGCCGTATTAGAAGAGGCTACACAAGCTGTATGCGTACTTATAGTTTGGGTGGAACATAAATTCGTTGAAATATTCGATGAGTATAGTACAGGAGAAAGGGAAACAGCCGCCAAAACTATGATCCTCACCGCGCTTGCGCCGTACACAGTCGTCACCTCAACAAACACTAGGGCAAGTGGGAAACTCAAAAGACTATCACTACGAACTCCCCCGCAACTAGAAGTAATTACAACATTTTCCGCCTTACTACTCAACTCATCTCTTTGAGTCGCCTCGCATTGCGACGACATCGCTACCCTGGCGACAACCCGTCAAACTGTAAAGTTGGAAGCCACCGGGCTGCTTAATGTGCCGTATTACCCCACTCTAAGCATCTGTGGACTAGTTACCGACACGGGGAGCGAAGTATCGGAATCGGGGCTCCGAGAGAGAAGGGAGCAGGAAGAAAAAAGGGAGACGGCGGCGCAGAATGCGGCGGGTGGGGTGTGGGACGCGGAGGAACTTCTGCTGTTCCTCGCTACCCCTCCGTTCATGGCATCGGCTGGAGATGAATAGGGAGCAGTCTCGCTTTTCTTTCGTACTTTCTTTCGCCAGTTCTTTGATGCGCAAACATCCTCCCTCCCGGGACAGGCCTAGGAGGAGGGCACAGAGGGGAGCTCGCGTCGAGCTGCCTCTCGCTGACAGCGGACAGGAAACGGACCGCACATAATCCTTGCCATGATGTAGGCACTTTGGGCTACGGCTACTCAGCCTGCCGCAGGGAGACCAGTCGTGGAAGATTTTGGCTTCCGATCTGAGATTTGGCAGAGGTTCACTAATGCCCTCGATTACACAGGAAGGGCGAAAAGCACATTTCTGCTGGAGGAGCCGGAAACCCTAGACTCAGAGCTGCTACATGAGGAGGAAGATGAGGCAAAGTCGGAGGCGCAGAAGGACCGACGCGGGCTCACCATGTTCACTGATTGGTAACGGTTGAAGGACGGGGCAGCGGGGTACGCGGTGGCGTGGAAAAACGGTTTACACCTCGAGGCGCATCAAGACCCTGATGGGCTACAACCAGGATACGGCGCTGAGTGTGCTACCCAGGTAAAAGCACTGGAATCTTGCTGAAGAATAAACACAGCCCCAGAGCGGGTCACTAGCTTCACCAACGCTCAGGCCTCCATCAGGCGGTTGGCATCGGAGGAGTTTGGCCCAGGCCAGCAGTTCGCCTGGTTAGGAAGCACACTGCGGCATTACGGCGTGCTAGACCAGAAATCACTATCGAGATCAGATGGTGACTGGCGCACAAAGGGGTAGAGGGTAATTTGAAGGCAGATGAGTGGGCAAAGATCGCGGCAGAGGAGCCAGACACCCGCGAATTGGAGTGACTCAGCTACAGCAACCGGGACGAGGCTCGAACCATGCCGCTGCCATGGTCTCTTGCAAACAACAAGCGGGAGATCCCGGACAAAAAGTAGGCAGCGGCACGCAAATTGGCGGGGGCGGATCCTCCAAGAATAATTTCCGAATGCCAAACAAGAAGCCGGATGGCGGGGAGGCCGGGAGCGCCACGAGGCATGCATTACGGTTCTACCAACTGACGACGGGGCACCGCCGGATCGGCCAGTACTTCTGCTGGACGAAGAATCGAGTGTCCTCACAGTGTTTGTGCCAGTACCGGGCGCAGACCGGGGAACATCTCTTCTAGGAGGTCCCGGAGTGGAAGGTCCAGCAGAAGGTACTATGGGCGGAGTTGTGGAAGGAGACTGGGAAGGGAAGAGCAGTTTGAAGTTCCGGGACCTACAGACAGATGAGAGGTGCAGACGGGCGAACCACGAATTTCTTATCTCTACGGACGTGGGAAGGCTGGCGCCACCTCTGGGAGACGGGGACGCCGGAAGTGAGGACGGCCCTGAAATAGGGCAGCAGCAGATGGTCAACCAGCAGGCGAGGCCGATACCAGTCTGCTTCCCGCCAACCAACCCGGGGGCGCTCCCAACGGAGCCCGGACCGAGGGCGACGACGCAGATGGAGCGCAGGCAGCGCTGCAATTGCTACGGCTGCTTAGATCGTCACTTCAAGACTAGGCGGGTATGAGACAGAAACGTTTGGTCAAACGTCGGAGCCGTAAAAATTATCGAAGTCAGGTTGTTCAGTATGACACACTGCGAGTTTAACAATCAAAAATTCAAAGGTGATAGAATATGAAAGAGTATTGCCCTGCAAGTTTCTAGTGCTGTTGACAAGTCATAGTGGAATAATCTTAAGGAGTTCGGTTCGATATTCGTTTTGTTTGTTAGGTGGTTGGTTGCTGCTTTTTTCGATTTGGCTCGCGACACCGCGCTCCCGATTAGAACTCCACTACGCTCCATCTGAGAACTCCACACCACACCTCCTAGGAACTCCACACACCAAATTCTTCGGTTTACCTCTGCGATCGCTCGCTGAAATGGGCTTATTTTCTTTTTGTTTTCGGCTACTGTAGCCAGTCTTCATTCGTGACCAGGTATGGTTTATTCCTTTGTTCCAACCTAGCAAAGTTTTCTTTCTTTCCGATCGACGTATTTGTTCGTCCACCACAGCAGTTTTGAGTTTCATGCAGGGTTCTGAGATCGCTGCCATATGCCCTTAAGTCCGTACCGGTCTTTCTGTGTGTCTTCTTTCCTTACGCTTGACTGAAGTCCTCTGTGCCATATTGGGCCTGCACCACGTCCATTTCCTTTCACTGTTTAGAGTCTCGAACCATATCTGATACCATTTTCCCTTCGTACGCATTTCCAATTCTTTGGCGGCGGCCAAGCAAAATACTCGGGTGTGACAGCGCGCGAGAAAGTGGGTGATCCGGCGGCCATCGGACAGAAACTCACACACGCCCTCGTGTACAGCCGAAGGACTGTGAGCGCTCTTCTGCAAGACATGACTGAAACCATCAATGCGGGGATACTACCGGAGAATGAAGCCGAGGCCGGGGCTGGGGCAGTGAAATCACAATCCGCTCTGACCATGTTTAGGGATGGGTCGTGGCAGGACGACGGGTCCGTCGGTTGTGCTGCGGCGTGGCGAAATGCCAATACAGCGAGGTCATCCTAGCCCACATAGACTACATCCAGGAGGCCTACGTTATGGAGCGCGCCGCCCTCGTAAGGTCGCTGGAATTGCTTTCCATACGGAAGACTGCACAGGAGCGGGTCATGAATTTCACGTATACCCACCCCGCCATCGGGCGGATGGCTATGGAGGAGCCTCACCCCGTACAGCATTAGGTGCTCAAGGAGTGAAAGCATACCGCCACGGTGCAAAGCTGCAGGCCGCGCATAAATATCGAAAACCGGTATTTCCCGGCTCGCAAGGCAATCCCCGGCAGCTAAAACGCCGACGAGTATGAAAACATTACGGCGGCGGAGCCGGACACCCGCGGGCTAGATTGGCAAAGCTACTCGGGACGCCCCGAGGCGCCTGAAATACCATTTCCATTATCCCTCGCTAACCTCAAGCGTGAAATCTCCTCGATGCCAGTCGGCTGGGGGCTGGACCTACAACACCAAAAATCGAATGCCGAGGAGCCAGCTGCCGGCTGGACTGGCTCCTGAGAGAGCGGAGAGAGATGACTCGTTTTTGGCCAGGTGGGCACTGTCTGGCCGTGGCAAAGATACTCGAGTGATAGATAGGTAGGAATTCCGTTACTTATTCTTCGCAACGAGACCGGAGGACCACTCTCTATATATACATGCATTCACAATCCGTCATCCGTCGCCGGCTCGTCTATCCTTTGGTGGCAACTTGTCACTTGGGGTGTAGATGTCGACGGCAGCTTCGCCACTTCGGGCCGAGATGGCGCCGGGCATAGTTGTCGCCGGTGGCAATATGCCACCTGCGCCACATGATGCCTCCTGCGCGCGTATCTGCTCGTAGCGGTCTAGGCAGGCCTCGGCGGGTCTCGTTGGGCGATCGATATATCCAACAGGCCGTACTGTTCCTTCACGGGACGAAGCAAGCGGGCAAGCCCACATTGCTCGTGGTGCCGGTACCGAGGCCCGACTCGCGAGCTGCTCTTCAAGGTGTGTCTGTAGTGGCAGGCCCGGCAGAAGATCCTGTAGGCGGAGGTGCGCAAGGATACTCGGAAGTAGAAAGACCGCTGGAGGATCCAGGACCGCTTGTTCGACGGGTGGTGCTGCCGCTCGCTGCCGGATGTACTTATTTCTACGGGGGGACGCTGGTCTGGGAGGAGGACACAGTGCCAGAGGTTTCTGGGTCGGAACGGCGGGAGTGGGAGGTGGAGCAGAGACCAGTAGCTGAGACGACGGACACTGGGTGGGAGCTACCATTGTTCCTCCCCACGCCTGACTTTATGGCATCCGTAGGAAAGGAATAAGAGGAAGGCGGCACTTTCTATTGCCTTTTTTCCTACACGCCCACTCTGCTTCCTTTCTTTTGTAATTTCTATGGTACGTATCATAACTTATTGGTACCGTGCTTGGCAGATGGCAAAGGGCGGCATGCAACGTGCCGCCACGGTGCGGACAGTGAAAAAGAAGACGACTGTACGCAATCTCGCCATAATCTAGATAACTAGGTCGGACGCCGGTAACCATTGACCAAAAAAAAACCTGTTCTACCCCACACTGCGATTTGTTCTAGCACGACTTCTCTCTCGTATCTACAATCAAGCACCACAACTCTATCCTACCCCATCACGACCGTATCACCAACAGAACCCGATCTATCAATACTTCATCCTTAATACGACTCAACCGACGATCACTCCGTCTGCCGCAACTCCGGTCACCACAACTCGATCGCGGGTGCACCTAAATCACGAGCTCTTTGCACCCCCTCAGAACACTGTGAGTGAGTTCTACAGCACTATCTACTGCCCCGCAAGCAGCAATCCCCGAAACGAACGCCTATTAGCATCCGTGGACAAACCAGCGCACCGGCAAGGTATTTGCGCCTGTGCCCTAACTGCCCATGAAACGGCAATACTCAAGTGGTACTGAAAAGTGAAACAAAGTAGCTGAGATACTAGTGGGAGAAGACGAAATAGCGGTACGGGAGTTGATATTCAAAAAGAGGGTGATGGAGAAGTTGAAAGTATTGATATTGGTTAAATAAAATTATTTGTCTGTACAATCATAGCAGACAAACCGAGCTGTAGTCTACCGTGCTGCTGTTCAACCCACATTCCTATTCTTCGGGTCATGGTCAATTTGCTATTCCTTGATTCCTGGTCGGTCCGGTGTCGACAAAACCAGTTCACTAATTTGTTGGGAGACCGGCCACCTATCAAAACCTGACGGTTGGCTAAACGGAACGCCTGACGGCCAGTATATCATCCTGTGCATGAACATGGCTTCCCATTAAGTAAACGAAAAGGTTTTCCCGACACGCACAAACATAAATAATTTTCGAACCGATCAGTCCCATGATCGGTTAGGCATTTAAGTGAAGCCAGTAGTTGGGCAGTGTCAGAACAATGGGCGTCTGGAGGTGACGGACCAGAGATGGCGTCCGGAGATGACGGAGCAGAGGCGTCACGTCCGGAGATGACAGCTGCCCGAGTCTCCGAGCGCCGGATCGGGAGACAGTCTTCCGTCCTTTACCCCTGGCGAGTCCCTCAGGCCCGTTGTATATAGAGAGAATGTTCCTCCTTCCAATTTGTATCAATCAATCAATTCGCTATCTTCATCTCTATCGATCCCTATACTGCAACCGGCAGGTGGCTGTTGGATTAGCAATTTTCCTCTCAGCCCCTCTCTGTTTTCTATGGACGCATTTTGTCTACTATGTCCGCGGTATTCTCATGAGTGTTTTTACGCGGTTATTAGTTTTTCGTAGATGCAAGGATACTGGGTTTCTCTGTCAGAGTAATGGGCGTCTGGAGATGACGGACCGGAGAAAGCGTCCGGAGATGACAGCCGCCCGAGTCTCCGAGCAACGGCTCAGGAGACAGTCTTCCGTCCTTTCCCACTGGCGAGTCCCTTGGGCCCGTTGTATATAGAGAGAATGTTCCTCCTTCGACTTTGTATCAATCAATCAATACACCATCTTCATCTCTATCTATCCCTATATTCCAACATTCTCTCTTTTTTCTCCTGGGCACACGTCGCTCTACTGGTCGTTTTTCTTTTTTTCTCATTCTCTACTGCCTTTATTTGCTTGCTCAATATCCAGGGTAGTTTAAGTATAGTGAACGTCCGGAAGTGACGTTCCGGCGACGGAGTCCGGAGTTGACGGAATGGGGATAAGATGTCGGGAGATTACGGTTGTCCGAGTATTTGGAGTCCTACATTGGTAGGTATATTTCGGTACTTTCTGCGACGAATCTCTGCGGCCGGTGGTAAATGTCGAGAATGCGCCGTCTTCAACTGTTCATCTTGAATACAACTCATTATGTTCACCACTATCGATCCCATGTATCTTACCCGAAGGTCTTGGTGAGACCTTGGGTAAGCCATCGCGCATTCCGGGTTACCTCGCCGGTCGTAGCACACCCTGCTAGGGTCCCTGCAATTTCAATCTTCCCGGCTTTACTCTGCAACTGAGGGGTCCGTCCAGTCTGCTCTGTCCTGCAAAGTTTTGAGGGAAGGCGGCTCCAATGACCTGCTCATGCGGGGATAATCGCAGCGCGAGGCGGAAGACTGGGGATTGAGGGCGATCGCGGTTCAACTACGAGAGTCACGCCGTTGCAACGCCGGGACAGGGTGAATGCGCGCCGTGTGGGATGGAAATGGTCGTCAGTACCATGTTGAGAAGCGTCATCTTTTTCAGTGGCCAGCGTTGAATTAAGCAACGGCGGTGAACCACCAATGCAATTACGTATGAATGATAAACAGCGAAATTGATGTAGTAAATGTATCAACAGGGCACATACCTAATGGCATCTTTTGGTGATCTAGATTGGTCGCATGCGAGTAATGATTTAAAAAAAATTCAGCGCAGGTACCGCAATAATTTGAAGGTGGCAAAATACAAGCGTTGCCATAGCCGGGAGGATCAGGCTGGAATAACGTTATTAACGATGGGTATCTAAGTCGGTGACTTCGTACTATCATCCATGGTAAAGGGAAAGTATTCGGGCTCGTTGACATTCGAGTAGTGAATACTGCATGACAATTTCCAGCTAACCCATTCTATGAAAGCCATTTTAGCGTATCCTATCTGATCTCGCCATGATACCCCCACTTTACCGGCCGCGACCTTGCAAACGTAGCGGTACCACCAAACTGCGGTATTGTAGATGCGCTTTCCGATTATGGTGGTACCGTAGAAGTCTTATGCCGCGAACATGGAAGTGGTAGGGCAATCGTCGCTATTGTAGTCTATAATCAGCACAGGTAGCTCTCCGTATCTGCGCCTTACATGGCGGCGTCAACCTACCCCCAAGTGTTGCAACGACCGCAGCTGAGATCGCAGTTAGAGGCCTTCAGCAGTCAACTTCGTTAGCTTTCAGTCATCATTCATTTGGTGGCGGCTCAATTAATCTTCCTTTAGTTTACTGGTGGCAACAAACCTTACGGTAGGCCCAATAGCGAGCCATGTTGAACGATGAGGTCTGTGGCTGCCTCATGTAGCAGCTTCCGACGAAATAATGGCGTTCACAAGTACCGATGTGCGTCCAGCCCAACTTGCGTTGGACTTCACGTAGGCGCAGGATGAAAGTGCAGCCAATTAGGGTGATGACCACATGGAAGAGGTAACGGGGCAACATTTTATTTTGGTCTTGTCCGACGCATTAGATGGGAACCGGCAGAGATTTAAACATAAAATGCAGCGTCCGAGGGGGATTGGTACCTTGTAAATGTGACGTGAGGGTGTTGAGTAGGAGATAGTAGGAGGGTTGGGGGAGCGAAACAAGATGGATGGAGGGAGGTGCAAATGACAATACCTTACCAACGACAGCATTGTACGACGTAGGGAGAGTATCACAATTAATGGAACGCTTCAAAGATCGCCGGTTACCCGGATGCCGAAGCATGTTCACGCGCATACTGGCAAGATAATTATCAACTACCGAGCTCTTTCATAACACCCTGCTTCGTGCCGGTCGACTACTGAATTATATAATATATCCCGTATCGCCGGAATACGGCCAATCGGATGGAAATGGCCGCCCATCGAATATGTGCTGGCGTTCGCCATAAGGGTGTAACGATTTCATGTAATACCGCTCTTTAGACGAATCGTCTCCTTCGAGATTCAGTACAGTCCGGACCAGGTCGTCTCCAAAAAAGGGCATGGGATCGCTGCCATCAGAACGCGTGGACTGCTTTTCAAAGGCTGATCCACTCCCGGCCGATATACTGGTACAAGGTAACATGCACCTAACGATATGCGCCTTCATCATCTTCAGAACAAATTATGATCGCTTACGGCGATAGATCTGTATTCCTTTGCTCCACACTTCAAATGATGCTCCTTAAACCTTATACCACTACCTGTACTTGACTTTGTTTGAGGTGTCGGACTAGCTCTCATAGTTGAAAATTTTGCCGTACCACTTAACCGCGACACAAGCGGCAGATCATACGCAGCCGGAGCTGCCCGTTGCTGCAGCGATACTGGGACACTAAAGGGCGCGAGTGCTGCCAGTCAGGTAGCAGCGAACCGATGGAGGGACATTCCTAATCTTTCTCATCTCTCTCTCACACAGATAACGTACAACATCACAACAATCGTAGCCCCCCCTCCTACTACTACCAAGTTCGATCCGCCACCGTTCTCGCTGCCGCCACCTAGTCTACGATCATCTCGAACTATTTAAAGCGCCACTCTATTCTAAGCCCACTAAAATCTCTGTTTGCAAAGTGTTAATTTTGTGTGTGTAGTAGGTGGAGTACCCCGTTGCTGGTGCCGACTTCATTCCAATGCAAAGCCACATGGTCGTCCAGAAGCATACGGCGGATAAACGGAAAGCACAGTACTGCTTTGTGAGCCGGAAACCCTCGACGCGGCGCTGTGGCAAGAGGAGGAGTCCAAGGCAATGGCAGAAGCAGAGCGGGCGCTACCTCGACTGACCATGTGTACGGATGGGTCACGGCTGGGCAATGGGGCGACCAGATACGCGGTGGTGTGGAAGACGGGCCTCATCTGGGCGGGCGTCAAAGGGCACATGGGCAGCAACCTGGAGTCCTAGGACGCTGATTCCGCCGCTCTCGCCCGGGCACTGGAGGAGGCATCGAGAAGAAACACAACCCCAGGACGGGTCACAATCCTCACAGATGCGCAAGCGCCGATCAGACGGATGGCATCGGACGACCCTGGCCCTGATCAGAAGTACGCCCTTCAGGCGCGGAAGCATGTCGCCACAATGCGCAGGGCCAGCCCACTGGCGTGTCTCCACCCACTTCTTCTCCGAGACCTCGCTCTTGAGGTTGGCGAGGGACCGTGGCAGGGACTTGTGGTTGCCTTACTGCTCTGCTGCCGCTGTGGCCCACTCGTCCACTATCCCGTTGCCGGCAACCCCCTTGTGTGCTCGACACCATCGGACCTCGATGACGATGCACGGCCTGGTGGTCGGACCTCGAAGACGAAGTACCGCATGCCAAAGAGCCAGAAACGCGATGGCGCCGTGGCTGGTAGCTGCAAGAGACTCGCCTCGCGGTTCTACCAGATCAAGACAGGGCACTGCCTGAACGGGTAGTACGTCAACTGGACGAAGAACCGAACCACCCCACAATGCTGGTGGTGCCGATACCGGACGCAGACCCGGGACCACCTCTTCAAGGAGTGCTCCAAGTGGAGGCCACTGCAGAAGATCCTGTGGGGGGAGGTGAAAAAGGAGACGGGGGGGTGGAAGGACCGTTGGAAGGTGCGGGACCTCCTGGCCGATGGGAGGTGCAGCCGGGCAGTACTGGACTTCCTCTACTCTACGGATGTGGGAACGCGGTCGCTGGCTGAGGCAGAGGACGACGCGGTGAGCGCGAGGTCGGAGCTGGAGGTGCGGCAGTGGCTGGAAGAGCAGGGACCGGGGACCGAGGAGTAAGGCACCGGGGGGGAACCGCCGTTGTTCCTGCCCACACCCGACTTCATGCTGTCTGCCAGAGAGGGCTAGACTGGTAAATTTATCTTTCTGGTATGTTCATTTCCTTTGTACTTTCCTTGGTGCGCTCCACATCTCCTTGGGACAGGCCTGGGGGGAGGGCAAAGGGGTGCTAGCAACGTGGCACCACTGCGCGAACAGCGGACAGGAACTCGACTCTACATAATTCGCCATGATCTCCATAGGTCGCATGCGAAGTAATGAATAAACAAAAAAAAATGGGCGAGCAGAAACTTCAACACTCTCCACCACGGTTCTGGGAATGCCAGCACTGACTGATGAAGACGTGGCGGCCACCGCGCGAGTGGGAGGCACGGGATTGGACCGAGGGGAAGCGGAGCGGATGGTGGAGGCGGAGCAGTTGTGTAAATGGGTGAAACTGCCGCTGTTCCTCACAAAGCCCTCCTCCATAGAATACGTAAAGGAGGGGTAGCCAATGAGGACTAATTGCTTTCGTTCCTTCGTTGCGTTCTCGATTTCCTTTCTTTTGTCCTTCATGATTATGCTTGGTTTCCTCTATTAACATGGGACCGGCCTAGGAGGAGGGCGTAAGGAGCCAGTAATACTCCCTTAACGAGGAGTACGGCCGGGAATTTAGGACTGAGTGTACGTCGGCATGATATAACGCTGTAGTATAAGAGGTATGAATAAACCGAAAATCATGCGGCTTGTGATGCCAATGTCAACGCCTTGTCGAGGAGCTGGATAGTTGGGCCCAATTACTGCTGTTGATAGGAACCCGGCGCTTCGAAAGCGCATTGCGACGGTGGCTGATTGTATTGTTGCGAGTTTAGTCCGTCAGCACGGATGCGTACTTATAGAGACTGAGTGGGAGTACAATAGAAGCGGTTCGGGTGGTAGATAGTGAGAATAAAAGAAGTCGTCCATAGCGCACAATCCTCTCCATTTTGCAGGTGCTCTATCAAGTATAGCAAGAAACAAGTAATGAGTACAGCTTATTTCTTATAATCGGTTTGGTCGCTAGCAGATTATCGCCTAAATCATTCTTGTAGTTTTTTTTTTTTTTTTATTTATTCAGTACTCGTGTGCGACCTATGGAGATCATGACGAGGATATGCACAGTCTGGTTCCTATCCGCAGTCCGCGCAGTGGCGGCACGCTGCTAGCACCCCTTGCCCTCCGCCCAGGCCTGTTCCAAGAAGAAAAGATGCGCACCAAAGAAATTACAAAGGAAATGGCCAATAAAATGGCTACCCCTCGCCAACGGACGCCATGAAGTCGGGCGGGGGCAGGAACAGTGGTGACCCGCACGCGTCCGGTTCCTCCGTCCCCTCTCCCTGCTCCTCCAACAACTCCCGCACCTCCAGTTCCGACACCGCGCTCACAGCGTCATCCTCCTCCGCCCCCGGCATCCGCCTACCCACGTCCGTGGTTGAGAGGTAGTCCAGCACCGCCCGACTACACCTCCCATGGGCCAGTAAGTCCCGCACCTTCCACCGGTCCTTCCACCTCCCTGTCTCCTTCTTCACCTCCGCCCACAAGATCTTTTGCTGCAGCTTCCATTCTGGGCACTCCTTAAAGATGTGGTCCCGGGTCTGCGTTTGGTACCGGCACCGCCAGCACTGCGGGGTGGGGCGGCTCTTCGTCCAGTTGAGGTATTGCCCGGTTAGGCAGTGCCCCGTCTTGAGCTGGTAGAACCGCGAGGCGAGCCTATTGGTGCTCCGTGCTACCGTACCATCGGGCTGCTGACTCTTCGGCATCCGGTACTTCTTCTTGGAGGTTCTGCCCCCCGCCCATTGGCGTGCCTCCGCCCACTTCTTCTCCGAGATTTCCCGCTTGAGGTTGGCGAGCGGCCGCGGGATGGGCCTGTGGTTGCCTGGCTGCTCCGCTGCCTCCTTGGCCTACTAATCATTCCTGTAGTGGGGTGCTGATTGATGCGCCGTATTTCTCGAAACTCCCAACTCCTATGTATTATGCAGAGGCTAGAGCAACTCGTACACTCAAAGCAAACGAAAAGCAGACCAACTTTCTAGCTAGGGCGACTACCTATTCGCCACCGCCGTCGCCCGCGACTTTCACCATTTCTCTGTTCTCCCAATTCCATCGAGTTACCTGAGGGGCGGCCCGCAGAACCGAAAGCCTGTACGTCAGAAGGACCGAGGTACAAACAAAACTCCCGCAACACCGCCAATACTGAAGAAATCAAAAGGTACAAACGCATTCCGGATGACTCAACCTCTCCCAATCACACGTAAATTATCGCCGCAGTACAGGCGTCCACCGACCTCCACATGTCATCTCTATCGCGAATCCCGCCGTAGTTTCTCCAATACCTGGCGGCTTTAGTTGTATTAGTACGACACATCACGGTGAGAAGGGCGATAGAAGGAGTAACCATTGTCTTGCGCCTTGCGTGATGCCCAGATAAGACCGTCTGGATCACCCTCAGTCTGCTTCATTCGAATCCTGATCACCCACCACCGTTTTTTCGCGAATTCCCAAGCCTCATTCAATGTTGGGTCAAGGCGCAACATGTTCCATGCTGTGCTGGACTCTTCAAGTGAGTCCACAGATCTCAATACGAACCCTCGCAAATCGATGAGCTCTTCTGGCTCGGCCGGCTCTTGCCATGAAGCCTCGTACATATCGAGAACCTGCAAGCTCAGCCTTTCCAAATCGCAGGTATTTCGGGTAATCCCTTCGGCCCAAAGGGTGGCTGAGCCTGCATCCACTGAATCCGCATTCGAACTGGATTGCGAAACCGTGTCGCTCGAGTTCTCACTTGTCGGGTATGCGGAGCCCGACTTCGTAGAAACCGCGGGTGAATAAGGTGGCATCGTATGTATGGTGAGAGAGCTGCTGATTTGGAAAACGTAGCAGCGTAAAACAAGTGACCGATGTTGCTATTCCGGGTTCGGATGTGCCAGTGGACGACTGGTAATGGCGTATAGGTAACGGCGAAGTGTAGGAAATTTTCTACTTCCTGACTTAGCAGCGGTGTGAGAAAATGGGATAAATTCGGCTGATAGAAAGGGTAGATGAAACCAAGGTTTTATTACAGCCCTGTTGCCTGAAACGGGATCCGTTATTGCGCCGTCGGTTGGTACGCAGGAAAAAATGAATGATGTGTTGTGGTGCTGCTTCAGTGGGGTTAAGGTTGGATTGTAGAACAGTAAAGCTGGTATGAAAGGATAGGAACCGGGTTGGAGTTGTGGGTGTTGTTAACGGAGGAGTGGTAAATGAGATATGGAGGACTTAGGAACACTCCCACACGCATTTCCTGCCTTGTTGTGGCAGGAAGTATACACAATAGGGTATAGCGGGCAACAGTGGCCGGACAAATTCTTGCCATCAACCTGCAGGGTTATCCCAATTTGTCGGTGGCGTGACTGGTATTTCTGTCGCATGGAATATAACGGTGGGGGTCGGTATTTCACCCCACTAACTAGTTACTTGTCCCGATTGGGCAACTCATGTACCATTCGGGCTAGTAACGTAACGAGCCGTGCATTTGCACCTGATTGGTTAACACCTCTTCCTTCTCCGCCTTCCCACTTACTACACCCGTCCTCCTTCATGTCACCAATTTAATTCCCATCGATCCTGTTAACTCTCTTTCAAGTTTCCATCCCCCACCACCGCCAATACGTTGGATTCGGGATTGCCATCCTCGAATCCAGACAGGGGCAGGACCACCAGCGCCAGTCAAATCTGCAGTCCTGAAGCTGCGGCTGAAATTTGCATTGTCGTGTAAGTTATCCTGCCATGGGTCGACGAATGATTTCACTGCGAATCCCATTACCTGCTCATCTTATTATCGTCGAATACTACCCACCTCTCACTTTTCAACCAACCTCTGCGCCCGCAGTCGATACGTCACTACTCAGGGGCGCAAACTAATCGAAACCTCCATCTAGTCAACCACCCGAGCAAGTAAACCCGACTTCAGCTGCAGCGACAGCACAGGAGTCATCAATAGAACTGAGGACGGATCCACACCAATTTAAAGTCGCCTTACCGAACTTTAAAGTATGTTGCCATTCTTGACTGAATATTCAAGTGCTCATGAATCTCGTTCAGCCGTTGAGGACCGCACGCACTACGACAATAAAAACCCGATCGGCAGTTTGAAAGCGTGAATCGTCAAACCACAGGTTAATCCTCATTCCAGTTCAGTAAGCCCTTCACTACCCTGACACCGATAACGCCTTGCAATGATAAAGACGAGCTAACCCTGAAATGCAACTTTTAGTTACGTACCAAGCGACCGCAGGCGTACTCATATTCACCTCATCCACAATGTCTGGCGACGGATCCGAACCGTCCTACAAGAACTCTGATAGTTCCAGCGAGTATTCAGCTCTCCACGCGAATAATGCTATAGCCTTCACCGAGCGTCTGCTGGAGAAGACGCAGAACGACATGATCACTCTCCAAACTCGTTTCAATGGCGAACTCATGGAGAATTTGGAATTGCGTTCGGAGAACGAATTTCTCATTAGCGAGAATGACCGCCTGAAATCGCTGGTCCGAGGCGATTTTTGGTCCTATCCTGGCGGCAGTTCAACCTTAATCGAACGTCAGCTCGCGAATGCACTGGAAGACGTGAAGACCCTCCGCGCTCGCTTGGGTGACGAAATCGCGAAGAAAGAGGAATTGAGTTCTGACAACCAATTCTTTTTCGATGAGAACCAACGCCTGTGCGAGAAGGTCAAGAACCGCGAGACCCGTGTCATCTACCTGACGCGTGAGTACGAAAAGCGTGCTATCGACATGACGCGTGAGTACGAAAAGCGTGCTATCGACATGATGCGAGAGTACGAAAAGCGTGTCACCGACCTGAAGCATGAGCACGAAAAGGAAATTAGCGTACTCAATGACGCTATTTCTTTTCGCAACAAAATCCTTAGTGAGAACTGGCGTACCATCAACGCGCAGAGGGTGCACTGCGCCGCCCTGAAGAGGGAGGACAAGTCTTGATGGCGAATTGTGTTCGGAGGGATAATTGTTGTGTCAGTTCTGTTGGGCCGCAAACAAAATGGAGGGTTTGGTTCTTCTGAGTGCTTTTCGTACATTCGTTCGTTGGTCATTTGTTTGAAAGCTGTGGTAATTTGGGGTGGTGTTCTTTACACCTTGCAGTTGCTTGCTCTATTGCACTGCTCTGGAGACGAGAATGGACGAGAATGGTCATTCTACCGCTGTTCAACTCTCTCAATTGCGGTTCGTGAGTCGTGGTCATGCGCGCTCTACCATCTGTGCATGCAGGGGTCGCAATAGTCCGCGCCCCGCAATAAATCGGCCTGCGTGAAGTAATCAACGATATCATGGCCTTCGAGTCCCCGGCCTTTCCTGAAGGTCGCCTTGCATAGACTTCATCGACAGGCTGGTCAGACAAATGAGGGAGATCTCAGGATACTTGGGCGACTTACACATGACTGGTTTTGATGCATTGAGGCTACAACTACACCATTTCTGGGAGCCTTCAGCCACCACCATGACGACTGACAGATAACCGCACATGCTCGTAATCCGACCCAAACTGTAAGGCGAGCGCTTATTGTACGTATAAATGATTTGGACTGCCGAAAAGATGGCGCAACTGTTAGCTAAACACCTTAGCATTTCTGCGCCAGTTGAGAGTGAGTACTGGCTTGATGGCAAAGCGAAGTAACCTCGTCGCAGATAAGCATTCCAGTTCCTAAGTACCAGTAAAGGCGATATCTGCGTGGATGTTGGTTAAGTTACCTCCGAAGAGTACTGCCCTACGGACATCCGGACCTACAACACATTTTGACAGCCCCTGCACTCCGACTCCGATCTCGAGAAAAGGACCAACAGCTCCCTGACAGGCACTCCATTTTTCCATTTCTTGCGCAGACCTCTTCCGAATTGATTAGATGACTCGCAAACTGCCTCCATTTCTAGTTGACGCAGAAGCAGCCCAAATCCCCAACAACGGTTCCATCGCGTTTGTAACACCAGTCAGTGGGCATCTCCTACCGAAACATCCTGCACAAACGCAGGCAACGGAGGCAGCTACATGGAGGAGGAGGCACCAAAGGTAAAAAAAAAAATATCAAGTGAGCTCGGGTGGTGAATAGGGATCAAAGCTGTTACCACAATGTGAGCGCAAACCGGTTACTACGCCCGCACGGTCGACCGGGGAATCGGAAAGCCCAGGAAAGGGCTGGACCGCTTCAGAAGTAATTGAATAATTCAACAAGCCTACGTCCCAGATCGGATATCAAAGAATGAAGTGACTTGATCGAGTACTTCAAACCAGGTTTACCGGGGTCTCAATTGTTGGAATTACTTCTCGTGGCGTTCTAGGTGTCGTCTTATTTTTGTTTATTTATTACTCGCGTACGACCTATGGAGATCATGGCGAGAATATGTACAGTCCGTTTCCTGCCCGCTGTCCGCGCAGTGGCGGTTCGTTGCAAGCACCCCTTTTGCCCTCCGCCTAGGCCTGTCCCGAGGATGTGTGGTGCGCACCAAGAAGATTACAAAGGGGAAGAAAGCTAGTGTGCAGAACAAATGATAAGGACATAGGAAAAGCGTCGCCCAATCCACCCCCTTAGACCGCTCACGCAGGTGCCATGAAGTCGGGCGTTGGTAATAACAGCGGCGGTTCCTCCCCAGCGTCCGGCTCCTCGGCCCCCGCTCCCTGCTCCTCCAGCCACTGCCGCACCTCCAGCTCAACACCGCGCTCACGGCGCCATCCTCATCCACACCCGGCACCCGCCTGCCCACGTCCGTGGTCGAGAGGAAGTACAGCACCGCTCGGCGGCACCTGCCGTCGGCCAGTAGGTCCCACTCCTTCCACCGGTCCTTCCACTTCCCCTTGTCCTTCTTCACCTCCGCCCGCAGGATCTTCTGCTGCGGCTTCCAGTTGGGGCACTCCTTGAAGATGTGGTCCCGGGTCTGAGTTCGGTATTGGCACCACCAGCACTGCGGGGTGGGGCGGCTCTTTGTCCAGTTGAGGTATTGCCCAGTCTGTCAGGGCCCCGTCTTGAGCTGGTAGAACCGTGAGGCGAGCCTCTTGGTGCTCCCAGCTACTGCGCCACCGGGTCGCTGGCTCTCAGGCAACAGGTACTTCTTCTTGGAGGTCCTGCCCCCCGCCCATTGCCGTGCCTCCGCCCATTTCGTCTCCGAGATTTCCCGCTTGAGGTTGGCGAGAGATTGTGGGAGGGGCGCCGCCCACGCTTCCGTCCTGCCCAGGGAGCTTAGTCATTCCACCCCGCGGGTGTTCGGCTCCCCTGCTGCAATCTTCGCCAGTTCTAGGTGTTGGCGTGCCGCGACGGTCTTTGAATTTGGCGCTAGTGCCTTAGCACTTGTTGAGATGATTACGCAAAACGCACGAGCGGAAGAGCGCAAGAGTGGGATATCTGCTGCACTACTTTCACTTCTCTTTTGGTTCAACATGTTCAAGATACTCCGAAATCAGTCTTCACCGCCAATCGATATTCATTGAACAGGCTATGAGCCCGGAGCCGTAACCGTTCCAATTAACGAACCTCACCGACCATCAAATTTCTCAGCTTCCCACCACTGTCACGCAGACTTGCGTCAAACGAAGGCTCATAAGGGAGACCAGCGGTAAGCACGATAGCCGGCGATATCGATGCCCGTTTAATTACGTCCATCCACCTTTTCCAAATAACCTTCGCTGACACACAAGCAAGGGAGAAGCAAACCCAGAAGTCGCACGATCTCACTCCTAATTTCGCAGTATCCTACAAGTGCGCTCTCGGAGTGATGAATCCGTTGACGCAGCTCAAGAATGCAATGGCCGAACGAATGATCCATACCCTGTAAAGAAAGGCAGAAACTATGATGTGGGACGCCAACGTACCGATAAAATTCTGGACCGAAGTAAGAAGAACGGCATGCGGTCTGCACCGCATATGACCGACCTCGAGCCTGTCCTGAAATCGGTCGCCAATAGAGGATCGATATTGGCAAAATTCCAAAGAATGGACACTGTTGGAATATAGGGATCGAGAGTGACGAAGATAGTGAACTGATTGATTGATACAACGTCGAAGGAAAAACATTCTCTCTATATACAACGCGCCTGAGGGACTCGCCAAGGGGAAAGGACGGAAGACTGTCTCCCGAGCCGGTGCTCGGAGACTAAGGCTGCTGTCATCTCCGGACATGTTGCCTCTTGTCCGTCATCTCCGGACGCCCATTATTCTGACAGACGCCTAAGCCGCTTGGGCTGTTGAGTATACAAGCATATCCCACCCGCTCGGAGAAGCGGGAAGAAATTTGGAAATCGATTAAGTGTCTGCATGAAGCTTTAATACGTGCACAATACCACCAAAATCTGGAGGATATGGGATTCCAACCTGGGAAGAACCGGACGAGCTGTGGAGTGCTACAGTGTGGTGTTTCAGGAAGAGGAGAATGCACACAGAAGAACAGATGGAAGCCATCGAGTTTCCAGATAATGAAGACAAACTGCCGAAACAAAAGAGCCCGTTGAGGCAAGTAAAGTAAGTCAAATCATTTCATCATTGGTACAGCGACTTGGCTATGAGCTGCTGGGCGATATACATATGTCAGTCTCGACTCTCGGAGAAAATGCTCATTGAGCTACAGGGCAGCAGACAATTGATACTCAGCTGTTTGGCTCAATGAAGCTACTGGACGGTACAAGTGCAGATTCATCACGTTAATGCAATGCCAGCAGGCTGCGGTGGGGACTGGCTTCAATTTCAGGATTAAGACTGATCAAACTGGCAGATGACCATATTTCCCCTCGAACACGCAGCAAGGCACGTCTCAAGACGGATGAGTCAATTATGATCGGGGCTCGCGAAGAAGGGGGTGATTTGGTGTCTCGGAACGCCTTGCCTCCGCCTATTCAATGCTCAGGATCGCCGAGATATTTGAAGATGAAGGTGGCACAGAACCGCTCACCTAGAAAGCCGCTCAACAAAGCCCTCATTCAAGAGATTGGGAGGAAGTTATACACCAGGGGTAGCAGGCATTGGTTGAGAACTGTTGGCAGTGCTTGCTACCTTCGGCGCGGTGAGGACGAACTCGCGGCCGCTGGCGACAGCGTGGCACCACACGGATGACTCCATTGGAACAGCGTGATGCAACCCAGGGGCGATAGTAACACGGACGTTCCCATTTCCGCAGTTGTGACGGTATCTGTCGTGGGGGTGCATTTTTCTGGCATCCTTTCTTACGGAATACTACAGCAAATAGTGTCCCCCCGATAGCAAGCTCACCTGTATCAAATCGCCGTAATACATCTTCAACCCCAAAAGACCCCACGTCCGCACATGGCTGAACTTCAACGAGTTTAGCGCATGTTCCCCCTGGCCCTTCGGCTGTTTCTTCAATCCAATTCAACACCTTGGTTTCTATCGTTCCAATATTCCGTCGAAGGAAATGGTCGCCCATCTCCTGTCAGAATAATGGGCGTCCGGAGATGACGGACCGGAGACGGCGTCCGGAGATGACGGACCAGAGGCAACATGTCCGGAGATGACAGCAGCCTTAGTCTCCGAGCACCGGTTCGGGAGACAGTCTTCCGTCCTTTCCCCTTGGCGAGTCCCTCAGGCGCGTTGTATATAGAGAGAATGTTCCTCCTTCGACTTTGTATCAATCAACCAATTCACTATCTTCGTCTTTATCGATCCATATATTCCAACAGGTTATGAGCCCGGATTGAACGCTCTGCCAATCCGCTACATACCCATCGATAATCGCACCCGCCGTACCTGCCGCTTTGCGCCTCGCTTCTGCGTCTCATCCCTGCACTCTTGAT
>Ga0307516_10002593_pt1 | contig 24016 bp, 32 predicted proteins | sample 19_EM_MG_FD_203310 | JGI IMG/M metagenome (GOLD analysis project Ga0307516, IMG submission 203310) | Populus trichocarpa ectomycorrhiza microbial communities from riparian zone in the Pacific Northwest, United States - 19_EM | ecosystem: Host-associated > Plants > Roots > Unclassified | place...
TTGTAAGCATCTCGGATAAGTGGGGGACACGCTCACGCTGTCGTGCGCTGGCAAAGCCCAGAGTTCATCGCCATAATCGGGTGTCAATGACGAGGATGCAAGTGGTAGCATCATCCCTCGTGTCTCCTGACCACGGGGTGCAACGGTATCGCCTCGGGCCTTCGAGCCGTCTGCGACGATACCGCGATTCCCGACTCGTGGTGTTGTTCCTCTGGGCCGTGCCTCTGGAAACAACCCCGCTCCTATTCCGCGACCTAGACTCGCAACTCCTTGCGTTCCTGTTTCCTTCCGATTGCTTGTCCTTCTTATGATGACCACCAAGGTTGTCTTCCTCCGCAGCAGCGCTTGCGCTTTCCCGGTCAGCGCCGGTACTTGGCCCAGGGACCTCCTGGTGCCGCAGAGTCGGTTGACCCGAGCCGAGCCCCGACAGTGTCGGTTGCCCGGTCTCCGGATGCCGTCCTAAGACCGTGTGACGAGTTTCCGATACCTTCCTGCCTGGTCTGTATCCGAATTCCGACCCTGTAGTATTTAGGGTGTAACATGCCCCAACTCTGACCTGGCTCCTTAAATGGCTGTGTAAGGTAACTGAGAGCAATTCGGTTACACAGTCAGATGAGGGGATACTGTTTGCGACAGATGAGGAGAGCGAGGTGGCCAAGGGTAGTGATGAGGAGGAGGAGGTGGATATTTCCAGTGACGACGATGACGAAATACTAAAATTTGGCATTCCATACCAGCCTATCGTCTTCGACATTTCCGAACAGATCCCACGACAGAAGAAGAGACGGCAGAAAAAGAACACCTCCTCACTAGCCACAACAATCATTGCGCAGTTGTTGTATGCAAGAAATCGTTCAGTCAATAGACTTCAGGTATGTTACTCAATATGTCAATAGTATGATTATTAAGCTGAATATAAACAGACAGTTCTTGGGTTCTGGATGCAAGGCGGTGCTGTATCAAGGAGGGTGCAGTCTGTGCTAAACTGACTTGGTATAATTTGCTCCTACGATACGAGTCTAAGAGCTATACGCAAGTTTGGCTTGTCTCAAGTGCAAGAGATACAAGAGAAGGTGGCCTGTGGAGAGCCTTTCATGCTGTGCTGGGATAATCTAGTACGCACAGAGAAGAAGGAAGAGGAGACTCTATACAATAGACGTGAGCTGCTTTCCATGACATCTGGATATGTGCAGTTTCTGCATATACCTCCACCCCCCTTATCTGCAACAAACCGGAACAGTCCCAACCATTGGATGGTAAATGCCTATAAAAACATCATGGATGCCATGCAGAGCAACCAAAACCATGGCATTGGCCTGCCAAAATGCCTCCTTGAGGTAAAGGAACCGCAACTCAATACTGTTATCCTATTCGTTCTGTTATCCATGAATTCCATCCAAAAGCACCTACCTCTAATTGCATATGGCCATACCGCGAGGATACTTCAAAGGTTCTGCAGCAGATCTCTCAGTGTTTATCAAGCCCTGGATAGAAGGCATCCTGTACTACAGTACCTCATCAAAAGTCTTCATGATTGGTCAGATCATGTCTCAGTTTAGCCGCATTGACAGGGGCACCCCGCCCCACTTTCTCCTCCTCCCGAGCGCTATAAAACAAGTACTGAAATGCAGAACATGAAAGAGAGACAGAAAAGGGAGTAGAAGAAATACAGAGGAATGATTCCGCACAGTAACTAGTAGGGTGTGTACCATCCCTTCGCATCAATGACTGCATGCACCCGCAAAAGCATCAACCCCCAGAGCGCCTCGAACTGCTTGGGTGGGATTTTCTCCCAGCAGAGCCGAAGAACTTCTGCCAGCTTTGCCTTCACTTTATCGGGGCCTCCTGGGTAGTTGATAAGGTCAGGATAATCCACTCGGAGCTGTCGCTTGAGCAAGGTCCAGACATGCTGGATCGGATTCAGGTCAGGGGAGTAGGCAGGATGGGACTCGATTTGAACAGTGTAACGTTCAAAGAACGATAGCATGAGTTTGGCAGTGTGTATCTTGGCATTATCCTGTTGGAAAAGCAGATTTCCGAGGGCTGCCCGTACGTTCTCGAGAACTGGAAGCAGCCAGCGATGTAGTAGGTCTCGGTACATGTGTGCATTGACGGAGCCACTCTTCAACAGTACTAGCGGGCCACGCTGCTTGCCCCAGAAGCAACCCCACACCATCAACTTCACCTGACGATGCTTCACAGGATTGACACAGTCGACGTGCTACCTCTCCTCTCCCGGTGTGCTGAAGACCCATCTCTGCTGTCCTGCTGGCTTCTGCTCTACACTACACTCGTCACTGTAGATCACCCGCTGGAAGTCCTCCGCAGTCCAATCCTTGCTTGCGATAGCCCATTGCAGCCGGGCCTTTGTGTGTTCCACCTTTAGCCTTGGTCGCTTTTTTGCTAGCCACTTCTTTATATTGTGCTGTTGGAGGAGGCGATCGAAGGTGGGCAGTGAAATATGGAGGGCGTAGATTCGATGAATTTGCTCACGTGTATACTGTCGGTGTTTCCATACAGCACATAGAATTGTTTGCTTGTATCCTTTGCTAAAGACCTCAGGCCGACTCGATCGTGAGAGGTTATCCGTTGTACTGCGTTTATAGTACTGCTGGAGGAAACTCTTCACAGTCGACCAGGGACAGCCGACAAGGAGGGATACTGTCGAGATGGTACCGTAGATGACGAAGAACGCAATAATCATACCCTTCTCGACGTTGCTCAACACTCTTCATTTCCCATCGGAATTCTTTCGATATTTCGGAACCTTCACCATCTCAGGCTTCAACTTTCCACAGGATTTCTTCGGAGTGTGAATCATGATGTTTGCTGTGGTGGTGTAGAGAAATCACAGCGGAAGACAAGGACAAGAAGGGGTAGTATCCCTGCTCAACACGGCTAAACTGAGACACGATCTGGCCAATCACGAAGACTTTTGATCAGGTACTGTACCATCAGTACCTGATGGACCAGAGTACTATACGATACCGGAAGTCAAATCATCATTATATGTTCTACGTATTTTCGATGTGGATGAGACAACACTTGATGGGACAAGCAGACTGGTGGACCTGATGATAGAAGAGCTCAATATTACAGCTGAAGATCTGAATGACCGGCATGTGGATATGGTCAGTGATCAACTGTTAAATGCACGTGTGAGAAGTTTGCAGCAACTTCGTCTCCGGGATTACTCCGAGCATCGTATGGCTTTCGTAGAGACCAAGCCAGGAAACTTCTATGTTTGTCTCGCTTTTATTGATGCAATCTTTCGGTGCAATTGGGGACGCAAGGACGGCAGAGATCCCGGCTCGTTGTCCAGATTTGTATACATATTAGGACGTAGTCGACTTAACGAGAATATTCCGGATTTCAACGCTGGTAATTGATTCATCCTACAAGTTTTTGATGCTCTTGTATTGGCCGCATTGATTACAATTGCAAATGAGTGGTCTGAATCAGCAGGTAAAGGGTGAGTGAAGACAGTGAATCAGTTGCGCAAGGTGGTGGAGCAGAATAACTGGGCAGATCTGTTGGAGGAAATGGTGAGACAGTTCTTTCCTTTGAGCAAGGCACACTTCCTCAGGTCAAAGAGTCAGGCTGCAGTACTGCATGCATACTTAGCAAAGAGAGAAGAGATCATGGCAAAGAAGAAAAGTGAGTGCACTGCACAGGAAATCGAATTCTCAACCCCGAAATACAAAGAAAAATATATAGCAGAAAGATGCTTAGAGTCCTGAGACATCGTATACGAGAACGCTTTGATCACACTACAACAAATGCTAGTCTATAAAGACTTCTATGATGCTATGCGTGGTGGGCATTCGGGATGGATGGAGAAGGACTTGGAGATAGCCATGGTCATGTTTGCTGGTTGCAGCAAGTCAAACTATACCAAAGAAATGATGGAGCAACAGATAGATTGACTGGCGGTTTGGACACCCGAGCATGCACATCTCGAGCTTAACAACTGTGTTGTTAACCCTTCAGCTAAACCCAGAAAGTGGGTTGCACGGGACGAGTTCAACGAAGAAATCAACCTCATGGCTTCCGATACGATGAACCCACATAATACTTAGCAGTCACGCCAGTATCACCAAGAAACTCTACCCTGGTGTACGATGTTGCTAAAGGAAGCAAAGTTTATTGTTCCCATCCAGGTGGGAGCTACCATATTGGGCACTCGGCATGGTCGTGTTGATGATACCGAGAACATCATCAAGATTGCCAATCTTTTGGTAGAAGATGAGGTGTTTGTCAACAAACCAGGGCGTTCGTATTCAGGCCTAGGTAGTACCAAAGTAATGGTGGAAGTGTCAGTGGATGCCTTTCAAGAAGGGGCCAAGGAGATAATTGGTGGGAAGATGTTTAGGGCAATCTTGAAGAGAAAGCAGATGAAAAGCTTTTCAGATGCACTGGACATGGATAGTGGAGACGAGTCATCAGACAACGACGAAGAAGATGGGGAAGAAAATATGGGGTATCATTGGGGTATTGCAGGTTGAGAGGAAGGCAGTGGGAGAAATAGAAAAAGAAGGATTTGGGTTTCAGATTGAGATATTGGGCAGGCGCATGGTACCTGTAGAGCAAAAATGCAAGAGCTGTGCTTTTTCGACACAACATCCGTGTGGACAAGCACATTAGCTGTAAGAGAGAAGATATCTAGCTGTTTAATTTGGCGCTATTCTTGAGTGGTGACCATCAAAAGCACACAAATCATGCCAGCACTGGGTGTCTCTACAGCAAAAATACAACAGCTGCACTTTTTCGACACAACACCAGTACAGACAAGCGCATTTGGTGGAAGAGAGTAGACATCTAGCTCTTTAATTCGGCGCTATTCTGGAGTGGTGACAATTAAAAGCACACAAATCGTGCCAGCGCTGGGTAGGGTACCAGCTGGCGCCGGGTGTCTCTACAGCAAAAATACAATAGCTGCGCTTTTTCGACACAACAGCAGTACCGACAAGCGCATTTGGTGGAAGAGAGTAGATATCTAGCTCTTTAATTCGGCGCTATTCTGGAGTGGTGATGATCAAAAGCACACAAATCGTACCGGTGCCGCTGCCAGGTGGGATACCAGCTGGTGCTGTGTGAATCTACAGCACAAATGCAAGAGCGGCGCATTTTCGACACAATACCAGTACAGATAAGCGCATTTGGTGGAAAAGAGTAGACATCTAGCTCTTTAATTCGGCGCTATTCTTGAGTGGTGACAATCAAAAGCACACAAATCGTGCCAGTGCCGCTGCCGGGTGGGATACCAGCCAGTGCTGGGTGAACCTACAGCACAAATACAAGAACTTCGCTTTTTCGACACAACATCCGTGTGGACAAGCACATTAGCTGTAAGAGAGAAGTTATCTAGCTGTTTAACTTGACACTTTTCTTGAGTGGTGACGATCAAAAGCACACGCATCGTGCTGGTGTCGGGTGTGATACCAGCCTGCGCCGGGTGGGATACCCTAGGTCTACGCTGCGTGCCACTACGGCAATAATTCAAGATCCGTGATTTTTCGACCGAACTATTTTAGAGAGGAGGACTGGCCTTGAATGATCGTTGAGATTAAGACGGCTGGTATCTCTGGGTTTGTATTCTTTGTGGGATACGAGTGCTGTAACATCAGGTTTAGGGCTGGGCATCTGCTCTGCCGTCTGTCGACTTTGTGGACTTTGGAAGTTGATGTAAGGCTAGTATTTTTATTGTTGGTTAAGTCCTTTCTTGCATCCAGACTCCTTCTTACTATCACCACTAGTTGACTTTGTCACTCTCCTTCTGTACCCATTCACCCTCTTTCATTGGCCATCACTCGCTTGCCTACACCCTACTCAGATTCTCAGACTGAAGCCTCACCTGACCTGTGACTCAAATCCACCAGTACGGGAGTGTTAAGGCATCGGTTTCATCGACCACTATCCTGTATAACAAGCACACCCACTGCATTTGCCGACTAGGAGAAGATCCAAAGCACACTATTATGCGTGGCCGACGTGAGGCTGCACTGCATGCTGTACAGACCTTACAGTTCGCTGGTCGCACTGCTTCTATCCTAATGTCTCGGAATGTTGAGTCGCAGGTGTGTGACAATTCACATACCCTACTATAATTGGCTGACCACCTAACTACAGGTATCAAGAGATTTCGACAGCCATGTAAGACCTATCAGTTTATTTGAATTTCATGCCAAATATCTTGAACCTTACAGCTGACATACAGAGTAGGGTGAAGGTCAGAAGACACAAGGTGTACGAGTTATCGACCGAGGACGTTTCCGCATCTGCAGTCCATCTTTCGAGCATTATCCACAATATATGGTATACTATTTGGATGAATGCACCGTATCAAAGACCCTTGCACAGTCTCTCAGTGCAAAGATTCGCCAGGAAGATTGGCAAATCGAATGCGCTGCAGAAATGCTCACTGGCAACGATTGCATGGTACATAAGCAAAAAACTGAAAAATTGAAGTACATTGCTTTTTTTGCATGTGAGATGGAAATTTAAAAATAAATTTTCTCGAGGTTTCAGATTAAATAAAAGCAATTATTTTTTTTCAAATTCTTGCAGGAGCAAAATATAACTTTGCTCTTACGGGAGCTTACGGGAGCTTACGGGAGCTACGGGAGCTACGGGAGTACTGGGTGAATTCTCAAATTTTTTCCTGATGTAGTTTCGGCGACTGGCACTGTGAAAACTTTATGCTTCTACCTTGCCGCAATAACTTTGCAGCAGAAGACATTTATTGTTAACTGCCCACTACTCAATCTCATGGAAGACTAAGTCTGCCATGCTGAAGCTCTTGGGATAAAGGCAGTGGTCATCAATATGGCATCCAGTCAACAAGATGCTGGTCTTGTTGACCGCATCCTCAATGGGCAGTTTGAACTTGTGTTTGTCAGTCCTGAATGGTGTGTTCCACACAACAAGAAGTTCCAGGCACTCGCGTAGTCGCAAACATTTCGCAAACATATCAGTGCTATTTTATCGATGAAGCGCACTTAGTTCATGGGTGGAGAACTTTTCGACCTCATTACCAATACCTTGGATTGCTTCATTCTTTCTTCCTGATGGCTCCTGTCCTGGCTGTATCTGCGACAATGATGCCTTACATACACCGTTTTATTCACCAGTCACTGGCAATGAATAATGCAGCCCGCTTCATCCACTGTTTGATGGATCGCCCAAATATCTACATAGCTGCCATCCCTATCACCAAGGGGGTCAACTCCATACAAGACCTCAACTTCGTTGTCCATAACTGGCTTCAGTCAAAATCTGGCGATCACATTCCCCAGACGATCATATTCATGAACAGCAGGAAGGCGGTATGTAATGCATGCAATCATCTATGGCACCTTGTACCTAAGCACTGGTGATACTCAGACCCTTTGGCTGTTGCGGAGATCAGTACAGCACTCAGCAAGAAGTGACATTCAAGGGTTACAGAAGCTGTACGAATAGGACAGTGCTGACATCAGGAAAAAAATTCTGCGTCCGGACGCTGCATAGGCATCGGAAATGTCTAGATGCTCAGGATGCAACCCGGCAAGGTATTCTCCGTCTGGACAATGCATGTCAGCGCATATGCTGCACCGAACGCGACCCACCCGTGTATATGTGTACTAGACAGAAGTGGGCTGCGCATTGTCCTTCCGGACGACTAATGTCAAGGCAAATGTCTTCCGGACAACGCATCCCACGGCATCTGCCTTCCAGATGAGGAGTGTCAGGGCATTTGCCTTCTGGACACAGCGCATGTCTTACAGACGCAGAGTGTCAAGGTAGATGTCGTCCGGACAAGGGGTGTCAAGGCAAATGTCGTTCGGACGACGCGCGCCACGGCATCTGCCTTCTGGGCGAGAAGTGTCAGGGCATTTGCCTTCGGGACGCAGTGCGTGTCTTACAGACGCAGAATGTCAAGGCAAATTTCTTCCGGATGCAGAGTGTCAAGGCAAATGTTGTATGGACGATGCGCGCCACGGCATCTGCCTAACGGACGAGGACTGTCAGGGCATTTCCCGTCTGGACGTAGAGTGTCAAGGCAAATGTCATCCAGACGACACGTGCCATGACATCTATCTTCTGGACGAGTGTCTTTGCCATCCGGACGCAGCGCGTCTTATACATGCAAAGTGTCAAGGCAAATGGGCTCTAGACGAGGCTTATGATGGTGCACCACACATAGGTAATAGAGTGGTCACAGTGGTAGCATCGAAACGCGACCGTCAGGGCACGGTACATTGCAGCGAAGATTATTAAACTCGCATTTGGTTCCAGGTATTGTGACTCAAGCCAGTTCTATTCATTACATCGAATTTACATCTATATACCACGTCACCGTAGACAGCATAGCTCTACGTCCGGATGAGACACGACACGACGAGGACGATGTCCATGAAGATGGCGGTGAGGCTGCCGGCGGCAAAGACAATAGCAAATATGATGCGGTGAGAAGATCAACGAGCTTCGTGAATTGTTAGCGCAGCACTCATAGGGACAGTGGGAAGTTGTACAATACGGCACGACACGACGACTACGATGTCGATGAGGATGGCGGTGTGGCTGCCGGCGGAAAGGACGATAGCAAATATGACACGGCGAGAAGATCAACGAGCTTTGTGAATTGTTAGCGCAGCACTCACATGGACAGTGGGAAGTTGTACAATACGACGCGATGCGACGGGTACGATGTCAATAAGGATGGCAGTGAGGCTGCCGGCGGCAAGGACGATAGCAAATATGATGCAGCGAGAAGATCAATGAGCTTCGTGAATTGCTAGCATAGCACTCACAGGGACAGTTGGAAGTAATACGACGCGATGCGAGGAGTACGATGTCAATGAGGATGGCGGTGAGGCTGCCGGCGGCAAGGACGATTGCAAATATGATGCGGCAAGAAGATCAACTAGCTTCATGAATTGTTAGTGCAGCACTCACAGGGACAGTGGGAAGTTGTACAATACGACGCGACACGACGAGTACGATGTCGATGAAAAGAGGATGCCGCTGGCATGGATGACATCAAGATGTGACGAGTACGATGTCAATCAGGATGACGGTGAGGCTGCCGGCGGCAAGGATGATTGCAAATATGACGCGGCGAGAAGATCAACGAGCTTCATGAATTGTTAGCGCAGCACTCACAGGGACAGTGGGAAGTTGTACAATATGAAGCGACGCGATGAGTACGATGTCAATGAAAAGACGATGCTGCCGGCGTGGATGACATCAAGACGCAACAAGTACGATGTCGATGAAAAGAGGATGCCGGCAGTGTGGATGACATCAAGACGCGACGAGTACGATGTCGATGAGGATGACGGTGAGGTTGATGCAGGCAGCGTGGATGATAGCAAGATGCGAGGAGTGCGCTGGTCGCGCGTATGATATGATGAAAGTAGAAGAAAAAAGGGGTGGACTTGTGGCCCGTGCCGTTGTATTCAGCAAGCCGAGCTGTGGTAAGCGAGCCAAACCATACGAAAGCGCAGGCGCTAGCAAATGCTTGGCACCTTGCAAGTTGCATGCGAAATCACTCGCAATCCGCAAAAACTGTGAATTCCTCACCCATAGTCGTCGATACCCCAGAACCCGCTGTTTATATATGCACAATTATTCCCTATTATATCAATTCCGTCGGACCTAAAGTTTGTGCCAACCGGCTCCTGATTTGCAACCTATCGATGGTGCTGTCCTGATTCAACTTCCTCTGCTAGGTGAATCTCTATTATATACAACGCTGCACATCTGTATATCATTCATGTTTTCAGTATTACAACCTTGAAAAACAGGAGTAAGTAGTCACAAACTTTAGGTCCAACTGAATTAATATAATAGGGAACAATTGTGCATATGTAAACAGCGGGTTCCGGGGTATTGAAGACAATGGGATAGGAATTCGCCGTTTTTGCAGATTGCAAGTGATTTCGCATACAACTTGCAAGGTGCCAAGCATTTGCTAGCGCCTGCGCTTTTGTACGGTTTGGCTCGCTTACCACAGCACGGCTTGCTGAATACGACGGCATGGGCCGCAAGTCCACCCCTTTTTTCTTCTACTTTCATCATATCATACGCGCAACCAGCGCACTCCTCGCATCTTGCTATCATCCACGCTGCCTGCATCAACCTCACCGCCATCCTGATCGACATCATACTTGTCGCGTCTTGATGTCATTAACGCTGCCGGCATCCACTTTTCATCGATATCGTACTCGTTGCGTCTTGATGTAACCCATGCCGACGGCATCCTCTTTTCGTCGACATCGTACTCGTTGCGTCTTGATGTCATCCACGCTGGTGGCATCCTCATTTCATCGACATCATACTCGTCGCGTCGCATCGTATTGTACAACTTCCCACTGTCCCTGTCAGTGCTGCACTAACAATTCACTAAGCTCGTTTACCTTCTCGCTGCGTCATATTTGCAATCGTCCTTGCCGCCGGCAGCCTCACCGCCATCCTCGGTGACATCGTACTCCTCGCGTCGCGTCGTATTGTACAACTTCCAACTGTCCCTGTGAGTGCTGCGCTAACAATTCACGAAGCTCATTGATCTTTTCGCTGCTTCATATTTGCTATCATCCTTGCCGCCGCCAGCCTCACTGCCATCCTTATTGACATCGTACCCTTCGTGTTGCGTCGTATTGTACAACTTTCCACTGTCCCTGTGAGTGCTGCGCCATCAATTCACGAAGCTCGTTGATCTTCTCGCCGCATCATATTTGCTATCGTCCTTGCCGCCGGCAGCCTCACCGCCATCCTCATCGACATCGTACTCGTCGCGTCGCACCGTATTGTACCACTACTCACAGTTTCTGTGAGTGCTACGCTAACAATTCACGAAGCTTGTTGATCTTCTCGTAGCGTCATATTTGCTGTTGTCTTTGCTGCCGGCAGCCTCACTGCCATCTTCATTGACATCGTCCTCGTTACGTCGTGTCTCATTCATACGTAGAGCATGCTGTCTACAGTGACGTGGTATATAGATGTAAATTCGATGTAATGAATAGAACTGGCTTGAGTCACAATGCCTGGAACCAAATGCGAGTTTAATAGTCTTCGCTGCAATGTACCGTGCCCTGACGGTCGCGTTTCGATGCTGCCACCGTGACCATTCTGTTACCTATGTGTGGTGCGCCTTCGTAAGCCTCGTCTGGATACCATTTGCCTTGACACACTGCGTCTGTAAGACGCGCTGCGTCCGGATGGCAAAGACACTTCTCGTCCAGAAGGCAGATGCCATGGCACGCGTCGTCCGTACGACATTTGCCTTGACACTCTACGTCTGGAAGAAATTTGCCTTGACATTCTGTGTCTGTAAGACACGCGCTGCGTTCAGAAGGCAAATTCCCTGACACTGCTCGTCTGAAAGGCAGATGCCGTGGCATGCATCGTCCGGAAGACATTTGCCTTAACATTCTGTATCTGTATGACATTTGCCTTGACATTCTGCATCTGTAAGACACGCGCTGCGTTCAGAAGGCAAATGCGCTGACACTGCTCGTCCAGAAGGCAGATGCTGTGGCACTTGTCGTCCGGAACACATTTGCCTTGACTACCTACGTTGGTAAGACACGCGCTGCGTCCAGAAGGGAAACGCCCTGACACTTCTCGTCTAGACGCATATGCTGTGGCCGCTGCATCCGGACGCACGGTGCTGTGGCATGGTGCGTCGCGACGTACGGTGCCATGGCAAGCATCGTCCGAGTTAAGCAGGTTGCGTCTGAAACGTCTAATGCGTCTCGAGCATCCGAACGCTCAGGACGCAATTTTTTTTTTTCCTGATGGAGTTCTCATTACAACAGAGGTTGCTGGAATGGGAATAGATTTCCCTTTCGTTGTGAGGGTAATTCAGTGGACTGCTCCGAGTACCCTTCCATTGTGCACCATGTCATAACGGTTTGGACGCTATGCTAGCAACCCTGCACATCAAGGATTAGGCATCTTCATGTATACCAGCTCTTACGTCATTTCCCCCCAGACAGACAATCCGCTAGCAGTATTGGCCAAGCGAATAGAAGAACCTGACCTGTGTCTACGTATTATTGAAGACTTTCCGACTGGGCGGCCCGGGTCAAAGACAACATACGATGAATTAGAAGATCCGACTCTCCCATTCAACCTATCCCCCGATACTGCTATCGATGCTGATGAAGTTGAATGTACTCAACGTTCACTTACGGGTGATGACGATCAAATTATGTTCCCATTCGAAAACTGCGCCAGCAACAGCGTGGAGTATGAGGTATCTGAAATGCCAGTGCCTACCCACATGCATTATCGACAGCCTAAAGCGAGTATCCCTTCCACCTGTCGTGGGATCCTCTGGTATTTAAATACACCACAGTGTCGCCGTGCTGCTCTACTCAGGGTGTTTGATGAAGCTGGGTTCAATGCCCAGACATATGTCGGCGTCTCTGGCACTGCCTGCTGTTGTGATAGACATACACCTATTGAGCAACTACCTCAAGACCTACAGCGGCTGTTCCCCTCTCCACTGATATTAACAGCAGAGTATGCAGTTGGCACCGATGTTGATAGCGATTTAGACTCACCCCCAGTTGCGGTTGGAAAGACCAAATTCCTCACTGTAGATGAGTGGAAACTGGCCCATAGGAAGATCTGCGACCTCCGGAACGAGATCTGGACTGCTTTGGGATATAGAAAACTGTTCTACCCCTTCCTGCCCTCCATGATACTGTCTGACAAGAATATTGACACTCTGTTGATGTCATTAGAGTGTCCCATTGCGCCAGAACAAGTTAAGACTGTGCCCACCCAAAGGAAGCTTTGCAGAAACAGATCAGTGCGTGAATATTCAGCTCATATCGTAGCAATCATTAACTCATCTACGCAACAAAAAAGTTATCGCGGTCAGCCAGCAAAAAAGATGAACTCCCATTCATCCCAACTTCTGCACTACCTCCGTCAAACCTGTAGGAATGAGAGTATTCCGTTTGATACGATACAAGATATTCTGCCACATGCGTATGCAAACCCCAATACAATTTCCTCAGAGGGCAGTCGACCATCATCTGACGGAGCAGACTCCGCTGCACTGAACATCATACCGAACGCAGAAGACAGGACAGTGAGTGGCAGCGGAAGATATATCCAGAAGCGAAAAGTTTGTCAGCATATTACCGACGAGCAAACCAAACGGACAGTGAAGCTGAAACGAGGTGGCCCAAGTAAGGAAGATCTGGAAGAAGATTGTAGATCGCGATGAAGTTTACTGGGCCTTATGATTTGCTCATAGAGAATGTAAATCAATCTACTGCAAGCTCAAATAACCTTTGGTCCTGAGTGTGCATGCGTCTCTGTGATTGTTGCATCGAAAAAGCACCGTTCTCCAGCTGGTGCCTGTCTAAGGTAACCCACCTTGCACTGGTACGCTCTCATGTGCTTTTAGTCGTCACAACTCAAGAATAGCGTCAAATTAAACAACAAGATGTCTTCTTTCTTACAGCTAATGTGCTTGTCCGGACAGGTGTTGTGTTGAAAAACCACAGCCCTTGCAGTTCGGAGGTCGTGTCAAAAAAGTACAGCTATTGTATTTGTGGTTTAGGTTGACCCGCCGCCGGCTGGTATCCCATTCGACAGTGGCACTGGCACGATTTGTGTGTATTTGATCGTCACCACTCCAGAATAGCGCCGAATTAAAGAGCTAGATGTCTACTCTCTTCCACCAAATGCACTTGTCTCTACTGGTGTTGTGTCGAAAAAGCGCAGCTCTTGCATTTGTGCTGTAGATTCACCCAGTGCGAGCTGGTATCCCACCCGGCAGCAGCACCGGCACGATTTGTGTGCTTTTGATCGTCACCACTCAAGAATAGCGCCGAATTAAGGAGCTAGATGTCTACTCTCTTCCACCAAATTCGCTTGTCTGTACTGCTGTTGTGTCGAAAAAGCACAGCTATTGCATTTGTGGTGTAGAATCACGCGCCGCCCGCTGGTAGCCTACCCGGTGCCGACACGATTTGTGTGCTGTTGATCGTCACCACTCAAGAATAGCGACGAATTAAAGAGCTTGATGTCTACTCTCTTTCACCAAAGGCGCTTGTCTGTACTGCTGTTGTGTCGAAAAAGCGCAGCTATTGCATTTTTGCTGTAGAGACATCTGGCACATCAGGAAAAAAAATCTGCGTCCTGATGCACAGGCTGCGTCCGGATGCACCAGGCGCTCGGGACGCTCTGGACGCACCCTGGCAGGGCACATACCGCTCCCAACGCGAAACGCACAGGCAATGTGAATTCGGACGCAGCACGCCATGGCACCGTGCATTCGGACGCCGTATGCCTGGGCGCCGTGCGTCCGGACGCAGCTTGCCATGGCATCTGCTTACCGGACGGAGCGTGTCAGGGCATTTTCCTTCTGGACGCAGCCGGGTCAGGGCATTTTCCTTCTGGACGCAGCCGTGTCAGGGCAAATGGCGTCCGGACGACGCGTGTCATGGCACCACGGTCACGCTGTCTGTCAAGGCACGGAACATCGTAGCAAATACTCTTGTCGCATTCGCAAACACGCAGCGGGTTCCAGGCATAGTGACTCAGTCCAGTTCTATTCATTCTATCTAATGTACATCTATATATGCTACTACCACACTTCGCGCGGAAACAAAGGAAAGTTGGCAAATACGACACAACGCGTTGAGCACGACGCGATGAGCACGACGCGATGAGCACGACGACTATGAGGAGGATGGCGATGAGCACGCCGCCGGCGGCGAGGACGATAGCAAGTAGGACGCGGCGAGTATGATTGCGAGCTTTGTGACATGGTTAGCGCAGCTCTCAGAGTGACAGACAGCGGGAAGTTGTACAATACAACGTGACGAGTACGATGTCAATGAGGGTGCCGGCGGCGAGAACGATAGCGGGTAGGACGCGGCGAGTATGATTGCAAGTAAGACGCGGCGAGTATGATGGCGAGCTTTGTGACAAGGTTAGCGCAGCTCTCAGAGTGACAGAGACACCGGGAAGTTGTACAATACACAGTGAGGAGTACGATGTCAATGAGGGTGCCAGCGGCGAGGACGATAGCGAGTAGGACGCGGCGAGTAAGTCGTGGCGAGTATGATGGCGTGAAAGACGCGACGAGTACGATGGCAATAGAAAGCGCCAAGCCACTACTAACGCTTGCGCTTTCGCAAGGTTCGGCTCGGTCATCACTCATAGATAGACCCCTTTTTTCTTCGCCTTTCACCGTCGACATTTTCCTAATCGACATCTTACTCGTTGCGCCATTCTCGCCATCATACTCGCCGCGTCTTACTCGCTTTCATACTTGCTGCGTCCTACTCGCCCACACTCGCCGCGTCCTACCCCCTATCGTTCTCGCCGCCGGCACCCTCATTGACATCGTACTCGTCACGTTGTATTGTAGAACTTCCCGCTGTCTGTCACTCCGAGAGCTGTGCTAACCATGTTACAAAGCTCGCCATCATACTCGCCGCGTCTTACTTGCAATCATACTCGCCGCGTCCTACTCGCTATCGTCCTCGCCGCTGGCACCCTCATTGACATCGTACTCCTCACTGTGTATTGTTCAACTTCCCGGTGTCTCTGTCACTCTGAGAGCTGCGCTAACCATGTCACAAAGCTCGCAATCATACTCGCCGCGTCCTACTTGCTATCGTCCTCGCCGCCGGCGGCGTGCTCATCGCCATCCTCCTCATAGTCGTCGTGCTCATCGCGTCGTGTTCATCTCGTCGTGCTCATCGCGTCGTGCTCATCGCGTCGTGCTCATCGCGTCGTGCTCATCACGTCGTGCTCAACGCGTCGTGTCGTATTTGCCAACTTTCCTTTGTTTCCGCGCGAAGTGTGGTAGTAGCATATATAGATGTACATTAGATAGAATGAATAGAACTGGACTGAGTCACTATGCCTGGAACCCGCTGCGTGTTTGCGAATGCGACAAGAGTATTTGCTGCGATGTTCCGTGCCTTGACAGCCAGCGTGACCGCGGTGCCATGACACGCGTCGTCCAGACGCCATTTGCCCTAACATGGCTGTGTCTAGAAGGAAAATGCCCTGACACGGCTGCGTCCAGAAGGAAAATGCCCTGACACGCTCCGTCCAGACGCATGGTGTCGTGGCGAGCTGCGTCCGGATGCACGGTGCTATGGCGAACTGCGTCCGAGTTAAGCAGGTTGCGTCCGAAGCGTCCAGAGCGTCTAGTGCGTCCGGACGCTCTGGACGCAATTTTTTTTTTTCCTGATGCACCAGCACGATTTGTGTGCTATTGATCGTCACCACTCCAGAATAGTGCCGAATTAAAGAGCTCTATATCTACTATCTTCCACCAAATGCGCTTGTCTGTACTACTGTTCTATCGAAAAAGCGCAGCTACTGTATTTTTCTTGTAGAGACATCCGGTGCCATCACGATTTGTGCGCTATTGATCATCACCACTCAAGAGTAGCGCCGAATTAAAGAGCTAAATGTCTACTCTCTTCCCCCAAATGCGCTTGTCTGTACTGGTGTTGTGTCAAAAAAGTGCTGCTGTTCTATTTTTGCTGTAGGGACGCCCGGTGCCGACACGATTTGTGTGCTATTGATCGTCACCACTCCAGAATAGCGCCGAATTAAAGAGGTACATATCTACTCTCTTCCACCATATACGCTTGTCTGTACTCGTGTTGTGTCGAAAAAGCACAGCTATTGTATATTTATTGTAGAGACACATGGCGCTGGCACGATTTGTGTGCTTTTGATCTTCGCCACTCAAGAATAGCGCCGAATTAAACAGCTAGCTATCTACTCTCTTCCACCAAATGCGCTTGTCTGTACTGATATTGTGTCGAAAAAGCGCAGCTCTTGCATTTGTGCTGTAGATTCACCCAGCGCCAGCTTCTAGCCTACCCGGCGCCGGCACGATTTGTGTGCCATTGATCGTCACCACTCAAGAATAGTGCCGAATTAAAGAGCTAGATGTCTACTCTCTTCCACCAAATGATCTCGTCTGCACGGGTGTCGGGTCGAAAATGCACAGCTCTTGCATTTTTGTCGTAACGGTATCCATCGTTTACTGATCATTTGATGTTAGCTGGATTACTCCTCGCTCCACCTCGTCTTTCTGTGTTCTTCCACCTCCCAGAACAAAACATCACCTCTTCCCTCTTACATCCCTGCATCCCGCTATACCACCGGATCTTACCCCCCCCCCCCCCCCCAACACCACCTCTTCCCTTGATTTCCTTGCAAACCGTTTCCCGTTTTCATTACGTTGAGTATACCATCCATCATGGCACCTGCTGCCAGCAAAAAGCGTGCAGCTGCTGATGGACCACCTGCGAACCCTGACCCTCCCAAGCACACACGGGCCTGGGGACCAGCTAACAAGACTAAGCAACCTGCAACTGAAGAGCCTTCCGCAACGCCAACTATTCAGCTGACACCTGTTACTTTCACCGACTTCTCTGTCATACCTGACATGTTCACAGAAGCTGTGCTGGAGTTTCTCCCCAAGTCATTACTCAACATTGTTCAGGCTGCTGAGGTACTATTTGTGGAGAACACCTGTTTATCAAGCTAATTGAATATTCTGAACAGTTACGGGAACATTGGGAGAATGCGGTGCGATTCCTCATCGCTCATGTCTTCTACCCTATGCGTTCTTTGTCTGACACCATGCTGAGTACCTGGTTGGGTCTCCTACAACCTTGCAAGCTTGGTGTATGCGATGCGGCTTCAGAGCTGCCTTGGTTCAAGGATGTCATATCTGAGCTGCAAAATGACCTTTGCATATCACATCGTTTCCTTTGCGATGTCTTCCTCGGTAGCGAGGTTGGCAACCAGTGGTTTCAGAGGTGGAGGAAGATGAGGTGTGTACTTGCTGTGGCCACATAGACGCATAGTTTACTCTACTAACATTTTATAGCAGATCACGTCAGGTCAGCATACCTCCTCGTGAAGAAGAGGTTGAGGCAGCACTGAACCTCTCTGGGAAAGAGATCGCTATTCTTTGGACACCCATTCTGTATACCTGCAATCCTGCTCATTGGGATCCATTGCAGTGGGGCCCTGATTCCCATGTCGATGCTAGCATATTTCAGTGTATGAAGACAACATCCTATCACTTGATTGCTCTGTTCATCAAGGCCAGCACCGCATCCACAACCTTCAACAAGAACCTAGGTACCGATGCCCAAATGCTCGTATTGTTCAATTCAAGAAACTCGAATGCGTTTACTGCCTAGCCTGCTTTGCCTGAGATACCTAGCAAAGCAGCCGTTTGGGAAACTTTACGTCTGTCCTATGTCCCACACAATGAGCACCGTATTACAAGGCCTTCGAGACAAAGATATGCATCCTAGGCAACATTCTACCCTGAGCTATTGGCACTCTGAAAGAGGCACAAAATGACGAAGTACCTATGTCAGAGCTTTTGGATATTGCTGCCAATTTGCCGTTACCACATACATCCATTTCACCATGTGCTGGCATTGCAGATTCAATTAATACAGATAGTTTCAAGGAAGGAGAAAATGATGTCACCACTACCCACCAGTCAGCTACGACTGCCGCTCCCACTCCTATCCCGATACCCTCGACAGCACCTACCGCAAGCGGATCTCTACCGGCTCTAATTAGCACACATCACGAAGCACCTCAACGAGTTTCTATTACAGCCATTAGCAAGAGAGGGGAGGATTCTGAAATTTCCCAGGCCATGGAGACAGCCATGAGCAATAGGAGCAAGGCCAATACCGATATTATCCAGAGGTCCACCTTTCCCTTGGATGACGAGCTTGGTAGCACTGAATCCGATTGTTCCATGACTACGAGAAGGAGACCATAGAAGACAACGAGTATAGGGACAACGAGGAGTATGAAGACGAGCATACTGTCGATATTTCTCAGCTTTATCAGTATGACATCGATCTTCCTATGCGATTTGGCTCCGAGAGCACCATGGTTTCCGCTTAAGCTTTGATTGCCATTCACAATCGTGTTCAGGGTTTACAACATGACGATGCCAAAATAGCAGCCCTTATACTCGATACTGAGGACTCTATTTGGGAGGCCGCAACTCGAGCTCTTATTCTGGGTTGTATGGGTCCTGTTGCCCAGGGTCTCTATGCGATTGAGTCACTTCACCAGATGAATATGTGGGCACAGCAGGTAATCACCTATGAGCACTGAAAGATATCCATCAACAATCAAAACATAGACCTCATCCACAAACAGATCGAAGAAGCTCGGATGAATGCTGCTCTGTACAACGAGTTGAGCTCCAAGTTTCAGGAAACGTCCAAAAATGTTGGTCATCTAGGGCAATCCAATCACCGCGAGCAACAGGGACATGGTGTGACTCTCACGGATGGCCTTCTTGGATACAGCAAGAAACGTACGAAGCCCAAGGTTGGGTCTACGGGTACTACAATCCACCCTGCTGGCCGCTGGATTCACCATAGTCAGCCAACTGGCAGACACTCGACATCGTCAGCACCTTCTGTGCACGCCTCCCCTAGGAGAATCCTATCCTATTCTGAGCACAACCATGTCCAGGCCTTTCATACGGTTGGTACGCCCAACGCCATTAGATACGAAACCCCGGAAATGCATATAATATCCCCCGTCCCCCTTTCTGGAGTGAAGGAGTTGTACGCAAACAATGACAATGACGAAATCGAGCAGGATGAGCCTGACATGATGGAGCTGCTTGGTAAGTAGACAGTAGAGTTTGCTTTCTTTGGGTTACTTTGATTTGTTTGGCATTTCTTGTCTAGTGGAGGTTTGGGTGGCGCATCTGGTTACTCTCATTTCTCAAGTCACAATGAATCAAAGTCCCATTCTGTCGGTTGGGCAGTTGTTCTGTTCTATTTCCGCTCTTTGTGTCTTGCTGGCATCTTTTTACTCAGGGTATGCACTGTAATAAAGTTGGCCGTCGGGTGTACACATACACACAGTTCCATCAATATGCGTTTCACAACCACGATAGCTATAGAATCAAGGAAACCTGTGCTGTACTCGGCTCCGTAATCTCTATCTCCCTTGAGCTGTGCTTGGTGGTGGGGAAAAAAAAAATCCCTCCCATTTTGATGAAGATGTGGACTAGTCATGGCCTGTATACACAAGCAGTGTTCGGTCAAAACAAAATCGCTGTGCATTTCACCACGATAGCTATGGAATCAGGGAAACCTGTGCTGAACTCTTCTCTGTATTCTCTATCTCCCATGAGCTGTGCTTGGTGGTGGCGAGAAAAAAATATCACTCTCCCATTTCGACTGAGTTTGCTACCATACCGTGTATCCGGTGTCGCTTTAGCGACGCTAAGGATATACAGGATGGTCACGAGACAAAGTATATGCCATCATCAGGTAGTTCAAATATCAGAAGGGTAACGTACCATAGCGGTTACCCGGCTAGTACCCATTCAACGGACTATCAGAAACGAGAAAAAATGACGATACTCAACAACCATAGATCGGAGAGAGACAAAAATTTGTAGATCGCATGCTTGGGGCTAGGTGAGGCTCTATTAGGGTTGCTATGACGATGAGTATGTCTCTTAACTCACACTCGCTACCTGTAGTACAAGTCGGCCGTCTGAGTATGGCGGAGTATCAGCTGTGTCATATCGTCCTGGTAGGACTGCCACGGTGGCAAGACGACCTACTTCTTCACAGTAACGGGCTGATGGGGTGTAGTACCGTCCCCGCAACTCTTGTTGTATTGGGGGTGGATTGTTGGGTTGGTATCTGGCGTCTAGTTACCAGTAAGATAGTGCAAGGCCAGTCTGTTGCAGTTCTTTTGTGGGATTCCGGAGAGTAAACAGGATCAGTTTGGAGTACATAAAGAGAAGATTTGGGTCTCAACTGGCTGTATTCATTTGATGTTTGTTCAGAAAACATACCTCGAAATTTGGGTCTGCAGGTGACCTTGGCGGTCTATTTGATATCCCATATCGTAGTTATGGCTAAAATAGGTATTTAAAAACCATGCGGACACAACATCACCTTAGGAGAAAAAAAAATCTGCGTTAGGAGCAAGTACAGGCATCAAACACATCAAACTCTTTCAACGATACCTCCCTCTTGGAAATGGCGGCGTGCGCCATAATAAGCTTTGCAACGTAACGTCTGGGTATCAACATAGATGCCTACCATCGTCTTTCACACGCAGTGCCACGTTGATTGGTGGTAACTCTCTACTGCGAACGATATTACTGCATGTAGGCGATACTTGTGGGTGGTGATACCGATGCGCACCGTCTGCTCTACTATACACAGTGTTGTACCCACGACGTGAAACTGCTACAGTGCACGCCGCTCGCAACCTTGGAACGAAATGTTGCACGTACCAATAGATGCGCTCCGGAATTCTAACGATTCAGTTGTATTGATATTTAAAGCATGCTATGTAACATCATCCCACTCGGAAAGCTCCATGTTCACCAGCCGTAAGAGTAACTATGGATTCTAGTATGAGTATCAGCAAGATAATTAGCGAGAGAATCCAGCAGGCGTAGGCTGCAAGAGAATCCAGCAAGAGAATCAGCGAAAGAATCCGGAGGGTTGACAGAGAATCCAGTGAATGAATCCAGCGAGTGAATCCAGCGAGTGAACCCAGCGAGTGAATCCAGCGAGTGAATCCAGCGAGTGAATCCAGTGAGCAAATCTACTAAGAGAATCAGCGAGTGAATCCAGCCAGTGAATCCAGCGAGTGGATGCAGCGAGCGAATCTAGTAAGAGGATCAGCGAGAGGATCAGGGATGAATTCAGTGACTCCAGCGACCGGGTCCAGCGAGCATTTCTTGCGAGCAAATTCAGTGAACAAATCCGGCAAGGAAATCTAAGGACAGAATCTGAGGGAGAGAATCAGCGAGAGAAATCATCGAGCAAGTGCAGTCAGCGAATCCAGTGAGAGAATCCAGCCAGGAAAGCCAGTAGTTGCTGAGTAGTAGGTAAGTTGACAAGAGGGTGGACAGGATACGGGATCATACAAGGCGCAAAAGGTGATGGGGATCTTTGGTATTACTCGGCAAGATGGATAGGAGGTAGTTTAAAGAAGAAAGAAGAAAAGAAAGAAGTATGGGTGCTAGTAAATAGGCTATCCGTCGCTGCCAGCTAGTGACTCATTCAGTACTCCATTACAAGTTACCCTATTCGTGAGCCAGGCTGACATAAAAACCGGCCTCTCCAACTTCGCTGCAGTACAGTTCTACCCACTGTGATGGAGGCACAGGCAGGTCATCACTATGCAAGGTATTCTGTCCGCAGCATTCTCTAGCTGGATTCTCTTACTAGATTCGCTCGCTGGATCCGCTCATTGGATTCACTCGCTGGATTCTCTTTCTAGCTTCGCTCACTGGATTCACTTGCTGGACGCGCTCGCTGGATTCAATCGCTGTATTCTCTCGCTGATTCTCTTGCAGATTCTGTTGATAGATTCGCTCGCTGGATTTACTGGCTGGATTCTCTGGCTGTATCCACTCGCTGGATTCGCTCGCTGGATCCGCGCGCTGGATTCACTCGCTGGATTCTCTTACTAGATTCACTTGCTGGACCCGCAGCTGGATTCACTCTCAGTATTAGCACACTGTATTTTCTCGCTGTGTTCACTTGCTGCTTCACTCGCTGGATTCTCTCACCGATTCTCTTGCTGATTCTCTTACGAGATTTGCTCGCTGGACCGGCTCGCTGGATTCACTCGCTGATTTGCTTACTGGATTCGCTCACTAGATTCTCTTACTGGCTTCGCTCGCTGGATTCACTCGCTGGATTCTCTTACTAGATTCACTCACTGGACCCGCTCCCTGGATTCACTCACAGTATTAGCATGATGTATTTTCTCGCTGTGTTCACTTGCTGTCTTCACTCTCTGGATTCTCTCACCAATTCTTTCGCTGATACTCTTACGAGATTCGCTTGCTGGACCGGCTCGCTGGATTCACTTGCTGATACACTTACTAGATTCGCTCGCTGGATCCGCATGTTGGATTCACTTGCTGCATTCTCTTACTAGCTTCGCTCGCTGGATTCGATTGCTGGACCGGCTTGCTGGATTCTCTCCCTGATTCTCTTGCGGATTCTCTTACTAGATTCGCTCGCTGGATTAGCTCGCTGGATTCACTCACTGTATTCTCTCACTGATTCTCTTGCAAATTCTCTTGCTAGATTCGCTCGCTGGATTCACTCGCTGGATTCACTCGCTGGAGTCACTTGGTGGATTCACTTGCTGGATTCACATGCTGTATTCTCTCACCAATTCTCTCGCTGATTCTCTTTCTCGATTCACTCGCTGGACCCGCTTGCTGGATTCGCTTGCTGGATTCACTCGCTGGATTCACTCGCTGGAGTCACTCGGTGGATTCACTTGCTGGATTCACTTGCTGTATTCTCTCACCAATTCTCTTTCTGATTCTCTTTCTAGATTCGCTCGCTGGACCGGCTCGCTGGATTCACTCGCTGGATTCACTCGCTGGATTCCGCAGCGATTTCCGCGCTGAATCTCTTATTAGATTCGCTCGCTGGATTCACACGTTGGATTCGCTCGCTGGATTCTCTTGCTGATTCTCCCACTGATTCTCTCACTCGATTCACTCGCTGGACCCGCTCGCTAGATTCACTCGTTGGATTCGCTGTCATCCTGCTGGATTCTCTCGCTGTATCTGCTCGCTGGATTCGCTGTCATCCCACTTGATTCTTGTGCTGTATTTCGCTCCCTAATTTCGCTCGCTCGATCCCAATACCGGATTGTATCCCCAAATACTGTCATTACTCACAATTGAGAAAATAATTTCTCCTTGGTACTACGTTTTGTTGAATGTGTCAGAATAAGGAGGCGTCCGGAGATGAGCAGGCGTCCGGAGATGAGGAGGCGTCCGGAGATGAGGAGGCGTCCGGAGATGAGGAGGCATCCGGACATGACTGAGTCCCCGAGCACTGGCTCGGGGGGACAGTCTTCCGTCCTTTGTCCTGACGGCCTTCCTGTATATAGAGAGATCTTGTGCCCGCATAATACTGTAATACAATCTTCACGTTTATCGATCCATATATTCCAACAGGTTATG
>Ga0307516_10002594_pt1 | contig 24002 bp, 7 predicted proteins | sample 19_EM_MG_FD_203310 | JGI IMG/M metagenome (GOLD analysis project Ga0307516, IMG submission 203310) | Populus trichocarpa ectomycorrhiza microbial communities from riparian zone in the Pacific Northwest, United States - 19_EM | ecosystem: Host-associated > Plants > Roots > Unclassified | place...
GATATTATTTTTTTATGAAAAATTACTTTAATCAAATACAAACACTAAAATTTATAATTATTTAGTATATAATTGGTTTAATATATATGTAATTTTTAATTTATTTATTTATTTATTTAAAATCTAGTCCAATATTTATGATGAATTTTTACCTTTAATTTTTATTCTAACTATCAAAGTTAAGTTGAAACTGCCATCCCTAATTTTAATATTCTATGTTTTTGTTTTTTTGTAATATTATCCTGAAGCTTATTAGAATTTTTATTACATTAAAAGTGAAAAGATAACATTGTTATGAAATAAAAACTCATGTATAATGGGCTAGGTCAAAAGTCAACACACATTTCATAGTTCAGGTTAGACCCAATTTAGGTTAGGCCTACTCTCAAAGAATCTCGGGCTTTCAGTATATCATAATGGATATTGACAGCCCAGAGATTATGGCAGAATAAATATTAAAGATTTTATTTTCACCTATTTTAAATATTTACGTAAATTGATGAATAGGTATACTCTCTCATTTTTCTTCTCCAAATCAGGATTTTTTTTTTTCTAAATGAATGTACGTTTTAACACCTAACAAGTGAATGGATAGGGAACGATTTGTTCAAAACCAAGAACTCAGGCTACAATAAAAAATATATTCTAATTAATAAAAATTAATTTAATATTAATACCATTTTTAAATAGTTGACCCTTCAAAAAAAAAAAATTGTCGCAACCCACTAGTTATATCTTCACATGAATGGTTTGCTTTTTGCATTCAAAGTCATAATTTATCCACGGAAATAAGAGTAAGTATATGTCTTGATATTGTGATATTTTATAGTTATGGTTTTAAAAAATATATATTTTTAGTTGTGATTTGAAGAAGTAGATTTAAAAAAAATAGTTAAAATTGTTGCGAATTCATAAATGAAAAACAAGTTATTTTTACTCTTATAAAATCAAGATTTGAAATCAAAATATGTATAAATCACAATATAAAAAGCTGAAATTATTTAATAATAAAATAGTTTTTTTTTTCATGGTTGGACGAAAAGTAGAAACTAACCCAACACCGAACGGTGTCTAAGTAACATCACTCATGACAAATCCAAAAATTCCAACTTCATTTATGCATGGTTGTTGCATTACAGTTCAGTTTGCAAGCATTCTACAATGGAGGAGTCCATTGTGAGTTCTGCTGGACATGGCTTTGTGGGGTTTCATTTTGGTTCTAAGTTATGATGACATGCCAATATATCCAAAATGAGGCCTAAGAATACTTTAATCTGTGTAATGTTATAGACATTCTTGCTCATTTGAGACAACCATGCATGATATTTTCACTAACATAGCCATCAAACAGTTCGTTTCTGAGATAAATAAATACAGAGCTAAAACAGCAGTCATTTGGAAGAAGTTAGCTCTTTTTGCTATGTTCAGCAGACCTTTCAAGAAGTTAGGAGAGGACCGAAGAAGAACAAGAAAGTTACCAAGAGAAAGTATCTAATGGTTTTTAAATCAATATTAGCCTTGAAGAAATGTCTGATGATTTTGCATTACTGAATCGGCTCCATAATCTTGAGGGGAGGACCAATCCCTTGACTACTTGTAGATGAAATCGCCCTTATCTTTTGGCAACTGTGATTGCTAATAGGGAGGAAGGCTGAGAATAATGGTCTCGATGTTATCTTGAAGCTACAGAAGGGAGTTGTAGTCTCCGGCTCTATTACAGAAACTATAAACATCAACGTATTTCACCACTCTCTTCTTCAACCACTAGTCCCATGGCTAAAATCAATACTCTTGCTGCTAACAAAAAGACAACGATTTATATATAATAGTAGCATCATATAACCAAACCAACCATAATACTTTCACCTCCATTGGTGAACCTGGAAGAAAAGCAGACACGAATCGTGCATATGCCAATCTTTGGTACCAGAGCAAACAAAACGTCAGTTAGCTGAGGCCATAAAGAACCAAAGTTATTAAAACCCAGTCTAATTTAAGATTTAAATCATGCGTTATACAGATTAACTCAGATTAATAAAAATAATATTGTTTTAAATTATTAAAGATATCATTTTAATTTTTTTTTAATATTAAAATGATATCATGATGATTTTTTTAAAACTAACAAGGTTTTAATTTGGTCAATATAATTGACATGTTAATCACCTAAATTTGAATAAATCAACTCTGGGTCAAGGCCAGGTCCCAGTGAAAAGAAAGCATACTCTGAATCACTCTTACACTGCTTCAGGTATGCCCTCTGTTCTGCTTATGGTGGTAGAGAGGCTGCTAAGATGATAAGGACTATCGTTGGCGTTTTTTAGCCTTGTGATTCACTTGGTCCCATGCATGGAGATCTTACACCTATCAAGTTTTTTTTTTAAAAATGATAATAGATATCAAAGGAGTTATTTAGTTTGAAGTATTTAAGCAATCACAAGTAGATAAGATAACAACAGATTTTATATAGAATTTGATTGTAAAATTTCTGATGCATTGTAGAGTTTGCATTTCAGTTGAAAGATCCCTTGCTTCTTGTCATTTGACACTACCTTTTCAGCTTCAGTTAATGAAATATCTCGTTTTCTGTTGTTTAGGTTTCAAAACTAGACAAAACAGAGTATTTTGCATATTGGAGTTCTCCCTCTCTGCTTTATACATTCACTGTTTAGGTCACGGCTGTAGCTCTGATTAACAGGTCAATTTTTTAGAGTGAGAATGGCTTCAGTTGATAACGGGAACCCCAGAGATGAAACTGAGGAATTTAATGGTACTAAGGTCGGGGGTCAAATTCCTCTTCAGATTTCAGCATCTAGAAGGACACTATTAAGCACTGAAAACTCACAGAGGAAGTCCTACGACAGCTTAATTTCCCTTCCCAATGGAATAAATTTTCTCAAATTTGGTTCTGCATCTGCCAAATTCAGACAGTTAGCGCAGGAAAGAGACGAGTTTTCACGTTCAGTGACTTCTTCAAGTAGCCATGGTTTTCGAGAACGTACAGAGGGGAAGGGAACAGAGGAGACGAGCTCGGGTTGGGAAAATTTTGCAATGTTAATTAGCAGTCTCGGTGAGAGAGAAGAGAACACAGACACAAAAAAGCAAACAGCTTGTTTGGGAGAGCTTGTTTACATGAACCAATTATTATTTTTTAAAAAAATTATTTTTAATGTTGATTTTAAAAATAAATTTTAAAAAATAAAAAATATATATTTTAATATATTTTCAATTAAAAAATACTTTTAAAAACAACCACTACTATAATGTTAAACAATACAAGAGTGTAATAGAGGTTGCTTTTAAAAGTGTTTTTTTGTTTGTATATACATTAAAATAATATCTTAAAAAAAAAATTATTCTTGCTATCAGCATATTAAAACGATCTAAAAATACTAAAAAATATTAATTATATTTTAAAAATTTTCAAAAATATAGTTGGCTCTACTACAAAAACTACTAGGCTTTGGACCCGTGCTTTACTAAGAGTTAGATAAAAAGCAAATAATTGCAAATATAAATGGTGTTATTTTTTAGTTTATGCAATGAAATATTTAAAATGATGATTAAAAAACTCGACTAATATATCAGAATAAATTAATTGAAAACCATAACCGTTAATAAATGAAAAAAAGTTAGTAATACTTGTTCGACTAAGTGGGCAAACTGAAAACTAGCTGACTCACTCAAATGATAATCTGATTTAATAAAAAAAAAACAAAAAAAAAACACTTTCATAATTCTAGCCTTGTCTAGCTCTAACTTAAATATAAAAATAAAAAACTATCAAAGAATTATAAAGAACTGAGAAAATAAAATGAAAAGATAATGACAAACTATATTAACCTGGGTTAACACAGGAAATATACAATCCAGATAATAAACATAATCATAATAAGTTAATCGGATTAAATAATTTTTTTTCTTTTTCTTCCTCTAATTTTCTTCCTAGTTAGATTTTTATTGGATCTTAATTGCAAATTAATTCTAGAAGCAAATAAAATAGTTACAAAATAGTTTAAGCAAAAGCTTTGAAAAAATTTAGAAAAATATAAGGGCATGAAAAAATCTAATTTTATAAGCCGGGAGATTAAAGTGTATTTTTAATACTAGCTTTAAAAACACTACCTATTCTCCGCACCTTTTCTAAATTGGTCCCCTATCTTTTAATTTTGTTCCTGGCCAATAAATATAAAGCAATTGGGAGTTAATTTTGCAATCAAAGGACCCAATTGAAAAAAGAGAGAGTTAAGGGACCAAAATGAGAAATATAGAAAGGCATTGCTCCTGTCCACCATACTTTATGAGTGTTTTAACAGTGATCAAAACATACTTTATGGTATTGCCCCCACTCTCTACGACCACCAGTCCTATGGCTAGCTATGATACTTTCACTTCCACCGCGTCATTTCAATTCTTTTTAAAAATATTAAAACCACGCCCGGGAAAAATACTCAAGAATTCATTTACGTGTAACTTTTGTTTTTATATACTTTTTAAAAATATATTTATTTTATTTTTTAATACTTTTTACTATTTTAATATATTAATATAAAAAAAATTATTCTCATATATATTCAAATAAAAAATATTTTTTTTTAAATATCAACCTGTAATTTCTTTCTCCAGGTCCTGAATTGTTACTGAATTGGCTCCATAATCTTGTGGAGAAGACCAATCCTTTTACTACTTGTAGGTGAAATCACCCTTATCTTTTGGCACCTGTGATTGCTAATAGGGAGAGATGGCAGAGAATAATGGTCTCGATGTTATCTTGAAGCAATAGATGGAGTTGTAGAGCCAGTTTATTTACGTGGTTTAACCATATTTTTTTAAAAAATATATTTTTTTATTTTAAATTATTTTTTATTGTTGTTTTTAATTGTTTTGATGTATTGATATTAAAAATGAATTTTAATAAATAAATAAATAAATAAGTATTATTTTGATGCATTTTTAACAAAAAAAACACATTGAAAAACAATTATTACTACAATGTCAAACACTATCAGAATGTAGTAGATGTTACTTTTCAAAGTGTTTTTTGCTTATAAATACATCGAAATAATTTTTTTAAATCATTCTTAACATCAACACATCAAAATAATTCAAGAACATTAAATTTTTTTTTTTCAAACACATAAGTGTACCACAATGTTAAATGGAGTTGTAGCTTTGACCATGCTACAAAAACTACTAGGCTATGGATCCGTGCTTTAACGAGGGTAAGATAAAAGGCAAATAATTGCATTAAAAATATAAGCATTGTTATTTTTTTACTGTATGCAATAAAATATTTAAAATGATGATTAAAATCTTGATAAGTATAAATTAATTGACAACCATAACCATTAATAAATAAATAAAAAATGACAACCATAACCATTAATAAATAAATAAAAAATTGGTGTCACTTGTTTGATAAGGGGGCAAATTGAAAATCAATTGACTCACTCAAATGGCGATCTGGTTTAAAAAAACACCTTTATAAATCTAGTCTTATTTAACCCTAGCTTAAATATAAAAATAAAGCATTACCAAGTAACTAAAAAGAACCGAGAAAGTGAAATAAAAAGACCATGGCAAATTATATAGAACTGAGTTAACACGAGAAATATACAATCTAGGTAATGAATACAACTATAATGAATTAACCCAACTAGATAAGATAATTTGTCTTTCTTTTTTGTTATCTTATTCTCTTAGTAGTTGAACTTTTATTGGACATTTATGGGATCTTAATTGGCCATGAACTAAATTAATTCTAGAAACAAATAAAAGAGTTATAAAATAATTTAAGCAAAAACTCTGAAAATAATTTAGAAAAATATAAGGATAAAAAAATCTAATTTTATAAATTGGAGGATTAAAGTGTATTTTTAACATCAACTTTAAAAACTAGGGGATTAAAATGTATTTTTAACATCAACTTTGAAAACACCACTTATTTTCAGAGTATTTTCTAAGTTGGTTCCTTGTCTTTTAATTTTATCTCTAGCCAATAAATTTAAAGCAATTGGGTGTTAATTTTGCAATCAAAGGACACCATTGAAACAAAAAAAAAGAGTTAAGGAACAGAGTGAAAAATATAAAAAGGCACTGCTCCTGTCGACCATACTTTTTGAGTGTTTAAACAGTGATTAACACATTCTTTATGGTATTTCCCCGCTCTCTACGACCACTGACAAAAAAACAACGACACGTGTTTCAATTCTTTTTTAAAATATTAAAACCACGCCTGGGTAAAATACTCGAGAATTCATATGTGTGTACCTTTTTTTTATATACTTTTTAAAAATATATTTATTTTATTTCTTAATACTTTTTATTATTTTAATATATTAATATAAAAAAAATCATTCTATTATATTTCTTCCTCCGCATCCTTTGCAAAGTTTCCACAGAAACTGGGTCCACACGTTAACAAACAACTGGGGTCCACGCGTTAAATTATTGAGGTCGAACAGGCTACTGATGCCAAAGTCTTCCAAGCTCTTGTTCACCACTGTACCAAAAACACAAAAAAGTAAAAAATCAAACAAAGAGATTAGATTTTGCTTCAACTCCATTATTGTTTTTTCCTGAACCGTTCTTCTCTCTGTGCTATTACTGTAACAATATCTTCCACATCTCATCTCATTACACCATTCTCTGTTCCCAGTAATTTATTTCTTAAAACCATATACTCTTCTCTTGCCTGTGCTTTCTGCTCTTTTTTTCTGAATACTGCTCAAGCAAAGCAGCTCTTGCAGGACATCTTGAATCCAGGTAAACTATTTATACTTCATCTTCTTCGTCTTGTTGTTGTTTCTGTTTTTCACATGTAACTATTGCTTGAATCTTTTTAAGTAAAAGACACGTTGGAGAAATTTTATTTAGAAACTTTGGAGTTAGGATAATCAGTAGTTTCCATAAATAAATCAATCGATCTCTCAGTTTTTAGTTCTTTGCTGTTTTTTTACTAATTATTTTAGTTTAAACATTTCCTTTCCAATTAATGTAACTTCCATTAATTTTAATTCAATACTTTTGACTTTTTTTTTTCTATAGGATAAAATGGTTCAATCAAAAGATCCATTTTGGAATGATGTTGAAGATATGAATGATGGTAGCATGAGGTGCAAGTTTTGTGGGCATCCATTTGCCAAAAGTACTACCATTACGAGGATCAAATGGCATTTTTCAGGAGAGAGAGGTAATGGTGTTGCCATTTGTGGTCAGGTTCCTAAAGAAGTTCAAGAAGCAGCCTTTCTAGCTATTCGTGGGGGTAACAAAAGACGTAAAAGCATAGCAAGTTCAAGCAGTGTTCATGATTGCGCAATTTCAACTTGTCCACAAGAACAAAACATTCAGATTGAAAATATGGGAAGAGATATTGGAAGGCTACAAACAGAAGTTCATGGTGTGGGATGCGGAGTAGGGGAAGAGAGGATTTCTTCACATGCAATAGCAGGAAACAACATAGTAAGCATGACAGAACCAATACTGGTTCAAGTGTTGGAGCAAAGCAATGCAGTTGACAATTTGGCAGAGGATGATGGAAGGATTCAAGTGGGAGTTCAGGACATGGAACAAGGTGCGCAGGAAGAGAGAATTTGCTCGCATTTAGAAGTGGCAAATGGCATGGAAAACACTGGTGATGGATCTAGTCAGCATTCCAGGAGACTCATAATTGATGCACATTATAATACAGGGGAAGCAACACAAGGAATAGATCTAGTGCAACAATTAGAAGGGAAAACTTGGGATCAGATTGCAATCTCTGCTTTTTTAATGGGGGAGGAGGACGTGGAGAACAATCGCGGAAGATTAGTGCAGCCTGGCACAGGAGCTAGCTCTTCTGGAGGACTTGCACGCAACACAACTGAGATTAATGGAGATGCACTACCAACGAAAAAAATGGTGGGTCAAGCATTCAAAGAACATAAGAAGACTATCTCATCTTTGTTGATGCGCAATGAAGTTTCAAGTATTGGCATCTATGGGATGGGCGGAGTGGGAAAGACGACATTGGTGACACACATTTATAATCAGCTTCTAGAAAGACGAGACACTCATGTTTACTGGATTACTAGTTCACAGGATACCAGCATTAATAGATTGCAGACAAGTCTCGCAAGACGTATTGGTTTAGATCTTTCCAGTGAAGATGAGGAGCTGCATAGAGCTGTCGCAATAAACAAAGAATTAATGAAGAAACAGAAATGGGTTCTGATTTTAGATGATTTGTGGAAGGCTTTTGACCTACAAAAGCTGGGAGTTCCTGACCAAGTTGAGGGATGCAAGCTGATTCTTACAACTCGATTAGTAAAGGTTTGTCAACAGATGAAAACCCAACACACAATCAAAGTGCAGCCCATTTCAGAGAGAGAAGCTTGGACTTTGTTTATTGAGAGACTTGGACATGACATAACACTTTCTCCAAAAGTGGAACGAATTGCTATGGATGTTGTAAGGGAATGTGCTGGTTTGCCATTGGGAATTATTACAATGGCAGGAAGCATGAGGGGAGTGGATGAGCCACATGAGTGGAGGAATACATTGAAGAAATTGAAAGAATCAAAATGTAAAGAAATGGAAGATGAGGTATTCCGGTTATTGAGGTTTAGTTATGATCAATTAAATGATTTAGCACTACAACAATGTCTCTTGTATTGTGCATTTTATCCTGAAGATTATAGGATTGAAAGGGAGGAGCTGATAGGTTATTTGATCGATGAGGGAATAATTGAAGAAATGAGGAGCAGGCAAGCAGCATTTGACGAGGGCCACACAATGCTTGATAAACTTGAAAAAGTCTGTTTATTGGAAAGAGCTGGTTATGGTCATCGTAGATGTGTCAAGATGCATGACTTGATTAGGGACATGGCCCACCAAATACTCCAAACAAACTCTCCAGTCATGGTTAGGGATTTTCGTGGAGGATTACCAGATGTGGATATGTGGAAAGAGAATCTAGTGAGAGTCTATCTGAAGGGTTGTTATTTCAAGGAAATTCCTTCTAGGCATTCACCAAGATGTCCCAATCTCTCAACTCTATTGCTATGTGATAATACAGCGTTGCGATTTATTGCAGATTCGTTTTTCACACAATTGCATGGGCTCAAGGTTCTTGATTTGTCTCGTACAATTATCACAGAATTGCCTGATTCTGTCTCTGAACTGGTGAGTCTCACTGCATTAGTGCTCAAAAACTGCAAAAATTTGAGGCATGTACCATCATTAGAAAAGCTTAGAGGACTGAAGAGGTTAGATCTCTCTGGTACTCGGGCACTTAAAAAGATGCCTCAAGGCATGGAATGTCTATCCAACCTGAGGTATCTGAGGATGAATGGATGTGGTGAAGAGGAGTTTCCTTGTGGGATATTACCAAAACTCTCTCACCTGCAAATCTTTATATTAGAGGAGTGGATTGATGATCATGACTACGTTCCAGTAACAGTTAAAGGAAAGGAAGTAGGATGCTTGATGGAGTTGGAAAATTTGGTATGCCATTTTAAAGGTCAATCTGACTTTGTGGACTATCTCAATTCTCGGAATAAGACCCAATCACAAAGTACATACATAATTTTTGTTGGACTACGGGATATAGGTTATTATAGTGAAATAGATGAATATGGTGAAAGTAAAACAGTTAGGTTGGATAATTTGTGTAACAATGGAGATGGAGATGGAGATTTTCGAGTTATGTTCCCAAATGACATTCAACAACTGTTTATTTTTAATTGTTCATGTGATGTTTCCTCTCTAATAGAGCATTCAATTGAACTGGAGGCCATCCACATTAAGGATTGCAATAGCATGGAGAGCTTGATTTCATCTTCTTGGTTCTGCCCTTCTCCAACACCATTGCCATCTTATAATGGTGTATTTTCGAGTCTTAAATTGTTCTATTGCGTTGGATGTAGTAGTATGAAGAAGGTGTTCCCTCTTGTCTTGCTGCCAAACCTCGTAAACCTAGAAAAGATTACAGTTAGAGATTGTGAGGAAATGGAGGAGATAATAGGTGGAACAAGATCAGATGAAGAAAGCAGCAGCAACAACACCGAATTCAAACTCCTAGAGTTAACAGAACTAGAATTGGAAGATTTACCAGAACTGAAAAGAATTAGTAGTGCAAAACTGATTTGCGATTCTCTCCAAAAAATTGAAGTAAAGAATTGTGATAGCATAGAGATCTTGGTTCCATCTTCTTGGATTTGCCTCATAAACCTAGAAAGGATTACAGTTGCAGGATGTGAGAAGATGGAGCAGATAATTGGTGAAACAAGATCAGACGAAGAAGGGGTTATAGGTGAAGAAAGCAGCATCAGCACTGAATTTAAACTCCCAAAGTTAAGATATCTGGCATTGATGAGATTACCAGAACTGAAAAGAATTTGTAGTGCAAAACTGATTTGCGATTCTCTCCAAAAAATTGAAGTAAGGGATTGCGATAGCATGGAGATCTTGGTTCCATCTTCTTGGATTTGCCTCGTAAACCTAGAAAGGATTATAGTTGCAGGATGTGAGAAGATGGAGGAGATAATTGGTGGAACAAGATCAAATGAAGAAGGGGTTATGGGTGAAGAAAGCAGCACCAGCACTGATTTTAAACTCCCAAAGTTAAGATATCTGGCATTGATGAGATTACCAGAACTGAAAAGAATTTGTAGTGCAAAACTGATTTGCGATTCTCTCCAACAAATTGAAGTAAGGAGTTGCAATAACATGGAGATCTTGGTTCCATCTTCTTGGATTTGCCTCGTAAACCTAGAAAGTATTTCAGTTGCAGGATGTGAGAAGATGGAGGAGATAATTGGTGGAACAAGATCAGATAAAGAAGGGGTTATGGGTGAAGAAAGCAGCACCAGCACCGAATTCAAACTCCCGAAGTTAAGTGTTCTGGAATTGAGGGGATTACCGGAACTGAAAAGAATTTGTTGTGCAAAACTGATTTGCAATTCTCTCCAACAAATTAAAGTAAGGAATTGCGATAGCATGGAGATCTTGGTTCCATCTTCTTGGAGTGGCCTTGTAAACCTAGAAAGTATTACAGTTGCAGGATGTGAGAAGATGGAAGAGATAATTGGTGGAACAAGATCAGATGAAGAAGGGATTATGGGTGAAGAAAGCACCAACAACAACAACACCGAATTCAAACTCCCAAAGTTAAGACTTCTTGAATTGAGGGGATTACCAGAACTGAAAAGCATTTGTAGTGCAAAACTGATTTGCGATTCTCTACAAAAAATTGAAGTAAGGAATTGCGATAGCATGGAGATCTTGGTACCATCTTCTTGGATTGGCCTTGTAAACCTAGAAAGTATTACAGTTGCAGGATGTGAGAAGATGGAAGAGATAATTGGTGGAACAAGATCAGATGAAGAAGGGGTTATGGGTGAAGAAAGCAGCAACAACAACACCAAATTCAAACTCCCAAAGTTAAGAGAACTGAAATTGGAAGTTGTACCAGAACTAAAAAGAATTTGTAATGCAAAACTGATTTGCGATTCTGTCGAAGTGATTGAAGTTTATGATTGTGAGAAGCTGAAGAGGATGCCAATATGTCTTCCGTTGCTTGAAAATGGCCAGCCATCTCCTCCCCCTTCTATTAGAAGAATGCATATAGAACCAAAAGAATGGTGGGAGTCAGTAGTGGAGTGGGAGCATCCTAACGCGAAGGATGTCCTTCGTCCCTTTGTAAAATTTACTTGGAGACTAGATTGAAATTACAGGTAATTCCTCTCTTTCTCTCCCAATCTAAATTGAAATTAAATGAATTATTAGCCTCAACCACATCCACTTAATGATTAACCTGATGATTTTATTTTATCCGTCCCCAATTGTAACACCTTTTATATCCCTTTAATTTTGAGACACTAATTAAATATTATCTAAAATTTCTTTTTTTTTTATTCCTCTTTTTATTTGTTATTTATTGGAAAATTTTTAATTTGTCTACTATATGTTTATGTGGGATTGGATCTCTTGTCTTTTTAAACACAGATTTCAAATGAGAATTTGATTAGCTTTAAAGTTTGTGCCTTTTTATTAATTTGATAATCTTTTTGTCTATAATTTGACAGACGATGAAGGATTAAAAACCGCTTATTTAATAAAGATTTGGAAGAAAGCATGCTGTCTCTTTTCGATTCCGTGCCATCAAATATTGATCGTTGATCAATATCTTGCTGCAAAGAGCTTGATTGCTTGACATTCTTTCGAGGTCGAGGGTTATGATGGATTTGGAATGATTCCTTTTGGATAGTATTTTGATTGATTTGTATGAATATTCCAGATATGCTTGATGGATAGTATTTTCTTATGAATGAATAAGGGTAGGAAAGAAAGCATACTCTGAATCACTCTTACACTGTTTCAGTTATGCCCTCTGTTCTGCCTATGGTGATAGAGAGGCAGCTAAGTTGATAAGGACTATCGTTGGTATTTTTCAGGCTTGTGATTCATGCTGTACGTGAGTAGGATGCTCCTCCTAAGGCAACAGATTCACTTGGTCTCATGTATGGTACCTTGTACGCTTGTTATGGTGTCACAGATTGAATGAATTTTTATTTTCATCAATGGATTTCATGTGTTCATTCACTGTGATCTTTCGTTTGTCTCAACGTTTGCAGGTAAAAGATGGGAAAGACTTTTGAAAATGGATATGTAATATTAAACTTTAAATTATAATTAAAATAATATAAAGAAAATTAAATAGTCATAGAAGAAAAGTGTGCAAAAAGTGTTATTTAGTTTTAAGTATTCACAGATGGCTAAGATAACAGCAGATTTAATACTAAAAAGTGATATGGGAAGAACACTTGTGTCCTTCCATCCCTGCACTGGTCTGCCATGTCAAGGTAGTTCAAAGCAGTCAAGTACGTATATGATAGCTCAGCTCCTCCAGAATCTCCTGCGTCAGACTTCCTTCCCTAAGTGTTGTCTAGACTTTGAAGCACCTCCTGTTCAACTTGATTGTTTCAAGCTGGGATGGACTCGTATATTCTGTCCTTTTTTGTTCATCCTGTATCTCTCTGGGCGTGTTTTGATTGTAACCTTCTTCATGATTTCAATTATCACTGTGTTAATCGTCATCTTGTTCATTATTCACTAAAAATGACAGCTATTTCCCTCTGATAAGCAAATTTTTGGGTTGAAATTAGCTCTGCATTTCCCAATTAGTTTAGTCTCAAGCCTGTAAGAAATGAACAGTAGTCTACTTAAGCTTAGTTACCGAATGTTGAATTCTACTAGTGATTTTTTTTCTTCCCGGAGCAGCATGCAATCAACATCATTTAGCTTTCCACTAATGAGAGGCACACCAAGATATCTACCCAACTAGAACTCAGAGATTCTCTGTAATTGAGAAGCCATATCTATTACATTCCAGCACAAAAGCGCTCGCATTTTGCTGGATTACGCCTTGTATAAACCAGATAACTGATAGTAGAATTAGGCTGGGAAACCAATACAGATCTGCTGAACATTAAACCTTTTTGAAAGATGAATGAATTTGGTTGAACATTGATCATTTGGAGAGATGAATGAACTTGCCAAGAAAGATGAATAAGTTCATGAATAGTTAAAATGACTTCAAGTCTCTTTAGACTATTCATGAATTAGATTTTAATAACTTTTAATACTTTGTAATTTTTTCTCCCCGTATGTAATCAGATTGATGAATAAAAAGAATTGTCTTCTTCCAATTATCTCTCCCACTGTCTTAGCATGTTAGAAGCTTGAACAATTATTTGCTTTTTAAACTCTAACGAGATCCATCAGCAAAATTAACGAGGTCATCGATGAAAGACATGTGATATAGAATTTATATGCTTTACCTTGTAATTAAACTAAATAAACAATTAATCTAAACGAACATTGGGTTTTTTTTTGTCGCATGTGTGTGCCGTCGCAGTAAAAAATATTTATTTTATAGATTTTAGGTATCAGGAAAAATGGGGACCATAAGGGATTCTTGCCTTTTATTGGTGTAAAAAGATAATGGGAACTGCCATCTAATATTTTAATCACTAGGAACCCTAACTAATCTCAGAGATCTAGGACGATGACTGATTGCGTAAAAAGAAGGTATTAACATCTAAAATACATCATACTTAAGGTTAGCTGTATTATTTAATAGTTTGATAAAAAATCAAAGTCTTCTTATATTTTGTAATTATTGGTCTGTCTACGGTTTAAAAAAAGTTCTTCTCAGTAAGGAGATCCTTATCTTATCGAATGAAAAACTTAACCATTCTAATATCTATCAAAAATAGACCTTTTTAATATCGAAAAAATGTTTTATGTATAAATTCATAATCTCAAATACTAAAAGAAAACAAAATATTTTTTGGATATTTTTTGAAATATTGGCTTAGTTCTCATGACTTTAATAAACTAGCTATTAAATCTTGAAATATATGCTAAAACATTTTTTTGTTGTATAAAATTACGATATAATTTTTTATCTTCAAAAAACATGGGCGTATGCATGAAAACAAATATTTTTTATTTTTTTTATATATTTTTTTGCAACATTTCAGAGAAAACTAAGTATTTTAATATCGGATTTGTATCTTTATAGTACAAAAATACAATCAATATTAATCAAAATTGATTGAAAAATATGTGAGAAAATTATAATTTTTTAAAAGGATTTTTGGGTTTTTTTAAAATAAAAAAATATAACATTATATATTATAATAATACATTGGGTTTGGATCCGGCTCAATCTGGTTAGGCTGATTCTAGCCCAAAAGAAGATGGGCCACAACCGGCCCAATAAAAAAAGATATTGGGCCACAGCTAGCCTACAAGGAAATATTGGCTTAGTTCTCCTAATAAACTCATTATTGAATGATGAAATTAAAAAAAAAATCAATATAAAAAAAGAACACAATAAAACAACCTAACTTTACTGGGATTAATTCCCAAAACTAGTGACTTGAGACATGAGACTTGAATAACTTCACAAAAAAAAACTTCAACAAATGACAATGCTTAATTTATAATCAATCAAATATTAAAGATATTGAATGATAAAATTTTAAAAAAATAATAATTAAGAAAATAAATTTTAAAAAATTCAAGTCAACTAGGTAACATGAATAATGAGATTGAGATAATCACAAAGAAAACAAAGCACATTAAATTATTAAGTCTATTTTCCAATAAACCAAGAGCTCGTTTGTTTTTGTATTTTGAAAATGAATTTTTAAAAAATTAAAATATTTATTTTTTTCTTGCTTCAAATTATTTTGATATATTTTCAAGTGAAAAACACTTTGAAAAACAACTGCTATTATAATATCAAACAAGTTCTACTTGAAGAATAAAATTAGAAAAAAAGTAAATTAAAAAAATACTACTTACAAAATGAAACCAGAATGAAATTGAAACACTTCAATCAGAATTTGGATAAAAATCAAATAAATCGAAATTGAGAACGATATAAAATTTATTTGGAGTTATTTTATATTTTAAAATAACACGGGGAGAACAGAATGAAAATTGAGGTGCACGTGACTTTCTCAATGTTATAATTAACTCCCTGTTTTAAAAGTTTCCACAACAACTGGGTCCACGCGTTAACATTATTGAGGTCGAACAAGTTGCTGATACCGAACTCTTCCAAGCGATTGTTGACCAATGTGCTGAAAACACAAAAAAGAAAAAATCAAACAGAGATTCTGCTTCAAATCCATTATTGTTTTTTCTTGAACCGTTCTTCTCTCTGTGCTATTACTGTAACAATCTCTTCCACATCTCATCTCATTATACCATTCTCTGTTCCCAGTAAATTGTTTCTTAAGACCATATACTCTTCTCTTGCCCGTGCTTTCTGCTCTTTTTTTCTGAATACTGCTCAGGCAAGGCAGCTCTTGGAGGACATCTCGAATCCAGGTAAAGTATTTATACTTCATCTTCTTCGTCTTGTTGGTGTTCCTGTTTTTCACCTGCAACTATTGCTTGAATCTTTTTAAGTAAAGGACAAGTATCATTCAATAGTTTCCAAAAATAAACCAATTGATCTTTCTCAGTTTTTATAATCCATGTCTTATGGAGTTCACACTAAATTGACCCTTAACCCTGAGCTTTTTTATAATTATTTTCTGTTTTAACCTTTCTTTTTCCAATTAATGTAACTTCCATTAATTCTTATTCAATACTGTGACTTTTTTTTTCTATAGGAAAAAATGGTTCGATCAAACGATCCATTTTGGAATGATGTTGAAGATATGAATAATGGTGGCATGAAGTGTAAATTTTGTGGGCATTTATTTTCCGAGAATACTTCCATTTCTAGGATCAAATGGCATTTGTCAGGAGTGAAAGGGCATGGTGTTAAAATATGTAAGAAAGTTCCTGAAGAAGTTCACAATGTAGTGCGTGCTGCAATGGATGACACTCCAGAAAAAAAACTTAAAACTGTAGCAGGCTCAAGCAATAACGAGGTCACCAATACAGTTTTAGCTTCTGTCCAAGAACAAAACAATGATGAAGTGATGGCACAAGAAGGAGATGCTCCTTTCGTTGGAGAGCCTGAACGTTTGCGGTCCTTCACCGATGAAGACTTTGAGTTTCTGAGAGGTATTTTTTATGAGGTTTAAAAATTCAAGTGCTTATAAATAGGGGTTTTTATGGATGGATTGTTGTTGAATTATTTAGTTCTTGTAATTTAATTCATTCACTCATTTAGCGGTAGTTTGATATGAAAAATTAAAATGACAGGAGCTTGATGTGGGAAGCTAAATAATTGTAAGAAATCTTGTTTTGATAATTAAGAAGATTTTTATATATTTAAGTAATTATTTTTAAAAAGAGAGTTTGTGTAATGATATTTTTTTAAAAAAATACTTTGAAAATATATATAGTAAAGAATAAAAAAATTATGAATTTTTATATAAATAATTTATAGAGTATTAGTAAGGAAAGTTTAACCCAAATCAAAATATGTTGTATTAGTAAAAATTCAGAGGAACAGATGGGAGTCTAGAAAAATTTCCGAAAAACTCATGCGGGGTGTTAAAAAAAATAAGCTCAAATGTTAGGCTTGAACAAGTGATCTAAGTTTATTAGAAGCAAAAAGTAGACCCACGCATGAGCATGGGCGAAAGACCTAGTGCTAGATGGGTCCACACACATGCTTGGACTCAAGGTACCAGGATACGGGCCTAGTCCCTTTTCTTTAGCCCAGGTTCGAGCCCGATGCCTTTTTGTGCCCAGGTGCGCCTCCTTTTTTGGTGCCAGTCTTGTGCCTGGGGTCAGATTGTACCAGGCTAAGCCTGGACCCATGCGTGTTTGTTTTGAGTTCAGACGTGTTGCTTGAGCTCATAAGCCTAGATGTAATGTCTGAACTTTAGGCCTGTAAAATTGGACCCCGCATGAATAAAATTAGCCTTAAAAGTGTGTGTACACATAAGGCCTCCTCTCATGTTTAAAATTATGGTAACGATGGTGATTTAAAATATTTTTTATTTAAAAATATATTATAATAATTTTTTTAATTTTTAAAAATTATTTTTAATATCAACATATCAAAATGATTTAAAAATAAAAAATTATTTTAAACAAAAATAAAAATAAATTTTTTTAAAATCTAAAGAAACACAATTTACAACAAGTTGCCAATCACACCCTTAATTTACACACCTTAAGCCCATCTATCTAAAAACTTCTCTAAAACACATTACCATGGAGTTATAGAGCGTGAAGGGTCTCCTTGGTAGGAAGTAATCGCGTGGTGCTTGTCTTGAGGTAACCATACATGGTTAGCATTTTTTCATAAGGATAATATGGATTCAAGCGGAGGTGTAAGGAAGTAGCTTCCACAAATGACTTTACTTTATGCTGAAAATATGGATGGTGGTGGCATGACGTGCAAGTTTTGTGGGCATTTATTTGGGAAACGTACTTCCATTTCGAGGATCAAATTGCATTTATCAGGAGTGACAGGCCGTGGTGTTAAGATTTGTAAACATGTTCCAGAAGAAGTTCACGATGCAGCAATTGATGGCCCTCCAGAAAAAAAACTTAAGACTGTAGCAGGCTCAAGCAATAACGAGGTCACTAGTGCAATTTCAGCTTCTGCGCAAGAACAGAACAATGAAGTGATGGCACAACAAGGAGATGCTCTTTCCCTTGAAGCGCTCGAATATTGGATAGCTAGCTTCACTGTTGAAGAGATTGATCGCAAAAATTATGCTTAGAGATGTTAAACTACATGATACATAGTCTATTTTTGGAAAAGGGATCTTTGACCTGTTGTTGTATGCCGGCTTCTCAGATGGTCCTGTTTTTAAATTTAGCAATTTAGCTTTTCTTAATTATACAATTTGCTTTTGGTAGTGGGAATGGGAGAGTTCGTGGGCGGCTAGGGCCGCATGATCACTGCTGCCTTTTTTGGTGGTGTCCACTACACTGCACTATATATATATATAATCCTTAGGTAATTGATTTGTAGTTTCCAAGTTTGAACGTTATTGAGGTCGCCGCCAGCCTTTCTTAATTATACAATTAACATTCGAACAGGTTACAGACCTTCTGAATTTCCACTTGTTAACATTCGAACAGGTCACAGCCATTCTAAATCATATAATATCCACAATATTTGGGTTTTCGAAGTTTTAACAACAAATGGGTTCCCACGTGATGCGAGGTACGTAGCAATTGACATGTGAAATATTTAACAGTTTGTTTACATTATTGATTTGTTTTCTTGAATCACTCTTCTCTCTGTGCCTATCCCTTTTCTGTCTGCTTAAGCCAGCTGCAGCCCTCCTCTTAATATTCAATCTCTTTCATTCTCTCTCTGCTACCATTTTTTTCTAAGTCATTCTTCTCTCTCATATCCTTTTTTTATTTTTTTCTGATTGCTTAAGCTAACCTGTAATCAGACACTTAAAGAACTCCATTTTTGCAGGTAAACTATTTATATTTTGTTTTTTATTACTTGATTCTTGCATGTTGGTTGTTTCTTTTCTAAACCATTCTTCTCTCTTAAATCTCTGTTCTTTACTGATTGCTTAAGCGAACCAGTAACCAGATACTTGAAGAACCTCTTTTTGCTACTAGAAATGTTCAAGTAAACTATTTATTTATTTTTTGTTTTTGTTGTTTAATTCATTCAAGTAAAACAGGTTATTAAATTATCAAGGGTCGTAATTTTTGCATATTATTTAATTAAATATTTTCATCATAGGAAGTCATGATCCACCAAAATTTATTCCCTACTAATTAGTAAAATTAATTAAAATTGCTATTAATTGTGACTAAAAGATCTCGAGAAAAATAGTGAAGGAAAGTGCCTAATTAAAATAAGTATTTCATCATCTGTGGAAAGAAATAAACATAACCTTTTATTTTTTTTCTCCTCCTATAAACACAAGGACTTTGTATTTCAAGTTCCCTTTTCTTTTAGTTTAAACATTTCCTTTTCCAGTTAATGTAACTTCCATTAATTTTAATTCAATACTTTTGACTTTTTTTTTTTTTTGCGGTAGGAAAAAATGGTTCGATCAGATGATCCATTTTGGAATGATGTAGAAGGTATTGATAATGGTGGAATGAAGTGTAAGTTTTGTGGGCATCAATTTGCCAAAGATACTTCCATTACGAGGATCAAATGGCATTTGTCAGGAGTGAAAAGGCGTGGTGTTAAAATTTGTAATCATGTTCCAGAAGAAGTTCAAGATGCAGCCCGTGCAGCAATTGATGGCCCTCCAGAAAAAAAACTTAAGACTGCAGCAGGCTCAAGCAATAACGAGGTCAGTAATCCAATTTCAGCTTCTGCGCAAGAACAGAACAATGAAGTGATGTCACAAGAAGGAGATGCTCTTTTCGTTGGAGAGCGCGAACATTGGCTGAGTAGTTTCACTGATGAAGACATTGAGCTTCTGAGAGGTATCTTTCATGAGGGAACATCAATTAATCAAGCTGATGAGCCTCGAGGAGATTCATCCCAGCCAACAGACCCATTGTGTCTTGACCATGGAAGAAATTATGATCACCTCTATGCTTCATCAATACACAATGATGTAATTATGAATGATGTGGAGAACAGGGTTAGATTGAGGACAGAACCGGTGGAGGAGGACATGGAGAACAATCATGGAAGATCAGTGCAGCCTGACACAGGAGCTAGCTCTTCTGGAGGGGTTGCATGCAACACAAATGAGATTAAAGGAGATGCACTACCAGCGGGAAAAATTGTGGGTCAAGCATTCAAAGAAGGTAAGAAGACTATCTCATCTTTGTTGATGCGCAATGAAGTTTCAAGTATTGGCATCTATGGGATGGGCGGAGTGGGAAAGACGACCTTGGTGAAACATATACATAACCAGCTTCAAGAAAGACGAGACACTCATGTTTACTGGATTACTGTTTCACAAGATACCAGCATTAATAGATTGCAGACAAGTCTCGCAAGACGAATTGGTTTAGATCTTTCCAGTGAAGATGAGGAGCTGCATAGAGCGGCCGCGTTGAAAGAAGAATTAAAGAAGAAACAGAAATGGATTCTGATTTTAGATGATTTGTGGGAGGCTTTTGACCTACAAAAGCTGGGAGTTCCTGACCAAGTTGAGGGATGCGAGGTGATTCTTACAACTCGATCAGTCATGGTTTGTCAACAGATGAAAACCCAACACACAATCAAAGTGCAGCCTATTTCAGAGGAAGAAGCTTGGACCTTGTTTACTGAGAGACTTGGACATGACATAGCACTTTCTCCAGAAGTGGAACGAATTGCTGTGGATGTTGTAAGGGAATGTGCTGGTATTCCATTGACAATTATTACAATCGCAGGAAGCATGAGGGGAGTGGATGACCCATATAAGTGGATGAATACATTGAAGAAATTGAAAGAAACAAAATATAAGAAAATAGAAGATGTATTCGGGATGCTGAGGATTAGTTATGATAAGTTGGATAATGATTTAGCACTACAACAATGTCTTCTATACTATGCATTATTTCCAGAAGATGATGAGATCGCAAGGGAGGATTTGATAGGTTATTTGATCGATGAGGGAATAATTGAAGAAATGAGGAGCAGGCAAGCAGCATTTGACGAGGGCCACACGATGCTTGATAAACTTGAATATGTTTGCTTATTAGAAACAGCTAAAAATGAGGATGATCGTAGATGTGTCAAGATGCATGACTTGATTAGGGACATGGCCCACCAAATACTCCAAACTAACTCTCCAGTCATGGTTGGGGATTTTCGTGGAGGATTACCAGATGTGGATATGTGGAAAGAGGATCTAGTGAGAGTCTCTCTGATAGGTTGTTATTTCGTGAAAATTCCTTCTAGTCATTCACCAAGATGTCCCAATCTTTCAACTCTATTGCTATGTGATAATGAAGGGTTGCGATTTATTGCAGATTCTTTTTTCACACAATTGCATGGGCTCAAGGTTCTTGATTTGTCTCGTACAGATATCACAGAATTGCCTGATTCTATCTGTGAACTGGTGAGTCTCACTGCATTATTGCTCAAAGAATGCATAAATTTAAGGCATGTACCATCATTAGAAAAGCTCAGAGCACTGAAGAGGTTAGATCTCTCTGGTACTTGGGCACTTGAAAAGATGCCTCAAGGCATGCAATGTCTTTCCAACCTGAGGTATCTGAGGATGAATGGATGTGGTGAAAAGGAGTTTCCTAGTGGGATATTACCAAAACTCTCTCACCTGCAAGTCCTCATATTAGAGAAGATTTATCGTCCAGTAACAGTTAAAGGAAAGGAAGTAGGATGCTTGAGGGAGTTGGAAAATTTAGAATGTCATTTTAAAGGTCAATATGACTTTGTGGAGTATCTCGATTCTCGGGATAAGACTCGATCACTAAGTACATACCGTATTTCTGTAGGACTAAGGGATGGAGATGATTATAGTGAAATAGAATATTATAGTGAAAGTAAAACAGTGAGGTTGGGTAATTTGTGCAACAACAGAGATAGAGATTTTCAAGTCATGTTCCCAAACGACATTCAACAACTGGTTATTTTTAAAAGTTCATGTGATGTTTCCTCTCTAATAGAGCATTCAATAGAACTGGAGGTCATCCACATTGAGGATTGCAATAGCATGGAGAGCTTGATTTCATCTTCTTGGTTCTACCCTTCTCCAACACCATTGCCATCTTATAATGGTGTATTTTCTGGTCTTAAAAAGTTCAATTGCTCTGGATGTAGTAGTATGAAGAAGTTGTTCCCTCTTGTCTTGCTACCATACCTTGTAAACCTAGAAAAGATTACAGTTAGAGATTGTGAGGAAATGGAGGAGATAATAGGTGGAACAAGATCAGATGAAGAAAGCAGCAGCAACAACACCGAATTCAAACTCCCAGAGTTAAGAGAACTGGAATTGGAAGATTTACCAGAACTGAAAAGCATTTGTAGTGCAAAACTGATTTGCGATTCTCTCCAAGTAATTCAAGTGATAAATTGTTGGAAGTTGAAGAAGATGCCAATTTGTCTTCCATTGCTTGAAAATGGCCAGCCATCTCCTCCCCCTTCTCTTAAAAGAATCCATATAGATTCAGAAGAATGGTGGGAGTCAGTAGTGGAGTGGGAGCATCCTAAAGCTAAGGATGTCCTTCGTCCCTTTGTATGGTGTTGAATTACTGGTAATTCCTCTCTCTCCCAATCTTAATTTAATTGAAATGAATTATTAGTCTCAACCACATCCACTTAATGATTGTTGTGTGTTTATATTAAATTTGACCCACAAGTTTGATTCACCTAATGATTTTATTTTACCGTCCCCAATCGTAACACCTTTTATATTATCTAAATTTTTTTTTATTATTCCTCTTTTATTTATTACTTATAGGACTGGATAACTCTTGTCTTTTTAAAGATAAGATTTCAAATGAGAATTTGATTAGCATTAAATATTGATCGTTGAGCAATATTTTGCTGCATTGAGCTTGATTGCTTGACATGCTTTTGAGATTGATGGTTATGATGGATTTGGAATGATTCCTTTTGGCAGACCTGTGAGTAGGTTTGGTATTTTTTTTTTTTTTGTTTCAGCTCAGCTGGTTAATATGTAAGATAGTTCCCTTGACCTGCACAGTGTTTGTTGTTTTGTTCCCTTGACCTGCAGGGCCCTTTATAAATATATATCATGGAAATAGTAACATAATCTGGACCAACCAGTGTAAAAGGTGAAATAATTTCTACCTTATTACAGTGAATTAACAAAACTTGTTTTTTGACAATGAAAATTTGTGCTTGAATCTGATTTCAAAACTAATCAGATCAAAATATTTCTATATGACTAAAATGGCTGGTGCTTCTTGTCAATTGTGTGGTCAGAAATGCTCTCTCTTCCTTTAGTTTCGACTTGCTAATTGCCTCTTCAAATGTAAGGGCAGAGTTTGAGAAAGCAGGCATCAACAATCACTTCATTCCCTTTATTTGGAAGGAAGTAATTTTCGACTAATCTTCATTTTGTTGGTGTTTCTGTTCTTCACATGTACCTGTTGTTTGAATCTTTTAAGTAAAACACAAGTTGTAGAAACTTTGGAGTTCAGGATCATCAACGGTTTCCAAAAATAAATAAATTGATCTTTCTCAGTTTTTATAATCCACGCCTTATGGAAATTCGTACTAGATTGACCCTCAACCTTGAATTCGTTGTTTTTTGTTTTTAAATTTAGGGGACAAGAGCCTAAAGATGTCCAAGATGCAGCCCTTGCAGCAATTGATGGTCCTTCAGAAAAGAAAAGAAAAGAAAAAACTGAAAACTGTAGCAGGCTCAAGCAATGACGAGGTCACTAATGCAATTTCAGCTTCTGCGCAAGAACAGAACAGTGAAGTGATGGCAAAACAAGAAGATGTTCTTTCCTTTGGAGCGTCTGGACATTGGTTGAGTAGCATCACTGAAGAGATTGAACTTCTGGTAGGTAGCTTTCATGAGAGGCCATCAATTAATCAAGCTGAGGAACCTCGAGGAGATTCATCCCAGCCAACGGATCCATTGTGTCTTGGCCATGGAAGATATTATGAT
>Ga0307516_10002595_pt1 | contig 23990 bp, 30 predicted proteins | sample 19_EM_MG_FD_203310 | JGI IMG/M metagenome (GOLD analysis project Ga0307516, IMG submission 203310) | Populus trichocarpa ectomycorrhiza microbial communities from riparian zone in the Pacific Northwest, United States - 19_EM | ecosystem: Host-associated > Plants > Roots > Unclassified | place...
AAAATATTACACAGCAACCAGTTTCAACACCAACTTTTCTCCCATATGGCATTACTCAACCACAATGACTTAGAATTGCATGCCGATTTTTTATAAGATTATCTATGTAGCTAAGAAGGCCTCCCAATAGTCCATCATTTTTTCCAGTGAATGTGGTTGTGGGGATCAAGAAGGTTGAGTGAGGGCATCATGGGCAGTTGTACCTGGGTGTACGGAAACTTTTGGCCTAGTACTTTACCAACCACTCTTTTAGCTGGGATTGTTGAAATTACAGACAGCGGTGTTTGAGCAAATGCAGTGTAAATCTAGAGTTTCTAACAACACGTATTCTACTTCGATACCGATTGGCGTGGACCTTTAGCCAATACCTAACAAACACCCTGGGAACACGGATTTGTTCTAACTCCGCAGTTGATCTCCCTTTGCATGAACTTGAATGAAAATTCAAAGAACAGCGGTATAAGCACTGCATTAAACCCAAACAGCTGCGGTATCAAACACTGAGCAGATTAAGGTTTACTGTCTCATCGCCCCGCTTCGACTGGCCCCCGCCGCTACCCCCCTGGTATATGGGCAATGAAGTAGACGGACCACAAGAAAATGAAGGAAACAAAACATCAAGTCAAGAAACTCGTGTTGCATCTGGAATATTTTCTTCATCACAAGAAAGACGTGACATTGTCACGGCACAAGTCTCGGCACAGTCTTGGCGTTTGATTGCTTTCGGATTTGGAAGGCTGAACCACCGGAAGTGGGATATTGGGTTCTGTTGTATGAGAGAAGTGAGTACGAGTACGAGTATGAGTACTCATGTATATAGGGAGGGCTTTCTTCTGCCTGTTTTCTGTTCTTCTTCTTTCTCTCCCATGCAAACTTGTTGCGGTGCACTCGCGAGTACTCGTTTTTGTGGAGAAAGGTGGAGTGACTGGAGCAGTGTCGTCACCACTAGCGTGCATCCTCCCCTTGCTCTCTCTTTTTCTTCGTTTTAGCTCTTTTCCTTCTTTTATTTTACATACATACTTAGTCTTCGTCGTCGATAGTTGGATAGAGAAATATAACAACTCTTTCCCCACTTTCCTGCGGTTCCTTTTTCTCCTCTTTCTCAGCTTTTCTTCGGCGAGCGCCCATCTCGATTCGCGTCCTGCTCCAGTGAGTACTGGAGAGGAGAGCAGTCTCGACCCCTTCCTCCTTTCTTCCTTTCTCCTGGCTGAGCCCTTCTCCTTTCATCTTTTCTTCTTGGCCTGGGAACAACCGGCGAAGAACCCCCTCTGGCGGGGGCAGGGGGAGCTGCGGTGCGCCGCCTGCGGACTGCTCGAGGTCGGGGCGGATGGTGATCAGTAACAGACTGTGCATAATATCGCCATGCTCCAATCGGGTTGCATGCGGTCAATGAGTTTCTCTCTCTCTCTCCTGGGATTTCATTAAAGACCTGTATAGTTCTCTCATCCATTGGAGGACCACTTCCCACCTTTTCTCGCTATCTCCCGCTCGAGGGGGAACCCGTGAAGATTGTGATGCCCGTTGGCGGCTGAGGAGTCTGAGTTCGTATTGCCTCGGCCGATCCTCTAGCTGTGTGTCTGCCGGCCGTAGGATTGCTTCTATGGACAGCGCACCCAGGTTGGTCATCCTGAAACGGCCTGTACCCTGGCCCTCCGATCGACGAGCTTCTGCAGGTCGTTCGCTCCGACTTGCATTCCGCCTTCCATCTTCGCCCTACCACCAGAGTTCTGATCCTAAATAGTGCTACCGACTGGACACGACCTTACGGCAGTTACTAGGCGACACCTCCATCTTTCCTGTTCAGCGTTCGATCCGATCCATTGCATTTCGGCCCTTCGTCATCATGGTCTGGTGGTAGCCTTCAATGTTTGCTGCGAATCAAGCCAGATTCCTGTTGGAAGCGATCGTCTGGCCCCAAAACAATCTGATCACCTTGCCTCCCCTGGTACAAGAAGGCATTTGTCTTGCTATGGTCGAAAGTGACCCTGTTTCTTTCCGCCCGTTTGGTTGCTGCCCGCCCCGCCGTCTCCAGCGTAGGTCGAGCACATTTTATTGCGCTCTCTTTTTGCAGGTCCGCGATCCCGACTGGCACCCGGGGTGTCCCCAAACTGCCGGCATGCAGCCTCCAGGTGGGGCTGCTGGCAACAACTGGTGGTCCCCGCAACTTCGCCAACCCGGGGCGTCTTCGATTCGCCAGTAGATTTTTGTGATGGGGTTAGTGTGGAGAAGGAATCCAGGATCTTGTCCTCAGAGGGACGGACAGCTTTGGTGGAGATTATAACCAAACGTACTGCCCGTCTCCTACATCCAATGCTTGGTGATGAAACATATGACAAACGCTAACGCCACAACATAGACCCAATTGCGATGACTACCTGAAGCTAGGAGGAGAATAAACAGCCAGTAAGAACCAAGGAGAAGAGCAAACCGCCAGCAAGGGCCCAGGAGAATAACAACTGGCCAACAACGGCCAAAGTGCAGAACAAACGGCTGGCAAGTGCCAAGGCCTATAAGCGATCCATCGGCGTGGCGAGAGAGGGAGTGGAAAGCACCAGTGGCCCGCCAAAGAATCTGAGGGACAGTCAGTCATGTCATTGCGCGACGAACTTACATCAATTTTGGATGAGCGGATGGGCTCCATGCTTGGTGGTTGCAGAGCATTTGATATTGTTTTTTCTTTTACTTTTTCGATCTCCCGAGGAAGCGGCCCGTAGAGGGAACGAAAGGGATTGGGGGATTTTTGGTGAGAAGTGCACTCTCTGCTTTTGTTTGTCTTGGTGGTTGGGGGCCCAGTTTGGACGTTGGGTGTTTGCTGCAGTCGATTGCAAATTTGCATTCTTGAGACTACTTAAATCAATTCAATTTCTCAATTCGAATGAATCATGTCCTTGTAGTAGGTGCTGACGACATAATCGAGTCCTCTGTTGGCCGTTGGAACCACCCAGGTGGAAAGCAGTTTCCGGCCAGCTTGTAGCTAAAGGCTGTGCTGTCGCTGGGGTCTTCAGTAATGCCCAGTTTAGACGCCTGGGATTTGTTGAAGTGGACTGAGCTCTGTTATCTAATTCTTATCATGGAAAAGTTGCTAAGGGCGGCTCGGTCAGCTGACGGCGAGAAGAGCTTCTTATGATTCATCAGTTCAGCAGAGCAGGATTATCTGGGCATTGGAACGAGTATCTTCTGATATGCCAATGTTGGGATGGCTCTCGGATCGTGGAAAGGCAAAGAGACCAGCATGCAATTCTTGGCTATCGTCGATGTCGTTGGGCGCGACCATCTAAAGATCTCCATCGGATTTCGGGGGTAGGAAGGAGGCTCTGCAAATTAGCTTGACGGCAATAAACCACTTGAGCCTCGGGTATGCCGTAGGCTCCCAGCAGGGCACTGGATCTTCAGCATCTATAGGTTCCTCTTCCACCTGGATCCGGTCGGATACCGTATGCTGCCGGCCAAACGAGGTGTGCTGGTACTGGCATCGGCTACGCTCGTTGCACTGCCATCAGGCGGATGGCTTTTGACAAGCCCGGCCCTGGCCAGCAATATGCACTTCAGGTCAGAAAGGACATTGCGGTCCTACGGAAGGCCATGCCGGGTATCGTCATTCAAATCCGATGGTACCCAGCCCACCAGGGTGTCGCTGGCAACGAGAAAGCCGACGGGTGGGCAAAGATCGCGGCAGAGGAGCCTGACACCCACGGGGTGGAATGGCTGAAGTACGAATACAGCGGCTGAACAGAGGTGCGGACCATACCCCTCCCGTGATCCCTCGCCAACCTCAAGCGGGAGATCTCGGAGAAGAAGTGGGAGAAGGCATGCCAGTGGGCTGGAGGGCGGACCTCCAAGGCGAAATACCGGATGCCCAAGAGCCAGCAGCCTGACGGCACGGTAGCCGGGAGCACCAAGAGGCTCACCTCGTGGTTCTACCAGATCAAGACGGGGCACTACCTGACCGGGCAGTACCTTAGTTGGACCAGGAACCAGGCCACCCCACAGTGCTGGTGGTACCGGTACCGGGCGCAGATCCGGTACCACCTCTTCAAAGAGTGCCCCAAGTGGAAGCCACAGCAGAAGATCCTGTCGGCGGAGGTTAGGAAGGAGACTGGAAGGGGAAAGGACTGGTGGAAAATCACCTTCTGCGGATCGGATGTGCAGCCGGGCGGTACTTGACTACCTCTCTGCCACGGACATTGGGAGAAGGGTGTCGGCCGAGGAGGACGACGCCGTGAGCGCGGTGTCGGAGCTTGAGGTGCAGGAGTGGATGGAGGAGCAGGCGACCGCACCTGAACGGAGACCAGCCGCCGGCCTCGGCGCCTGCGGGAAGCAGGTTTCACGTCCCGTCTCCGCGAAGGCCAAGCGATTCAGTAGGACGATGGGTTTGAGGGCCGAATTATGTTGCCGATGAGCGGTGCAGCAAGACGATACTGAATTTCCTTGTCAACGCCGATATGGAGGGTAAACAGGAACCGGAGTGTGTACATTGCCATGACCTAGCGAGGGCGCATGCCATAAACGATTTCACAACTACAGAATTTTTAGGATTTGTGTTTCGGGATTTGCTTTGCTCAGTTCCAGACTCGGAATCCAATAACAAGTTGCATCAGGTATGATTCCAGCACCAGTTACGCCATGGCCGTGTTGCATTTGTTGGCGTGAAGCATGGCTTGACATGCTCCCACAGGGTTGTTGTCTTGGATAATGCAAGAGAATGTTTTCTCTATAATATATATGTGAGGGGCTTCAACCACTCTTCATGGCCTGGCTACACCTCCTGTTGGCGAGGAGGTTCTGGATCGTGGACAGCTCTTCCCCTCCCAGTGTGCTTCCACCCCTCTGCCCACAGGATTTTCTGTTGGGCCTTCCACTCAGGGCACGCCTAGAACAGGTGCTCCTGCATCCGTGTTCCGTACGAGCACCAAAGCACTGAGTTGTCTGTCAGCAACCTGGCCGGTTCAGGTACCGCCAGACGAGGCAGCGAACTGTCTTCAGCCGGCAACCTAGAGGCGAGCCTTGCGGAGCAGTCCGCTACCGTCCGAGTTTGGTTGGCGGAGAATTGCATGCCTTGATTTCGATTTGAGGATAAAGGCATAACTTGGTTTGGATTTGAGGATCGACGCGTTTCCTTGGTTTAGTTTTGAGGATCGCTGCAGTGCCTTGATTTTGTGTTGAGTACATGCACAGCACGGACGTTTGCAGCACGCGACGGCACGGCACGAGGGCAGGAGCCCAAATGAGTCACCGTTGTTGGGCGGAGGGTGAGTTCACAGAGGATCACTCAGCCCGACAGGGATACGAGCGGATTTTTTTTTGGTTTATTCATTACAAAATAAATAAAAAAAAAATAAAAAAAAATCCGGTATATAGGATGTACTTATCTACAAAGAATATAGAATAGAGTGCCTGTGTCGTCTGCACTCCCACATGCCCACCATCCATGGAGTCGTTCCTGCCATGTATGAGTAGTTGTTCTCGTCACACTCACATAGTCCTTCCCACTGTGTATGCGTAGCTGTTCTTGTCGCGCTCACAGCAGTTCTCATTGTGCTTTTCTGTTTGGCTATAATATTTGTTTCGTTTGACATAAAGCTACACCGCCAATACTCCTGCCTATTTTGGACTGCCTCCGTACGATGGAGCAGGGGCAAAGAGGAACTGACCAGCGTGCGGAAGGAGAGTGACGACTCAGGATAGGAAGAGGAAGGGGGCGAGGATCCCAGATGGCTAGAGGAGGGAAATAGTGGATGCACGGCCGTTCCCGTTCCTGCACTTTCTTTCTTTGCTTTTCTCTTCTTTCTTCCATTTCGTATGTCTTCATGCGGGGATAGGCTGGCGGGGGCAGCGGGAATTACCGCGTGCCACCTGTAGAATGACCAAGGGCGGCGCAGGAACGGACCATACATAATCTCGTCATGATCTGAGGCATAACCACCACCCTTACCTCCCATCTCTCACCTCCACCTACAACCATTCATCTCACACATAACTCCTGCGCCCTTTTCATGTCCTGTCCCTCCATATCTCCTTCCACGTTTCTCCGCCATCAAATCCGCATCTTGCGCATTGTTGGAATTGCTTCTCGCCGCTCCGGCTTTTTTTTTTTTTTTTTTTTGTTTATTCATTACTCGTGTGCGACCTATGGAGATCATGACGAGATTATGTACAGTCCGTTTCCTGTCCGCTGTCCGCGCGGTGGCGGCTCGTTGCTAGCACCCCTTTGCCCTCCACCCAGGCCTGTCCCAAGAAGATGATCGAACTCGCACCAAGGGAAAAACGCAAGGAAAGGGGTGGCCTGCTGCCAACAGTAGGAAATGACCAGGGGAAGACCGCTCCGCTCCCTCCCTTACTCCGTATCCGCGGTCGCCATGAAGTCGGGCATGGGTAGGAACAGAGGTGTTCCCGCCCCGCCCGTCTCCTCAGCCCCCGCTTCCTGCTCCTGCATCCATTCCTGCACCTCCAGCTCCGACACCGCACTAACGGCGTCCACCTCCACCTCAGCCGGCACTCGCTTTCCTACGTCCGTGGTGGAGAGGAAGTCTAGCACTGCCTGGCTGCACCTCCCATCCGTCTCGCAGCTCCGGCGTGGCGCGCCGACGGAAGCGACACGGCGACGGCAGCAACGCCATAGCAACGGCAATAGCAGGGGGACCCTGGTAACGACGGCTTGGTGTTCTTCCATAGCAGCGTCTTTCTCATTCTTTCTTCTATACTCTTACATACTTCTTCATAGCAATAGAAAAAGACTGAACGCACCTATCTGAGCCGTTCCGTCAAACTTCAACGATTAAATCATCTCGTTCTGTCTCTCTCTCTCTCTCTCTCTCTGCGTACTTGTGAAGACTCGAACACGGAGAACGGTGATCGGGCAATCTTCAACACGCATTGCTCCTTGCGCCCCCCTGCCTCGTCCTCTCACATCTCACCGGACGCCCTTTCAAACCCCCCGTCCCCATCTCCACTCCTCACCTCCCCACCCTTTCCCAACGGCGAATACCCCACATATCACTAGGGCAGCGATGATCCCCCATGAGTTGCAGCCGTCGACACGCAACAGAAATCGGCGCAGGCGTGCGGGGGTGGCCACCACTTCGACTCTCGAAACAGACGAGTCGAGCACGCGGAATCCCGCCCTCACCCACCCCAGCCACCCAGGCTCCCAGCATGAAGGACTGCTCCCGACACCTTCACTGGAACACCCGCTGGCACCCTCTCTCGCACCGGGCTCCTCACCTGTTGGGCACAACGATTCGCAACCCTCCCCGCCTTCACAGGACTCCTTGCCTTTGCCAGCCAAGACCCTCTGCCACCTCCCACGTCCAGCCCTAAGGGAGGCTGGCTTTCGCAGTTTGTGGTGCTTGTGACTGATTACTTGAATGCGATCTTTCCTATTCGAGATTTGATTAACTCGCTTCCGAGGAGTGGCACTTGGGATCGAGTCTGGCGTATGATCTTCCTGCTTCTTTTTGTAATCTCCCTAAATGTGGTCATATCGATCGTCAAGACTTGGTAAGTTACTCCGTTGGGTTAATACACCTCAACCTTCGACTGGTTGTGGATTTTTGGTTCGGCTGCTTACCCAATTCAGTGTCATCAAGGCACTCGACCTGGATGGTTCCAGTGCGAACGCTGCATTAATCGCAGGCAGCATCGACCGCCTCGCCAACCGTCCCCGGTGCCCTACGGCAACCTGTCGGCCTTGCCCGAGAACAAATTAGACGTTCGCTGTGTTCACAGGATTTGTACCTCGTACAAGGCGCGGAAGTACTGTAAGTTTCTCCTTTGTTGGCAGAGCTGGTGGGGCAGCTGCTCTCGAATAACCATCTAACCATCTTCTTCTCCATAGGATTTCCACCGTCCTTCGTTATCAGAAGCCTTCATCCTCGCCCACCGTGCCACGTCCCATCCACCCGATTCGGTCATTCACCTTGCTGTGTTTTCGCTTTCGTCTTCGCTTAGACTTCGGGACTCAGAGCACTCTTGTTGTTTTCGTTTGTGGTTTTCGTTTTGTATTGTGTTGCCTTACGGTGTTGGATGAGCGATGGTGCTCTGTAGTGCTGCGGTGAATAACTGGTGTGAATGGTGTACGATAGAGAGTGAAGAGCTTGAATTGCTTGGTTCGCTGTTGAATCAGAAGCTATCTACATAATCCTTATATGTTCGCCTGAGCCCGTGGACACGCGCCGGTCACCGGTGATTGTATAGTGCTGGAGCCATCCTCTCCAATTTACGGATCGATAGCTGTTTACTTGAACCATGAGGAGGATGTGTGTCGTGTGTCACTTGGGGCGCAAAGGCGGTGATGAGGCTAGGAAGGTCAGGTGATAAAGCTCGCCGAGAAAGGGATACTGCATTATAAAGTACCTCGACAAAAGTCTTCGTGATTGGTCAAATCGTTTGTCAGTTCTGCCGCATTGACCCGGGGAAGCCCCTCCTCGAGAGCACCACGAATCAAGTACTTAGACATTGGGCATTAAAGAGAAACTGAGATGAGAACAGAAGAAAGACGGAACAATGACCCCAGCCGCACCGTGACTAGTAGCGGGTGTACCGTCCCTTTGCATCAATGACTGCCTGCACCCGAGAAGGCATTGATCTCCACAGAGCCTCAATCGGCTTGGGTGGAATTTTCTCCCAGCAGACAGAAAGAACCTCTGCCAGCTTCCCCTTCACCTTCTCGGAGCCTCCAGGGTTGTTGACAAGTTCCGCAAAATCCGTTCGGAGCCGCTGCTTCAGCAAGGTCCAGCTGTGCTCGATGGGACTCAGACCCAGCAAGTAGACGGGATGGGACTCAAGTGGAACAGCGTAATGATCAAAGAATGACAGCATGTAGGATGAGCATCAGGAAAAAATAATTTGAGTTGCAACGCAGCGTCGCGTTAGCAACGCTGGGAGCGTTGAAACGTACTGCAAAAAGCAATTTACCGTTAAAAAGCATTCAACGCATCGTTTGTAATCTGTACGCAACATCTTCATTCGAACGCTACATCTGGCGTGTCGTCCACTATCCACGCAAAGTATCTTCGCAACTTCCGTTCGAACGCTACCTCTGGCTTTTTTTTTTTTTTTTTTTGTTCATTCATTACTCGTGTGCGACCTAGCTAGATCATGACGAGATTACAACTACCGTTTCCCCGCCGCAAACCGCGCTTAGGCGGCGCCGTGCAAGCATCCCTTTGCCCTCCGCCCAGGCCTATCCCTCGAAGTAAAAGAAGAAGCACCAAAGAAAAAACACATAGGAGAGACATAGGAAATTCGTGACCGTCCCCTACTCCGCCTCCGCCGATGCCATGAAGGTGGGGGTGGGGAGGAAGAGCGGGGGCTCCTCTACCTCCATCCCCAATGCCTCCGCCTCCGCCCTCCTCTCCTCCTCCCGCTCCGCTCTCTCCTGGAGCTCCCACTCCGACGCCTCGCTCCCAGTGTCTTCTTCCACAGCCGGGACTGTTTTCCCCACCTCCGTGGAGGCGAGGAAGTCCAGTACTGCCCGGCTGCACCTCCGGTCAGCGAAGAGCTCGTGGGCCTTCCACCACCGTCTCCCCTTCCCCGTCTCCTTCCACACCTCCTTCCACAGCGTCCTCTGCTCCTTCCTCCACCTTGGGCACCTTTTCGAGAGGTGCTCTCTCGTCTGTTTGGGATGCGGGCACCACCAGCACTGGGCAGGCGGCCGGGATTTCGTCCAATGAAGGTACTCGCCTGTGCGGCAGTGTCCCGTCTTCAGCTGGAAGAACCGTTCGGCAAGCCGTTTGGTGCTCCCAGCTACCATGCCGTCGGGTCTCTGGCTCGTCGGCATCCTGTACTTCTTCTTGGAGGTCCTGCCTCCAGCCCACTGCCGCGCCTCCGCCCATTTCTTCTCCGAGATCTCCCGTCTGATGTTGGCGAGGGATCTGGGACGTACCCCTTCTGGCCATTCCACCCCTGGGGTGTCTGGCTCGTCTGCCGCGAGCTTGGCCCACCTGTCAGCCTGCTCGTTCCCTTCCACCCCTTCGTGCGCCGGGCACCACCTGATCTCAATGGTGATGTCTGACTCTGCTCGTCGTAGCGCGGCGATGTGCTTTCTCGCCTCCAATGCATATTTCTGCCCCGGTCCTGGCTCATCGGATGCCATCCTCTTGATCGCTGCCTGTGCATCGGTGAAAATGGTGACGTGCTTTGGTGCCGGGGTCCTTTTTGCCGCGGTTTCCAGTGCGCGTGCCAGCGCCGCGCATTCCGTGTCGTAGGCCTCCTGGTTGAACCCCATGTGGGTTTTGATGCCTTCCCATGTTCCACCGTTCTTCCATGCCACCGCGTATCCAGCAGCCTCGTTCTCCAGCCGTGACCCATCAGTGAAGAAGACAAGTCCCGGCCTCTTCTTTTCCGCCTCTCTCTTTGCCTCCTCCCGTTCTTCTTGGACCAGGTCGGCATCGAAGGATTCTTGTTCCTCCAGCAGGACTGTCCGCTCCGTCTCCGTCCAGGTGTAACCTAGCGCCTTCGACAGCCTCTTGCCCAACGCCGTTGGTGCGCTGACAATCCCCCTGGCCCTCTCTCCCTCCGGAAGGCTCAGCAGCCGCAGCCCAAACCGCCGCTGCCTGTTCTCCAGCTGATTGGTTGCTGGCCTGAGCCCGGATTCCATTGAGAGAGCTCCCAGGTTAGTTGTCCGGAAGGCTCCCGTTGTCGCCCGTGCCTGTTGGTTGACCAGCAATTGCAGCTCCTCTGCACGGCCTGTCGTGCCACGGACGTTTCCTCCTTTCCACCACAGCTCGGCTCCGAACATGGCGACGGCCTGGACACACGCTGTCATGATTCGTCTGCAATTCGCCGGGGAGAGGCCCATGCGCCCAGTTAGCCGTCGCAGACGCGTCATCGCGTTCCTTCCACTCTTCAACCTGGTGGCATGGTGTTCCTTCAGCGTGAGTTGCGAGTCCAAACGCTACCTCTGGCATGGCGTCTACTATCCACGCAAAGTACCTTCGCAACTTCTGTTCGAACGCTACGTCTGGCGGGGCGTCCACAATCCACGCAAAGTACATACGCAACTTCCGTTCGAACGCTACGTATGCCGTGTCGTCTACTATCCACGCAGAGTACCTTCGCAACCTCCGTTCGGACGATAAATCTGGCGCAGTATCGACTATCCATGCGGAGTACATACGCAACCTCCGTTCGAGCGCTACCTCTGGCGGGGCGTCTACTATCCACGCAAAGTACCTTCGAAACTTTCGTTCGAACGCTACGCCTGGCGTGTCGTCTACTATCCACGCAAAGTATCTTCGCAACTTCCGTTCGGACGATACATCTGGCATGGCGTCTACTATCCACGCAATGTACCCTCGCAACTTCCGTTCGAACGCTACGTCTGGCATGGCGTCTACTATCCACGCAAAGTACCTTCGCAACTTCCGTTCGAACGCTACGTCTGGCGTGTCGTCTACTATCCACGCAGAGTACCTTCGCAACTTCCGTTCGGATGATACATCTGGTATGGTGTCTACTATCCACGAAGAGTTCCCTCTACGCTTGCGTTCGAACGGTACTGCAGGTGGGGTGTCCACTAACTACGCAAAGTATTCTCATGACTTGCGTTCAAACGCGACATCGGGCGAGGCATCAACTATCCACGCAGAGTACCCTCGCAACTTGCATCCGAATGCTACGTCTGGCAGTGCGTTTATTTTTTCATGAAGTCTGGATTTCGCTGACAGTGTGAAATATGTCTATTTACTCAATTAAGTCATAATGAACCAGATACCCAAACGGGCATAACATCGCAGCGAATCCAGCAAGGGAATCCAGCGAGTGAATCCAGCGAGGGAATCTAGCAAAAGAATCAGGAAAAGAATCTGGAGTCAATCCAGCGTGCGAATCCAGAGTGCGAATCCAGCGAGTGAATCCAGCGACAGGTCGAGCGATCGAATACAACGAGCGAATCCAGCAAGAGAATCTGGAGTGAATCCAGCGATAGAATCCAATGAGTAAATACAGCGATCGAATACAGCGATCGAATCCAACGACTGAATCCACCGAGCGAATCCAGCGAGCGAATCCAGCGAGCGGGTCCAGCGATCGAATCCAGCGAGCGAATCCTGCAAGAGAATCTGGAGAGGATCCAGCGAGAGAATCCAGCGAGAGAATCCAGCGAGCGAATACAGCGAGCGAATCCAGCAAGAGAATCAGCGAGAGAATCCAGCGAGTGAATGCAGCGCGCGAATCCGGCGAGCGAATCCAGCGAGAGAATCCAGCGACTGAATCCAGCGAGCGGGTCCAGCGATCGAATACAGCGAGCGAATCCAGCAATAGAATCTGGAGTGAATCCAGCAAGTGAATCCAGCGAGCGGGTCCAGCGAGCAAATCTAGTAAGAGAATCAGCGAGTGAATCCAGCGAGTGAATTCAGCAAGAGAATCTGGAGTGAATCCAGCGAGTGAATCCAGCGAGCGGGTCCAGTGAGCAAATCTAGTAAGAGAATCAGCGAGATAATCCAGCGAGCGTATGCAGTGACTCCAGCGAGCGAATCCAACAAGTGAATCTAGAGTGAATCCACCGAGCAGGTCCAGCGAGTGAATACAGCGAGTGAGTAGGGCGAGAGAATCCAGCGAGGGTATGCAGTGACTCCAGCGAGCAGGTCCAGTGAGCGAATCTAGGAAGAGAATCAGTGAGAGAATCCAGCGAGATATTCTAGCGAGCGACTCCAGCGAGCGAATCCCGCATGGTAATCCGGCCAGAAAAGCGTGTGAATACATTCCTGAGTATAGCAATAACCGTCAGCCATCGTAAGAACGCCAGTTGGAGAATGCTCGGGGAGAGTGCTTATGTTAGTGAAGGCCTGACCGTAGCGCTACGTCCACGAGGAGGTATTGGTACTATGTAGATAAGAGAGACAGGTTGTTGCATTATTCTTGTCCTAACCAGTTGGCTTCGCGTTCAAAGGCGAAATGACGAAACACGGATGAGTAAGAAACGCTAGCCTACGATGATGTAAACGTTATTACTAGCGACCCCACTTCTTCTATTTCTTCTTCTTTTCTCACCGAAACCACACATCTGGTTCTCTCGCTCTGTTCAATTGCGGCTTTCGCTCGTTGCATTCACCACTACATTCAGACTGGATTTGCTCGCTGTATTCACTCGCTCGATTCTCTTGTTGCGCTGGCTTTTCTTGCTGATTCTTTTGCTAGATTCACGCGCTGGATTCACTCCGGATTCTCTCACTCTATTCTCATGCTGGATCCGCTCGCTGGATTTGCTCGCTGGATTCGTTCCGGATTCCCAGCTCTATTCTCTTGTTGCACTGGATTCTCTTGCTGATTCTCTTGCTGATTCTCTTGCTAGATTCGCTCGCTGGACCCGCTCGCTGGATTCGCACGCTGGATTCACTCCAGATTCTTTCCACCCTTGCACATGGCGGACCGACTGAGAGCACAGTTCTGCTGGAGGAACCGGAAACCCTTGACGCTGAGCTACTGCAAGAGGAGGAAGCTGAGGCAAAAGCAGAGGCGGAAAGGACCCGACCTGGGATAACCATGTTCACTAATGGCTCACGGCTCGATGATGGGGCTACTGGGTACTCGGTGGTGTGGAAGCGGGGCCTGACTTGGGCAGGCGCCAAAGTGCATATGGGAAACAACCAAGAGGCCTACGATGCAGAGTGCGCCGCTCTTGCCCATGCACTGGAGCTGGCAGCGCAAAGGAGCACGACCCCGGAACGAGTCACCATCTTTTCGGATGCACAGGCAGCCATCAGGCAGATGGCATCGGACGAACCTGGCCCCAGGCAACAGTACGCCCTCCAGGCGCGGAAACACATCACCACGATTCGCAGGGCTAGGAAGGGCATAGTCATCGAAATCCGATGGTGCCCAGCCCACAAAGGAGTCGCTGGCAACGAGAAGGCCGATGAGTGGGCAAAGATCGCAGCAGGGGAGCCGAACACCCACGGGGTGCAGTGGCTAAGCTCCTCAGGACGGACGGAAGTGCGGGCGGCACCACTCCCACGATCCCTCGCCAGCCTCAAGCGGGAAATCTCGGAGAAAAAGTGGGCGGAGGCACGTCAGTGGGCTGGAGGTCGGACCTCGAAAACGAAGTACCGCATGCCGAAGAGCCAGAAACCCGATGGCGCGGTGGCCGACAGCACCAAGAGGCTCGCCTCGAGGTACTACCAGCTGAAGACAGGACACGCCCGCACAGGACAATACCTGCACTGGGCCAAGGTCCGCCCTGATGCCCAGTGCTGGTGGTGCAAATGCCCCTCGCAAACGAGAGACCACCTCTTCAAGGTGTGCCCGGAGTGGAAGATGCAGCAGAAGATTCTGTGGGCGAAGGTGCTCAAGGAAACCAAGAGGTGGAAGAGCAGGTGGACGGTCCGGGACATGCTGGCCGATGGGAGGTGTGGGCGGGCAGTGCTGGACTTCCTCTCTTCAACGGACGTGGGGAGGCTGGCACCGCCGCTGGAAAAGGAGGATGCCGGGAGCGAGGTGTCAGAGTGGGAGCTCCGGGAGCGCCGGGAGCAGGAGGAGGAGGGGGAGGAACCCCCGCTTTTCCTCCCCACCCCCTCATTCATGGCATCGGCGGGCGAGGAGTAGGGGACGGATCGCGCTATTTGCTCGCTGATTCTCTTGCTGATTCTCTTGCTAGATACGCTCGCTGGACCCGCTCGCTGGATTCACTCGCTAGATTGGCTCGCTGGATTCGCTCCGTATTCCCAGCTCTATTCTCTTGTGGCACTGGATTCTCTGGCTGATTCCAGGCCTCGCAGTCGTCCGTCCCGTCCATCCTGAAGCCTGCCCGGGACGCGACTATGGCCGCTAGTCCTCGCAGCCAAAGGATGGCCGTCCGGTAGACATTTTTCAGTGAGGACTGGACGGACTGCCGGGCCTGGCCGGGCCCGCCCTCCTCCACCCCGGTCTCCGATCCCCCCACCTGTCCCTCTGTCTCCGGTCTCGGGGTAGGTGCGTTGTTGCTTTAGTTGTATTTACAGGAGCCACGGCATACCACAACACATAGTACTGATATAAAATCGATGACTAGTACCGAGGAGCACGAAAAGAAATGGCAAAAGATATAATTGTCACAGTGATCGGACAAGCAGTGGTAGAGGGGAGAAATCGGTCATTCATTTTCTGCGGTCTTTGTGGTTTCATATATCGCTCACATTGTCCCCACCTACCTCCGTCTCCTCCACATGCTTCGTCAATTCGCTCAGCATCTTCTCAGTCACGGCAACCTCAGAGGTACTAGTATGTATCATCTCTTCGTGTGTCCATGCAGGCCTCGCAGTCGTCCGTCCCGTCCGTCTTGACGCCTGCCTTGTGGCGAGGGCGCAGGCGCGCGACGACTAGCCGCGCAGGGCGATTGAGGTGGCGGCGGCGGCGGCGGCGGAAACGAGGATGACCCATAGGCCGGCTATGGTTATACTGGCGCCGGTAGCAGCGCTAAGAAGCCTGTCACGCCTGGTTCGTGACAGAGAGATACGATAAGATAGATTGGAATGGACAATACTCGGAAGAGCGTAGAACGATGAGTTCGGGAGAATCATTTGATTCGGTCAGTTTGACGCAGAAGGAGGTGTTTCTTTGCGATTTCGGCTGACGAGGGGGTCCTCGTCTTGAACAACCGGGGGTAGCTGAGGGATGAATATGGTCTTAATTCGATGCGGAATAATTAGGTGGGTTAGGGGCACTCAGAGGTTAGCACCGTAAATGTTAGTCAGCTTGGGGGACTCGCTTTAGCAAGTTGTCGCGCATGTTTGGTTGCTCATCCACATCCTTCGATCACGGGGTCATAATTTAATTCCCAGTTTTCCTCCCATCACCACCTCCATTTCGTGAGTGTTTTCTCCTATCGGCCTGGAATAGGTCTTTACCGCAAACCAAAACCCAAAGCCTTTTCGTCGCGCTGCACAATCCAGAACCTTCCTTGCGTCGCGCCATCCAGAACCTTCCTCACGCCCCTCAGCCAAAACCTAAAATCGAAACCCTTCTCGTCACGCCGGGCCGTGCAATCCAGGGCCTTCCAGGCCCTAGTCTTTCCTTATCGGCATCGGTCGTGACGTCGGCGGACAGAGGATCCCAAAGACTAAGGTTATGGTCTCTGCCTCATCACACTCGTACTCACACGAGGCGTCGCAGATGATGCGCTTTAAGAGGTCAAGACCCCTGCAGAATTATTCGCGAAGAAAATTTCGAACGAAGGAATTCAACACCTGAGGTGGAGACGCGCAGTACTCAGCCAGCTTATTATTGCATATTGTACGAGGAGAACGCTGGGCGATAAGTTTGGAAAGAGGTCTACAGTACGACGTTCTTCATCCGCATGTTACTATCATCGTTCGACGGGCCGGATTTGAGGAAGATTTCAGTCTGTATTCCATCCGTCGTGGCACCGCGAAAATAACACAGGGGGAAATTCCAACAGCACGGCACACGGAGATGATGCGAAACCTGCTTCTCTCTTTTCGTTCGAGGACTCTCTCTCTTGTTCCTTGTTCATCTAGACATCTAGACAGACAATCCATCTTACGATCTGCTCCCCTCATCATCAGATCACGTCATGTTTTCATCTGCAGTGTGACTTCACATCGTCCTGACATACCCGGAGCACGAGATAGCGCTAGGGTTTTCAACGGGTGGTGAGGCTCGAGGTGCCCTTATAGGTTCAGCAGAAGACGGCTGAGCGCTGGGGACGAACGAGAACGGGCGAACGCTGAGAATTGGCGTACGCCAGAGACAGGCGAGTAAGCGAACGCTTAGACGAACCGGAGACAAATGACGCAGGTCAGCGAGAATAACGAATAGGTTCTTAAGATAAACATCAGGTTGCATGAGAGAGAAAAGAAGAGGAAACAACAAGAAGCGGAAAGCCGGTCGAAGCAGGGCGACGAGTCAATGACAGCGGATGCGTACTCAGGCAACTCACATGCGCAGTCACACTCCTCTCGTGCAACTGAACACAATTACCCTTTTCCATAATCGCGCAATCCAAAACTCTCCATAACCATTTCTCAATGGCCGCGTCACCTCAACCAACCTTCCAGGCGCCGGTGCCTTACGCCGTAGCAGCCAAACAAACCTCCCGAACGCCTAGGCCTTGCGCCGTGCCAATGGTGGCTGGAATCCTCCAGCCACCATCGACGCTGGCTACAGTCCAATCCACTTGACGGAGTCGTCCTTGCAACCGCTCTCGAGAGCTACCATTGTTCGGATGGAGTCCAGCGAAGGGTATAGCTTAACCTCTAGACTCCAAGGAGTATGCGTGTTTACAGTTTCACACCGAGGAAGGAGTCAGATACATGCGCATTGGCTTCCGCGCATTGACATTAACTTCACAGGTGCATTTTCCCGCTTCGGATGAATTGACAACGGGTGTGGTTACAGGGGGTGAAGAGGTGTTGGCTTCCATTGGCTAAGTCTATTTGGCCTCCGATTCTGTTTTCTCCAGTGGGTCCTCCAGGTACCCTTCAATATTTAATACCACCCACATCCCAGTTGATACTGGGAGATGACAGAAGAACGCAACCCGAGAAACAGACCAAAAATCCGCCACCGCGTTCATTCGTCACCCCTCCGTACGAACTAGGGACTTTCGCACCACCCACAATGAGGGCAAGAACCATCAACAATAACATCACCATAAAGATCGCGAGATCAAATGGCAAGCGATCTGTCTGCTTTAGCCATCCTCACAACAGCTAATCGCCGGGCAGTGTACCAAAACCCTGGCACGGCGTCACGCCATCACGTGTTCGCATCGCAAACACGGTCTCCTACTCGCACGGATACGCCAAACGGTGCGCCAGCATCCGTAGCCATCCCATCGCAAAGTCCATCGCCCACACCTACTCCATCACAGATATCTCCACCTCTGCGCTCCACGCAAACCCCACCACAAATCCGCCTACGGCCCGCAGTAACGTTTCCACTGAAACCCGGCGAAACCTGGATGGTTTTTTTCTTCCTTTACGGCGTGTTCTGCTCGGTGGTTCTCGTCCTCGAAGGCATTCTCTGTATGACGAAATTTGGTTCGCTGGGTATATGGTGGGCGTATATCTGTGTGGCGGGTTTTGTTTGTATTAGGTTGACAGTGGAGTATCAAGTTGGGACATTGTTCGTTTGGAAAAGGCGGAGATAACTGTTGCACTTTGGCACCGATTTGACCTTCAATAAAATTCCTAATAGACGCTGGTACGGAGGTACGGCGGCCTGTAGCGACACGAAGGATCAAAACCCCTACAATTACATTTTGACATTTTGCAATTTCTCAAACTTGCAAGCGCCCATCGGCGACATACCAAAAACCAAAACGGCCACGCACCCCAACAAATAAAAGAGAGAGCGCGCCACATTAAATAAGAGAGAGAGAGAGAGCGACAGAGAGCGCAAATTAAATAAGAAAGAGAGAGCCACATTGAATAAAAGAGCCAGCGCGCCACATTAAATAAGAGAGAGAGAGAGAGCGACAGGGAGCGCAAATTAAATAAGAGAGAGAGAGAGCCACATTGAATAAAAGAGCCAGCGCGCCACATTGAATAAAAGAGAGAGAGAGAGCGACAGAGAGCGCAAATTAAATAAGAGAGAGAGAGCCACATTGAATAAAAGAGCCAGCGCCACATCATTGCCGGTTGAGCCATGGTTGCTGCACTGGGTAGACAATATCCTCCTCGAGCGCAGCCTCATCCGCGAGGAGATCAAGTTCCTCAGCCTTTTTGGAAAATGCAGCAGCCGGTGGTTCCAAATCCCATGCCCACTGCCATACACATACTGCTACCGTAACGGTTGCTGTCGTTGTGTGGAACTTGGCGTTGTCAGCACCGCGCCGAACCGACCTCATTTATGGAGCGGGAGGCAGAGCGGAGGGTGGAGGAGCTCGACGCTGAGGACGAAGGGGGGATCAAGGAGGAACACCGGCTGTTCCGCCTCACCCCGTCGTTCATGGCGTCAGCAAGAACGGAGGAGGAGGAGTAGAGGCGGAGGGCTCACGACGTCTTTCCTTTGTCCCTTTTTTCCTTTGTAGTTCATTGGTGCGCCTTCATACTTTCGCGGGTCAGGCCTGGGCGGAGGGCAGAGGGAAGCTTGCACCGTGCCGCTAAACGCGGACTGCAGCGGGGAAACGGACTGTACATAAGCGCACGTGCGCCTCGTCATGATCTACATAGGTCGCATACGAGTAATGAATAAACAAAAAAAAAAAAACCGACCTCATTTATCGTCACCTATCCCTGTTCACTACTGTCAAGCACTCACTTTTTCCTTGGCATCGAATGTTGAAAGTGATGATTGTGTGTATTATCTAAGTAAGGCTGAAGACTTGAGAGAAAAGGAGAATATAGGGGTAGGCCCATGCCGGCCGCCCTGACTAAGCAACGAGTGAGATATTGCAACACTTCCTCTCTTGCTGCGCCCTATGTTTCCGTGAAAAACAAAGCAGCAAGTGCATATAAGAAACGAGAGAACATATGTCCAATACTCACCGTTGGCCTCATTAAAACCTACACAGTAAAGCGGGTGGGAGAAACCTGCCAGAAAAGAGTACCAACTCCAATTGTCCGTACAGAGAATAACAGTAAAACCATTAAAACCAATAAAACCAATAAAACCTTCAGATTTTCGAGTGTAGGCCAATACAGCAGCTCCGCCGAGCATGTACAATGGCAACAACAATATCAGGGGTACACAGCAGCTCCACCAAGTGCGTATGACAGCCACATCAACATCAGGTGCACGCAGTAACTCCACCGAGTGCGTACGATGGCCACAACAGTAGGTGCATGCGACTGCTCTGGCATCACCGAGTGTACACCAAAGTCTTATCCTTGAGTGCGTGTGACTGCTCCGATATCACCGAGTGCGCACTACAACTCTAAGTAACCGTTCGGCTTGTTCGACTGTTCCGGCATCGCCATGTGTGCACCACAGCCTCATCCTAGGGCGCGTGCGACTCCTTCAGTATCACCGAGTGTGCACCACAACTCCGAGTAACCATTAGGCATGTGTGACTGCTCTGGCATTGCCGAATATGCACTACTACCTCATCCATGAGCCTGTGCGACTGCGATGGTATCACCGAGTGTGCACCACAACTCCAAGTAACCATTAGGCATGTGTGACTGCTCGGGCATCGCCAAGTGTGCACCACTGCCTGATCCTCGAGTGCGTGCCACTGCTCCGGTATCACCGAGTACATACCACAACTCCGAGTAACCATTGGGGTTTGGAGAAAATGTACCAGTAGTCAGCTATAAGTCGTGAACCACGACCTCATCCAGTCAGTCCCCGAAGTTCACCTGGGTAGTCTGTGCAGAGGCTCTCTAAGGCCATCTTTCCTTGCTGAGTCATTCTGCATCTTGCTTCAACCGGTAGTGCACTTCCTTGTGTCCTTCTCGTTTGCAGTAAAGGCATTGTGGTCTTGAATCGCCTTGACTTTTGTAAGGCTTCCGACCTCTGTGACTACTGACTCCCTGTCGCTTGCCATGGTGACGAGTCGTTGTTGCAAGCACTTGACTGTGGGTGCCGGTGATGTTTAGGTTCGTACCATCTTGGTCATTACGGAGCACCACCAAGGCTTCGACGTCAATTAGCATTGTGGTGATGGCATCCAGAGTGAGTTCACTGGCAGGCTGGTTCTCAATAATGCCAGCGATGGTGGCAAACATCTCCGGGAGTGTAGATAGGTTTTTTGTAACCAGCGAGTAGTTGACAAATATCCTTTAGTGTGGAGATATACATTGAAATTGAGGTGTACGGCTTCATTGTAGTCTTGTGGAAGCAGCGAATGGTCGTAAGTCGTCCAGACTGCGAGGCTGAGCTATCGAATGCCAGACCTAGAGTAGTTTAGATGTGGTTGGGTTTTTCGATGTGGAAGATATCAATGAGGGATCGCATGGTTTCGTCTTATGGCACATATATCAGTAAATAGGCCGTCCGAAGCAGCGGTCAAAATCATGGAGCTGAGTAGTTGCAGCTGCATTCCGGGGTGCTTCCATTCCAGTTACAATTCCAAATTCGTCTTCTGCAATCAGAAAGTCCTTGACTGAGTACTCCCAGGACTGGTAGACATCGCAGGAACTGTTCCATGATGGCTCGGAACCAACAGCAGTGATGGGTACCTAAACGCCCAATGCCAATGGCGCTGCAATCCAGTGTTTCGCATCACCTTGACAACCCAAATAACCCAAATAACCCAAACAACCTTGAGAATCAAATAACCAGAATAACCTGGAAAACTGAACAACCTGAATAACCCAAATAACCCAAATAACCCAAATAACCCAAATAACCCAAATAACCCAAATAACCCAAATAACCCAAATAACCCAAATAACCTCTACGACCAAATAACCCAAATAACCTCAAGAACCTGATAACCAGAATAACCAGAATAACCTCAAGAACGGAATAACCAGAATAACCTCGATAACCAGAATAACCTCGATAACCAAAATAACCTCGATAACCAGAATAACCTCGATAACCAGAATAACCTCGATAACCAGAATAACCTCGATAACCAGAATAACCTTGATAACCAGAATAACCTCAATAACCAGAATAACCTCGATAACCAGAATAACCTCGATAACCAGAATAACCTCGATAACCAGAATAACCTCAATAACCAGAATAACCTCGATAACCAGAATAACCTCAATAACCAGAATAACCTCGATAACCAGAATAACCTCGATAACCAGAATAACCAGAATAACCTCCACAACCTCATAGTCACTGCGCAGGTCCCAGCGCTCGATTTGGGTTTGGCTGTTTGATTTTGTTGTTGATGCTGGCACCTCACTCCGGATGTCTCGATCTTGGCAAGAGTGTCATCACCTCGCTCCAGATGTCTTGATCTTGGAAAGAGTGTCGTCACCTCACTCCGGATGTCTCGATCTTGGAACAGGTGTCGGTTACGGACCCCAGTTGCATAAGAGAAGGTTGTATGAGTTGCATGGTTATGAGCACATATGCGAGTATGAGTACATATGTGAGTTGCGTGGGTATGATTAGGAGGACGTATGGGAGTTGCGAGAACTGTGTATATAAGGAGGGCGTCTCCCGTGTTTTGTCTTCTTCTTCTCTTCATGCAACCACTTGTATTCTATTCGGAATACCAACCTCGTCTCTGTTTCCTCCGTTTCCTCCGTTTCCACCGTATCTCCGTATCGGCGATGCTTGTCTAGCGCTGCCTGTCCCTGTCCGACACGTCCATCTGATGGTGTCCGTCTCTCTGTTCCACACGTCCATCCGATGCTGTCCGTCTCCCTGTCTGACACATCCGTCTGACATTGTCCGTTCTTGTCCGACACATACATCCAATGCTGTCCGTCTCCCTGTCCGACACGTCCGTCTGACATTGTCCGTTCTTGTCTGACACGTCCGTCTGATGCTGTCCGTCTCTGTCTTCCGTTCCCATTCCCATTCCCGTTCCAGTTCCATTCCCGTTCCCGTTCCCGTTCGCCCCCCGCTTCCGCTCCCGCTCACGCTTCCATTACCAGAACTCACTCGAGTACCTTGGAGAACCGCTGCCGTTACACTAGGTTGCATCGTTTATTCTAACCTACTCGTAATGAGTTCGGAACCCATGGACACGAACGCTTGCGGCTCCACCCTTGAACAGCGGTTCACCCAGCTGCAGGCCCAGGTGGTGGCCATGGCTACAGCTCAGGGTGGTGCCAACGCCGTCCAGAAGGGGTTTCCTGATGCGCCAATTTTCGACAGCGGTAAGGCCGAACAATTGCGCACCTGGATTATCCAGCTGCGCAACAAGTTGGCCGCACAACCCCATCATTACCCTGATGACCAAGCGTACCTCCGATATGTGGTCAACCGCCTCTCAGGGGCCGGCATCTGGCTGATACGTGGCTATGTATCTGAGAATACTGGACGAATCCGGCTCGATTCCCTGAACGCACTCCTCAACCTCCTCCACCATACATTCGACGACCCCGCCAGAACCCGCACCGCCAACCGTGAGATTCGAAAACTCAAGCAAAAGAGCGGCACTTTTGCCGCCTATTTCGCCGAGTTTCGTCGGATCATGGGAGACCTAAACTGGAACGAAGAGGCCCAGAGAGAACAATTGTACGAAGGCCTCTCGGATGAAATAAAAGATGCCTTGGTCACCTCCCGTCCCTGATCCGATAGTCTGGGTCATTTGATCCAGATCTGTCGGGAGTTGGACAACCAGATTAGCGCTTGTGCCGTGGAACGGGTCCAGCCTAGCCATACCCAGTGACTGCCCCGCTCCGGGCCATCCTCAGCCAGCACCCCCACCCTGGCTCCAGTGAATCCGATGGGCACCAACACCAGACATTATGGCATGGCGCCTATGGACTTATCGGCCATGCAGAGGACTGCTAAGAAAAATCTTATCAGACAAGAACGCATGGCCCAGGGCGAATGTCTGTATTGCGGAACTGTTGGTCACTTCCTCCGCGAATACCCCGAACATGCTGCCTCTCTGTTACACCCTAAATATTACGGGTCGGACATTCGGATACGGACAGGGCAGGAAGGTATCGGAAACTCATCACACGGTCTTAGGACGGCATACCGAGACCGGGCAACCGACACTGTCGGGGCTCGGCTTGGGTCAACCGACTCTGCGGCACTAGGAGGTCCCTGGGCCAAGTACCGGCGCAGACCGGGAAAGCGCAAGCGCTGCCGCGGAGGAAGACAACCTTGGTGGTCATCATGAGCATGACAAGCAATCGGAAGGAAAACGGGAACGCAAGGAGCTACGAGTCTAGATCGCGGAATAGGAGCGGGGCTGTTTCCAGAGGCACGGCCCAGAGGAACAGCACCACGAGTCGGGAATCGCTGTATCATCGCAGACGGCTCGAAGGCCCGAGGCGATACCATTGCACCCCGTGGTCAGGAGACACGAGGGATGATGCTACCACTCGCATCCTCATCATTGACACCCGATTATGGCGATGAACTCTGGGCTTTGCCAGCGCACGACAGCGTGAGCGTATCCCCCACTTATCCGAGATGCTTACAACGATTATGATGCAGGGCACACGCCGCACCAAGGTAAG
>Ga0307516_10002596_pt1 | contig 23982 bp, 27 predicted proteins | sample 19_EM_MG_FD_203310 | JGI IMG/M metagenome (GOLD analysis project Ga0307516, IMG submission 203310) | Populus trichocarpa ectomycorrhiza microbial communities from riparian zone in the Pacific Northwest, United States - 19_EM | ecosystem: Host-associated > Plants > Roots > Unclassified | place...
GCCGCCCCCCCCCCCCTGTCTTGTTGCCCCGCTTCGACCGGCACCCGCCGCCCCCCCCCATGGGCAGGATGATTATGGCGAGCTTCTTCCCTATGAAAATTTTGGGCTTGAGTCCAACTCCATTGCCGAAGCGGAGCCACCATCGCCTTTCAACATTGAGGTAATAGGATCCGACCTGGAAGCACCATCCCGCCAAGCGACACCCAATCCTCCACTCGAATTGTCAAGTTCTCTGTCAATATTAGACTCTGAACCAGATCTCCCTACAGTACCAGTGGCTATCAACAGAAAGGTATGTAAAAGCCAGAAAGAAATAAGGCAACACTTTTCTAATAGTGTCCTACTGCAAAATAGCGGTCAAGGAACGACATGACGAGCTCTCCTCCACGTCCACCCTCTCGACAATCCTCAATGCCCAAGTCTTCACGAATGAATGTATCATCTCTTCCAGCACGGAGATCAGGAAAAAAATAGCAGAACCTACAGCTCGAGAGATACTGTCATATCCTCGAGCTTATGGTGAATCTGTTCAATACAGACTCCAGTAAGATTTGTTCTTGAGATTTCTTATGCAACATTGGCTTTTTCTTTTATTGTACCGATTGTTTATTATTTTCCTACAGCGAACAGCATGGTTATAATGGTTGTGACAATCTTATCTCATTAGAATATTTTTTGCCTGTTTACGGTGGCTCCCTCTCTTTACGATTTCACTGTGGGTGGGTAGTGGTTCTGCGCTTTCAAGTTTTTAAGTTATTGAGTTAACGAATTTTTGTATTTTTGAGTTACCACGATCTACTTCAATATTTCAATAACAACACAGTTGGCCACTATACGCGTTTCCGACGGTTCGTCGGGCGGACTGCTCGTAGGCTTACTTCCTCGTTTCTTCCGCTTACCAGTGGCTTGCCCGGCTCGCCGGACGGAGCGCTCGTCAGCTTACTTCCTCATTCCTTCCGCTCATCAGTGGCTTGCCCGGCTCGCCTGACGGAGCGCTCATCGGCTAACTTCCTCTTTTATTCCGCTCGTCAGTAGCTCACCAGACGGATCGCTCGTCAGCTTACTTCCTCGGTTATTCCGCTCGTCAGTGGCTTGCCCAGCTCGCCGGACGGATCACTCATCGGCTTACTTCCTCGTTCCTTCTGCTCGTCAGTGGCTTGCACGGCTCGCCGGACGGATCTCTCATCGGCTTACTTCCTCGTTTATTCCGCTCATCAATGGCTTGCCGGACGGATCGCTCGTCAGCTTACTTCGTCGTTCCTTCCGCTCATCAATGGCATGCCTGATGGCTCGTCGGATGGATCGCTCGTCGGCTTACTTCCTCGTTCCTTCCGCTCATCAGTGGCTTGCCCCGCTCACCGGATGGATCGCTCATCGGCTTACTTCCTCGTTCCTTCCGCTCGTCAGTGGCTTACCCAGCTCGCCGGACGGATCGCTCGTCGGCTTACTTCCTCGTTTATTCCGCTCATCAATGGCTTGCCAGACGGATCGCTCGTCAGCTTACTTCGTCATTCCTTCCGCTCATCAATGGCATGCCTGACGGCTCGTCGGATTGATCGCTCGTCGGCTTACTTGCTCGTTCCTTCCGCTCGTCAGTGGCTTACCCAGCTCGCCGGACGGATCGCTCGTCGGCTTACTTCCTCGTTCCTTCCGCTCGTCAGTGGCTTGCCCAGCTCGCCGGATGAATCGCTCATCGGCTTACTTCCTCGTTCCTTCTGCTCATCAGTGGCTTGCCCGGCTCACCGGACGGATCGCTCATCGGCTTACTTCCTCGTATCTTCCGATCATCAGTGGCTAACCCGGCTCGCCAGACGGATCGCTTATCGGCTTACTTCCTCGTTCCTTCCGCTCATCAGTGGCTTGCCCAGCTCGCCGGAGCGAGCGCTCATCGGCTAACTTCCTCTTTTATTCCGCTCGTCAGTGGCTTGCCGGACGGATCGCTCGTCGGCTTACTTCCTCATTTCTTCCACTCGTCGGCGGCTCGCCGGACGGATCGCTGATCGGCTTACTTCCTCTTTCCATCCGCTCATCAGTGGCTTGCCCGGCTCGCCGGACAGAGCGCTCATCGGCTTACTTCCTCATTTCTTCCGCTCGTCAGTGGCTTGCCCGGCTCGCTGGACGGTGCGCTCATCGGCTTACTTCCTCGTTCCTTCCGCTCATCAGTAGCTTGCCTGGCTCGCCGGATGATTCGCTCATCGGCTTACTTCCTCATTCCTTCCGCTCATCACTGGCTCGCCGGACGGATCGCTCATCAGCTTACTTCCTTGTTCCTTCCGCTCCTCCGTGACTTGCCCGGCTTGCCAGACAGAGCGCTCATCGGCTTACTTCCTCATTCCTTCCGCTTGTCAGTGGCTTGCCCGGCTCGCCAGACGGATCACTCATCGACTTACTTCCTCATTTCTTCCGTTCGTCAGTCGCTCGCCAGACCGATCGGTCATCGGCTTACTTCCTCTTCCGTTCGCTCATCAGTGGCTTGCCTGGCTCGCCGGATGGATCACGCATCGGCTTACTTCCTCGTTCCTTCCGTTCGTCAGTGGCTTGACCGACGGTTCCTAGGACGGATCGCTCGTCGGCTAACTTCCTCTTTTCTTCCGCTCGTCAGTGGCTCGCTGGACGGATCACTCATCGGCTTACTTCCTCGTTCCTTCCGCTCGCTAGTGGCTTGCCCGGCTCGCCAGACGGATCGCTCAATGGCTTACTTTCTCGTTCCTTCTGCTCATCAGTGGCTTGCCTGGCTCGCTGGACAGAGCGCTCATCGGCTTACTTCCTCGTTCCTTCCGCTCGCCAGTGGCTTGCCCGACTGCTTGCCGGACGGATCGCACGTCGGCTTACATCCTCATTCCTTCCGCTCGTCAATGGCTTGCACGACGGCTTGCCGGACGGATCGCTCTTCGCCTTACTTCCTCGTTCCTTTCTCTCGTCAGTGGCTTGCCCGACGGCTTGCCGGGAGGATCGCTCGTCTGCTTACTTCCTCGTTCCTTCCGCTCATCAATGGCTTGCCCGACAGCTTGCCGGGCGGATCGCTCTTCGGCTTCCTTCCTCATTCCTTCCGCTCGTCAGTGGCTTGCCCGACGGCTTTCCGGGCGGATCGCTCTTCGGCTTACTTCCTCGTGTCCTCCGCTCGTCCGTGGCTTGCCCGGCTCGGCGGACGGATCGCTCATCGGCTTACTTCCTCGTTTCTTCCGCTCGTCGGTGGCTCGCCGGACGGATCGGTTATCGGCTTACTTCCTCGTTCCTTCCGCTCATCAGTGGCTTGCCCGGCTCGCCGGACGGAGCGCTCATCGGCTTAGTTCCTCGTTCCTTCCGCTCGTCAGTAGCTTGCCCGGCTCGCCGGATGAATCGCTCATCGGCTTACTTCCTCATTCCTTCCGCTCATCAGTGGCTCGCCGGACGGATCGCTCATTGGCTTACATCCTCGTATCTTCCGCTCATCAATGGCTTGCCCGATGGCTCACCAGACGGATCACTCATTGGCTCACTTCCTCGTTCCTTGCGCTCGTCAGTGGCTTACCCGGCTCGCCGGACGGATCGCTCATCGGCTACCTGGGCCGCCTCAGTCGAGCTGTGTTCTTCACCGTACATCATGACGTCCATGAAGCCTAAGTGCGCGAAAGTTTTGGTGTGGTATCAAAAAAGCTTGGCAAATTTAGTGATTGTTTGTGATTTTGGGGGTTAGTGGTGCACAGCAACCGAGGAAACCCTATCACCTCGTGCTCCGGATACGTCTGTGTTGTCTGTAGCGTCACGACGGGTGGAACTGCACAGCAAAAACCTCGAACTAAATTACCGGATCCAGAAGTGGAATAACGTCCAACGCAGAATCCTACAGAAAGAAAACAAAAAGGAGGAAAGCATCCAACCAACTTTGTTTATTCTGTGGTCCACCCAAGTGCTTACTTAATATCTAGTATGTTGGGAGCGTAGCATCCAGAGTCTTTACAGATGAATCACGGTTAGGTACACTAGGTAACTCTCCGGCGACTAGCCAGGGAGACCAGGTGCGGGAGATAGTCGGAGCACCGACCGCGACCAGACGGAGGCTCACGAACGCCCTCGCCTACGCCGGAAGGGCGGAGAGCACTGTTCTGCTGGAAGAGCCCGAAACCTCGACCCGGAGCTGCTACAGGAGGAGGAAGCCGCGGCGGAGGCCGAGGCAGAGAAGGTACGGCCTGGGCTCACCATGTTCGCGGGTGGGTCGCGGCTGGGCGATGGGGCTGCTGGTTATGCGGTGGTGTGGAATAATGCCCAATCGTGGGTGGGCATCAAAACTCACATGGGCTACAGCCAGGGGACCTATGATGCAGAGTGCGCCGCTCTCGCAAGGCGCTGGAGACCGCATCGAGGAGACAGACGATTCCTGAACGGGTCACGATCTTCGCCGATGCACAGGCGGCCATCAGACGGATGGTCTCGGGGGAGCCGGGCCCCGGCCGGCAGTACGCGCTCCAGGCAAGGAAGCACGTCGCCACGCTGCGAAGGGCCAGGCCGGCCATCACCATCGAGATTTGATGGTGCCCGGCGCACAAGGGGATCGCTGGCAACGAAAAGGCCGACGAGTGAGCAAAGATTGCGGCGGAGGAGCCAGACGCCCGCGGTGCCGAATGGCTCAGCTACACGGACCGACCGGGGGCGCGCGTGATACCGCTCCCCAGATCCCTGTGCACCTCAAGCGGGAGATCTCGGAGAAAAAGTGGGCGGAGGCACGGCAGTTGACGGGAGGCCGGACGTCCAAAAAGAATCCAGGATGCTGAGAAGCCAGAGGTCGGACGGTACGGTCGCTGGAAGCACCAAGAGGCTCACCTCGAGGTTCTACCAGATGAAGATGGGCCACTGCCTCACCGGGCAGTACTTACACTGGGCAAAGAGCCACCCCACAGCCCCGCGCTGGTGGTGCCGATGTCAAGCAGACGAGGGACCACCTCTTCTAGGTGTGTTGAGTGGAAGGTCCAGCAGAAGATACCGTGGGCAGAGGTGCTGAAGAAGAGCGGAAGGAGGAAACACTGGTCCACGATCCGGGATATCCTTGCCGACAAGTGGTGCAGCCAGGCGGCATTGGACTTGCTCTCTACTTCAGATGTGGGAAGGCTAGTGCTGGGGAGGAACTACCACTGTTCCTACCCATGCCCTCCTTCATGGCATCTGCGGATGGGGAGCAGGGGGCGAGATATGATTTCCTTTGCCCTACCTTTGGTTCGGACTCTTTTCCCTTGTAATCTCTTTGGTGCGCATTACATCTTCTCGGGACAGGGCAGGGCCGAGGGCGGAGGGGAGCTTGTAACGTGCCGCCTCGTGCGGACAGCAGACGGGTTACCTGGATAAGAGTGCGCCGCCAAGTCTAGATAAGTTGCATGCGAGTATGAATAAACAAGCAAAAAAAAGCAACGCTCGTCCAATACTGGCAACGATGTTTCTTCCCCATTGCGCTTCGCTTTTCTTCCACCATACCCGTCTACAGTACCAGCGGCCGTCGAATACCAAAAACATCCTGGCAGCGAGTGGGGCAGTGGAGCTCGTAGTGTGAGTTACCTAGGAGGCGGAGGACACCACAAGCACAACCGGTCTGGTTCCTCCACCATTTGCGGAGCGATGAACACGGGTGTTTGATGAATTCTCGCCTCATGAACAAACAGTTACCCATGTGAATTTCTAGTATACAAGTAGGCCAGCCAACCGATTAATAAAGCCGGATCCGAAGTAAAATGCATACTCCTCTTCTTCCTCCGCCTCCCCCTTCTCCTCCTCTCCTCCCCTCCCCTCCCCCTCCTCCTCTCCTCCTCCTCCTCCTCCCTTTCCTCTTCCTCTTCCTCTTCCTCCTCCTTCTCCCCCTGAGCCTTCTAATTTTTCCCCAAGAAGCACTGATAACCGTCGTTAAAGATGGATGATGTTATACAAGAAGGCGGGCACAGGCATGAGATGAGTAAATTATGAACGGAAAAGCAATGACGGGAACGGATTGAAAAAGGAAAAGAAGCGATGAAGCAGGCGACGATGACAGCGTAGAAGAATCTCCCTATGCCTTTTCTCCCAGTAGGCGCAGGATAGCCTCGTACATTCCGAACATGATTGCCGCCGACGGAACCACACGGAGCTGTGATGCGTAGATTATCGGTCAGTCAAGGGCAAACGTTAGGCAATGCAATCGGATGGGTGTTCACCAGGTGGGGGCTCAGTCCTCCGTACATGGAGACGATTCCCTCTTCCTTCCAGATGGTGCGGAAGCAGTGTATCAAGCCGGTGTACTTTGGCCTGCCGCCGTTCATGGGCCGCTGTCGCATGCGCGTGCGGACGACCTCATGGGGGTATGTGAGAGCGGCGGCGAACAGCTTCGCGGCGCCGGCAGCGCCGAGCTTGCCGCCGGTGTCGACGAACTCGTCCCAGGTGGTCATCGGCCTTCCAGCGTCGACGATGTCGGCCTTCCGCCGGGCGAGGTAGGCCTTCATCCGCTCGTAGAGCACCCACTGCAGCGTGCTCTCGGTGACGCCGAGGTAGCTCGCCGACAGCCCACGGTAGAGACCCCTGATGCCCTCCTGGCGGACCACCTGCTTCACGCAATCGAAACTGTTCTTGTACTGTCTCCCCGTGCCGTGGCTGCCGCGCGCGGTCGCCTTGTCAAGCTGTAGTCGCGTTTTAACCAGCCAGATCGGGTTCGTGGCCGTACCCGTAACAATGCCGGCGCACGCAGCCGCGCAGAGGTGCACCAGAGGCGATTCCTGGCCGCCGTTAAACTGCTCCGCGATTACGCGCTTGCCATTGCCGTACGTGTAGAAGTTTATGGCGCGTGCGGGGACGACGCCGCTCAAGTTGGGTCCGAGGCCTTTGAAGAGACCGCGCCAGCCCTCTATCCTGCGAACGTCGCTAGAGAAGAAAAAACAGAGGTCAGCTGGGCCGGAAGGGGGCGAGAACGGTAGGGGTTGCTGTACCCTAGGATCTGGAAAGTTTCCCGGAAGTGTTGGAGACCCTGCCTGACTACTCCGACAGGCGTAGAGGCGTCTCCTCGTCGGCCTTCCAATTGGTGCCTGTAGAAGTCGCTCTGGAGTCTGGTCTTCACCACGTCGAGCGGCGAAGTCAGGAACGTTGAGGTCATGCCTCCCGCACTAATTATCCGCAATTAGCGACAGCAAACCTAGCGGCGCCTGCGATCCGAAGCATCCCACCGCGTTCCTTCCGCCGTTTTCCTTCCCCGCGAACAAGGGATGGAGAAGGGAGAAACCTACGCTCCGGCAACGAAATGGGCCCAAGGCTTCGATTCTCCAGGACGCAGCTGGTGCGGTGGCTCGACGACGCCGGTCTCGCGGGATATGGGGAGGTGGTCGGCGGCGGAGGGTACCAATGGCTGCGGCAGTGGCTTCTGCGCAGAGCCTGCTCGCACTGCCGTCATCGAGGATCTGCTGTATGTGGTTTATTCTTTTTTTTTCGGATCTCTGCGGGCGGAGAGAGGGTATCTAGAATGGATTGCGGAGAATTCGGGCGAGGCGCAAGGGTGTCGTGCGTGCGGGCGTGTGTGAAGTTCGTTTGGTGGGGTATGTAGTCGGCTAGGTTACCAGACCTTGATAAAAAAAAAAAAAAAAAGTCGCATCAGAATTGTTTCTTTTTTCTTGTGCGACACACTAACTACTTATTACGTACGTCATAGTTCCAGGCCGCTGGAAACGTAGTAACACCTGCGAATTGTCATGTCCGATCACTCGTGCACATGCGCCTATCCAGGCGCCACCCCTCCTGCCCACGAGACGGTGAGACCTCTCCCAGTCAGTGGGCGATGGTGGATGTGGTAGAGGTAAGCCACCGGCACCCGTAGACAAGGAAATCTGCCACAAACCATGCAGTCGGCGGAAGGATCGACGCCTTGTGTGCGGCGGCGGGAAGCTGCACTACGCCCCGCAGATCAATCACTGGTTCGTGGCGTGCTGGGCTGCGTCTGCCGGTGCAAGAACAGGACACGTGTGGTTTGTGTTTGGCCATCACCTGGCGGCGGAACACAAGGTGGTGCCGGTCATCAAGCAATTCGGCAGTTACCCCACGCAGCCACGTCGGAGAATCTGCGCCCGCTGAACCCAATGGCGAGATTGATTGCATTCATCTATTGCAGCGGCGGGGTCTGAGTGAATCGTCTCCGGGAACGACTCACTTCTCTTCCACTACATCGGAATTCGACCGCCCCACACCCTGACGACAGGAGGAAAACAAGCCTCCCACAGAGATGCGTCACCAATTCGTACTCGCTGATTGCACACTTCTCTTCTACTACATCGGAATTTGGCCGCCCCACACCCTAGGCAAACAAGCCTCCCACAGAGACGCGTCACCAATGCGTACTCGCTGATTGCACTCTTCTCTTCTACTACATCGGAATTTGGCCGCCCCACACCCTAGGCAAACAAGCCTCCCACAGAGATGCGTCACCAATGCGTACTCGCTGATTGCACACATTTGCCGACGCTAGCGTCGATTTTCTCCCATAAATACTTCTCCCCCCGCCGCTCCCAGGACCTCATCCTCTTGTTCCTCTTCATCCCATTTGCGCTCTGCTACACACTTCATCTCTTTCCTCCAGCTCCAACCCATCCACTTCGCACCACGGCAGCACACGGCAACACCTCTTCCAACTCCTTCCGCCCAGCAACCATGTCCGCAAACATCAGGATGTCCGCCTCCGACGGCGGCGAGCTCAATGCGAACGCCGAGGGAGTCACTTCGTCGCTTGGTCATACGGAAACCGGAATTCCCGTAGTCGTCTCTGCCACGGAACTAGTCAGGAATACCATCTCGATCCCTCTCATCGATACTCCTGCTGTCGATATTATCTTGAGTCCTCTCAACGATACCATCTCGACCCCTCTCATCGATACCCCTACCGTCGATACTATCCTGAGCCCTCGCACTGATACTATCTCGACTCCTCTCACCGACACCATCTCGAGCCGTCTCATCTATCCCATCTCGGCTCCTCTCATCGGCACCTCCGCTGTCGGTACCGGCTCGAGCCCTCTCACCAATACCATCTCGAACCATGCCATCAGTACCACCTCAGGACACCCCATCGATATCGAAGTGAGCCACCGCGGTAGTGGTATTGCTGAGCTTCCCGTCAAGGGTGACGGCCTTGGCAAAGAGGATCCAGCCGAAGGCAATACTGTCGGCAACTGGACTGCTCCTCAGGCTTACGACTACAATACTTACTTGGCGGCTCGCGATCCCAGGGCTCCGCGCAACACACCTCACGGTGATTGGCTTTCTTCCGCAGTTCGTTACGAGTGGAAAGACGATTATGGCGATGTTGCTCCGCGCCTAGAAAAGCTCGAGAGGGTGCTCTTCAATCTCGACGACGACGAGCCCCAGGGAGCTGGCATCGACTTTTCGAGGTGCGTTTGTTCCGCTGTTGATATTCCATCCTCTTCCCACTTCGCTCGTGGTAAACCTGATCGATGACTTTGTTTGCTGACCTTGTGTGCGTTTGTTTAGGCTCTTTACTCTCAATGTCCGTCTCGAGGGATATGCTAAGCCCCAGCCGATTCACAACGTAGGCTATCCTTCGTTCCCTTGGTTGTTGTCACTTACCGACTAACGTTTGTTCTGCAAAGTTCGCGGATGCCGCACTCCATCCGGTCATGCTCGAGAACATCCAGCTTTGCAAGTACGTGATGCCGACTCCGATCCAGCGCTATTGCATCCCGGCGATCTTGGAGGGTCGCGATCTTCTGTCCTGTGCGCAGACTGGTAAATATCCCCACCCTTGTCGTTCGCGTTCGCAATCAAAAAAAAAACTAACCATCACAGGATCCGGAAAGACGGCTGCTTTCTTGATCCCGATCCTATCCAAGCTGATGGGCAAGGCAAAGAAGCTCGCAGCTCCTCGCCCGAGGCACTTTGATACCAAAACCATAGTCACTGCCGAGCCCCTCGTGCTCGTCATTGCCCCAACCAGGGAGCTGGCTACTCAGATCTTCGATGAGTGTCGCCGCTTCTGTTATCGCAGCATGCTACGCCCTTGCGTTCTCTACGGCGGTGCTGATGCTACCACTCAGCGTCTCGAGATCGGCAGAGGTTGCGACGTCTTGGTTGGAACTCCTGGCCGTATTCTCGACTTCCTTGAGAGGGGACACATCCTTACCCTCAAGCGCATCAAGTTCATCGTGGTTGACGAGGCCGATGAGATGCTTGACATGGGATTCGAGCCTCAGCTTCGCAAGCTTCTTCAGATGAGCGACTGCAACCAGGACGATGATAAACAGATCGCGATGTTTTCGGCCACCTTCCAGAAGCACATCCGTAAGCTCGCGGCGGATTTCTTGTCGGACGACCATCTGCAGATCAATGTCGGTCGGGTCGGCTCCTCTCCGAGCAACATCACCCAGCACGTCATCTGGGTTGACGAGGACAAGAAGAGCATCGCCATCTACGATTTGCTGTGCACTGCCCCTCCGGCTCGCACTATGATTTTTGTTAACACGAAGCGCACGGCCGATTCGCTCGATGATTTCCTCTACAACCGCAAGCTGCCCTGTACCTCGATCCACGGGGACAGGACCCAGAGGGAGCGCGAAGATGCGCTCATTGCCTTCCGGTCAGGCAAGTGTCCCATCTTGATCGCGACCGGCATCGCCTCACGCGGTCTTGATATCAAGAACGTGATGCATATCGTGAACTACGATATGGTCAACAATATCGACGAATACACTCACCGCATTGGTAAGTTTGACTATCTATTAAGTGTCCTCCCGCATAATCTGACTGATGATCACGATAGGACGTACCGCTCGTATTGGAAACCATGGTCTTGCTACCACGTTCTACAACGAGGGCAATAGCGGCATTGCTGAGGAGCTGGTCAAGGTCCTGATGGAAAACAAGCAGGATGTCCCAGCCTTCCTCGAGAGATACAAGCCGGAAGGCGAACTTAACTTCGACGAACCGGACTCGGGCGACGAGGCTGCTGAAGGTGCTGCCAATCCGGGCGCCAAACTTGCCGGTAAGTACAACAGCAGGTAGGTCAGAGTCACGCTGTGGGGTAGTTCTTCGTTTCTAGACTTGTCGGGCGGGCCAGGATGGCTTAGTTGGGTAGGTTTGGATTTGGGGAATATCTAGTAGTCAGTGTTGCGATCTCATAGTGGCTGTTTCTCTTTGTTGCACTTTCATAATTCCTGTTGCGCTCTCGCACTGCCTCTCTTTCTTGTGATCTGACTCCGTTCCTTTCCGGATCGCTCCAGTGAGTTTAAGCAGTTTAAGCGCGGCGATCACACGACTGTATTTCACACGCCGTGAATTACATACCTGCAATGTGACTAGATTTACCGCTAAAATCCATGTTATGTAAGAGCGTATGTACACCCAGATCCGGCCGGACCCGAGCGTGCGCCACGCATCACCTCCGCCCTCTGCCGTGCCGCAGATCGGCTGCAGCACCTTTTCACGTTCAACCACCCCGACTCCGCGAAGACTGCGTGAATACCTATGCAGATATCACATGGAAGAAGATAGCCCCACCACATAACTGCCGAGATTTGTTGATGGAACCGCCCGGCCAATCGCAAGGCCAGATCGCATGCAGCGGACAGTCTATGTAAGTATGTATCTTGATGTACAAAGGTCATATGTAAGCGTGACGTACATGGCCGCTATTATGAATGTATGTATATAGGTACCACGCAATTGTCACCCCCCGATGATGTCATAGCTTGCTTCTGTGGACCGGTGGGTGGAAGAGCGGAAGCACAACAAAAGCTCTCTCTGCAACGAGTGGGTTCCATTGACGGCATTCACGCAACAAAGAAGGCGATCCCTGCATGTGGGAGGGGTGAAGCGTCATCTCATGTCTCCCTTTTTTTTTCAAGGCGCATTTCATTGATTGGCGGGATTTCCATGCTCGCACGGCAAGCGGTAGATATGGACAAGGCGCGGTGTGGATATGTAGGAGGTTGCGCGGGCATTGGGGGGTGCCGGCCTTTTTTTTTCTTTATCGGGGAGTCACAAGTTGCGGCTCTTCAGCTCAAATGAACACACAATGACTAAGCGAACAATGCAAGGTATCTAAACTCTTTGTTGCGGCATACTGCCGCCATGACAAGCTGGTGTTTGTAGCCGCCGGCTAGTCGCCTGTTTGGCATTGTACTACATACCGACGCCAAGAATGTATATGCAAAAGATGTACCCAAGTGCTTCTCATGTAGTTTCAACACCGACGGCATTATGGGTTTGCTGTTTTATTTATCTATGTACAATATCTGGGCTCGCGACGGCACGGGAGAGCAGGGTTTGGGTCCCCGCCGTCGGCCCAGAGGGGGTGAGTACATGCCTCATAGATTGTCTACACCATATACACACATGAACACATGTTCGCTTTTTGCGAGTGAGACACGACGGCGCACGGACAATGCTCCAGCCTGCCATGTAGCCGGATCCGCTGCGGTGTGCTTCCGCTGCACATCATGGAGTGTGCGGGAATGCTATGTGTCCATGTAGTATGCAAGCCGACTCTTTGCCCCATCCGCTCCCGCCGATTCTCCGCGGCAAATGACCAGCGGAATGGCCGCCAAGCGCGAGTGCGGCGGAGGCTCTGATCGTGGGCAAAGCGAGGTGGTACCTCTCGCCCCTGGCTGCTGGATCCATTCTGTGCTCGTGCTCGGCTAGCGACGTCAAGGGCGCAGCGCAGGAATGCTGCGTCGTTTGCGCTTCAAGTGCACAAAGCAGAGCGCGAAGCGGGCGTGTGTGTCGCACTCGCACACCCTGTCTGGGCACGGCCGGCGATACAGCGGCCACCAGCCCGCGGCACGCGGGAGGAAGACACGGATGCGATGGAGCGGAGCGGCCGAACGGGCGGTTTGTGCGCCAGGCTCCTCCCGTGCACGGGCTTGGACGTCCGGTTCCCCCGGACCGTTCCGTGCCGGGCAGCCGGCGCATGCACCGCCTGCACGCGGAGAGTGCGGCGGGAGCGTGGACGCAAGCACCCGTCTGGCCGCGGAGCCCCCGCACCGGCGACGGCTTCTGCGGGCTGCTGGACCGAATGGGCCCCACCGCGAACAAAGGCCCGGTGCGGCTGGGCCCTTCGGGGCGACTGCAGGCAGCAGAGAGTGGCGACATGCACCACCCCCCCCCCCCCCCCCCAAACATGGCCTGACGCAGACACAAACACCAAACACACAAACACGCTGCCGGGCGGGCAGCCCGCTGCGGCCGGTGTGAGCCGTCACGTGCAGATTGCCGCCAACTGGGTGCGCCAGAGCTGCGGGACTCGCATTCAATAGTCTCGCCGCTTGTTCTTTTTATATCTTCCTGCTCACCCTTCTTCTCTGTCGCCACCGCTCCTACCCGCTCCCAGAGCACAAAGCACCACGTCCTCGTCAGCAGACTCTGCGGCGGCTTTGCCAGCACCAGCAATCGCTCCTAACCCCCCACGCTCCGGCAGTCCTGCCGCTCCCGCCCATCCGCCCGCCGCCGCTCCTGCTCTTCCACTCGCTGCTGCTCCTGCTCTTCCGCTTGCTGCTGCTCCTGCTCCTCCGCTCCTGCTCCTCCGCTCACCGCCACCCCTGCAATCACTGCTGCTCCTGTCGCTCCGAGCACTGCTATCCCGGCCACGGCGACGACGGTTGCGAAATCTCCCATACCCAGCTCAGAAATCCGTCCACCGCCCGCCACCGTTGCGATGAGGGAACGCGTGCATATGAGCCCCGAAGACCTGGAGGCGATGATGCGCATCACGGCGGCCAACAGGATGGAATACTGTCTGAGCCGGGGAACGAAGGCGTTGTTCTGGGAGCGGATCCGCGAGCTGCTTACCGCCGAGATCGGCAAGGCCCCAAAGAAGATCCAGTTCACGGTCAAGAATGTCGTCGAGCAGCACAGGGCTAGGGGAAGGCTGGGCATGCCCAGCGCCGATACCAGCTTGGGCAAATACATCGACGAGTGGATAGAACGCTTGGACCAGCTCGATGACGAAGAGGCCGAGGAGCAGAAGTTGGCGGAAGACCAATATGCAAAAGTCTCCAGAGTTAGTGCGCGCGCCATGGGCGTAAGGCAGTTCGGGAAGAGGGTGTTTGCCTCCGTGGATGAGGAGGAAGACGAAGTCGGTTGGAGCGAGGCGGAGGGTGAACGCAGAGGTGATCAAGGTGAAATCGATGGGGCTGGGGCGGAGAGGCTGACGAGGATATGCAGAGCGATTTGGCGGAGCGGAAGCAACGGGCGCACCGGCGACCCAGACGAAAAGGCAGAGGTTCAACTATGAAGAGCCGGAACGGCTCGCAGCATATCGGGCCAGCTCGACGTCATCAACTCGCGGTACGAGCGAGCAGGAGATCGACGCCAGGCCGCTTCTACCGGCCACTGTCTGTCCACCGGCGAGCGGGGCCTTCTGGCAGCCATTCCCTACTGCGGTGGACCAGAGCTGGATGAGACAACCGAGCCATCTCGACGGTTGGGCTCAACTGGAAGCCGAGGCCAGGACTATCGAGGGCTGGATGGGACAGCCAATCGAGCTCGGCGGTTGGCTCGCAACGGAGGGCGAACCCTGGGAGCTCGAGGGTTGGATGGAACGGCCAATCGATCTTGGCAGTCTGGATCAACCGGAAGCCGAAGCCAGCCAGATGGGACCCGAAGCCGGCCAGAACGAGAATTGGACGGAACAGCCAATCGATCTCGGCGGTCTGGATCTACCGGAAGCCGAAGCCAGCCAGAACGGGAGTCGGACGGAACAGCCAATCGATCTCGGCGGTTTGGATCTACCGGAAGCCGAAGTCAGCCAGAACGAGAATTGGATGGAACAGCCAATCGATCTCGGCGGTCTGGATCTACTGGAAGCCGAAGCCAGCCAGAACGAGAATTGGACGGAAGAACTAATCGATCTCGGCGGTCACATAATAGCCGAGCTCGATGACAGGGATATCGAGAATTGGCTTGGAGGAGGATTTGTTCAGGCCAGTGGTCAGGATACATCGGCGGGCGGCGTCGGCCACCAGCGCTCCGAGAACGAGGATCGAGTAGAACAACCAGCCCACCCTAGCACTCTACGCCCACCGGAAGGTTGCGGCGAAAAGCTAATTGAGAATTGGCTTGGAGAAGAGCTTCCTCAGGTCAGTGATCAGCATACATTGGCGAGCGACGTCGACTACCAGCACCTTCCTGCCGCCTTGCAGCAGGTCCAGGTGGCAGAATTTCTAGATAGCCTGGGTGTACCGGCTGGCGGCAGTGGCGGCTCGTCCCATTCAGCCACCGCAATTCGCGCATACGAGCAGCTTCGGAACGATATCCGTCGCCCGGGTCCACCACGTCCACCACTGACGGGACGCGCTGCCCAGCGACTGCCGCCGCAACCTGCCGCCAAGCAGCCGATGACTGACTGGTTGGACGAAATCCTTTTGACGGGCAATCCGAACCTGCCACCACGGAGCACCGCCGACAACGAGAGCAGGACGGGAGGGGAATCCTAGTTGGCGGGCCTGGGCTCCGCCGAGGACAGGTTTCGTTATCACGAAGGGTTGAGCGAGGTAAGGGGAACTATACTTAAAAGTTGGGCATACGGAAGTGAATGATTGTTTTCTTGTGTAGTTGACTGGAAAATTTGCAGGATAAAAGAGGAACTCTTTAGAAGTGTGCATGCAGAGATAGACATGGCTTAGGACACGTACTAGTTGCTTGAGAATTGGGGTTTTACTGTGTATTTCCAGAGAGAAAAGGGGTGTTAGGTTCAGTTTATCCTCACTTCGCTCGCACGTGATACTTATGTGCCTCGTGCCTCGGCTAATATCACCATGCGGACACTCACTAATTAATTACATACTGCTACCGACTATCTACCGCATACAGGCTGCCTGAGACTCCCGCAGTTGTCAGAAACGCACGATAGATTGGTACGCCATATATAATCGGGTAGAGATAATCTAAGATGTTCGAATGGTTCCACAACTTCGAGAAGATCAATCATGACGGGCGTCTCACACGAATTTGTGCACCTACAGGAAGCCTCAGATTCCCGATACATAGATTGCTTTTCCGTGATCTGATAATGACAATCTGAGATGTCGGAGACCCCAGCAGTGGCCGGCATCTGCTGCCAGCTATATCCACGTCCAGCCAGCCTGAGATTTCCGAAGTTGGGTATTGGCCTGTAACGCCAGATGGATCTCTATTCCGTGATTGGGTCGAGATAAACTGGGGTGTTCGAGGGGGTTCCGGCAGTTTCGGGAAGCTCAGTATATAGGTAAGTACATGGCGGAGCATAATCCACATAGCCCAAAGTTGCCGAAACACCTCCGTACATACATCTCAGATCATCTCTACCCGATCACGGAAAAGCGATCGCCGGGCCCTACACACAGGCCAAGAGCCGCCTCCGAGAAACTCAGGCAGCCTGTACCTCGATGGAGTTGTATGAGACGCCGCTATCTATTTGTTCTTCTAGACTTGCGGGGTTGCCTGGGCGGTCACGTCTTCGTGTGGTTATTGGCGGCACGCGGCGAGCGGGCAAGGACAAAGGATGACGGGGCACGGGCAAGACAAGACAAAGAGTGGGGGAACAAGAGACACTTCTATGGCTAACAGGACAAGACAGACGTTGCTGCGTAAACAAGAAAAGAATAAGTGTGGGCGACGGCTCCTTATAGGGATATCTGCCGCCCCGCGTTAATGGCGCTCAGGTATGTACATACTCATCCACCTCCGGCGGGTGGTATTCGTTCGGCACAAGGAAGCTCGGCGTTGGATCGGTCGCTCGTAACGAAACCGTGGGTCGTTCGGCGTAAGGACCCCCCGGCGAAGACTCAGTCGTTCCGGGAAACGAAACCCTAGGTCGTTCAGCGCAGAGAAATTCACCCGCTCTGCGCAACGAACCCCTAGGTCGTTCAGCGCAGAGAAATTCACCCGCTCTGCGCAACGAACCCCTAGCTCGTTCGGCACAAGGAAGCTCACGCGCTCTGCGCAACGAAACCCTAGCTCGTTCGGTGTAAGGAAACTCGGCGACGACTTATCTAGTCGTTCAGCGCAACGAAACCCTAGGTCGTTCGGCGCAAGGAAACTCACGCGCTCTGCATAACGAAACCCTAGCTCGCTCGTCGCAAGGAAACTCGGCGACGGCTAAGTCGTCGCCGCTTCTGCGGGGTGAGGAACTAAACGCCAGGAACGAGCGACTCCGGGAACAAGCAGTGAACCCCGGTAAATGAGCGCTGTGCGTTGGGGGCGGGTGTTGAACGCCGGGAACAAGCGCTATGCGCCGGTGACGGATCGGGCAATATACGCTGGGAGGAGCGCTATACGCTGGATGAGCGCTATATGCCAGGAAGCAGACATCTACTGTAGACATAATAGCTCTCCAGCGCGTCTATAAAGTGAACCACAGATTAGTAACGTGAATAAGAAGGCCTCATCGCATGTACAGAATGCAATCCTTTCCATAATCTAACCCCTGAGCAAAACCGGGATGCTACTCGCCCATGTGATAGGTTTTTACTACTGTAAGGTCCCCGGTGTGGTATTGACACTGCAGGATGCAACTTCGATGTGTTCTTACGGCCATGGACGGTCCGGGCATATTGCTACTGTGGTAGTTCTTCAGCGTGTGTCTGATGTACGTACTGGTATGTAGAGTATCTGCGTGCAGGTGTACTAGCGTTGGTACTGAGTTGGTTGAGACATGCGTTTGGGGGGGTGTTAAATATATATATAGCTGCGAGGTAGTTATAAACGCATATCTCGGAATCACGCCCGACGGTAATCAGATCGCGTCTATGTAGATGGATTTGGCAAGGCTGGGGCACGTGAAAAGAGCGCACGGACCACAGGAATTTTAGCCGCCGCAAACACGCTAATGACCGCTGGCCGCCAGACCGCTCTCCTCTCTTTCTTTCTCATACAACCCTCTCAGTCCTCCGGGGCCTTTTTTCTCTCTTCCTTTTCCTTTTCCTACCAAGCACAACAGTGCCTCCGTATCCTTCCTGCGACTGAATTACCGTCGCGATGTTACTCTCCTCATACATACCAGACAATGGAGTTTCTCGCTGCAACAGCTGGTACGTACCTTACTTGTAGATATTTCCTGACAAACTTGGAGTCAAGATACTGACGTCCAGGTAGCCCGCTGTAGCTCTTTCCCACCACCTTCATTCCCTCATCTCTCTACTTCTCGCCATCTTCTCTTCATCCTTCTCTTCTACCTCCCCTCTTTCCCCTCCGCCCCCTGCTTGTCCAGCCGTTCCGTCCGTTCTATTCTTACGTCCTCTCCCCCCACCTACATCCCTTCTCGTTCCTTCCGTTCTATTCTTGCTTTCCCTTCTTTCTTCTCTTCAACCCTCTCTTCTACCTCCTCTCTTTCCCCTCTGTCCAGCTGTTCCTTTCGTTCTATTCTTACGTCCTCTCCCCCCACCTACATCCCTTCTCGTTCCTTCCGTTCTATTCTTGCTGTCCCTTCTTCTCTCTTCTCTTCATCGCTATCTTCTACCTCCCCTCTTTCCCCTCTGTCCTCTGCTTGCCCATCCTCCAACCGTTCCTTCCGTTCTATCCTTACTTTCCCTTCCCCTCCCCCATCCATCTTCTCTCCTTCACTCCTCCACTATTGGAATTTGCTATCAGCGGCGGTGAGTACGTACCTCCTTAATCCCCCCGGGGCGGCTGTTTGGCCGCGATGAAGACTAGAACTGACTGGCCTGATTCCATGTACCCAGATACACCCGCTCTCTTCCCTTCCCATCCTTCTTCTTCCCTTCTTGTCGTCCTCCCTCCTCCCCTATTTCTCAAAATGTCGGTACGGGAAACTTCCCACGACATCCCCTCGGGCACCTTGTTGCCACGGAGGTGCAATTACTATTCTGGACAAATTGTCCAATGGAGGTGTTTTTATCGGCCTTTCGCTGCTTATCGCCTCGCCAAGACAGGTCGGCAACATAACTCTCTACCTTGGATCACACTTACTGACACGATTTCGCAGACATCAGATCTGCCCCTTCGAACGCCACTAGCAAACTTCGAAGTTCGAACAGAAAGGTACGTCTGCGCCGTCACACAAGCTGCGATTGGCAACAACTCCGAGCAGCATTCGATTCTTAGGACGTCTGCCCGCAGAAAGCTCAGTAACATCTCCTTGAAATGTAAGTACTCTCTGGACACAAGCAACGAACACGGATGACTGACTCCGGACAGCAGCAGGAAGATCCTGTACACGATGCCTCAGGTGGCGATGGAGAGCAGCATTGCAACGAGCAACCTCGAAAGGAGCTTGGATATCAGGCCCTGCCGTAACTGCCTCCCGCGGGGACTTCCTTGTGTGCCAGGGGCTCGACAGTATCGCCAAGATGAACGATGTCGACAGGTTGTACCGTTTCATCATCTCCGGTCTGCCGAGCAACTACAACGTCGGCACGCTACCGGTGTACTACATGGCACAAACCCGCCTTAAGAGCGTTGAGGCTCTGATTTCTTCGGGTGCAGACGTGCACGAAAAGCTGGCCAGAGGAAATATCCCCCACTCGCTCCTTACTACCGTCGACAATCGCAAGAGTCGGAAGATCCTCTGCGATCACGCTAGTCCGACCGACTTGGCTCCCGGGCTGTTGTCCGTGTTCTTTCAACCGTGGTGTGTCCCACGTACGAGAACGACGATTGCGCTATGCTGATTACCGATGCTGACGGGCGGCTTGGGGAGTTCAGCAGGAAGTGGACGAAGAGCGACGCGAAGAAGGCTCACTTAATGTGAAGGTGTGGCGGGGAAGTGGTCGTGGAAGTGCTTGACCAACATGGAGGTAGGCCGCTAGATTGCGAGCGATATAGCAGACATGAGGGGTGACCCTCCCGGCACGCAGTACTATCCAGTTGGAGAATGCCGTGGACCCAATACGCATCACATCAGCTACCTGCAGAAGTGATACCCGGTCCCCCCGCGCTCAACACCACCACGTTGACCCCCGGCCAAGATACAGAGTCAGCACGGACGGAGTCCTCAACGGACAATGCGGCTTTCGGCGGTGCATCGCGCGAACTGCCTCGCAGCATTCGAAGTAGTCCTCGTCGCAATGCCCGAAACGGAGATGCTGCACGCTCTTTTCCCAACGGAATTGGGGCGCACTCAACGGTCAGCTGCAAGGCCTCCCCGCTCCTATCGCTCGATGGCTGCTAACTATCAGTAGGACATGACCTCAGCGCGTTGTTGGACACGAATTGCCTACCTGTCGCAGGAAATATTGCGGAGCGTATTTAAACGTCGCTTCGGGGTATGATGTTTCTTTCGGCAAGAACCGCAAAGCCAAGTCGGGCGATCCAACAGTCTTTGATCCGTAAGTTTGGATTTGCTGCTGCATCTAATTTCGTCGAAGCTGATTGAAAACGGTAGTGATGGCACCCAGCCGGTCGGCTCGACGGAACTAGTTGATCAGCGCGAGTTGAGAAATCACCGGGTTAGTACCGAAGCAGAGTGCAAGAGAGAGTTCACGGCGGGGTGAGGAGATATCAGGACTTAGCGGGCTGTTGAGTCGAGATGTAGTGAGACGAGCCAATTCGAGAAAACGGCTCTCGATTTCTGTCAAACGCTTCAGCATTAAGAGAAGATGGAGAAGACGAACAGAACACAGAACAACACTCCATCTCCCGCTGCTGCACGGCGCTGTCGCTATTCAGGCGCTCACCCAACTTTTGTCTCACCTATCTGTAGTGTTGGTTACCTCTTCGCTGATGCTGTGCTGCTACAACAACGCCGTGCAAAGATACGTGACAAGAAAACAGCGCGAAGCACTTCCCACGTGTGTGCGACGCGAGCGATGTGTGGAGGATTCAGGATGGCCGTGGCTGTCCGCCCTTTCCGAACCCACCACAAAAGCACTCTCACCGTGGTTGTTCGTGTCGACACGCCGAGTCGCGACGCAACCGTATCATCGGAGCCGGCCAAGTGGCCGAAGCACTACGAAGTGGCGTTCCCGCTTCTGCGACGCCGGGGAGAAGCGTAGAGAAGGCGGGCAACGGCGCACGGTGTACGGCAGTTGGCGATGTTTCCTGCATTCTCTGGCGAGCGAGGTGAGGACAGCCGTGGGAGGCGTGGGCGCCGTTGGCGGATGAAGACCGCGAAAGAAACAAGCCATGTAGATAACAAAGAAACCCCAAGCACAGTCCACAACGCTAGCAATCTCGAGTCCTGCTCGCTCGGGCGGGTGCAGCACCGAGTCGCGCGTGCACGGCCATCCGTGGTGCCGCAGGGGATGGCGCTGCGCTGCACGCGCATTCCCCCGGATGCAGAGCGGAGGCCCCGCTGCGTCATCCACATTCTAGACTCGGTTGGTTCGTCCGTGGAGGTCGTGCTGCCAAGACGCGGTGTTCTCTGGTCGCTGATTCGCGCAAGCAGAGCCCCGGAAACGTTGTGCAAACAGCGGCGCTTTCCCAGAGAAGAAAAAAAGAGCAGAAAAGAAAAGAAAAGAAAACCCCTCGACTGTTCTGTTCTGTCCTGCTCTTCCCTTCTCCTCTTCCCCTCGTGTTCGTCGCCCGCTCCCTCGCAGCCACTACCGGGGTCCAGACAGCTCTGCTTTTTTCGCGCCAACACTTCCTCGCTCTCCCATCTTCCCCTAGCAGCCAAGCCAGGGCCACACTCGCCCCTCACTCCGCGCAGATAAACCCTCCTCCACACCTCCCCCTCCCTCTCCGCTACAACCACCACACACTCCCCTCCGTCCGCGACCTCCACAATCGCGGCCACTCCAACCTAACAAAATCCCCCCCACGCCACTTCGCCCCCCACCAACTCATCACCTTCGCAACACACGTTTCGCGCCATGGCTGAACGATACATCCCCGAACACAGGCGCAACTACAAGGCCAAGCAGTCCTTCAAGCCCGACGAGTTGAGACGCCGCCGCGAGGAGCAGCAAGTCGAGATTCGGAAGGCGAAGAGAGAGGAGAGCCTGGCGAAGCGGAGGAATCTGGCTGCCAGCAGCCCCGCCCCCGGCGCCGTCGACAGTGATGACGACACCGTATCGGAATCTGTGGTACGCATGCAATGTCCCCCCCCCCCCCCTTCTTCCCCCATCCTCATCGCCGCTGCAACCGGTGTGGCGGTTCGCCGTCTCCACTCACGTGGCGTGCCGGCTCTGTCGTTGTGCTCTCCCTGTTGCCGCACTCTTCCCTCGCTGCCGCGTTGGCTGCCCTCTCCGCTGCTGACCGCCGTTTCACACACAGTTGAGCGAAGACCTCGCCGCCATGTGCAAGGGAGTCTTCTCGGATTCGATCGACCAGCAGATCCAGGCGACCACCAAATTTCGCAAGCTCCTGTCTAAGGAACGCAACCCTCCCATCGAGAAAGTCATCGAATGCGGCGTCGTGTCCCGTTTCGTCGAGTTCCTCAGCTCTCCCCACACGCTTGTCCAGTTCGAGGCTGCCTGGGCCCTGACCAACATCGCTTCGGGATCCGCCTCCCAGACTCAGGTCGTGATTGAGGCTGGCGCTGTGCCAATCTTTGTGCAGCTGCTGACGAGCCACGAGCCCGATGTTCGCGAGCAGGCCGTTTGGGCGCTGGGCAACATCGCTGGCGACTCCCCGCACTGCAGAGACTTCGTTCTGGGGGCCGGTGCCCTGCTACCTCTGTTGGACCTCCTCGGAGACAGCCGCAAACTCAGCATGCTTCGGAACGCCACCTGGACGTTGAGTAACTTCTGCCGAGGCAAGGCGCCGCAACCCGAGTGGGCGACTGTAAGTATTAGTCAAACCCGATCCGATCCATTCCTGTTTCCGACTCGGCCGATCCGGCCCTTCAGCTGCAGGTACTGAGCTTTGTTCTATGTTTAGATCCTCCCCGCTCTTCCGGTTCTTGCCAAGCTCGTCTACTCCCTTGACGACGAGGTCCTCATCGACGCTTGTTGGGCGATTTCGTATCTCTCGGACGGCTCCAACGACAAGATTCAAGCAGTCATCGAGGCCTGCATTCCCCGTCGTCTTGTCGAGTTGCTCATGCACGCATCCACTGCGGTCCAGACCCCCGCCCTCCGATCGGTCGGTAACATTGTCACCGGTGACGACGTCCAGACTCAGGTGATCATCAATTGTGGAGCGCTTGCTGCGCTGCTCTCGCTGCTGGCATCTCCTAAGGACGGTATCCGCAAGGAGGCATGCTGGACCATCTCCAACATCACCGCCGGTAACTCGAGTCAGATCCAGGCAGTTATCGATGCCAACATCATCCCTTCGTTGATCAACCTACTCTCCCACGGAGATTTCAAGACCCGCAAGGAGGCTTGTTGGGCCATCTCCAATGCCACCTCCGGCGGCCTTCAAATGCCCGAGCAGATCCGCTACCTCGTCAATCAGGGTTGCATTCGGCCCCTGTGCGACTTGCTGGGATGTTTGGACAACAAAATCATCCAGGTGGCCCTCGACGGCATCGAGAACATCCTCAAGGTCGGCGAGATGGACAAGGCTACCGAGGCTGACAACATCAACCGCTACTCCATCTACATCGAGGAGGCTGGTGGAATGGAGAAGATCCACAGCTGCCAGAATAACGCGAACGAGGAGATTTACATGAAGGCCTACAACATCATCGAGAAGTACTTTTCCGAAGAGGACGAGGACGCTGCAGAGATTGCTGGGCTCGCTCCGGGACGGGACGCGGCTGGCACCTTCAGCTTTGGTACGCGTCAGGCGGGTGGTTTCAGCTTTCACAGCAGCACCAACCCTAACGGCGATTCCATGGACATGTAGGCTGTTTTGTCGAGCCACACAAGCCGGAAACCGGAGGAGACTATCTGTCGTGCTTGGCGATTTCAATTTTCCGGTTTCTTTCTCGGTGCGGTCGGTCTGTTGTTGGATCGTTCTTTCTTGCCTGCTCGAGTGTTGTTTCATTTGCGAACCCTTGTACTGTTCACATAATGCTTAGAACGCACCCTTTCTTTTTTACTTTTCTTTTCTTTCTTTTTCTGATACGTTCCGCGCAGTTTGAAGCTAGCTGTTTGTCGGTGGATCTCTGCCCCTCTGGCGGCGGGGGGGGGCGCGCCGGGGGGCCGGGGGGGGGGGGGGGCGAGGGGGGTGGGG
>Ga0307516_10002597_pt1 | contig 23978 bp, 33 predicted proteins | sample 19_EM_MG_FD_203310 | JGI IMG/M metagenome (GOLD analysis project Ga0307516, IMG submission 203310) | Populus trichocarpa ectomycorrhiza microbial communities from riparian zone in the Pacific Northwest, United States - 19_EM | ecosystem: Host-associated > Plants > Roots > Unclassified | place...
ATTGATCCGAGACAGAACAGCCACAAGAAGGGTATCAGGGGTCCAGAGGTCTTTGGGGGGTCACCATGCACTAAGGTGTAATGCATGTGTTCTAGTGCCACTGAAGCACAACCATGGGCTCCCTTGACGAGCTCTCTTCTGGGAAAGAACGAGAGAGGGTTCTTCTTCCTAATAGCACTCTAAAGTAGGGATATAACTGTCATGGTGCTGGAGGACACTGTGACAGAGGAAGATGGACATGGCAAGTATCTGGGAGGAAGGGACCATAGGCTGAGGGCTCAGGGGACACAGAGACAACCAGAGATGACTTTTCAATCTTGACAATAGACCTAAGATGACCAAAGTACGTCCTTGACACAGGACTGACGAGGAGAACGTGCTGACCGAGAACGAGGGGGACTGAGGGAGCAGGCTGGGAAGATATGTGCCAGGCAGTGCACGGGAACTCTGGGAGAGGCTGTCCTAAGAGCAGGACATAGTGGAGATCTGCAGCAATAGCGGAGAAATGATCCAGAGAAAATACGGACTCCATAGTGACTGATGAGACGAACGTCTGGATTGCGGGGGGAATATCTCCGTGGGAAATAAACGGATCCACGTCGGAACTTGACAGGCAGATAGACCACGCTCCAGGCTCTCTGACGGTATAGTCACGTGCCTGATAGCTTTGGAAACGGTGGAGCTATTCAAAATATCGGAATGCCAGCACTGGGTGCCTAAAAATGACATTTGAGCGCTAACGTCATTTCTTCTCTTCTTTCCTTCATTTCTCCATCAATTCTTCAGCTTCTTTGCTCATTCTGGTATGGGAGTTGGACTGAGAAGTGTGCATTCCTTTCTCATACCATAATGGATGTTATTCCTTCAGTTTCTTCTGCTTCTTGGCGGTTCTTGTGCGAGTGATGACTGATGAAATATTCTATAGCCCCGAATAACTGAGAAATAAAAGGCACATACCTCATCAACTTGTTGGTCCCACGTACCAGCACAACGATAGCCTTCTTGTGCGATAGATGGCTATGATGAGGCTCCATCATGCTCATCCTTCGCATCAGGATCATTCAATATTGACGTTATCTTCCATGTTCACTGTACCAAACCTGTTTGGTGCGTGACAGCGGACCATGAAAATGAGGAGACAGCAGAATTTCGGAAGTTCCAATGACAGCTTTTCCATTCAACAATCACACATATCCTGTCATCACTTCAAAGTGGGATGTCGAAGCCTGAGATTCAGCAGTGTCCTGATGGACATTTTAGATGTGCCATCTATGCACTTGCTGCATACATTGCAGACTATCTGGAACAGATTCTACTGCCTTGCCTCGTGCAAGGATGGTGCCCTCGGTTTTATGGAAGGTGCATACATGATTGCTTGACATCCAAATAAACAGCTGCACTGCCATGTCAAGTAATCTTGATGGGAGTAACAGTATCCCACGGTCACATGAACATGCTGAATACTGCATCTGTGCATTTCTTCTCACTGAATTATGGGACCAATATGGCATAGTGGGTGATCTAATGGTATACTATCACACTTATTTGGTTTGCGTTGCTCTGAACTTTTTGACAGCCATTTACAAATGATTTTCCACATGCAGATATTTACAAGATGTTGATGCCCGACCTCCTCCATCAAATTATCAAAGGCGTGTTCAAGGACCATCTCGTGACATGGATCAGTGAATACCTCAAGATTAAACATGGTGAAGCAGTGGCCAACTGTATACTCGATGACATGGACTGGAGGTGAGCCAAATTCTTCCATGCTCATTCACATCTTAAGCTTCTCATCAAAACAGGATTGCAATGGTACTGCTTTATCCAAATCTACGACATTTTCCCAAAGGACAGCGGTTCAAACAGTGGATGGGTGACAACTCAAAGGCCTTGATGAAGGTATACCTTCCAGCAGTTGAAGGGCACATGCCCCCAGCCATGGTGCACACACTCAGTTCATTTCTCAACTTCTGTTATTATGCACACAGAAACTCCCTCAACAAGAGTGCATTGGACAGCCTGCAGCATGCACTGGATCACTTTCACCACTACTGCTGCATCTTTCAAGAGACAGGTGTTCATGGGCATGGCCCCAATGCATTTTCATTGCCCTGACAACATTCAATGATTCATTATCACCATCTTATCCAGGAATTCAGTGCATTAAATGGCTTATGTTCATCAATTACCGAGTCGAAGCATATCAAAGCTGTGAAGAAGCCCTGGAGGCATTCAAACTGCTTCCAACCTCTTGGACAGATGCTCATCATCAATCAATGCCTCAATAAGCTTGCCGCCATGCAAGTGGACTTCAAATCATGCGGTATGCTTAAGGGTTCGGTTCTGTCAGCATCAGCTCAGGCTCTTGAACATCAGTGCAGACAAGGTCTCATCGGCAATGATCCAGTGGATGCTTGCAGCCATGCCACTCAGGTCAGCAATGGCAACAATAATAACCATAATGATGATGATGCTGAGGATAATGACATTGAGCATGAGGATGGGCTGCATGTCCTGAACTATGTCCGGCTTGCAAAAACTCCAGGCATCCAGTATTTTTTTTCTTTGTTCATTCTGAAATACTGACTAGTAGTTGTATTGTACAGCACACTATGCATGCTCGCACACCATGTTCTCCAGCCCGACCTTCCCCTCCTTGTTGCTTGTTTCCTTTGTTTTCAGCTGACTGGGGATGGCACGAATAAGATGTTCATAAGTGTTTGAACTTGCCAAGCTCAAATCAGACTCTCGCAGATAACATCAGTCATGTCAGTTGCAGCAGATGCTTTGTAACTTTCCTGATGCACCCTCAGGTCACTGCAGCACCAGACAACCTGGTTGGCCAACCCCACCCCCAGGGGTACTAGCCACTAGTAGATTGGAAACAATAGTATATAGTGCAGTCAATCAATGTTATAGGCCCAAACCACCTGTCTGCATTGGTCCACCCTATATTAGGCATCAGCCCACTCTATATTAGGTAATGTCAGCCAAGGTCAGCTAGTCTCACATTTTAGGTTGAAATGTACATGTCAGATGTCCTATTTTAGGACATCATGTGACTGAAGGATCTGTTCATTTCATTGTAACTTGAATATGTATATGAAATTCATGACCAATTCTTTTGTTCTTGAATTTGATGAAATGTAAGTTAGACAGTACCAGTGCATTTCAAGGCCAGTAGTGTACTAATTGGCAAACTAACTTTTATATTTTCATTTTGTAAGGTCTTTTGTGGCACCTAAAAAACACAAATTTCCCTTGTGTTCATGGTTGAGACTCTCAACTATAACAAAGTGTCATGCTTAGCATACCTAGAGAAATGACTAAACCCCTGCAGCATGGAATGCTATCCTTGACAAATGAACAATGCAAGTTACAAGATCACTACTGCACATCAATCAACAAGAAAACTCATGAATACATGCAGCATGTCCAAGGCCCATCAAGATATTGTCACCAGAACCGATTCGAATCAAGGGGAAGACCATGGGCCACTCGGAGCATCACCACATTGGATGTCAAACTTGACCACTGCATCAAAAGCCAATTAGCATTATCATCAAATTCGGATAAGTGCAACCTGTGTGGAAAGCACGACAGTCTAACACACGTAATAACGACTCACCCCATTTCCGATGATTACTTCGGCCCTCTGCGCAACCAACATATCCACACCCTGTGCCACAAACGTTTCCTCCCATGTGAGCTCCAAATCTCGAGAACTCTTCACACTCTCCCATTCCGACTCTTCTGCGAGCACAGTCTTGAGTGCCTCGACCCAAGGGCTGGGTCCATTCGTCATGATGTACAGATACCGTAGGTCGTGCGTAGCCTGTGACTCTTGTCTGACACGTTTTACCTTGTCCACGATCTGCTGGATGGTGGGGTAACAGTGCTTGAGGTATAAATTTGTGGTTTCTTCGGAACTTGTATTCGTGGGTTTCTCAAATTTGTCGATGAATTCCGGAAATGCGTTCCAAGCATGCCAATCTGCATCCCATACCGCCAGGTGTCGACAATGATCCTCAAAGTCGCCTCTCCGTATGTGTATCGCAAGCAGACCTTTGATCATGGTAGAAGGATCTTCGGGATCTGATAAACCTAGCGTGTCGATGAGTCCCGCTAAACGAGAGGAAGATGGGAAGCGATCGAAGAAGTGGCGGTTACGGGAGTATGCACTGTGGATGAGTGGAGACCAGTCCCAACGAGTGAGGATTGGGGAATGGGAAATGGTCGGCCAGAGTGGAAGCATGCGCTCTTTCTTACCGAATACCCTGATTAATTTATATTTAGTCAATATACTTCCATACTTGCACAGGAAGGCACAATAGAAAACCATCCGGAACGATGTTAACGTACCAATTGTCGAATACTTGGTTGCTACTTGGGTCGAGCGACACGCATGGATCATCGACTGCTTTAAGGGTTTCTACCCACGCATCGAATGTTTCCGTAATCGGTGCACTTTCGCTGAATCTCATACGTTCGGTGTTCACGTCCTCAACGCGTATGACTACTGGCTTGGGGCATACTTTTTCGAAGAAATGCTTGCTGACAGAGAGAGGTGCATCGTCTCCGGGATCCATTGGACCACCAACCATTGGTCCTGCAACACAATTGATATTGTATCCAATGATAAGAATCGGACATAATACTTACCACCAACAAGAGCGGTCAGGGGTATGCGTGACGGAATAAGTTTACCGTTATAATCAGAATAAACGGACCCGTCGGGGTTCCATACGTAGTCGTCAAACACAAACCTTGATAGTACTAGATCAGATAAAGACTAAAGAGAAGGTGAAGATACTGACGAACGTCCGGCTGCATGAGCTAGCAAAGCCATCATGACGTAGTCCTGCATTACATTTCCCCACCCCGAACCTGTCAGCAAGACATAGTATCAATGTTTTTCTCCACGTAAATACGGAACGCAGCCACGAAAGGACACTGACTGTGCGAATGTTGGGCAGCCCAGAAGTACTTGATGGACGTGTTTTTTTCGTAAGCATCGTAGTGCGGTAAACGTCGTTCCGCTTCTCGGAAACTTTCGTACGATGGTGGTTTGCGGGTTTCTGACGTTTGAAAGACGGTGATTTGTTGTCTTTTCGACAGAAAGAAAAATGTCATCAATGACATCATAGCTATGGCGCCGATGAACCGCAGGATTCGTCTGGTAAGACCGTATGAGAGACCAGGCTTCGGTCGATTGGAGGAGGAGATGGGGAGAAGGTTCCTATCGGACGCTCGCGACTTTCCCTTCGATGATGGCAGCATTCTTAATCTATGTTAGGAGTTCCGAAGCGTAGTTGAAAGCGGCGCTGCGGCTCAGGGCTAGGGGTGACTGCCCGAGAAAACCGTGTGGAGGCGGAGCGGTGAAGAAAGCCGCCTGCCCTTGCAAGCGCCCCATCGTTGAAGTCCACACTGCTTGAAATACAAGTATCGAAGCACAGGTGAGGCATAAATAGTACTAGCTCCGCAGTATCAACGTCAATGATGTGACGACAACAGCCGCACCTGATAATCGCTTCCTGCTTCTGCTTGTCCCTCACCTCATTCCACATCTATAATCTCTTGGTCAAGTGGGTCAAGCAACGGGCCAGACAAGTTTAACTGCATAAACTTGTTCTACTATAGTAGTTGTGAAAACGCCGAATGTTCATGATTACATAACTTCTTAGAAGCAAAGCTTGAATGTGCTAAATGTTGCCGTTGTGAGTCCTGACAGTAAGGTAGGTATCTCGCTCTACACTGGTATGCGACTCTCCGCGGATGCGTACTAATACTTATAAACTTGGGCCCGGACGTGACACGACCATAAGTGGCAAAAGGAAGACTGCGTTCCGCAAGTCAATGCGGGTCGACGAACATTGTAAGCACGTACTACGCCATGTTGAACCTTCGATATTACAATGGCCCACTTAGATAGCATAGACTACATACACAATGTAAAAATTAGCACTCCTAATATCAGGGGAGTACAAAAAGTATGGATGGTGCTAATTCACTGATCAGGCATTTACATGAGCTAGTCCAGTAACTGTATATCCCAAGGAAAACTAATTCTGGTGTGTATGTACTCCGTTGCGCATCGTTATCAGTGCAAATCTAGGACTGGATCGAAGGATCCACAAGCTCGAATTACACTTGTTGAGTCTTGCATATTCCCCTCAAAGACACAAGGATCCTGCAATGCTCGTTGGTTCAACATCATGGTCGTCCCGATTCCGAAACACTTCTACAGATAAGTAGGTACAATTATGAATGAACGGGAAGAAAAGAAAGGGGGGAGGGTGCCAGTCCGACCGAAAGAAAGTAAGTAATGAGTACGCAGTACGTAGGTATGTATGTAAATGGAGGCTATGATGGAAAGTAGTAAGCAGTAACGGTATGGTATACGGCAAAATTACAATTCATCAATCAGTCAGTCGGTTCTTCGGTTGTCGTCGTCGTAAGTTGACACATGCGAGGTCGTGATCAGAAGAAGGAACCAAGAAAAAGTTGGGGTGCACGATAGGCAGATGGGAAGAGAAAAAGAATGCCCAGTCAAGCATCGCGGTACTTTACGCCATTCTCCGGCTCTCGAGGTACTGCGCTCGAGCTCTTGCCATAGACTCTCTGAGCTCAGGACTCTGCCATGCACTTTCGTCCTCCCTGAAGCTTGCTGAAAGTGCCACATGTCCGGGCCCATGGCTCTCCGATTCAACAGAGACCCCACGGTCCGCGCGACGCGGTGTGCTTGGTGTTGGCACCGGTGCCCCAGAAGCGAAATGCATCGTCGACTGACAATCCCCTTCGAACCGCCGTTTACGCGGGGACGAGCTTGATGGCGGGGAAAACGAGGACGACGAGGCGTGTCCGAGAACGAGGTCTCGAGGTCTCTGTGTGCGTCTCAAAGACCTCACAGAGCCTCTACGAGAGATCGGGGCCGGATCCTGTTCTTCTTCCCAGTTACCAGAGCCATCATCGACCTCGTCTTCTTTCGCATCGCTCATTACGACGATCTCGCGGTTCAGCGCTTTTTGGCCCTCTTCGATGAGCTGAGAAAGGCGGCCGCCGATCCAGTCCATTTCGTCAAAGTCGGCATCTGCAGCGGTTTCTTCTGTCTGCGACGTGGGATATGCAAAGTCGAATTCAGGATGCGGGGGAAATGATAGGGAGGCATAAGCATGAGGGTGGGAGTGGGAAGGTGAGACGCCTCGCGGAGGAGTGATGGCACGCGATTTGGCATGTATCCGGCGTTGGCGGACCGCCGCGCGACGTGCGGGTGCGGATACATGATGGCGAGATCTTGGGCTGCGAAGTTGGGGTGTTGGCGGTGTTATCTCAATTTGCTTGGGCTAAGACGATCACATGTGAGCGTGAGCGGTGCCATAGAAAAGTTGTAATGTGCATACAGGCTGTGGAAGGGGCACCCAATCACCAGGATGATAGGGTGGTGGGGGTGGAAAATGTTCGGGTTCTTTAGTACCGTCAGTATTTGTAATTGATTTGGGAGTATCTCTGCCTCGGTCCCGCCAACTATCAAAGAAACTTTTTAGATCGATAAGGAATGGGATGTTGGATAGCGTGGATGGACATACAGTCGGTATACGGTGAGCCCAACGGCTGTACCAATAAGAGCAGCGCTCAGCGCCGTGGACACAATCGAGCCCGCGAGTGTGCGACGCCGTTTGGCAGGAGGAAGGTCTACATGGATAGTGATGAGGATGTTGAACATCAACGAATGAACGAAAGAATAGGGTGGGAGTGTGTGTAGTTGGTTGGAAGAAATGAGAAAGTGGTTTGATTTAAATCTCAGGTTAAGCGTACAGTTGAACCTGACAGGTGCGATTGTGAAGGGTGAAGAGGTGCTATTACATACACGCTAGTACGTGCAGCATCACAATACCGTGCACACGAGATTACCTCGTGCAGTACGCACACCCAGCACCACAGCTAATGGGAAGACGAAGGTCGATCGAAGGAGAAACAAGACATACCTGCGATCATCTCCTCCACCTCTCTTTCTGGTTCTCTCTTGGGCATATCTCGATATTTCGCAGGCGTATCGAGGTATCCGTTCGTGGACGTTGTGCTGGTCGTTGCTTCGCAAGGTTCAGGAGTAGAAGGGACCCAGCCTCGTTTGCGTGCCAAGGGTACGGGTGGCGAGAGTGACTTCGGGGTGGATGCGAATGTGCGGCGATGAGGAGGAAGAACAATCTGGGTAGATAAACGCGATGGATGATATACGGGCGTCTGGCTTGCACGATGCCTGTCGGAAGCCGGTGTTTGACGAGGCCCGGGTTCGGACTGAGCGTCAGCTGCAGCCGAAAAAGGGTTGTGCAGTCCGGGAACGGATAAACGGAATGTGAATGGGAACGGCATTGGCTAGTTGGTTGGTTCAGTGTGTCATGAAGTTCGTCTGGAGTTGTATACAATGAGAGGAGGAGAACAGGCTGATATATGCACAGTATCTGGTCTTTGGGCTCTTATGTGCAAATCAACTCAAACCGAACTCAAAACATGTTGAATGCCACAGAGACACTGTGGGAAGATTACGTCATCATTCACGCTGGAATGCTGACTACTCGGAGCAACTGCCTCAGTGACCATGTGAGGGCCTGATGGGCCGATACCCAGACACTCGTCCGTTTGAAATACTATCGATTGGATCTATGACCGTATCTGACTCAGACTCCAGAGTGAGATTTCATGTAGTCGTTGTACCCGTCGCGCAGCCCAGGATATCTACCGTCGAGCTTGATACCGAAATCAGACAAGGCGTTCCAACTAATCTGATATATACGCGCGCGTATATCTATGTCCGCATGTAAGATATCCATACCACCCATCATATGCCTAAGGCGTCAGCACACACCTCTACTCCTCGAACCCACCTATGCTCCGCACAGCATCCACAAGCTGTCGATATTCCATCAGGAGGTCTCTAACCTCCGAAACCCTCAGATCGTCCTCTGTACATTCGATAAAGCGGCGATTCGGTGGGGGCAGTCGGATACCCAATGCCGAGCCCTGGGCCGGTGCTGACCTTGAGACAGAACCGGACCCAGGCGAATACGTCGCACTACGGATTAGGGGTCCCTGTAAGTCGCGATATCAACCACAAACCCAGCATAAGTATCAATCATTCGTGGGCACCTTTGTGTTGCTAGCTTCGTGATGAGAGAGACGGGACAGTCCGCGGACGCTGTTCAGTCGGTCCGCAAGGCTCTTTCGCGCAGCAATCCCCCCCACAGGGGTAGCGGATGTAACGGAAGAGAACGACGCAGGTCGGCGGCGTTGCTTCCGGCTGCTACGCATCATACTCTCGAAGCTCTTGATGCTCCGAGTGTCGCGGGTATCACCTTCCTCTTTCCCATTCTCACTCTCACTCTCGCTGTTGTCTTCGCCTTCTTGCTCTCCTTCGCCTTCTTCGTCCTCCTCATCCTGCTCTTCTTCATCCTCTTCACTGCCACGCACATCCTCTCCGCCTGATCTTACAGATGCAGGCCGTGACACAACCTCGACAAGCTCCCGCTGCCCAACTTCATCGGCGCGACTCGCAGCCCTTGACCGCGCGCCCTGTGCCACTGCACCAGGCAGAGACGCAGCCAGACTGGCAATCGAGAATCCACTCTCGCGGCGCAGAAGACGTACGCCAGTCCCCCAAGCACCCGCGCCTGCGCTTGTACCCGTGGATGCTGCTACAGAAGTTAACGACGACGGTGGCTCACCGGTGGCTATCATTATGCTTGTAGCAGTGGTGCCGCCGTCCGCGGCACCACCAGCTCCGACCCCAGCTCCTGTAGCAGCGGCATTGGCTGCAAGACTCTGCCCGGGCATCAAGGCGCGCAAAACACCAAACGAGGTATCGAAGACACCCGAAATAACTTTATTCGCTGAGCCCGCAATCACGTCGACGCCTTGTTCAACGCGTCCACGCAGGCTCGGGGGCATCCCGTCCGGGGTATTGGCCATATCCTGTGGTGGGTACGAAGACAAAGGTGAAGTGTTGAGAGTAGCGCGTGCGATCGGTATTGGTGTGAGATCCTCAGTGCTGCGTGCCAAGAACGAGTTTTACTTTAATGAAGGATAAGAATGGGAAAGAAGTGTGCTCACCTGACAGCCCTATCACTAACCCCCAGCCCTAACACCCCCAAGTCCACATTCTCCAAAAATTCAGCAACCGCCATCAGATTCACGAGGCAGTATCCTTCCTCGCCGCTAACGGAATGGTTGCGAAAGCGCTGTGTGAAGAGGAGGTGGGACACGAGGTTGGGTGGGTTGGCTTTTACGACCGAGAAAATGAGGAAAGGGAGAAGGACATCGCCTGAGATGGGTGTCGCTGTAGAAGTGGCCGTGGATGTGGATGTGAGTGTAGGGGCAGTAGGAGTGTGCGGCTCGGGAGGGTGGGCTTTTAACTCAAGAGACGGCGACCGCTTGAACAATGCTGACTCCTGGATCTCTGGCTGCTCACCGCTAACACCAGGCGAAGACACCACAACGTGCAGAGTATTATCCGTAACGGCATCGAGACGCTCGATGGGTATGACGGGAGGTAGCGGCGCGTCCCTGTCCTCGCCTCGGGCCTTGAGGCGTATTGGGGGGACTTTGCCAAGTCCCTCTGATAATCGATATCACGCACACCGCATCAGAACGGATATCAAGTCAACGCACCAACCAAAATCTTATGCGCAGACACAATCACACGGGCCTTATCCTGCGGTGTCCGACTTGCGAGATCGAGTTGTGCGAGTGCTAGAATGTGTCAGAGTGGGAATTGTGTAAGAAGAAGTGGAAGAGGGACGTACTTTGACCGCAGTCACGTATGACTGCGTCGAGTGATGCGTCGCTGGCGTGATTAACATCCACGTCGACCTCAAGATCGAGATGGGCCAGACTAAGGTCAAGCAGGTTGAGTGCGGCTATACGGCTCGAGAGTGCCGCGTCATGCGAGGAGTCGTCGCTCCCCGCGGGAATAAACAGCCTGTGCGTTCGGTAAGCGAGTAGAGCTAACAAGGTGAGTGACGCGTACCTGTCGTAGAAGAGCGAACACAGCGCAGCTTCGACTGTCTCGAGCACATCCCGGATTCTCGCCTCCTCCTCCTCCTCTTCTACATATGTATCCTCCTTCTCATCTTCTTCCACCTTCTGCCCCGATACATCACCTTGCTCGGCAGAATCACCCGCTCCGCGGTGCACTTCCCGTCTCAATTCCGTGTCGACCACACCATAAAACTCCTGCATCTTCTCGGCTAACTCTTCCGCTCCTCCTATCACATCATTCACCACATACCCACCTCCTCCGGCACTCCCAACCAAATCCTGCATCTTCTTCTTCCTCTTTCCCCCTATGACAGACGCCTGTACAAACGGAAACAGTGCAGCTGCAAATGTCTGCACGCGTTCGACAAGCCACGGAGGCTGAGAACTGAGTGAAGAAGCGAGGTCGCTTGTGAGTGCGGAGGTGATGGATGTGGAGATATATCGGTATGAGAGGGAGGTAGGGGTTGTGAATGCGGAGATGGTGGTTGGGCCGTCGGTATCCGACCCCGACCCAGACGCTGTTGCCGTCGCTCCCGTCGCTCCCGTCGTCATCGATGTCGTTATAGATAACGAAGGTGATGTCGATGGAGGTAACCCAGGTGCCGGTGCTTGTGCTGGTGATTGTGCCGGGGGCACAGAAACAGGATGGGGTTGTTTCTGCCCAAAGAGGGATGCGAAGGGCATAGAAATACGCGATGGGGTCTGCGGTGCGGCCACGCGACTGTTTGGACGTGGCGGAAGAGGCGGCTTCGGTGGTTTCGGCGGAATGGGTAGAGACGCGACGTACTCTAGTATAGTAAATGTGGGGTACGACGACTCAAAAGGGTAATGTGGGAGTGGAGAGAGAGAATTTAGAAGTGAGATTCTCGATGATGGGGAGGTGAATAGTTCTCGGAAATATTTCGTTCGTGGCGAGATCGTCGATCGCAGTGTGAGGATGTCACTATATACGAAAGAAAGGCATCATAGGTATCAGCGCTGAGCGAGTGTGAGACGAAATGGAAGAGGTGAGGGTACCAACTTAACGAGGTGTCCCCGGAGCCCTGACAGTGCAACGACGGGTGTATCGTCTCTGGACGCGGTATTGAGTACGATTGTGTGGTCCCGAACAAACTCTGGTGTAATCTTTTCCTGTCTTGTGGATTGTTCGAGAGGAAGGAGTAGCGATGCCTGTAGCATATTCAACTCGGTACCACACCACACCACATGCACGAAGGCTTACCTTGCCTTTGGTCACCGCATTCCATATCTCTGCCCAATCCTCAGTCGCATCACCCTCGTGAGCCAGCTTCTCCAGAATAGCCCACCCGACCGATCCAGCATCGAGACCTACGTCCTGTGCTGCCGCTTTGAGATTCATAAGCTGCAGCTGCCTCGCTGCACATGCGTGCATGTTCGCAGATGGCTGCTGCTGCTGGGGCAAAGCAGAGACAGTCGGTAGTACTGGCGAGCCTGTTGTGGCTTGGCGTTGTCTGGGTGTGTAAGGGACATACTTGTTCGATGACAAGGCGGTCGTATCTGAGGAGGGTGCGAGGAGCGGGTGTGCAGCGAGACTCTCCCGTGATGCTGTGCGGGCGATGCTGTTAACTGGGGATCGACCAATGGATGTTGCGGGGAAGAGACTGTCGCGGTGGGAAGACATGAATCTATGCAGGTGTGCGGTTAGGGTTGGGCGACAGGAGTATGCACTTTGTCATTGGTTTCAAGGTGTCAATTGAGTGCGCGCTTGTCTAAGGAGTAGTAGTAGTAAAGACCTATTAGCGTTCGTTTGTTTGCAGTGCAACGGTCATTCAGAGTCTCGCTGGCAGCTGACTGCTTGATCAGGGATCGATCCAAAGAGTATACGGAGGTTTTGACCCTGTTCATCTTTTGTGACCCAGTCGGTGTTGAAACGTTGAGGTTCGTTCAACGCCCGAAGCTTCATGCCAATCGCCTATGATCTTCCTCTACGAAGAGAGTCTGGCTTAGGGAGACTAATGCCACACGAGTGCTTATGGGTTCTGTCAGACTGAGGTGTCAGATGGACCAAATCTACGGCTCGAGGTTATCCTTGAAAACAGGTCCTGGGCCAGTGAAGATAAATTCCATGAAGGACGCGAGTGTTCATATTTCGGTATGTACTCGGAAACCGAGAGCTTCTGTACGTCACTTGTATACTGTTTCGTGTTTCACGACAGTCGGCTTTTTCATAGGAAGAATCTTTTTTGACGAAACAAACACCGTATGTAGTTGCAAACTACAACTCGGGTCTGGACACTAATGCAAGAGGTCGCAATCAGACAATCCATTATCCGAATTCATATCGAAGACGGTGTCCAATGGATCCGAGGTGATCTAGCAGATCTCAGCATCAAAGATGACTTCCGACACATCCACGATTATGTTGGTTTGGGCTCCCTGGCCTGCGCGGGTAGAGTTGGACTGAACCAAGCAAACAAGTGTCTCCCTGACACGAGGACCAACGAGAGACATCGCCACTGTTGGTTCCACAAGAAATGAAATGCGGACGAAGAGTTAAGTGCAGCCCCTGTCGTGCCGCAAAAAAACCGAGCTGAAAGTTGTGCTAGTACGAGGCAGTACTACTAGTCGTTAATCGAGCCTGCCACATGGTCGTCAGGGAAGTCGCCACTTCTCAGAGATATGCAGTGGGATCTTCCCATTCCTGGGCCACAAACCTGGCACCGTATCTGTGCCTGGGTCGTGTCTTGCCATTAAAGTCCTTATTAGAGTCCTTAGTCTGCCTAGCGTCTCCTTCATCTGATGGTCAAGCTGTGTTATCTGCCCCGCCATCCAAAACCAAGTCCAAACATAAATGTGATGGATTCATGGACCCATGGCTTCATCAACTCCTCTTTCCAGGTTCCGTGGGCGAATATCTACCTCCCTTCGATATTCCAACGATGAACAATGTAGAATTCGACTTTGGAATGAGGATAGGGATGCTCTTCCTGGTTGAGGCATTCGCTACCTCGGCGCTTGCCGTTACGGGCCTCTTGCTCTACATCGCTGTACGTTTCCAATGCGGTGGCCGCTGTCTGTCGATATGCACATAATAGACATCCACCACAGTATCGCGCTGTCGCAATCCAACGAAATGCTTCACGAAAATGGTCGACAGAAACCCACTTACATTACTACTTCCTCAACCTGCTTATCTGCGACCTTATCCTCTCCATCGGTATGTAACATGTGCAGCCTGGCTCGCCTTCCCCGCCAACTGACAGTAAACCTTGCCAGGTGGGTTGCTAGACATCGAATGGATAATCGAGGCGGTACGTCATGTTCACAGTGCAAGTCTGCCTGCCTTATTCAGTGAATGCACCAGGGCGTTTATTCAGGCACTGTGTGCACCGCTCAAGGTATTTCCCCATTGGTTTTCACTGCCAGACCCTCATCCCTTCTCGCCCCTAGGCATTCTAAAGCATATCGGTGGTGTCGGAGTTGCATTCAGGTATGTTTCGAGAGGCAGGTTTGTAGGCACTCACGTAACAGGTTCATATCGTAGTACGATGGTATGCCAGTAACACAACATATGACCGCAAGGTGGCTGATTGGAAACAGGCTATTGCATTGCACATGTTGCAAGTACTTGCGCTCCGCTGGAGGTCTCCACCGAAATTTGCCCTTGTCGTCTTGGCTATAATTTGGCTGGTCATCCTCTTCCTGTCAGTCGCGCCCAATGTAAATCAACGCAATATATATGGTCCCACTGGGTATTGTAAGTCGTCATAGACCTGGCTTGGCTTGAAATTCTGCCTGACACCATTGCATAGGGTGCTGGATTGATGGAAGCATTATGGAGAAAATCTGGCTCCAATACTTCTGGATGTGGTTGGCGGCTCTACTGAATATCATCGCGTACGTGTTGTTTGGCCTCTACATCAAGCGGTGGCAAGAAAAATGGGAAAATACATCTACTATGCGTTATGGTGCACAGTGGGAAGAACGAGTGACAGCCAATCAGATGTTCTTGTAAGTGATTCCACCACTAGTACTTACTTGTCGTCCTGAATGATATTAATGTGTATCGCTATAGTTACCCCTTGGTGTACATTATAGTGGTAGGTCGCCCCGCATTCCACTATTGACCTCTGCTAAGCAAGTGACAGGTGCTGCCCGTCTCAGGAGCCCGCTTTTCTGTATTCACAGGTCATGATGTACCATTCGCTGTGTTAGCTTTCGCGGATGCGCTATTTGCATTGTCTGGTTTCTTCAACGTAGTCTTATTTGCTCTCATCCGCCCGAGCCTCATATGCCAGTGGAATCGCTCATGTGGTACGCATTCGGCGCAGCTGGCTCGGCGCCCCACCTCTGCAGGAAGGACAGAGTGTCACTTGTCTGGGGATGACGATTGACTCCGATGCTGATGGGATTGACACTCTGGAAACCAGCTGGTCTAGGTTCCTCCACTTACAAGGTCCGCATGATCCTGATTCTACATAGACGATGTTCATTGTATGTACTTGACTCACTTGTAATACAGTCTCTAAGATGTCCAATGGTGCCAAACTGGATATCGTTGCACCGCGCCTACTCCATGCACTCACTCCCCTGTAGGTTCCCCCCGGATGCTTCCTGGTGTGTCCATCTACCGTTACCTCTAAGCAACGGGAGGCATGACACAGGTGGTCGCATGATTAGCAATGCTATTACATTAGATCAACATCGCAATGAAGGTGTGCCGAGCGTGTTAAATCCCTCTTGTGAGGTTTTGGTCCTGAGCATAGCATATCGCTGGAGAATCCGCAACTGCCGTCTCGAGCTGCTGCCATGATAAGCACATGGAAGGGACATGTCAGAGTAATGTTAATTTCTCCCTTTTTATGTTGCACGAACACTGTCACGGGAGTGTTCTCAAGTGCTAAGTGGAGTGGCACAGGTTTTCCTCAGGTGCAACAAACTTCCAAATATACTGCACGCGTGCATGAGAAGAGAATGTTTCGAGATTCCAATGGATACTCCTGGACACTGCAAGCATTCCAGGTTTATAAAGCACTCCGCCAACTTTATCCGTGTGGGCCGGTTTCACTGATCTGCGGACCAAGGCGTTCAAACGCTATAAGTAAACTAAGTAATAAGATGGGCAGTCAGTGCCGTCACCGTCGGTGATAGCGGTCGTCTGTTGGTGGTGGCCTAGGTGTTGGGGGTGCTTGTTGTGGCATTGGTGATGGTGAGGTCATCGTGATTGCTGTTGATGCTGTTGTGATTATTGGTATCCTTGACGCTGGTGGTGGGGTGGCCGAGGTAATAGTACTAGGGTGTGAAGGAGGGTCCACAACCATGAACTCAGACGACAGGGGTACTTACACATTGTTTGTAAAAGTCACTCAGGGATCACCGAAAAGTCGCTCACGGTCACCGAAAAAAGTCGCGCATTACTAGATATATTTGTTTGTTTTTGGTACAGATGGAGACGTCGGGTCCCGCGCCCTGGGGGCCGAACCGAGCTGAAAGCTGTACTAGTCGTTGATCGAGCCTGATAGTGTTGCCGCAGAGGTGAGGTGAGGTGAACCGAAGTGGCAGTTCGGTGCCACTTCGAATCGTCGAACTTGAACGAAGTGAGGTGGAACGAGGTCGGCAATTGTCTCAGCCAATCAGAGCATCGCGCTTACCAGTAAGATTATGCAACAGGATTACTCAAGGATTACTAGTAAGAACTAAGTTCCACAACACATGTTTTGTACAAGTCGCGAGTGCCATTACCAAGCTTGCAAACTGCTGCAATCAATTTGGTCAGTTCGAAGGAGTTCGATCTGGCAGCAATCCGAAGTTCGAATTTTCGAACTGTGGTCGAACTATTCAAATTTCGAACCGAAGCGAAGTCACCTCGGAAGTCACCTCACCTCTGCGGCAACACTATCGAGCCTGCATGGTCTCAGGGAAATCTCGTCACTTTTCAAAGGGATGGGGCACAAGGCTGGCACCGCATCTGTGCCTGGGTCCTGTCTTCCCATTAAAGTCCTTAGTAATAGAGTCCTTAATCTGCCTAAGTAGGCTGTGTTACTGTAATTATGTCCGCCATCCAAGACCGAGTCCAAATATAAATTTGATAGACTCGTAGCCTATGGCTTCATCAACTCCTCTTTCCAGGTTCCGTGGGCGAGTATCTACCTCCCTTCGATATTCCAACAATGAGCCATGTAGAATTCGACTTTGGAATGAGGATAGGGATGCTCTTCCAGGTCGAGGCATTCGCGACCTCGGCACTTGCCGTCACGGGCCTCTTGCTCTACATCGCTGTACGTTTCCAATGCGGTGGCCACTGTCTGTCGATATCCACATAATAGACATCCACCACAGTATCGCGCCGTCGCAATCCAGCGAAATGCTTCACGAAGGTGGTCGACAGAAACGCACATACATTACTACTTCCTCAACCTGCTTATCTGCGACCTTATCCTCTCCACCGGTATGTAGCATGTGCAGCCTGGCTCGCCTTCCCCGCCAACTGACAGTAAACCTTTCCAGGTGGATTGCTAGACATCAAATGGATAATCGAGGCGGTGCGTCGCGTTCACAGCACAAATGCATGCCTGCCTGCCTTATTCAGTGAATGCACCAGGGGGTTTATTCAGGCACTGTGTGCACCGCTCAAGGTATTTCCCCATTGGTTTTTCACTGCCAGACCCTCATCCCTTCTCGCCCCTAGGCATTCTAAAGCATATCGGTGGTGTCGGAGTCGCACTCAGGTATGTTTCGAGGCAGGTTTGTATGCACTCACGTGACCAGTTCATATCGTAGTACAATGGTATGCTGCTAGTAACACAACATATGACCGCAAGGTGGCTGATTGGAAACAGGCTATTGCGTTGCACATGTTGCAGGTACTTGTGCTCCGCTGGAAGTCTCCGCCGAAATTTGCCCTCGTCGTGTTGGCTATAATTTGGCTGGTCATCCTCTTCCTGTCAGTCGTGCCCAATGTAATTCAACACAATATATATGGTCCCACTGGGTATTGTAAGTCGTCATGGACCTGGCTTGGGTTGAAATTCTGCCTGACACCATTGCATAGGGTGCTGGATCCAGGGAAGCATTGTGGAGAAAATCTGGCTCCAATACATCTGGATGTGGTTGGCGGTTCTACTGAATGTCATTGCATACGTGTTTTTTGGCCTCTTTATCAAGCGGTGGCAGGAAAAATGGGAACTAACAGGTGCACAGTGGGAAGAACGAGTGACAGCCAATCAGATGTTCTTGTAAGTGATTCCACCACTAGTACTTGCTTGTCGTCCTGAATGATATTAATGTGTACCGCTATAGTTACCCCTTGGTGTACATTATAGTGGTAGGTCGCCCCGCGTTCCACTATTGACCTCTGCTAAGCAAGTGACAGGTGCTGCCCATCTCAGGAGCCCGCTTTGCTGCATTCAGAGGTATTGATGTACCATTCGCTGTGTTAGCTCCCACGGATGCGCTGTTTGCATTGTCTGGTTTCTTCAACGTGGTCTTGTTTGCTCTCACCCGCCCGAACCTCGTATACCAGTGGAACCGCTCATCTGGTGCGCATTTGGCGCCACTAGCTTGTTCTACCTCTGCAGGAAGGATAGAGTGTCACTCGTCTGTGGATGGCAATCAACTCCGATGCTGATGGGATTGGCACTCTGGAAACCGGCTGGTATATGCGTCTTTTCCTCCACTTCCAAGGTCCACATGATCCTGATTCTACACAGACGATGTTCATTGTATGTACTTGACTCACTTGTAATACAGTCTGTCATGTCCAATGGTGCAAAGCTGGATACCATTGCACCGCGCCTACTCCATCCCCTGTAGGTTCCCCCGGATGTTCCCTGGTGTGTCCATCCCTAAGCAATAGAAGGCATGACACAGGTGGCCACATGATTAGCAACGCTGGTGTTGGTCCTGAGCATATCGCTGGAGAGTCCGCAACTGCCGTCTCGAGCTGCTGCCGTGATAAGCACATGGAAAGAACATGTAAGAATAATAATAATTTCTCCCTTTTGTCCCAAGGGGCCGATTGTGTGTGGTATATCGCACGGACATGTCAGGAGTGTTCTCAAGTGCTAAGTGGAATGGCACAGGTTTTCCTCAGGTGCAACTTCAAACCCAAATATACTGTACGTGTGCATGATCCAGAGGAGCTCAATGTTTCGGACTATAGATTACAAATGGATATTCCTGGACGCTGCAAGCGTTCCAGGTCTATACAGCACTTCGTCAACTTCCATCCGTGCGGACTGGTCTGTTAGGGGGATCGAAACATAGGGGTAAGTCCGAGTTGTGAACCTATGACGCTCCATCTGTACCAAAACCAAACACAAATGTATCTAGTGATCGGCGCGACTTTTCGGTGATGCTGTGCGATAGACAGAATAGTCATAGCTAGAGGTACTACTAAGTCACTATTAGCAAGTGCTAAGCTATTACAAGATCATACCAAGACATTAAGTCAAATAAGTCTGATTGTGTCAGGGCGTACAAACGCTAAGTAAACTAAGTAATAAGGTGGGCGGTCAGTGTCGTCACCGTCAGTGATAGCGGTCGTCTGTTGGTGGTGGCCTAGGTGTATTGGGTATGACTATACACATTGTTTGTAAAAGTTGCTCAGGGGTCACCGAAAAGTCGCGCACTACTAGATATATTTGTTTGTTTTTGGTACAGATTCGGAGACGTCTGGAGTCATCTCCCGCGCCCTATCAGATACCTGTGTAATCACTAATAGCGCTTTCAATTGGTCAATGGCCACCGTGCAGACGACGGCCACCTCCACCACGGTGCTGGCAACGGGAACCACTACCATTTTAGCACGTCGACAACAGCCAGTGACCACCACCACCAGCGTGACAACGACAACGACAACGACAACGGCCATCTCCACCACCCCAGTATGTCGGCGACAGCCACGCAGTACCACGACCACAACAGCCCCACCACCTCGCGACCAGTGCTTTCCGGAAACTCCCACAGACCAGGTTTTGGTTTTGGTTTTCCCCGAACAATTGAAAACAGCTGTAATCGAGCTTACATGGTCTCAGGGAAATCTTGCCACTCTTCGAAGATATGCAGTGGGATGGGCCACAAGTTTGACAGTGCCTGGGTCCTGTCTTCGCATTAAAGTCGAGTCCTTAGTCTGCCTAGGCTGTGTTAAAGTTATGTCATAACTTCTGCCCCCCAAGACCGAGTCGGAACATAAATTTGATGAACTCGTGGCCTATGGCTTCATCCTCTCCTCTTTCCAGGTTCCGTGGGCGAGTATCTACCACCCTTCGATATTCCAACGATGAGCCATGCAAAATTCGACTTTGGGACGAGGATAGGCATGCTCTTCCAGGTTGAGGCATTCGCTACCTCGGCACTTGCCGTCACGGGCCTCTTGCTCTACATCGCTGTACGTTTCCAATGCGGTGGCCACTGTCTGTCGATAATGCACATAACAGACATCCACCACAGTATAACGCCGTCGCAATCAGGCGAAATGCTTCACGAAGGTGGTCGACAGAAACGCACATACATTACTACTTCCTCAACCTGCTTATCTGTGACCTTATCCTCTCTACCGGTATGTAACATGTGCAGCCTGGCTCGCCTGCCCCGCCAACTGACAGTGGATTTCTCCAGGTGGATTGCTAGACATCAAATGGATAATCGATGCAGTGCGTCACGTACACAGCGCAAGTCTGCCTGCCTTATTCAGTGAATGCACCAGGGGGTTTATTCAGGCACTGTGTGCACCGCTCAAGGTATTTCCCCATTGTTTTTTCACTGCCAGGCACTGATCCCTTCTCGCCCCTAGGCATTCTGAAGCATATCGGTGGTCTCGGAGTTGCACTCAGGTATGTCTCGAGGCAGGCTTGTAGGCACTCACGTAACAAGTTCATATTGTAGTACGATGGTATGTTAGTGACACAACATATGACCGCAAGGTGGCTGATTGGGATTGGAAACAGGCTATTGCGTTGCACATGTTGCAAGTACTTGCGCTTCGCTGGAGGTCTCCGCCGAAATTTGCCCTCGTCGTGGTGGCTATCATTTGGCTGATCATCCTCCTGCTGTCGGTCGTGCCCAATGTAATTCAACGCAATATATATGGTCCCACTGGGTATTGTAAGTCGTCGTGGACCTGGCTTGGCTCGACATTCTGCCTGACACCATTGCATAGGGTGTTGGATCAACGGAAGCATTGCGGAGAAAATCTGGCTCCAATACATCTGGATGTGGTTGGCGGCTCTACTGAATGTCGTTGCATACGTGTTGTTTGGCCTCTATATCAAGCGGTGGCAGGAAAGATGGGAACAAACATCTTTTATGTGTTATGGTGCACAGTGGGATGAACGAGTGACAGCCAATCAGATGTTCTTGTAAGTGATTCCACCACTAGTTCTTGCTTGTCGTCCTGAATGATACTAATGTGTATCGCTATAGTTACCCTTTGGTGTACGTTATAGTGGTAGGTCGTCCCGCGTTCCGTTATTGACCTCTGCTAAGCAAGTGACAGGTGCTGCCCATCTCAGGAGCCCGCTTTGCTGGATTCAGCGGTAATACTGTACCCTTCGCTGTGTTAGCTCCCACGGATGCGCTCTTTGCATTGTCTGGCTTCTTCAACGTGGTCTTGTTTGCTTTCACCCGCCCGAGCCTCGTATGCAAGTGGAACCGCCCATGTGGGACGCATTCGGCGCCGGTAGCTCATTTTACCTCTGCAGGAAGGATAGAGCATCACTTTTCTGGGGATGACAATCGACTCCGATGCTGATGGGATTGACACTCTGGAAACCGGCTGGTCTAGGTTCCAATATGCATCTTTGCCTCCACTTTCGAGATCCGTATGATCCTGATTCAACATGGACGATGTTCATTGTATGTATGTACTTGTTTCATTACCGAGCTGTAATCACAATACAATGGATTTTGCACGACTAGTTTACTACAATTAAAATACGACTATCAACGACTCGAGGCACTATATATATAGTAGTGCAGGTACCTTTGTTTTGTTGGGAATCAGTTCCTCAGGCACAAGTCGCTGTCTATTTCTGTTTCCCTCCTGGACTATAATCTCGGATTGTGGTCTCGATAATACACATGTCGACTCCTTGTCGGCTGGCAGTGGCATGCACATATGACAGGGCTGACATACCCCTAGCTAGGAACATCGTCAAGGAGGATCTGGCTGTGAAGACACTACGCCATTTTTTTCCTTCGGTGAAGATACTTGAGCCCCCCGGGGGTGGGGCAGATGCGTGAGGAGGGCACTGAGACGACATTGGCAGACCATACCCTTCAAATAGGCTACCCAATTGACATACTATGTTTGTCGGATGGTTTTGGTGAATTCTTGCAGTTTCGCCAAACAATTTTGTGTTTGCGTTGAGTATACAGCAGGAAAGCCCGAACGCCAGTATACAATACATCGAACCATTCTCCTTATCGCCCAGTACGAAGACCAGGGGTCAATATTTCAATGCCGTAATGCTGTGCACTGTGCAGAGCATAATCGATGGCTGTGCATGGCTGGGCCCATCAGAGTTGGCTGCTTGTAACTGGCGCCATCGATATCATCATCATCACCGTCACCATCAAAGCAGGAATCCATCACACAGGAACTCTAGTACGTCCACCTATCATACAACGGTAACGTCGTGTACATCCTGGATCTCCACGGTATAATAACTCAACGCATGGCGACTCGGGCATGAACAGCCTTACTGCACCGCGTCATGTTAACCTTCCTCAGTGCTCACCCTTGCAATACTTTTTTCTGATATCATCACGGCAGTGATCGATGATCCTTTACTCGGGGTTGACTGTCAACTGGGATGTCTACAGACAGTGCCTTGCTGGCTGGCACTGCTACGACCAGGCATCCCCTTCTTATTTTCTGCACTTGGCTAGGCGGCGGACCAACATCTGCGGTCTTGAACTGCCGCGTTGTCGTCGTCATTGACCCTGCCAGGCCACGCCAGTGGCACCCCACCAGGCCCAGTCTATATCTTATAACCCCGCGGTCGGGCGTGTTTCGCCGTTCTCGTTCTCCTTTTCTACCCTTTCATCTCCTCTTCTGCCTCCCTCCTCGTTCAGTGTTCGAGGTGTAGCTCACCTATTTTCTTTATCTGTTCTCTCTCTTTACGCATCGTTCGTCTGTTGTCGATAATATAACTACCACAGCATCTTCATCATGCACCATTCGTACTACTCAACCTCGCCCGTGGCTCAATACCCCAATCCCAACCCCGGCTCGCCAGCGCGTGCGAGTCCACCATACGCAGCACACGCACACACGCATGCACATGTACACCCCACGTACACCTCCATCCCCACTCTCTCCCCGGTGCACGCACCTGCCCGCACATCTCGCGCGGACGTCTCCACGGCCATGCACAACCTCATCCTCGCAATGAAACATATTCAAGAAACGCTCCGTCTCTGGTCACTCGGACAGGCATCGCCCGAGCAGGTATCAGACTGCTACATGCAATTCGGCGTCGAATTCAACGTTATCGTGCATGCGTTTGAAGAGTATGGCATCGGTACTGGGTGCGTTCCTCTTCTTCCCCTTCCTCTTCGTACTACTTTCCTTCTCGCACCACCCGCGTTCCCTGGTACAAAGAATGAACTCGCACTGAGTCGCATTCAACAGTGACCTGCATTCCATCCCTGCAGCTCTTCGTTCCGCACTTGAAAACCTCCTCGGCGAGGACGCATCACCTGCGGCATTGGAGATGTACATGCCCGAAATCAGAGGGCTCCTGTATGAGCTTCTGCAGGGCCTCAAGGCAAAGCAGGGTCCGTGGAAAGCGGCTACGCACGGACGGGCTGCTACCACGTAATAGTCCGATCGTATGAAGATGAAGATGAAATGTGCAAGAAGGATATTACATGGGGGGGGGGGGGAGTTCTACAAAACGTACCTGCGCCCCCCCCCCCCCACAAAAAAAAAAATTAAAAAAAAAAAATTAATATATAAAAATATAAAAAATAATTCAACT
>Ga0307516_10002598_pt1 | contig 23970 bp, 17 predicted proteins | sample 19_EM_MG_FD_203310 | JGI IMG/M metagenome (GOLD analysis project Ga0307516, IMG submission 203310) | Populus trichocarpa ectomycorrhiza microbial communities from riparian zone in the Pacific Northwest, United States - 19_EM | ecosystem: Host-associated > Plants > Roots > Unclassified | place...
CGTGTCAGCACCACTCACCTCCCCGCCCTCTTATCGAAGATCGAAGGGATCTGGAAAAAGCTATCGCCCAACCAGCAATTCTCCTATTCATTTATGGACCAGGATTTCGACACCAGCTATCGGTCGGAGCAGCGGATCGGGCAAATATTCATGGTGTTCAGCACCCTGGCGATCCTCATTGCCTGTCTTGGCTTATTCGGGCTGGCGGCTTATGCAGCGGAACAGCGCACCAAGGAGATCGGTATCCGGAAAGTATTGGGCGCAAATGTATCCGTCATCGTAAAGATGTTGTCGATGGATTTTATAAAGCTGGTATTGATCGCATTACTGATCTCCGGGCCGATCGCGTGGCTCGTTATGCAAAGATGGCTGCAGGATTTCGCCTACCGCGTGGACATGCATTGGTGGATCGTAGGGATCGCCGGCTTTATAGCCTTGCTCATCGCTTTTATCACGATCAGTTTCCAATCGATAAGAGCCGCTGTCGCAAATCCTGTGGAGAGCCTGCGATCGGAATAGGTGGCCCCGGAGATCTTAACCTTTCACCGTCATATTCACCGGGTCCCAATAAATGATCTTATTCTGGAAATAGCTTTCATTGGCAGCCAGGCAAGGCGCTGCCGCACGAAAGGCGAAAATGGGATCTTCCACCACCGGCTTGCCGGTACGGACCCCTTCGAAAAAATTCAGAAAATGGTCGAGATGTTCATCATAGCCATCCGGCGGGCTATAGTTCGTGGGAGGCCTGGAGGATCCCTTCTGCTCTTCGGCCGTATAGCGTTGGTTGTACTTTTTCATTAACTCATCCTGCATTGCTTTGGGATAGGTCGTAAGGGCATCCCAGCCACCGATGCCGGGCGCCACGGACATCTTGCGATGACGGATCGTGAAGCTCCGGTTCTCCATTTCCAGCACTCCTTCGGAGCCGATGAACTTTACGGGTCCGGATTCGCCATTGCCGCTGACAAAATTCACGCGTAGCATCACCTCAAAAGAAGGATTGGTATCTGTCGCGGGATAGTGCATGATCGAGGTCATCACATCGGGTACGTCCCGGCCATCTTTCCAATAAGCGATCTGACCCGTGGAATAGATCTTTTCCGGTCCGTTGGAGCCGGTGATCGTATGGATCCCGGATAAGAGATGCACGAAGAGATCTCCGGCTACGCCGGTGCCAAAAGCACGATAGTTACGCCACCAAAAGAATTTCTTTGCATCATAGGGCTCTTTGGGTACCCCGGCGATATAACGGTCCCAGTCCACCGTGGTGGGGGAACCATCCGTAGGCATCGTATATTCCCAGGCGCCCAATGCACTCTGCCGGTCGAAGGATGCTTCGATACAGGTGAGTTGACCGATCTCTCCGGCCCGGTAGAGTTCCCGCGCTTTTGCATAGGCGATGCTGCTCACGCGCTGGCTGCCGACCTGCATCGTCTTTTTACTCTTTTGCCAGGCGGCTATCAGGGGCAGTCCTTCCTTTAGCTGATGTACCATCGGCTTCTCGCAATAGACGGATTTCCCCTTTTCCAGGGCGGCCGTTGCAATACGGGCATGCCAGTTGTCGCTGGTAGCGATGATGACGGCATCAATATCTTTACGGTCGAGGATCTCCCGGTAATCGCGGGTCGTAAAAAGGTCTTTGCCATGAAGTTCTTTTGCTCTTTCAAGCCGTCCCGTATAAAGGTCACAGGCCGCGACAAGCTGGACGCCCGGCACTTTCAGCGCAGTACCTACATCGTTATAGCCCATGATGCCCATCCCGATACAGGCAATCCGGAGGACATCGGCGCTGCCGACCTTTTTTTGATATTGCAGGATCCTTTTTTCTATCGTCTCCTCATCCTTAAGGGAAGGAAGAGCACCTGCTGTCAACAAAAGGCTGCTGCCTCCCAGTTGTTGCAGGAATTTTCGTCTTGAATGGGAATGATCGTTGGGCATAAGGTTTGTTATTTGACGGCCTTGCTCGGATGATATGCTAAGGCAGCTTGGCTGTCTGTTCGTTAAAGTATTTGACGGTCGCAATGACATCGGGCACGTTGTTATACCAGTTGTTCTCACGTTCGATAGAGAACATTCCGCCCGTGAAGCCCTGACGTTTCAGTTCCTTGAATATTTCAGGGAAATGGATCACACCGGTGCCGACGACGAGGTCATTTGCCTTCGTATTGCCGGCCGTGTCGATATCTTTCAAATGCACGCCGAAGATATGGCCTTCCAGTTTCTTCAGGCAATCGACGGGGTCCAGACCATTACGCGCCCAGTGACCTACGTCTGCACAGGAGCCAATATTCGGATGTCCCTGCGCGGCCGCCAATACGGAATCGGGATGCCAGTATGCGTTGGGCCGGGGATGATCGTGGATCGCCACTTTGATGCCATAAACGCCTGCAAGACTATCGAGGGCGTTCCATTGATTCTTCAGGGGTTCGGCGGTGATATAGCTGAGGCCGAATTCTTTGGCCAGGTCGAAATATTTTTTCCATTCCTCCATTGTCTTGGGAACGATGACACCCATGGCCATGATGCTGATACCTTTGGATTGCAGTAACTGTTTGATCTTAGCCTTGCTGGAATCGGACATACGGATACCAAAGCTGTCCTTCATATCGCCGCCCAGGGGTTGGCCGGGGAAAGCTTCGAGATATTTGATACCGGCGCTGTCCGCTTTTTCGATGGCTTTTACAAAGGGGACATAATGGAAGGTCCATAGTTGTACGCCGATCTTCCAATTTTTGGTGACGTCGACGGTCTGAACGCTGTCTTTTTTAGTTTCTGTGGTGGCAGTTTGGTCGCCGCAGGAAGTGAGTGCAAAAAGGACGAAAAGGCTGAAGCTGCAATACATTAGTTTGATCATGCTGTCTGTTTTGAATGTCTATAAGAATATGGGATTGAAATTAAGCTTTTTTTCTGTTTAAATTCGTACAATGATAGTGGACATCCTTCGATCGGGGCACCGCATTTTTTTTGCGCTGGCATGGGCGGCTTTGTCTATACTGCCGGCTGCCGTTTGTTTTTCTCAGTCGGGAAGGGAAGCGATCTATACCGATTTTGTCCTTTATCAAAAGAGGGTGATGCTGGCAAAAGATCTGCGCGAACGCGTCATCGGTAAGACTTTCGCGATGCCGCTGGACAGTAATTCGGAATATCGGTATGGGCTGGCCTGTGATGCTATCTCCCAATTCCTTTTCTTTTCCCCGGAGGTCGCCGAAGGGTTTAGCAAACTATTTAGCGGTTATGATGCCTTGCCCTATGATACGAAACGATCTTTTTTGGAAGCCGTGTATGCCGTCGGAACGACGAACTACCGGGCGCTTGTGCAGGGTATCCTGGAAAAGGAGGAAGATGCGCGGCTGTTTACTTTATCGGCCGTCTATCTCTATCGCTGTGACAGCAGCATAGAGAATGCAAATGCTTTGAAGATCCGGATGGCGGAAAAGTTCCCCGGCTATGATACCCTGCCCGTATTGAAAGAACTGGAAACCTACCTGAGCTATCATGCCGTCTATGCGGGCGGCACTACGCCATCGATCCCGCAGCTATTTGCTTACCGGCGGCTTTCGGGACAGAAAACGATCTATTCTTTTCAGCGTTGGAACCGGGATTACCCCGGACTCGCTCTTGTACAGAATGCGGACGGGAGCTTTGTGCGGGATGGACAGGGAAGACTGCAATTATTCACGCAGTTGGCGAGGTCGGGATCGGATCTGCCTTATTTTATCCGGGATGGGAGCACTCCGCAGGGGGTCTATTGCATACGGGGAACCGGCGTATCAAGGACCCATTTTATCGGCCCTACTCCCAACTTGCAAATGATCATGCCAAATGAAGATAAGACCGAGAAATACTTTCTTATGGATAGCGCAGGGGATCTTAGGGCGGGGGATCGTGAGACTGGAGATCATGGGGCGGGTATGTCGGCGCGACCTGATTCATTGCGACTTTATAAGGATCTATGGCCGCAGGAGTGGAGAGATTATGCGCCGGTAATGGAAGCATGGAATGCCGGCAGGATCGGGCGTACGGAGATCATCGCGCATGGCACGACGATCGATCCCGAATATTTTAAGGGACAACCTTTTTATCCGCTGACGCCGACCATGGGTTGCCTCTGTGCAAAGGAATTATGGAACCCCACCACCGGCCATTTGCTGGTCAGCGAACAGTTTAACCTCGTCAGCGCCTGGCAATCCACGCCGGGAAATAAAGGGTATCTCTATGTCATCAACGTCGACGATCAGCACAAACCTGTCAGCCGGGAAGAAATAGAGGCGTGGGTAAGATCCGTTTACAAACCAAATTTGTAGATTTATCCCCGGTATATAACATATTATTCTTTCATCCTATAATTCAAACATATGCAATTCCTTCGAGGTCTGTTATTTTTAATAACAGCAGCATTCCATTCATCAGTTTTATTTAGCCAGGAGACGACGACGGTGGAGATAGTTGGTAAAATAAAAGGAGACTATGCCGGCAAAATGTTCCTGTTCTTTGAAGATAGATATAGGGAAAAAGACAGTATTAGTTCGGTCGTTACAAATGGCGCTTTTTATTTCAAATGCGAACTGGCGCTACCCATCCTGGGGCGTATCCATCTTGGAGAGAATTCACTGATAGATGACTTTTTCATAGACCAGCAGCAGGTCTTTTTGGATTGCTCCAATACGCCCGAGCAAAAACATTCGGAAAATGAAAACTACACTTTTAACTGGCTAACGATCGATTCGGTCAAAGGCAGTAAAATGGAAGAGACCCTCCGGGATTTTTGCCGGCCCCTTCATATAAATTTTCCTGCCGAAATCTTTAAAATTGATACCTCCGGATATATCCACCAGCTGGATGCATTCGTGCAACAAAATTCCGGCAGCAAGATAGCTCCTTACATGATCTCCTTATGTTCAGGCCTGTCCTCTTCCCGGTTGCATTCCCTCTATGATAAAGTAGCTCCTTCTCTGATCAACACTGCTGAGATGAAACGTATCCGTCACCTGATCGATCAGAAAGAAAGAACAGAGGTAGGATTGCTCAGTAAAGGAATGCCGTTCCATGATATTACCCTTACAAATAATAAAGGCCGGCAAATAAATACAAAAGAATTGCAGGGGAATTATTTCCTGATCGTCTGCTGGGCCTCCTGGTGTGCCCCATGCAGGAATGAAAACCCTGCCTTACGATCTATGTTTACAAAATATAAAGATAAAGGTCTGACGATGGTGGGGATCTCTTTCGATCAATCAACCCCCAAATGGATGAATGCGATCAGGAAAGATCATTTACCATGGACCCAATTGGTGGATACCAGGGGATACGAGGGGGACTTTGCAAAATATTATGGCATAGCATCTATTCCAACCATTTTTTTACTCGACAAGGATAGAAAAATAATAACAACGGGTCCCCTGGAGGAGATCGCTAAGAAACTTTCGGCCCTGTTATAAGAATGCCAGCATCTATTTCCTTATGGATGGACAAAAGGGTCTCTCTCATTTTCTGCCTGATATCCGCTCTGCTCGTCGTAAATCGCTCCGCGAGCGCAACTTCCTCGATACCCCGATAATAACGGAAAAGAAATATTTGTTTGTGCATCTCCGTAAGCGCCTTATCCGTGAGCGGGAAAAAATCGGGCTCATTTTCAAATGGCAGCCATGCGTTGAATAGCGGATCTCTTTTCATAAAATTTAACGTGATCTGCCGGGCGATCTGCAGCATCCTGGAAAACGGCCTTAAATACGTCGAAGGCACGGCCTCACGCGCCAGGCTTTCCCAGACGGCCTCGTCCACGATCCTTATGGCCGTCGTTTCGTCCCCGGTAAAATGCCCGACAAATCGTAACAGAACAGGGCCATATTTTGTATAAGCTTCAACATAGTTTTCCTTTCTGATGATCCGATCGGTCATACGAATTTATTTAGGGTGGACTATCTGTTCCGGTACTTAGTCACCGCCGATGTCGAATATGTAACCATTCCGAACAGTTTTTTTCTCATAATCGTACAGTCCAACACCCTCCTTTAATCATAAGTCGTTGATTATAAATAATATACAAAGCTGGCATTTTTCTTGGCCCGACATCAGGCAATACAAAAGCCATGATAAAAAATTATTGGAAGGTCGCCTGGAGAAATCTTGTAAAGAACAAGGCCTATTCTTTGATCAATATCTCCGGCCTGGCCACGGGTATGGCGGTAGTGATGCTCATCGGCTTATGGATCCATGATGAGACCTCGGCCAACAAACATCATAAGAATTATTCGACGCTGTACCAGGTGATGATGCACCAGACCTTTGACGGGCACCGGGGTGCGCAGCAGGCGCTGCCTTACCCGCTGGGAGAAGAACTGAAAGCCAACTATTCCGATTTCAAGGGCGTGGCGATGTGCGATTGGGGCAACGATCATTCCCTGATGTACAAGGAGAAAAAGATCAGCAAGTTCGGACATTACATCGGGGAGGAAGCCATGGCGATGTTCTCGTTTCCCATCGTGGAGGGCGATAAAAACCCCCTGCATGACCCCTATTCCATCGTATTGACGGAAGAGACCGCCAAAATAATGTTTGGGTCCGAAGACCCCATCGGCAAGATCCTGAAAGTGGACAATCTCTCTGATATGAAAGTGACGGCTGTCGTAAAAAAACAACCTAAGAACAGTTCGCTTACTTTCGATTTCCTCTTACCCTGGCAATACCAGGAAGCAAATTTTTCCTGGATCAAACAATACCACAAGACCAACTGGGGCAACAATTCCTGGCAGATCTTTGTGCAATTAAAGGAAAATGCGCTGCCTGCATCTGTCAACACCAAGATCAAAAATGTCGTCCTGGCGCATTTTACCGATGAGAATACACTCAAGAGCGTCAAACCGGAGGTTTTTATTCATCCGATGAAAAAATGGCGTCTGTACAGCGACTTCGAGAATGGGGTGAATACGGGCGGCTTTATAAAGTATGTCCGGATGTTCGGTATCTTAGGCATCATCGTGCTGATCATTGCCTGTATCAATTTTATGAACCTGAGCACGGCCCGTTCGGAAAAAAGGGCCAAAGAGGTGGGCGTGCGGAAGGCCGTCGGTTCGGGTCGCAACCAACTGATCGGCCAGTTCTTAAGCGAATCCATGCTGATCGCCGCATTGGCCTTTGTATTCGCTATCGGATTGGTGGCCATCGCGCTGCCCTTTTTCAACAAACTCACCGAAAAAGAAATGACGCTGCACCTGGCCGACCCCGTCTTTTGGGGCGTTATGATCGCCTTTACCGCATTCACCGGCCTCCTGGCAGGAAGTTATCCGGCTTTTTATCTTTCCGCGTTCAATCCTGTCCAGGTACTCAAGGGTAAATTAACCACGGGAAAGAGCGGCTCGCTGCCCCGCAAGATCCTGGTGGTATTGCAATTCTCCAGTGCCGTGATGCTGATGATCGGCACCATCGTGGTCTACCAACAGATACAACATGGTAAGGACCGACCCATCGGCTTTAATAACAAGGGGCTTATTTCCGTGAACTGGTCGGGTGATATTGAGAAACATTTCAGTGCCGTCCGGCAGGAGCTCATCAGTTCCGGCGCTGCTGTTTCCGTCAGCCAAAGCAATTCCCCGCCCTCGGAACTATACAGTAATAACAACGGCTGGGAATGGCCCAACAGTAAGCCGCTGGACAAAGCGGCTGTCTTCTCAACGATCGCGACCGAATACGACTACACAAAAACCCTGGGGATCAAAATGTTAGCGGGCCGGGATTTTTCGCGTGATTTTTCGGATTCCAACGCGGTCGTCCTCAACCAGGCGGCTGTAAAACGGATGGGATTGAAAGATCCGGTGAATACCCCGATCAAATGGAACGGCAAGAATATGGTCGTAGTCGGTGTGATACCGGATATCCAGATGGGATCACCCTTCCGGCCGATCGCGCCCCTGACCATCATCTTCAATAAGGGTTGGGTAGGCTATGTGGATATCCGTTTGAATCCAACGCTGCCGGCATCAAAATCCATCGCTCTCATGAAGCCGATCTTTGATAAATACAACCCTTCCTTTCCTTTTGACTATCAGTTTGCCGATGAACAATATGCGAAAAAATTCAACTACGAAGAACTGGTCGGTAATCTGGCGGCCATCATTGCGGTCCTGATCGTCTTCATTTCCTCCCTGGGGCTTTTTGGGCTGGCCTCCTTCACCGCTGAAAAACGCATCAAGGAAATCGGCGTACGAAAAGTACTGGGTGCAAGCGTGGGGAGTCTTTGGCGGTTGTTGTCGCTTGATTTTGTAGTGCTGGTCCTGATAGCCTGCGGCATTGCCATTCCGGTGGCCTGGTATGCGATGCATGAATGGCTGAAACAATACGACTATAAGATCGATATCAAGGTGAGCGTATTCTTTATAGTGGTGATGGCAGCTATCCTCATTACTTTGTTGACGGTGAGCTACCAGGCCATTAAAGCTGCCACAGCCAACCCGGTAAAAAATTTAAGGACGGAATAACTAAAAACAACAATGCCCTGCCGACCGGCAGGGCATTGCAATAACTATAAAACTCCCATCGGGGGATTCATTCGGATTAAAAAGGAAGATCATCCATCGGCTCGGTAACATCGTTAGCCGAGGTTACGCGTGAAGAGCCGGCGCCCTGGGATGCATAGCTTTCGCCACCACCGCCGGAATAACCTCCGCCGCCGCTTTCTCCCTTGCTGCCCAAGAGCTGCACGCTCGCTACACGTAAAGTCAGGGAAATGCCGGTGGTACCATCGTTCTTAGGATAGGTCCTCACCTCGGGCGTTCCTTCTGCATATACCTGTGTTCCCTTTTTAAGATAAGGGGCGATGCCGGTACGGTCCGTCCAATAGGCACATTCCACCCAGATCGTCTTATCTTTCTGGTTACCCTGTGCATCCTTGAATTTCTCCGTGTGCGCCACGCTGAAGTTGATCACATTTTTTCCATTCACCGTATTGGTGACACAATCCTTGCCCAGATTGCCTATTACTTGTAGCTTTATCATATTCGTAAATTTAAAGTAGTAAAGAGGCAATTTACACCAATTCTGATTTTGCCCCGGGAGAAGTTTTCCTGAATTTACCCACGGTCCTTATCCTTATCTTAAAGACCTTTTACCCTTCAGGCAGGGCCCCTCTTCTTACTATAAATCATTGATAATTAGTCATATATCTATCCTACCCTTTTAAGAACTCTTTTTCTCGTAATTTTGCCATTCTGAATTTTATCAATTATGAGCCGTAAAGGAAAAGTGCTGGTAGCAATGAGTGGTGGTATCGATAGTACCATTACCGCGCTTATGCTGCACGACGAGGGTTATGAAGTTGTGGGCATCACCATGAAGACCTGGGATTACGCCAGTGCGGGTCCTTCTAAAAAAGAAACGGGGTGCTGCAACCTGGATAGTTTTAATGATGCCCGCATGGCGGCAGTGCAACACGGGTTCCCGCATTTTGTCCTGGATATCCGGGAGGAATTCGGAGGATTTGTCATTGAGAATTTCGTCGATGAATACCTTGCCGGCCGTACGCCCAATCCCTGCGTCCTGTGCAATACGCATATCAAGTGGCGCGCGCTGTTGAAAAGGGCCGATGCCATGGATTGTGAGTTCATCGCCACCGGGCATTATGGCAATATCCGTCAACATACGAACGGCCGCCATTTTATCAGCAAAGGCGTGGATGAGACAAAGGACCAGAGTTATGTACTCTGGGGGTTGCAGCAGGACCTGCTCGCCAGGACCCTCTTGCCCCTGGGACCTTATCGCAAGACAGAGATCCGGCAGATGGCCATGGATTATGGCTACCCCGAACTGGCGAAAAAGAGCGAAAGCTATGAGATCTGTTTTGTACCCGACAATGACTACCGCGGCTTCCTGAAACGTAAGGTAGAAGGGCTCGAAGAAAGAGTGGCCGGCGGAAATTTTGTCGACAAGCACGGAAAGATCCTGGGACAGCATAAGGGCTATCCTTTTTATACGATCGGCCAGCGCAAGGGGCTGGATATTACCTTTGGAAAGCCCGTCTATGTAACGGCCATCCGCCCTGACACGAATACGGTGGTCCTCGGCGATGAAGAAGACCTCGATCAGGATGAAATGACCGTAGGAAAGATCAACCTGTTAAAATATGACACCCTTACCCCGGGCATGGAAGCCATTACCCGGATCCGCTATAAGGACAAGGGCAGCCTGAGCAATATTTACCCGGAAGGCAATACGGTAAAAGTGCGTTTTTATGAAAATGCCAAGAGCATTGCGCCCGGTCAAAGCGCCGTCTTTTATGATGGGGACGATGTGATCGGGGGGGGTATTATTCAAAGCCCCCAAAGCCTGCTGCACCGGCAATAAATAGCCCGCCAATACGTTATCGAATCCGGAGAGCCTGGCTTTCCGGATTTTTATTTTTAGTAATATGAAAAAAGTCTTACCCGGCGCCCTACTGGTCGTTCTTAGCCTGCTGGTGATCGCCGGTTGCAAGAAAACAAGCCCTTATCCCGCCGTGCCCCTGACGGATTATTATTCCCCCCTGAAGGCCGGGAAATACATTACCTACCGGCTGGATTCCCTTAATTTTTATTATTACGGTCAATTAGATACCACCACCAGCTACCTGGCAAAGGATAGCGTGGAAGCAGCTATTGCGGACAACCTGGGCCGTCCCGCGTGGAGGGTCGTAAGATACCTGAACGATGTTAACGGATCTGGGACGTGGACGCCTTCAGAGACTTATGTCGTCGTGGCAACTTCACAGGCTGTGGAAGTAGTGGAGACCAACCTCCGCACGATCAAATTAACCTTCCCGGTGGCCGATGGCCGCGACTGGTCGGGAAATTCCTATTTACCCTATGATCCTTACCAGGATCTTTTTGATTTCAGCGACGACTCGCATCTCAACCTGAAGGCCTGGGACTATACTTACCAGCAGGTCGGTAAATCCCTGACGCTCGGTAATAAAGTATATGACAGTACCGCCACCATCGTCCAGGTAAATGATTCCATCAACGCCCCCGTTATTATAGACCCTCATTCCTTTGCATCCAGGACCTACTGGACCGAGACCTATGCTAAAAATATCGGGTTGGTGTACCGGCATGCGGCCTTATGGGAATACCAGCCCCCTACCCCCAACGGGAATCCTAACGGATATAAGATCGGATTTGAAGTGACGCTTACCATCCTGGATCATAATTAGTTTCCGAAGCCGGAGATCCGGGCCTGGCTAGATGCTGAATTTCGCCGCAAACATGGTATCCGCCTTTTCTTCATAGCCTTTGATCGTTGCTATCGACTCATCTGCCACCCCGCCGATAGATTTTCGGATCATGTCCGCCATCCCTTCGTTCTCTTTTTTAAACACCGAGCAGGTAATATACAGGAAGGATGCCCCTTTCTTTAACAGGGGCAGCGTATTCGCAACGATCTTCCGCTGCCAGTCGGTATAGCGCTGTATTTTGACAGGTTCGAAAAAATACAATTCCTCCGGGGTACGGCCCCAGGTGCCACTGCCGGTGCAGGGGACATCGGTCATGATCAGGTCGAGGGAGTATGCAGGCAGGGCAGGTTTCGACGCTGCCAGGTCGGCAATGAACGCATGATATTGCTGGATACCGGCCTGCCGGAAGCGCTGGCGGAGGTTGTGCAGGATCGATTCACGTATGTCCGATACCGTTACTTCAATGCCCGGGTTGAGGTCATAGGCCAAAATGGATTTGCCGCCGCTGGCTGCACAGGCGTCCCAGAGGGAGAGCGGGGTCCGTGGATCCTGGGATGGCGGGACCGGCGCACCAGGGTATTGCATGTCCAGGAATGGGGCGATCCGCTGCGAACTATAGTCCTGCACCACGACTTCCCTGTCAGGGGTAAAATAGTCCTCTACCTTGAAGCCATTGGGCAACCGTAAGGTAAAAGGGGGAATAAAAGTAGAGGGCGCGCCCTTGTCCGTGAGCTTCTTCAATACCTCTTTTTCATGACCCGGCCGGATCCGCAGGAAGAGGTCGGGCTGCCGGAGAAAGGAGAGACAGAAAGTCCGATGATCGATGCCTTCGGATAATTCTTCTTTCCAGGGAAAAATTTCGGTGGGTTGGAAGTCTATCCCCGACGCATGACAAAGGGCGATCTTTTCTTCGGGGGCGCCGGCGACCTGTTCATTCCATTCCGGCCTGAAATACTGAAGGAATTCGCTGTGCCGGTCCTGGCAGAGGAAGTTCGCCAACAGCATCCTTTCTTCCACGGGCAGGTCCTTTCGCGCATGGCCCAGACGATAAAAGCCATAGACGAGCTGGCTGAGGAACTTCCGGTCCTTCGAGCCCATTTGCTTATGTTCGCGAAAATAATCCTTTAGCCAGGCGTGCAGCGGGACATCGCCCCGGTAAGAGCCGATGATACTCGTGGCGTAACGGAGCTGGTTGTCAAATTTCATGATGCGGGAGGAGATTGGGTATCAAGAGCCTTTATTTTCTCCTCTATCCGGGCTATGGATTGTTTTGTTGAATCGAGAAAGAAATGATCATATTTAGATTCGTTCTCAAGAGTTTTTTGAAAATACTCCAATGCCTTATTTAATTCACGGCGCTCCTCATACACCCTACCAATCTGGTGATAGGTACTCCCCAATTCATATTCATTACCCGTCTTCATCTTCCATTCTAGTGCCCGCTCATAGTTTTTCAATGCCTCCTCCCATTTTCGCTGTCCCTGATATACCCGGCCAATCTGATGATAAGTCATTCCTACTTCATATTCATTACCCGTCTTCATCTTCCATTCCAGCGCCTGTTCATAATTCTTCAACGCCTCATCCCATTTTCGCTGCGCTCCATATACCATACCAATCTGGTGATAGGTACCTCCTAGCTCATATTCATTACCCGTTTTTTTGTACCACTCCAGCGCTTGTTCATAATTCTTCAACGCCCCATCCCATTTTTGCTGCTCCTCATATACCATACCGATCTGATGATAGGTATCTGCTAACTCATATTCATTACCCATTTTTTCATACCATTCCAGCGCCTGTTCATAATTCTTTAAAGCCTCCCCCCATTTCTGCTTTCCAGCAGAAGACATACCCATCATATGATAGATATTCCCCAAATGTAATTCACTTGTCTTCGATGCAAGGTCTAAAGTTTTTTCAAAATAGTTTAACGCTAAGTCATACTTATGGAAATTATAGTAAAGACTGCCGAGTTGGTAACATAATTCAATTTCCTGCCCGGCTCCTATCCTATCATTCAATGTACTGGCCTTTTTAAATGCTTCCTCCGCCTTCTCAAATTCAAAGGCAGCACCATATTCCTTACCAAGGAGCAATAATAAATTGATCTTATCCTTGATTAATCTTGCCTGATCCTCATGATGCCAGCATAATTTTCCCCAGGTTTCCTCCAATTGTCTTATCCTCTCTTGCCTTTCTGGAATTTTTCCTTTCTTTTTAACTACTCCATAGGAAATGGCTTCCTCCGCCACCTCGAATCCATCAGCTTTGTCCTCATCAAATACGAATCTTTTGGACATCCAATGCATGAGGTCCGGGGCTTTTTTCCGCAACTCACGGTCAAATCCCTCGTTAACCCATAATAAGATGATATAGGGCTGCCTGAATATCAGTTCTCTTTCAAAATTCAATTGCGCCACCAACGAAGAGAATTCGACCTTACCATCTTCCGTCTTGTAAAGACTACTTTCCAATCCCGTCACGCTTACCAGGTATTGGACGGGTTCGGATTGCAAGACATTGGATGGCAACAATTCCTGTAATGCTTTGTACAGGGAAATATAGGTATGTGGAGTCAGGTCGAGATCGAAAAAATGATATCCCTGTAAATGCCCTTTTAAGAATTGATATAATTCATTTTTCTTCCATTCGTTATTCGTCACGATCATGGCAAGAGTACCCCTATCCCTGTCGGAGAGAGTAAAAAGCATTTCGTTCTTTTTCTGCTTTTCTTCTTCGCTCAATTCGTTTGCCTGCTCTGCCATTCAATTAGATCAGGATATGATTGCAAAAGAGGGTTGATCTTGACTTTTCCGTTATACTTTAACAGAATCAGCATATAAAGTAATTCACCTACCTTTTTTTCGGCAGGGCGATAGTTCCCTTCTTTTAATACTTTTAAATGTTCATTATCCAGGTATTCCCATAAAAATTTCCCTAGTTCTTTAATAGCTGTCCTCACATGCTGCTCCCCGATCTTTTTCCCCAATGATTTCTTTAAAGAAGTATGCACGACCTGGAAAAGTTGCCTGATACAACCTCCGGAATATTCTATACATGTATTTAATGCATCTTTATCTATAAAAATCGATACATCGATCCTTTTTTCGATGATCGCCATCATTAATTCCACCGCACGGCTGTTCTCCTCCAACCTGATCATGGGGACGGTGTATCGATTGTTGAATTTATAAGGAGCTTTCTCTATCTGGTAGTAGGCTGAAATGGGTACTGCGGCCAGCATATTTACACTGAGTTCCGATATGATATTTCCATTCTTTATAAAAAGTTCTTCATATACATCCGATTGTATCTTTTCTGAACCATCGATAATGAATAAAATATCCAGCCCATGCCCCTCTTTCTCAATAGCCATTCTTACATCCACCAGTTCCGCGTTCAGGTTATAGATCAGTTGAAGCGTGTTTTGCTTTATTTCCCGGCGGATAGTAGTAGAGGTTTCATTTTCACCGCTAAAAACTTCCTTGAAAGAAGCCTTGCCGCCAAACCCGAATAATTTAAATCCGGCTTCGCCTCCAACTTCTGCATTCGTGCCTAATTTATTGCTGCTAACCACAGATTTTTCGGTCTTGCCACCCAATAGCTTCTCCGCTAACTCCTGTAATCTTACACTCCCTCCTTTGATCTGCCTTTTGTCTAATTCTTCAATTAGTTTATGGATTAGTAAGCTGAAAAAATCAGCATACTGGAAAGAACCTACTTCCACTTCTTCTTCCAAGTCGATGAAGACAGTGAGATAACGATCCGGAGTATTCAATTCGGTATTGATCCGCCTTAATTCAGCCGACTTCCCCGAGCCCCGATGTCCGGAGAAAATGATCTTGACATAGTCCGCTGATACTTCAAAGGTCTTACTGCCCTGATCATATCCCAGATCAAAATACAGATCATCCAAATAAGACCTGTCCCGGATCTCATCCAGGTTGACATACAACTGTTGCCCATCAAAAAGATCAGGCTGAAATTCAGGCTCGATCACGCTTTTAGCCTCGCTAACTGTGTGAACTGGATAATGGTATGGTCTCCTGGGACTCGGCATAACCGTTGTTTTTTAAAAATACTAAATAAAATCCTTCCATTTTGCACAATCTACAGCAAGCAAACATGCCACGAATTTGATCTTGCTCAAAATCGTGGCATCCTGTTCACGTCACTCATAGACGTCTTTATGAAGCTAATGACCGCAATTATAGTTCCAGCAGCGCCTTCACAGGGTCCTTCCCGAAAAGCAACTGATCGGGGGTCTCCAGTAATTCTTTTACCCGCACGAGGAAGCTGACGGATTCGCGGCCATCGATGATCCGATGATCGTAGCTCACGGCCAGGTACATCATGGGGCGCACGACGATCTGTCCATTCACCACTACGGCGCGCTCCTCGATCTTATGCATACCCAGGATCGCGGATTGGGGAATATTGATGATGGGGGTCGACATCAGGCTGCCGAATACGCCGCCATTGGTGATGGTAAAAGTGCCTCCCTGCATTTCTTCCATGCTGAGTTTATTATCCCGCGCTTTGGTGGCCAGCTCGACCACTTTCTTTTCTATTTCGGCCATACTGAGGCTTTCCGCATTGCGGATGATCGGGACGACCAGTCCTTTCGGTGCGGATACGGCAATGGAAATATCGCAGTAATCGTGATAGACGAGCTCATCGCCGTCGATATAGGCATTCACGGCAGGCCATTCCTGCAAGGCGTAGCAAACGGCCTTTGTAAAAAAGCTCATGAAGCCCAGGTTGACGCCATGCTTCTCCTTGAATTTGTCCTTGTATTTCGCGCGAAGGGCCATGATACTGCTCATGTCCACTTCGTTGAAAGTGGTAAGCATAGCCGTTGTATTCTTGGCCTCTACCAGTCTGCGCGAAACGGTCTTTCGCAGGTTGCTCATCTTCTCCCTCTTATCGTTACGGGAGAACAATTCCTTGCCGGGGATGCGGCCGGGATGGGCTAAGGCTTCCAGTACATCATGTTTCAGGATCTTGCCCCCGGTGCCGGAAGGAGTGATAGAGCCTGCGTCGATCTTTTTATCGGATATGATGGCGGCGGCCACGGGGCTTGCCTTGATGTCATTCGGTATAGCTGTTACGGATGCAGCCTGGGTCGCAGGGGTCGCCTGTGCGGGAGCGGCCTGCTGCGTTGGGGCAGCGGTACCGTTGGAGGAGGCAGCAACGGCAGGGGCTGCCTCTGCCGGCTTCCCTTCAGGGCGCGGAGCGGACTCATCGATCTGCGCCACCACGTCCCCGATCTTCAGGGTATCGCCTTCTTTTCCCACGGTCTTTAATACCCCCGCTTTTTCGGCATTGACCTCGAAAGTGGCCTTTTCGCTTTCCAGCTCCGCAATCACTTCATCTCGGTCTACGTATTCGCCTTCCTTTTTCAACCATTTGATCAGGGTCACTTCGCTGATGGATTCTCCTACTGCCGGAACTTTAATATCGATCATTTAAAACGGTTTATTTATTTTTATCTGACTATCTGTTTTATTACCTGCCTGTTCTTTAGATCGAAAATGCCGTATCTATAATTTCCGCCTGCTCCTGCGCATGCACTTTCGCATAACCGGTAGCGGTGGCGGCACTCGGCTGACGGCTGATGACGCCATAGTTGATCGTCTTCAGGTTCATTTGCAGGAAGGACGCGGCGCCCATGTTGAGCGGTTCTTCCTGTACCCAAAACCAGGTAGCCGCCTGGCTGTATTTCTTGTATAAGGCCTCCAGCGGTTGCAGAGGTAAGGGATAAAGCTGTTCAAGGCGAACGATCGCCACGTCTTTGCGATTCTCCTTCTGCTGTCTTTCGGCCAGGTCGAAATAGATCTTGCCGCTGCAGAACAATACTTTCTTCACCTGGTTGGCATCCGAATCCTGCAGGAACGGGTCATCCAATACTTCCCGGAATCCCCCGTTGGTGAATTCTTCCATTTTCGAATAGGTACCCGGGTGGCGCAGATTGGCCTTGGGTGAGAAATTGATCAAAGGTTTACGGAAAGGCCAGGCTTGTTGTCTCCTGAAAGCATGGAACAGGTTGGCCGAGGTCGTAACATTCGTGATGACCATATTCCATTCGGCGCACATCTGCAGGAATCGTTCCATCCGAGCGCTGCTGTGTTCGGGTCCCTGTCCTTCATAACCATGCGGCAGCAGGAGGGTCAGCCCATTCATGCGTTGCCATTTTTGCTCCGCGGCGGCGATGAACTGATCGATCATGATCTGGGCCCCATTGCCAAAATCACCGAACTGGGCCTCCCAAATGACCAAAGCGTTGGGGGTAGCGAGACTGTATCCATACTCGAATCCCAGCACGGCGTATTCGCTCAGCAGGGAATTATAGATCAGGAATTGTCCTTTTGAATCGGGCAAACGGCTCAGGCGATTGTACGCCTTATCGGTATTTTCATCCAGCAGGACCGCATGACGATGAGAGAAAGTACCTCTTTGTACGTCCTGTCCGCTCATCCGCACGTCCTTGCCATCCAGCAGCAGGCTGCCATAAGCCAGGAGTTCGCCGGTGGCCCAGTCTATCTTGCGTTCGTCCGTAAATAGTTTCACCTTGTCCTGCAGGATCTTTTCGATCTTGCGCAGCGGCTTGAAGTCCTCGGGCCATTGCATAATGGCGTCAAAGACCTTTTTAAAATTGTCTTCGCTGATAGCCGTTATCGGGGATTGATCGAAATCCGCCCCTGTTGCCTTACGGAGGCTCTTCCACCACAGTTCCGGGCCCTGGTATTTATAGGGTGCGGGATTTTGTTTTATTTCATCCAGCCTTTCCTGGAGGTCGCTCCAGAATTTCTTTTCCATTTCCTTGGCCAGGTCTTTCGCATCGCTCTCGCCATTCTCTATCAGGAATTGCGTATAAACTTCCCGGGGATTGGGATGCTCGTCGATCAGCGCGTATAAATGAGGCTGGGTGAATTTCGGGTCATCGCCCTCGTTATGCCCATGACGCCGGTAGCACACCATATCGATAAAGACATCACAATTAAATTCCTGCCGGTAGCGGGTGGCGATCTCTGCGCATTTTACCACGGCCTCCGCGTCATCCCCGTTGACATGCAGTACGGGGGCATGAATGGCGGCTGCCAGGGAAGTGCAATAGTCCGAGCTGCGGGCATCGTCGAAATCGGTGGTAAACCCGATCTGGTTGTTGATGACAAAATGCATGGTGCCGCCCGTATAGTATCCTTTAAGATCGCTCATCTGCAATACCTCATAGACGATACCCTGGCCTGCCACGGAAGCATCGCCATGGATCAGGATCGGGAGGATCTTGTCGTAATCGCTCTTATAGAGTACATCCGCCTTGGCCCTTGCGAACCCTACCACGACGGGGTCTACAGCTTCCAGGTGCGAAGGGTTGGGCATTAGCTTCAAATGCACCGTCTTATTCGTGTCCGTCTGTACTTCACTGCCATAACCCATATGATATTTCACGTCCCCGCTGCCCATGGTCTGATCCAGCTTGGCCGTTCCTTCGAATTCACTGAAGATCTGCTCATAGGTCTTCTCCATGATATTGGCCAGTACATTCAGCCGTCCGCGATGGGCCATGCCGATGACCACTTCCTGAACGCCGTGTTCGGCGGAAGTATTGATGATGGCATCCAGTGCGGGGATCGTCGTCTCCCCTCCTTCCAGGGAAAACCTTTTCTGCCCGATATATTTGGTGTGCAGGAATTTTTCGAACATGACGCCCCTGTTCAACTTCTCCAGGATCCGCTTCTTCTTGACGAGGGGAATGGGATCCAGGAATTTTTTCTCCATTTCGTTCGTAAGCCAGTCGATCTTTTTCTGGTCGCTGATGTATTTGAACTCGATACCCACATGTCCTGCATAGCATTTCTGCAGGTGCTCGAGGATCTGGCGGAGGGTAGTCGTGCCCAACCCGATGAGGTTGCCGGCAAAAAAATCCTTTCCCAGGTCTTCTTCCGTAAATCCAAAGAAAGACAGGTCGAGATTCGCTCCCCGGTCCTTTCGGGGGCGGATGGGGTTCGTCTTGGCCAGTAAATGACCTTTATTGCGGTAGCCGAGGATCAGGCGGTAGGCGCCCAGTTCCTTTTTCCAGTCCACCCCATCGGTGGTGGTCAGCAACCCGGGGGTCCCCGGAGCGGCCGTTTTGGTGGCAGCCCCGTTGCTACCATTGACATAACTAATTGATCTTCCTTGTGTTACGGCAAAATCAAAGCCTTCAAAAAATTTCCTGAATTCGGGGTCTATGGCAGCCGGATCCTTCACAAAATCCTCGTACAGGCCCTCTATATACGATGGGTGGGAATTGGTTATAAATGAAAAGTCCTTCATAGAAGTGCTATTGATCTGATTGTTTGCAGAATTGGCCTACAAATATCGTTCAAAATTAGTGATGTAGTGCCATGATTTTAACCGATTTTTAGATGGATTTATTAATTTTTGGGATTAAACATCCGCCAAATTTGGAATTTCCACCGGACGGGCATACTTTTGCAGTCCTAAAAATGTTGAGTGTATGGCAAATCATAAGGCTACCAAAAAAGATGTAAGGCAGGCCACCAAGCGCAGGGATCGTAATCGTTACTATGGTAAGACTACCCGTAACGCCGTTCGTGAACTGAGAGAAGTAAAGGTGCAGAAAGAAGCGGGTGAAAAGCTGCCGGAAGTATCCTCTATGATCGACAAACTGGCAAAAAAAGGCATTATTCACAAGAATAAGGCAGCCAACCTGAAGAGCAGGCTGGCCCGCAAGATCAATTCTTTAGCAGCCGTAGCGGCCAAATAGGCCCGTTCGTATAAATTCTGAAAAAAAGCATCTGCCGAATGGTGGATGCTTTTTTTATTGGGTTAGTTTCACGTAAAATTGAGACTACTTCATGAGAAAGTTTTTACCTGTCTTTTTGATCGCCTGCTCCGCCCTCTGCCAGGCCCAGGGCCAGCTTACCCCTTTCGAACGTTCCAAAGGCACAAAGACCGCCACTTATTTCGAATGCATTGAATTCTACCGGCAACTGGATAAGGCCTCGGCCCAATTGTCCATCCGTGAAATGGGCATGAGCGATGCCGGCTATCCCTATCATGTGCTATTGTATTCCAACGACGGCCAGTCCGATCCCGCAGCCTGGCATCGTCAACACAAACTGGTCATCCTGATCAATAATGGCATCCACCCCGGCGAACCGGATGGTATCGACGCCAGTATGCTCCTGCTGCGTGACCTGGTGGCCAAAAAGGTGCATCTCCCTGATAATATCGCCCTGGCTGTGATCCCGCTGTATAATATCGATGGCGCCCTCAACCGGGGTCCCTGGTCAAGGGCCAACCAGAATGGTCCGGAAAGCTTCGGATTTCGCGGCAACGGGCAGAACCTTGACCTCAACCGGGACTTCACCAAGAGCGACACCCGGAACTCCCGTGCTTTTGCACAGATCTTTCATTGGGTGAACCCGGATATCCAGGTGGACAACCATGTCAGCGACGGAGCGGACTATCAGTATACCATGACCCTGCTGAGCTCGCAATGGAATAAGCTCGGAGGCGGGTTGGGCGCCTTCCTGCACGATGTCTTCCAGCCGGCCCTGTTCGTCGCCATGGAGAAAAAAGGCTGGCCGATGACACCCTATGTGGATTTTGAGGACGGCAATCCTGAAAAAGGCTGGGATGCCTTTTATGATCCTCCCCGTTATTCCAGCGGTTATGCCTCCCTGTTCCATACCATTGCTTTTATGCCGGAGACGCATATGCTAAAGCCTTTCGAAGACCGGGTGCTTTCCACTTATTCCCTGATGCTGGCGATGATCGGGCAGGCTTCCCTGCATGCCCCGGCTATACTGGAAAAAAGAAAACAGGACATCGAAGAAGATCTGCGACGCACCGATTTCGCCCTGCGCTGGAGCGTTGATACGAGTCGCTACGATCAGATCCTTTTCAAGGGCTACGAAGCCGCACATAAGGCCAGCGAGGTCAGCGGGCTGCCCCGTTTGTACTACGATCATGGCAAACCCTTTGCCCGGCAAGTCCTGTATTATGATTACTTCAAGGCCGGAGATCTTGTAAAAGTCCCCCGGACCTATATCATTCCGCAAGGATGGCATGAGGTGACCGATCTCCTGCAACTGAATGGCGTAAGCATGCGCCGATTGACCGCAGATTCACTCGCCGAAGTAGAAGCCTATCATATCGACGACTACCGGCCATCGCCCCGCGCTTATGAGAAACATCATCGGAATGCAGGGGTGAAAGTCTCTACGTCCCGCATCTCCGTTCAGTTATTGAAAGGGGATTATATTATTTCCACCGATCAGCCGGCCCGGCGTTTCCTTGTGGAGATGCTGGAACCCACCGGGGACGACTCCTATTTCTCCTGGAATTTCTTCGATGCGATCCTGCAGGAAAAAGAAGGGTATAGCGCTTATCGTTGGGAAGACCTTGCGGCCACCTGGCTGAAGGATCATCCTGCGTTGCGTGACAGGCTGGAAGCGCGGAAGCGAACGGATTCCGTCTTTGCGAAGAGTGGAGCGGCGCAGTTGGATTTTGTGTATAAGAACTCGCCGTATTATGAGCCGGCGCATATGCGATACCCGGTGTATAGGGGGATGTAGGGGTAGCCTATCTTTCAATAGCGTTTAAAATCCTTTCTTCTTGTATCAATACATCTCGCATCAGCAAATTATAAGGAAATTGCTTATGCTTTGATTTTTTAAACCCTTCAAGTATTTTTATTAATGAAGATGCGGTTATTAAAGAGAGGTTCAATTCATAATCCAAGCCACAATCCTTGACAAAATCATCAGTAAACTCTGGTGATATTAATAGAGACTTAATGATTTTATAATTATTCAGTTTGGCTACGCTGCAATAAGCCTTTAATTGCCTTGAGACGGAACTGAATTTGTTATACCCGCTTTCTTTACTGGTTTTACATTCAATCAGGATTAATTCATTATTACCCAAATTGATCACAATATCTGTTTTATCCTTATTAGTGCTTAGCATTTGACGTAGCTTCTCATCTACGTTGAGTTTTAACTTAGTAAAAATAATTTTAGTCAATTCTTCAAATTTGAGACCCAAGTCGCTTTCCTTTATAAAAATGCCATTGTCTTTTAATTTATTTAAATTTCTATACGCAATATTCTCATAATTCTCAAGAAAGAGATTTTCTGCATCTTTATAAGCTTCAAGTATGTTTAAGAAAATATCTCCTCTCAATTTCACTTCTTTAGTCTTCGAAAAAAGCTCCAAATCAGGTTCGCTAATTAACTCCAGCACGTCTCTCGGCTTAATATTATAGTCTAACAGATAGCTACTTTTTAGGACAGTCTCTTCTTGCAATTCAAATTCTTCCTTAAGCTGTATGTTTAAACCGGGTAAAATAGAGCCCAGGTCAAGCAGGAGTTTCTCATATCCGTCGATGGAAATACTGACTTTTTCATCTTTTTCAACTTCTTCAAAATATTTAATGAGATTTTCTATTTTTTCTTCCATCGTAGCGCCTCTGACTGAAGGAGAGATTAATAGTCCTGTATCACATAGGTCATTTAGGAATTTCTTTTTGTCTGTCAACGAAGTATCTTCCTTGAAAATATCATTTCGCAAGAAATTGCTAAACGAAATCCCTTTTTTTATAATTATTGCGATCTTTTGATCGAGAGTTAGTTTCCGATCGATATTATGCTTTTTGCAAACCAGGTTAATCATTGGCTCCTTCAAGAGCCTGAGTACGCGTCTAAAAAACTTATCAGCTACCTCATTTCCCCTGATCTTTCTGAGTATAGTCACTACCTCATCCGCAATATAAATCGTATTATTTTTTCTCGAATACAAAATCACCCCAATGCCTTTTAGATTATTAATGACTGTCTCCACTTCAAGTTTTACTATAGGCACGATCATATAGTTAATAAGCTTTATTTCCTCCTGTGATATTCCCAATTGCTGTGAAAGAGTTAATAAAATAGTCAATTCATTACTGGTAATTTTTGGATCTTGGTTTTCTGCTATATCGTTTAAATAAGCAGTTTGCAGGCAAGCCCTATATATTTGATAATCCCGCTTGCGCAGATCATCAATTTCCGCGTTGTCGTTGTCCAACAGGATTGACAATGCCTTAATTTTCTGATTAAGTTTAGAAATTTCCTTTTCATACAGTTTACCAAACCAGTCCTGCTTCATGATACATTTTCCATCACGACTGATGATGTCTATTACAATATCCAATTGTGAGTTTACATCTACAAATTCGCTCTTAATATATTCTGAAAATTCATTCGCAACCAGATTGAAGACATTGGAAATATTGATGTTGTCAATATTTTTCAAATCCCTGCTTTTGTCACTGAGAATTTTATCAATAGCAACTGCATTTTTAGGTTTATTGGCAATAATGCTATCAATAATTTTAAGGAAGGAGTTTTTCTCAAAGGAATTGAGATGATCCAAGATTTTTTCAAGCTTCATCGTTAAGGTTTGTAATGGTTAGGGGGAAATTATCAGGAAGATATGAATATAATTCTTAATGTCAATGTTCTTTCCAGCTACGCCGGCTTTATAGACAACTATCTAAACCGCTTTTCTGAAGAAAAAACTGTAAAATTCGTTTATGAGATAGATAAGAAAAAATACAAATTGATCGTTATTTCAACCTATTTTAGGTAGTATTTAGTTCTTTGTGTAAATAGTTTTAAGTAACTGTATCAAGGGTTTAACCACCCGGTCAGGTGGAGCGAAGTGAGGCGGAGCGTAGCGGAGCCGAACGAAGCGGAACCTGACCGGGGACG
>Ga0307516_10002599_pt1 | contig 23962 bp, 7 predicted proteins | sample 19_EM_MG_FD_203310 | JGI IMG/M metagenome (GOLD analysis project Ga0307516, IMG submission 203310) | Populus trichocarpa ectomycorrhiza microbial communities from riparian zone in the Pacific Northwest, United States - 19_EM | ecosystem: Host-associated > Plants > Roots > Unclassified | place...
GGCCTCGGCGAGCCAGAGCGCGTGCACATGGGACTGCACCAGGTCCTCGTTGGCCAGGTCGAGGCGGGGCGGGGCCACGACGCCCGCGACCATCCGGTCCGAGCGGCGGAAGTAATACTGGTCGTGGCTGTTTCCGGTGGCGCAATAGGTGGTGACCAATGCGGGCTGCCCGGATCGCCCGGCTCGGCCGCTGCGCTGCGCGTAGTTCGCCGGGGTCGGCGGCACGTTGCGCATCATCACCGCGTTGAGCTCGGAGATGTCAACGCCCAGCTCCATCGTCGGGGAGCAGTACAGCAGCTTCAGCTCGCCCTTGCGGAACGCCTCCTCGCGGCTCTCCCGCACCGCCGGAGCGACCTGGGCGGTGTGCTCGTGAGCGATCAGCCCACCCAGGTCACCGGCGGCGTCGCGGTACAGGTTCCGAAAGAATGTATTGACGCGCGGGCCGTCGCCGCTCGCGTACGTACGGGTGAGCGGGTCATGCGTACCGGTCTCGCCCTTACCGGCGTGCCAGACGAGGGCAGCGGCGGCCACCCGGTAACCAGTGACCGGGGTACCGGCGGGCCGCCAGAACCGCCCGGCCCGCTCCTGAGGCTCCTGAACCCTGGTCAGCAGGCCCGCTTCGGCCAGCACCTCCAGCAGATCCGCGATGACGGCCTGAGTCTCGTCCACGGTGAGTTCGGAGTAGTGAACTCGGCGTAGGTACTTGCCGAACTTGCCACGGCCGGAGAGGAACAACCCGGAGCGGTCCATGCCTGGCCGGGACGGCTGCGGGTAGGCGGTGCCCACCTTCGGCCGGTCGGTCGGTGCCAGTACCCAGGGGTCGATCAGCCGTTCCTCGGTGGCCCGCTGCAGATTGTCGAAGTCATCGCGGAAGTACTGCACATCGACGGCCAGTGCGCGGCGCATCTCGTCCAGCAGCGCTTTCACGATCTCGGCGCGGACGTTCGTTTCAGCACGGGCGAGAACGTGCTCGCGCTTGGCCCACAGCGGCTGTTCGCTCGCGACCCAGTCGAGGTCGGCATAGCCGATTTCGATGAGGCCGGTCTGCTCCAGGTTCGGCATCGTGACGCGCCAGCCGCGTTCCAGGTCGAGGTATAGGCGGAACGCGACGACGTCGCGGAATGTCCTGTCCGCATTCTTGACCAACGCCGGCGCCGCATTGGGATTGCGGCTGTAGTCCGCGCGCGTCAGGCCCATCGCCTTGGTGACCCGATCGGCGAGGTCCTCGTGCTTGAGGCCATCGGCGCCAGCGTCGACCGCGGCCCGGTAGAGGGCGCTACGGAGCTGGGTGATCTGGACGAAGTCGTTGAAGTGACCGGCCTGCAGGGCGGCGTCCTGCCGGTTGTCGACGAAGGTGAGCAGCTTGCGCGCCCGCGGGTCCAACTCCTCGGCCGGCACCCCCCGCAGCGAGCGCACCACGGACGCGGACACCACCGATGTCGCCGACGAGCGGCCTTCCTGGTCCAGGGTGGCCAGCTTGGCGAAGTCCTTCCCGCGAACCTGCTCGTAGCTGACCCCGCAGTGCAGGCAGAACAGGAAGGGAGAGGGGATGAAGGCCGCCTCCAGCTCGCCCAGCCCTTCGGTGCCGTACGGGTCGACCGTGATCGGCGTCGGGAGACGCGGCACGTACGACTTGCGAACAACCTCGTGGCCGGAGTCGTCGGTCTCCAGCCAGGACTCCGGCAGCCGACGCCCGGCGACAGCATCCTCGACAGTGGACGGCCAGCCCCGCTCGGAGTCGATGTACAGGTAGCCGTCGCCGGTGCGGCCACCGCTGGCGGCCGTGTCCCGCCGCGGCTCGTAGACGTGGCCTGCGCCCTTGTCCGTACGCCAAACCGTCAGGTATTCCTGGCCGCACTCGCGGCAGAAGGCAAGCGGCAGCAGGATCTTGCCCTGAGATCCCGGCTGGATCAGCTGGTAGTCCCGGGTCAGGTGCCGGGTCATCGGATCCTCGAGGGTGACGTAGACGGTGTCGCCCTTGGAAAGGAACTGGTGCAGCCGGAACGCGAACAGCGGGCGCTCGGTTTTCGGATGCCGGGCCTGCGAGCCGGCCTGCAGTGTGCGGCGGATCGCCGCCACACAGTCGTCCCGGGAAACGCCGCTCTGCTCGGCGAGTGCGTCGGCCGCCGTCTCGACCTTTGCCGGCTTCTGCCGGACGAGCCGTCCGTTAAGGTCCGTGTCCAAGCCGAAGCGGGTCTCGATCCACCGAGCGAGTGGATCGGCCACCAGATCCGAGTAGGCCCGTGGCGCTCCCGGTATGCGCAGACGCTCGGCGGGAACGGCATCCGGAGTATCGGCGGTGGCCCGAAGGAGGGTCTCGCCGACCACATTGTCCGCGGGGATGTCGGTGCCGAAGAGCGTGCTGGCCACTCCGGCCACGACCCGCCGCTGCTCCTTGAAGCTGCCCTCGCTGGACATCGTCGCCGACGTGCCGACGCATTGCAGCTGCTGCGCCTGGCATGCCTCGCGGACGCGGCGGATCAGGAGCGCGACGTCGGCGCCCTGCCGCCCCCGGTACGTGTGCAGCTCATCGAAAACGAGGAACTCCAGCCCTTTCGCCATTTTGATCAGCGAACGCCGGTCGTCCGGGCGGGTGAGCATCAGCTCCAGCATCACGTAGTTGGTGAGCAGGATGTCCGGCGGGTTGTCCCGGATCTGCTTGCGCCGTTCATCGGACTCCTGCCCGGTGTAACGCGCGAACGTGACCGGCTCGTTGCCCTCGCCGTACCCGTCACGTAGATACTTTTCGAGCTCTTTGAGCTGGCTGTTGGCAAGCGCGTTCATCGGGTAGACCACGATCGCCCGGACACGGTTGCGGCGCTGCGAGTCCTCCTCAGCGCGGACCCGGAGTACGCGGTCGACGATTGGCACGATGTAGGACAGCGACTTGCCGGAGCCGGTGCCGGTGGTCAGGACGTAGGAGGCTCCGGCACGGGCGAGGTCGATGGCCTCACGCTGGTGCCGGTAGAGCGACAACGGCCGGCCGTTGCAGACCCGGCCGCCTTCGGTCTTCTTCGCCTGGAAGATGCGGGCGCACTCCCCGTGCAAGACGCCGTCGCGGACCAGCTCCGGCATCGAGCCGCCGGGCGCGAAAAACGGGTTCAGCGAAAGCCACGGCTCCGGCCACTGCGATCGGCGATCGAGGTCGTCCTCGACGAACGCTTTGATCCGGTCGTTCCGGATGATCGTCCCGCCCTCGGTGAACGAACGGTAGTCATCGATGAGTCGCTGGTGCACCGCGAAGACGTCCATGCCGGCGCCGATCGGTCGGCTGGGGGCCGGCTCCGTCTCCTCGCCGCGCGTTTTCCCGGAGGATTCCTCAGCTTGCGTGGCCAGGAGGTGCGTCACCGGGTTCATCTGCCCCCAGCCGAGGACAGAGACCTTCTGGTCGAGCGAGGCCAGCAGCGCGACGAGGGCGTCCCGGACATCCGCGGCGTTTTCCGGCCGCAGCACCGGGTCCTTGTTGAGCAACTGATTGATCAGTCGGACCAAAGCATCCGGTACGCCGGACCGGGAGAACCCGATCTCAGGCACCGGCTCGTGGAGATGCTTCTCGCCGACCTCGTAGGCCGACTCGCTGGTGAACGGGGCGGAGCCGGTGGTGAGCTCGTAGAGGACGCAGCCCAGTGCGTACAGGTCGGCGGCGGCCGTCACCGCGGAGCCGTGAAACTGCTCGGGGGCCATGTAACGGGCGGTGCCGACCGTGACGCCGGTGCTCGTCAACTTCGCGGTCTCGACGTCGTCGACGATCCGTCCCATTCCGAAGTCCAGCACTTTGACGAGGCCGCCGCGCACCACCATGACGTTGGCCGGCTTCAGGTCCCGGTGGATGACCCCGGCCTGGTGGGCGGCGAACAGGCCGTCCGCGATCTGCGCGCCGAGCGCGGCTACCCAGCTCAGCGGAAGCTGCGGGTGCTCGCCAGCCAGGTCACGCAGTGTCTCGCCGTCGAGGTACTCCATGGCGATATACGGCAGGCCTGTGTCATCGATGCCGCCGTCGACGATTCGGGGCAGATTGGGGTGGTGCAGCTTGCGCATGATCCGGATCTCGCGCTCGAAGCGCTTGACCGTCGAGTCGTCGTGCGAGTGTGTCGAGGACCCTGACCGGGTACGCAGGATCAGCTTGACGGCGACCGTTCGGTCGGGGGAGTCCTCGGCTGCCTGGGTGTCCTCGGCGCGATGGACCTCACCCATGTTGCCCTTGCCGATCGCGCTGACGATCTTAAAGCGGTTCGCCACCCACTCGACGTCCACTGATACTCCCGTCCCCGTGCTGGACAGACCCCTGCCCAGTATCAAACGGTGCCTCGCGCTCTTGAGCGGGACTGGCTGACTCCGTCACTGTACACAGAAGGTCGTTCCGATCGCTAGGTCTTCTGTTTACGTTGCCAACAGACACACCCAAGGTCATTGGCTACCTACCCTAGGTCCAAGAGTGCGGCAGCGGGCGGCGCGAAACGAGTACTTTCAGGGTTGGATGTCGGCTTTTCGACCAGTTCGCCATCCACTGAACGGTCAGCCGGTTGTGTCACGCACCCGATCGAGGCGGGGTGTTGACGAGGCAACGAGTCGGTACAAGATCCACGATGCTGGACGGCGTGCGTCGGTCGGTGATCACCGTGCGGGCCACCACATGTGGACTCCGACGTCCGTGCAAGCTTCGGTCCACGCCGAGTCCGCAGGCTCACGCTCGGGTACGAGCCACGCAATGACCTTGCGTTCGTTCGCGCCGAGTTGTTGCCGGTAGCGGATTACCTGACCGAGACCCAGCCGAAGCTGATTCTCCTCGTTGGCCGAGGTCGTGCTTTTGACCTCCGCCACGTTCAGCACGTCATCGGCGAACCAGGCGAGGTCAAACAATGGGTCACCGGGGGTGGGTAGGAGTGGTGAATGCCCATCTCGGCGAACCCGGTCGGCGAGGGCCGTCACCGTGGCATGGTGCGCCGTCAGGCCTCGATCGAGGAGGTCGGGATCCACCGCGAAGGGCTGCATCGGGATGACGGGCATGGGTGGTGGCGCTGCCGCGTACGGAACGCCGATCTTTGCTATCGCAGGAGCCGCCGGCGGGGCAGCGGAGAACGCTTTCTCGATTCGGGCAGCAATGCTGGGGGAGATTTCCTCGAAGATGTGTTGGAGCGCAGTGTTGTTGAAGCCGAACCGCACGCCGACGCGTTTTTGGGCGTTCGGAAATTTGTCGGTGAGGGGATCACCCACTTCTCTGACAACCCGCATCGGGAACACTCCACCGAACCAGTCGGGTTCCGGCCAGGGCACGACCACGCCCGCCTCTCCTACCAATCTGAGCGATCCGAGCGCCTCCATTTGAGCGATGAAGCCGTTTCGAAGGCCGCTCTTCCAGACGAAGATCCGGTCGCCGGCGCGCACCTGGCCCGCGTTCTTCTTCCAGTTGGACCCTCTGCCGACCACGCCCCAAAGGTGCTCGCGCTTGCAGATCTCCCAGTTGCCAGTGCGCTCAGCCGCGAGCGTGGCGATAAAGTCGGTCATCTCAAAGCCTTCGTCAAAGGTGCTGGGAGGCGGATCGGCTCGGTAGCCGCACCCTCGCGGAATCCCCAGCGGGAGCGAGCATGCGGACATCACACGCCGACGTTGCGGGAGTGTCAAGTATGGACACCTCCCTCGAATCCCATGTGATTCGATGCGTCCGGCGCGATGCGTGACACCGCTGCAGATATCCGACACTCGCTGTCACCCTTCATAGCTCCGCCCTACGCTGTCCGTCGCCGCGTATAGAGGAGATTGAATGCTGCAGGCGCTCTTCCGGGTGGATTTCACATCTCTCCCGGACGACGACGAGTTCACATTGGACCGGATCACCGAGGACCTCGCCGATGATCTGCGAAGCGTCGGTGAGGTGGAGCGGATCCCCGTGGCCGCGACGCCGGGCAGCAAGGGAGCCCTGGAGCTCGCACTCGGCTCGCTGAATCTGCTGACGGGCACCGATCCGGCTATCGTCCAGACGGTAGTTGAGATGATCGTCGGTTTTCTGGACCGCAACAAGGGCCGCAGAGTGCAGCTCAAGGTTGCAGACATCGAGCTGACGCTTGAGCAGCCGACCCAGGCAGAGACCGCCGACGTGATCCGGATGGCGCAGGCGGCGATCGAGCGGCTCCGGCGCTGATGGGGCGTTATGCGCTGCTGATAGGCACCGCCAACTGCGACGCGGACCCCAACCTGTCGCCGCTGCCCTCGGTGCGCCAGGACGTTCATCAGATGAAGGCCGTGCTGGACGAGGCCGGACGCTTCGACGACGTCACGGCACGCCTCGACCTGCCGGCGAAAACTTTCGTCCAGGTCGTCGAGGACTTCTACAGTGCCCGCCGACCCGGGGACCTGGCGTTGTTCTACTACTCCGGCCATGGCGTCAAGCACGCGGACAATCAATCGGTCTTCCTCGCCGCGAGCGACACCGTGACCACCGGCCTGCACGCCACCGCGTTCGACACCGACGGTCAACTGCGGCACCTGCTCAACCACACCAAGGCCACCCACAAGGTCGTTCTGCTCGACTGCTGTTTCTCGGGTTCGTTCAGCGCCCGGGCCCGCCTCAGCGGCGGCATGCGTGTGGAGCCTCGCCGGGGAAAGCACGAGCAGGGCACGTTCATCCTCACGTCCAGTACTCACCTGCAAGCGTCCAAGGTCCAGGGACCCGACGAGCCGTCCGTCTTCACAGAGGTTTTGCTGGAAGCCCTGCGCGGCGCAGCCCAGGCAGGCGAGGACGGCTGGCTGACCACGAGCGACCTGTCCCGGTACGCGATGACCGAGATGGCCCGGCGTCGCCAGCACACGCCCGTCGAGTCCAGCGAAGGCGTCACCGAGGCGGCCCGCTTGGTGCTCACCGCGGAGGCCAGCGCGCCCGCGGATCCGGCGGTCGGTGGCGGGGGAGATGACAACGCCGCGTTCGACACCGACCAGTGGCGCAAACTGCTCAGGTATTACATCGCCTGCCTGCGGCGATCCGCCGTGCTGCAGTCCTTCATCGACCCGAAGGCTTCGAACTCATACGCTGCCTTTCCCGGTGGCTCCGAGCGAGTCTTCATCGCCGCTGGCTCGGTGTCACTGCCCGACCAACTCGCGAAGACCGCACGGCAGGCCGCAATGAACGGCAAAAGCTTGGTTTACGGGTACGCCGTGGCGGCCGTCAAACCTCAACCGTGGGCAGCGCCCGCGCTGGCGCCGTTGCTGGTCTGCGATGTCGACGTCAGTCCGGACGGGGCGCTGCACGCCACCTTCCCGCCGAGACCGAACCTCGCGCTCGCCGATGTCCGCAAGCTCTCGGACATCGAGACGGAAGAGCTCACGCAGCGGGTGGCGCAGATCTTCGTACCTGGCGATCCGGCTTCCGTCGTAGCGGCGGTTGAGCTGCTCATGAACGCGTTCGGCCTCACCGCAGTGGGCGCCGTCGACCCGTCCGGCCTGGTCGGCGTGGTTCGGCCGGTACCGATCGACCGGGTCCAGAACGTTGCGGTCCTGCACATCACCGACGACGCCGGCGGTCCGCAGCGGGCCCTGCTCCAAGACCTCGAAGACATGATCAAGACCCCGACCGCAATCCGGGGTACGGCGCTGAGCACGCTCGCCGAGCGTCCAGACGACACCGCAGACCGAGCGGTCGTGGTCGTTGCGCCGGATCGGCTGAACGAGGCGCAGGAAGAGATCATCAACGCGGCCATGACCCGGCGGGTCACCGTGGCCCAAGGCCCGCCCGGCACCGGTAAGAGTCAGCTCGTGACGGCGTTGCTCGCCACCGCCACGGCCGCGAAGGAAAAGGTCCTTATTGGCTCCACCGGCAACCAGGCGGTCACCTCCGTGTCCGACAAGGCTGTTGCGCTCGTGGGGCAAGGGCTGCTCGTCCGTACCGGAAACAAGACCGTCCGGGCCGCCGAGCCGGAGCTTCTCACCGACCTTCTGGGCTCCGCGCGCGCCGCCGGCCGGCAGCCACCAGATGAGCAGACGCCCGCTGCCGATCTGCGGCTCGCCGCCGAGGAGATCGTGCTGCTCCGGGCGCACCTGGACCAGCGGCGACTACTGGAGCGTGATCTCGCCGATCTCGCGCCCGAACGCTCGGCGAAACCCACCGAGCTCACCCTGCCCGCTACCGACGTCGAACTGGCGAGGCTCGTCGAAGTCACCGACCGGGCGTCGAACAGCCGCCTGCTCGGCTGGTGGTACCGATGGCTGCTGCGCCGCCGGCACGGCATCCGTGATCGCACCGCCATCGAGGAACTCGCCCGGCATGCCTGCGTCGAAGCCCGGTGGCGCGACCGACTCGCGCGCCTCGCCCAGCTTCCCGAACAGGAAAAGGACTGGCGGCGGCTGACCGAACTGACCGGAACCGAACGTCCCCGGCACAGCGTCGAGTTGCTCCGGGCACAGATCACCCGACGGGTCGTGGCGGGCTCCGCCTTGCTGCAGAAGCGGGTCGAAGAGCTGTCCAAGGACCGTCCGGACAAGTACGCCTGCTTTCCCGAATTGCTGACGCCCCTGCCGGGATGGGCGACGACAGCGATGTCGGCGCGGCAGTTCCGGCCCACCCCGGCACTGTTCGACCTGGTAGTGATCGACGAGGCGGCGCAGTGCACCATCCCGGCGATCCTTCCGATGCTGTTCCGCGCCAAGCGGGCCCTCATCATCGGTGATCCTCGCCAGTTGCAACCGGTTGTCACGCTTTCGGAACGCGAGGATCTGGAACAGCAGGACCGCGCCGGCCTGTCCCGCCGCTGGCTCAACGATCGGGGTCTGACTTTCACCCGCCACTCGACCTACGACGCGTTCGCAAACAGCGCCGGATTCGCCTACCTGCTCGATGAGCACTACCGATGCCATCCGGACATCATCGAGCCGGCCAATCAGCAGGTGTATCAGGGGCGGCTCACCGTTCTCACCGATCTGCACCGCCTCAACGCCAAGGCGGACCCGGCGCTGCGGTGGCAACATGTCAGCGGGACGTTCGAGCGTGGGCTCAGCGGATCGGGCAGCAACCCCGTCGAGGTCGAGGAGGTCGTGCGGCAGGTACTGCAGTCACGTCAAAGGTTTCCGGACGCGAAGATCGGGGTGGTCACACCGCTGGCTCCGCAGGAACGTGCCCTCCAGACAGCGCTGCGCCGGGCCGGACTCTCCTCCAACGACTTCTATTGCGGCACCATCCACAAGTTCCAGGGCAGCGAACGCGACATCATGGTGATCTCGGCGGTCGGTGCGAACGGTATCCAGGGCCCCACGCGGAACTGGCTCGTGCACCAGACGAACCTCTGGAACGTCGCGATAACACGCGCGCAGTCGCAGCTCGTCATCGTAGGTGACCAGTCCTGGTGGTCGGCTCAGCACGGCATGCTGGCGACCGTGGCGAACGGCATCGGCCGCACCGAGCCCGAACTCGATCGGCCGGCACGAGCCGCCGATCAGTTGCATGCGGCTCTTCGAAGCAGCGGCCTGACGGTGCGGCGTAACGTCTCTGTCCAGGGCCAGTTCTACGACCTCGTCGTGCGGGGTCCGGAGAAGGAACTCGCGGTTCTTGTCGACGACCCAGCCGGTGATCCCGATGGCAGGTCGTTCCGCAAAATCCTCGCTCGCCTGGACGTCGTGGGCGACCTGGCATCAGTGTCCAGGGTCGCCGCTTGGCGCTGCTTGGCCGAACCCAATGACGTCGCCGGGGAACTGGTGGCCGAGCTGACGCGATGACTCGACTCGCCTGGACACGGTGTACGAGAACAGGCTTGATCGAGCGATCCGCCGCTGCGACTGTCGAGGCGCCCGAAGGGCCAGTGACGTTCGCGTTCCAATCGACAGTTCCAGCAACCTGCTGACGATCCATCCCTACCGGGCCGTGTCACCTGCCGGATGGCGGGAAGTCGCGGTGTGAGCCTAGCAAGCTCGACCGGACCGCTCGGGTCCTTTGGGCATGTGACGCCGTGAGGATTGCCGGGTCCGTTCGTCCAGGTGGAGGCGCTCGATCTGCGCCTCGGCGCCGACGGCGAGCTCGATCACGCCGTCCAGGCTGCGCGCCGTTGTGGACATCTCCCACCGCTTGCCGGGTCCCACCGCTTCCGGGTAAGGGCCTGTGCCTGCGCCTCGCGGTGAGCTACCCAACCTGACGCAGCGCTGTCGAGCATCCCTCTGCCTAATTCTATTGGTTGGCGAATTGTTGCTGCGCTGAGCACAACAGGTCGCTAGAGTCAGGTGTCGATGGAAGCGCTGGAACGGATGAATTTCACACTGCGCCGAATCTTCCGAGGTGAAGAGGTCTTCGGCGACGGTCCTCCGGCTGAGCAGGCGCGCCGGTATCGGTTGACGGAGCTGCTGCCGGCCACCGTCGCCCAAGCAAAGATCAATTCCGCGGACGTTCCGCGCGAGCCGGTAGACCTGCTGGTGAGCCTGTCTGGCTTTTCGCCGGAGACGACGATTTTGGCCTTCGAACTGCTACAGCCGAAGCAATTGATGATCATCGGTTCGGACTCCACACAGCCGAGTCTTGATACCATCCATGATGCGCTGAAGTTGCCGTTCTCTCGGATACGCGCTCACTCCGTCGAGCCGACGGATCCGATGAAGATCTATCAGTTGATCCAGGAAGCAGCGCGGCCGGCCGGAAACGGCGGGGGCCCGCGTCCGAACATCATTATCGACATCACCGGCGGCAAGAAGGTGATGAGTGCCAGCGCCGCTCTCGCCGCTGCCCAGCTCGACATGCCTATGTGCTATATCGACAGCACCTTCGATCCCGAGTTCCGCCAGTCCGTACCTGGCACCGAACGCTTGGTGATCATCCCGAATCCGACCAAGATGTTCGGCGATCGCGAATTGGATGCTGCCCTGGTCGCCTTCCGGCACGGTGCGTTCACCGCGGCGCACGCCCGCTTCGCGGAGGTGGCGGAGTCGGCGTATGAACCCGCAAGGGCCCGCTTCCTTCGCGACCTGTCCAGCGTCTATGAGGCGTGGTGCGACCTAAACTTCACGGAGATCGGCGAACGGGCGCGCATCATGCGGACCCGACTGACCGATCCAGGGCACCGGGTGCCCCGCATTGCTATCGGGCGCCTGCGTCAGCAATTGGACTTCCTGGATGCACTTGCCGATGCGCCGACGGCCGGCCATCAGGATGCTTCCCTGCTGCTCAACTTCTATCTGCTCGGGCAGCACTACCTGAGGCTCGGCCGCAACGACTTTGGCGCACTGCTGTGCTACCGGACTGTCGAGAGCTGTTTCGCTCAACGGTTGGCCCGTGTTGGGTCCGGCTTTCAGACTGGCAGTCCCGACTACGAATTGTTGACCGACGACGTACAGAATCTCGAGGCGCTGTATCGTGCCGCCAGCGCCAGCGTCCACGGCGCGCTGGCCAAGGGTCTCCCTGCGCAGGTCGCGCTGATGGATACCGCTCTGCTGCTGTATGCACTCGGTGATCCGCTGATCCGACGGCTAAATCTGTCCTCCGACAGAGGGCTTCGGCATCTCAAGGACATCATCCGCGTCCGTAACGACTCGGTGCTGGCTCATGGAACGAAGACGATCGATCCCGAACTCGGGGCGAAGCTGGGCAGCCTAGCCTTGCGCAGCATACAGGCGTTCTGGGAACTGGAATTCGGAACCGAGAACGTGGACGACCGAATCGCCATCCTCACCTTCCTGGTCGACGTATGACGGGTCGCCTCAGTCCTCCGAATGACTGGGCCGAGCGATACCTGCGACAACATCAACCTGAGTTGCTTCGGCCGAGCAAGTTCGAGTCGACGCGGGTGAGTCTCAGCATCGACCCGCGTCGCGACTACGGATTCGAGCTGACGCATGTGGCGACGGACCTGTGCGCCGGTGTCATCCTCGAGGAGCGGTTCGGATACCAGGGTTCGTACTATGTACTGCAGGGCACGTATCACCAGGTGTACGTCGACCACTGTGTCGGCGAAAACAGCGGTGTTGCGATGGCCAAGGTCAGCTCGATCAAGCCTGGGCACGGATTCAGGCGCCGTGTTCCGGTTCGGCCCGGGAACGTTGCCTTCACCAAGCTGTGGAGCGAGGAAGCCTGTGATCTCCGCGCGTTGACGCGGTCGTTCTCCGAGGCGCTGGACGTGGTTCGTCGCCGTAGGACCGAGCGGGACAGGATCAAACGCGCACTGGTCGGGGGAGCGCCAGAGGTATCCGAGCACGGCCAACTGCACCGCAAGATCCGTCAGCGTTATCGCCCCCTCCAAACCGTGTTCAAGCTGTTGGAGGCGCGTAGTGCGTTGACGGGCCGGGTGGAGGCGACGGCCGTGGTCCTGGACGCGGATGACAACCGGGTTGAACTGGAGTTGTCCTTCGCAGCGAAACTGTCCGAGGATCGCGTGGTGACCGTCCACGGCAACGACGGCATGTACAACCTGCCGGTGCTCGCCATCGACGGTACGGTCTGTGAGCTTCCGCAGCCTCGCCGTGCTCTCGCCGTCGGCGAACGAGTCAGGATCGTCCAGAAGGATCGGTTCGCGATGGCGAAGCACAGTGCGGCCCTCGCGGCTTTCCTGCAGGGTCGGGTGGAAGGCAACTGGGACCATCTGGCCGCGCTACTCACGGCCCCCGAGACACTGCATCCGCCCGCCCCGACCACACCGATCCAGTACCTCAGCGGCGTCAACCTCAACCACGAACAGAAAGCTGCGGTGGCAGGCGCGCTGGCCACACCACACGCCTATGTCATCCAGGGTCCACCCGGCACGGGTAAGACGACCGTCATCATGGAGCTCGTTCTGCAACTGGTGACCCGCGGTGAGCGGGTACTGCTGCTCGCCCCTATGCACGTTGCCGTCGACGAGGTGCTCCGCCGGATCGGTGATCGGCCCGAGGTATTCCCCATCCGCCTGGCCTACGACGACGTCAAGGTGAGTGAGGACCTGCAGCGATTCCTCCTGCCGCGGATCAACAGCGAATTCCTGCGGCGCACGCGGACGCCGGCAAGGTCGAAGGCTGAAGTGTGGCGCGGCAAGGTAGATCGGCTCGAGGCACGCTGGGAGCACATCGCCTCGCACATCCGTGCTGCCGAAGCACTCGCCGAGGCGGTCGAGCCCGAGGCAAGATCAGCGGCGTTGTGGCGAGCATGGGAATCCTGGTTCCAGACGTCGTGGGCAGCGGCAACCCAGCGGCTACACGCCGCGCAGCAGGTGCTCGACGGCCTGTCCGAAGCGGCGCCCGCGGCTGACCGGCGAGCGGTTGCACTACGCGCCCAGGAGGCGGCGGCGCCCACCGGGCAGCGTGTCCGCTCCTGGTTCCGGCATCTCATTGGCCAAGACGATGAACTACGACGCCTCAGGATCGCCGCACACACGGCGACCGCTGAGGCGACACGGCTCGGCAACGCATATCAGAGTTGGAGTTGGGAATACAGAGCTGCCCAAGCGGATCTCCAGGAGCTGGGCGCGGCTCGGGACAGCGAAGGGCGCCAACGGTACGGCAGCTGGCAGCGTCACCGACGCTCCCTCGATGCCGCCGAACAAGCTCTCCGGCAGGCAGCCAAGGCATCGGGCCTTCCGGCAGCCGCAGCGCCACACGCGCGCCTAGCCGAAGTCGACTCTCAGATCGCGGTACTGGAGAAGCGGATCGCGCTGGAACAGCGTTGGTTCGATCTGGTGCGGCCCGAAGAGCCCGACCGACTCACCCGAGAGCTCCGCCAAGCCGCCAACGTAATCTGCTGCACCACCACCGGCGTCACTGCCAAGGCGCTTGAAGGACTGGACTTCGACACGATGATCGTCGACGAGGCCAGCCGGGTGATCGACAGCGAGTTCCTGATCGGCGCGATCCGGGCCCGCCGCTGGATCATGGTGGGCGACGAGCGCCAGTTACCGCCGTACGTCGAGCCCGCCGACGAGTACCACCTCCACGCGCTCGCAGCGCTGCACAAGACAGGCCACCGCAGCGAGGCGAACGAACTGCAAACAGCGGTCGCTGAACTCGCGACGCTCTGGCGCGAGGACGAGGAGATGCACACCTTCAGGACCGACGAGGTCCTGCGACAGGCCGAACGATGTCTCGGTGACGACAGCTGGAATAGGTATTACCGGGATCTCGTCACGGAGACGTGGCGAGAGTTCGACCCGACCATGCTGGGAACGACCCTGGACCACCTGGTGCGGAGCCTGTTCGAACGCATCCTGACCGCCTGCCCTGAGGGACTGCGTCGATCGCTGGTCGAACAACGCCGCATGATCGAACCGATCGCCAACCTCGTCAAGGACCCGGTATATGGCGGCGACTATCGTACGCCGGGAGCCGCTGGGTTGGCCCAGCTGGGCGTCACGCCGCTAACCTCCACCACTCTCCGTCATCCGGTCACGCTCCTGGACACCTCAAGCTATGGCGAGCGGGCGAGGCACCGACAGTACAAGAACGGCTGCTTCAACCCCCTCGAGGTGGCCTGGGTCGTCGCCACCTGCAAGAGGTGGGAAAGCGAGCTGAGGAGCGTCGGCGGCCCGCCGGTCACGGTCAGCGTGCTCGCGTTCTACCGCAGGCAGGCCACCCTCATCCGCGAGGCACTTGGCTGGCCGGCGTGCCGCGCCTTTCGGGCTCTGAAGTTCCAGGTGATCGACTCGATCGACAAAATCCAGGGGCAGGAGGCCGACCTGGTCATCATCAGCTTCTGCCGAGCCTACCTGGGTCGGAACGGCCCCCGCCGCAACGCCGGACTCTGGCTACAAGACCTCCGCCGCCTGAATGTCGCCTGCACCCGCGCCCGTCGAGGATTGATCCTCGTCGGCCACGGCGACACGCTGCGCCGGCTCAACGGGGTGGATCCCGCCGAACGCTTCTACGCGAACCTCTTCGGCCTCCTTGACAGGGGAGTCGAGGGCTACGGGCTGGTGAAAGACCTGTGACTACCAAGCTTCACCTGCTTGATGCTGCCCCCGAGGTGCACTCGGACACGCGAGTGGTGGTGCAGGAGGCGCTGGTGCCGCTGCGCTGGTGGCGCAGCGTTCCGGTGCGGATGGAGAAGGCCGCTGCGCTGACCGAGATGGAACGCTTCGTCCTGGAGGCCGTGCTGGCGTTCGGCGCCTCTGCACCGGCGGAGTTCGAGGAGGTCACGGACCTGCCTGCCCACATGCTTCCGGTGCTCGGTCGCCGCCTGGTGGCGGCTGGCGCACTCGATTCGACCGGGGCGCCACGGAATGATGCGCTGTGCCGACGCATGCTGCAGGCCGAGCAGATCTACCGGGATCGCGTCGAGACCGTTCATGTCGTCGTGCTCCCTGGCGCCGGCGAGGTCGTCGTCCTGGATCAGGCGACGGCCGGTGACGATCCATTGCTTGGCTGGGAGAAGGCCCGCGTGAAGCCGGCGGGCCAGTATCCGGTTGATGCGACCCTGAGCGGGCGCAGCCTCACCGACATCCTCGTGGGCACGGCCGGGATCATGGGAGTGGAGACCGACGCCGTCGCGTTCCCGCACGGCCTGTGCCCTGTCTTCCGCTGCACCGCCCAGGTCACCGGGGACTCGGGAAGCGGTGTACGGCTGTCAATCGGTGACGGCGCCCCGGCGGTCCTGCTGCCCGGTGTGAAGGGCCTAGTCGAAGGATGGCTGGGAGCCGATCGTGTCTTGGCAGACCGTCCGCTCGCGGTGTGGCGAGTGCTGCTGGGAGACGACGAGCCGTCCGACGCTCCGCCAATCCCGCGGCGGGCGTCGTCCGCCATCTGGCAGATCGCCGTAACCGGCGGCCAGGCCGCACTCATATCGAACGCCGGCAGAAACCTGGCAAGACCTGCCGGCCTCGCGATAGAGACCCCAGACGTGGTGGTCGAAGTCAGGCTCGCTATCGCAGCGGACGACCCTTCGGCCACCGCGGCTATTGCCGTGGACCGGGCAATCAATGCCGGCGTCCGCGACGGCTCGGCTGCGAGCACTGTCCACGCCCAACTCGCGGAGGACGCCACCCGCCTCCCGCACGAGGTGGTCGGCGCGCTGGCACCGGCCAAGGTCCGTGACCGGGCATGGCAGCTTGGTCACCATCGGCTTGTCTACGCACTGCGGGAACGCGATGACTTCGACTACGCGTGACAGTCACCTGGATCTGGGCGCGATGATCGTTCCCGGCGGCTTCTTCCTGCTCCGGGATGTCGGGGCAGCACCGTTTGCCGCCGTTTCGGAGTCGGGCGATTACCGGCACGTGTTCAGCTACCGCGACTCCGAACCCAGCATCCAGCAGGCCGCGGTAGAGCTGATTCGCCGGGCCCGCAGGAAGGTCTTCCTGGCCAGCTTCCGCATCGGCGATACAGCTCTGCTGGATGCCCTTTTTGAGGCGGTGGACCGGCTTCGCGGCGGCGTTTATGTCATCACGGCCTGGAACGAGCAAAGTCTACTTCGAGGACTGTCTGCGCTGGAGGAGGATGCGGGCGCGGATGTCGCCGCCCAGCGTCACCGCTTCGAGGAGATGACCAAGCGCGGGATCTTCGTCCGCGGCCACGACAACTGCCACGCGAAGTTCCTCGTCGTCGACGACGAAGCCGCCCTCGTGTCGAGCGCCAACTTGGAGACCAGCGCGCTCATCGACCGGCCCAAACGCAAAGTCACCGGCGAGAGCGGCGTCCTGATCGAGGACGCCGTCGAAGCGCAGCGTCTGGCCCGTCTCTTCACCCGCATGTGGTACGCAGGCTGCCGCTGGGAGGCATCGCCGGGGGACGCGTACGCCCTCGCCAAGCGGGACCCGACCCGGTCACCGTGCCAGCCCGAGATGCCAGCCGTTGACCGCCGACCCAGTGTGATCTGGACCCACGATGACGAGCGCCTTATCTTGGGCACCATCCACGATGTGATCGACCGGGCCCAGCAGGAGTTGCTGCTCGCCACCTTCGGGTTGCGTGGGCTCACCGGCGAGCCCGCCCTGCTGCATGATCGGATCGCGGCCGCCGTTGAACGCGGGGTGAAGGTGACCCTGCTGTGTCGGGCCCGCAACAACCTCGCCGACCACCGCAACGAGGCGGTCGCGTTGTCCGCGCTTGGCGTACGGGTAGTCGGCGACTCGCTGACCCACGCCAAAGGTGTAATCGCTGACAGCCGTTACGGTGCCGTCTTTTCCGCGAATCTCGACAGCGAACACGGTTTGACCAGCGGCGTGGAGGTCGGCGTACGACTCGACGGATCTCCAGCCCTGGCGGAAGCCGAACGGTATCTCCGGCACGCGATCGACCACGCCGATCTCGAGTTCGTATTGTCGCCGACGCAGGCGCAGTTGGACACTCGCCTGGGTGCGGAGTGGCGGCGACCTTGGCCAGGGCCCGACCAGGTCACCTTGGCAGCTCCAGATGCGGCTTGGCAGGCGCTCACGTCGATCGATCCACCTGTGCTGTATACCCGCAGCGCCGATGTGACGCGACTGCACGCCGGCGGTGGGGAGTGGGTGCTGACGGACTCAGGCCTGACAATGACGAAGGCCCCGACGGAGCAACAGCAAACCGTGAGCCTGATGAACGGTTGGTGGCGCGCAACAAAGCGCGATGAGCGGCGCGGGTTCTGCCCAGCAACCCTGGTCCGTGCGAGACCATCGAGCTCATCGTGACGATCTGAGGCCTATCGCCACCCACGACATCAACTGACATCAGTACTGAGATTGGAACAGGTCGTACGCCGGGCCGGCCAGCGGAACCTCCCCGCCACCGGCATGGTCCTGCCGCTCGATCGTCCATGAGCCTTTCCTGCGTCGAACGGTGACCTGGACAAAATCGGATTTGCCGTACCACGCCGCGCCGGAGGTCATCGAGACGCCGAATCGGCGGCGGTCGAGCAGTTTCACCTTCGCCAGACCAGCGCACGCGGGACAGCGCCCGTCGGCGTTCGCGACGCAGTGCGCGCATGTCGGCCCTTGGCACAGCGCGCACGGCCTGACCGCATCCGGGCAGGCCCGGCAGGTCGAGGTCCGGCAGGACGCGCACAGGTCCGTCCGCTCGACCAGGTGAAGGCTTCGGCATGCGGCCGCGTGCGTGATACGCCGCCCCTCGACCTCGTCGACGATGTAGCCGTCGGTCCGGCCTGCCTCAACCCGGTACGAGATGCTCAGTGAGCCGCGGTCGCCGAGATTCCAGTCTTCCTCAACGTGCAGCCCGACGGCGATCAGCGCCTCGCGCAGCGGCCGCGTGTCGACCCGATGGCGCAGGGACGCGGTCAGGGCGGTCCCCAGAGCCGAGGCGGCCACCGGCACGGCCGGAACGGCGTCCTTGATCAGCAACTTCCAGGCGTCCTGCGGGGGCATCGAGTCGGGCGTGGTGTCGGCTGTCGGCTCGGAGACGACGTACCGGGTCCGCCGCGCCACCAGCGAGGCATCCGCGATCACCGGGCCGCGAACGTCGCCGGGCGCGGTGGCGGTACTGACCGACACGAGAGCGCCCGAGCCCAGGAACGCAGTACCAACGCTCGCACGGTAGAGATCGTCTGTGCCGGCGGTTCCGAGGGTGTGCCAGACGGGTGACGCGTCGCCGCGGCGCACTCCGACCAGCGCGAATCGGCCCACCGCGACCACCGCCGCCGCCCAGCCGTCGAGCCCCGCAGCCGCCACGATCTCCGGCGCGGGATGCCACCCGACGCCAGCCCATCCGAAGTTACCGGTGGGGTGGCCCCACTCGCCGACGGTTTCGGACAAGGAGCGACCGAAGACCCGGCGGGCGACCAGCCCGCGCCCGTCCAGCATCACGAGGTCCTCGGTCGGCTGCCGGAAGGCCACGACCTCGGCATTCGACACGGGCGTCTTGACCGGTCGCGCAATCCGCCGCAGGGCCTTGGCCTGATTAGGCGGGGCGACGTCGGGTGTACGCCGGTCCACGGTCGCCGCTGCGACCGCCGCGGTGAGGTCGGCGATCAAAGCCGGATCCGGTTCGACCGCCGAGGCTGCGGCGGGGGGCATCGCGGTGCCGCCACACCACTGGCCGTCGACCAGGACGGCCCAGCCCAGATGTGTGTCGGCGTGCCGGTCGAGAACGACCGAGTCGCCCGGAACCGCGACCGGATCCATTTTCACAGCGGTGATCTCCACGTCACCGCAGTCGCTGAGGATTGAGGCGCCGAGACGGAGCGCACGAAGCTCGTCCTTTGCCGCTGTGGTCCACGACGCCAGCCCGGCCGCGTTGATTACCGCCAGTTCCAGGCGGTGCGGACCGCGCAGGAGAACCACGGATCCGCCCTCGTCATGACCGGTGTAGACGGCTAGTCCGGAGACCACGAGCTGCGTCGGCAGGGCCGCGATCTCACCCTCGGACGCCGGCGCCAGGTCGCGGCAGGTGCCGCAAACCCGGTCGGTGACACAGGCCCGGCAGACGTCCCGATCGCAGACCTCACACCGAACCACGTTCAGCGAGCGTGAACAGTCAGCGCAGGAACGGTCACCGCAGCGCGCACAGGCGGCGACCGTCAGGGTCGCCAAACCTTCCCGGCAGGTGCCGCACGCGTCGCGGCCGCAGCTCCGGCATTCGTCGACGAGTCCGGCGGGACCGCAGCACGCGCCGTAGGAACCGAAGCACACTGGGCAGTCCGCTGCCGTCCGGCTGTCGAACAGGTGACCCTGGCTGTCGATCGAGACGTTCTCGGCGCCCTCGGTGCCGTCGGCCAGGATGACCAGCAACGGCCTGTCCAGCGGCCGCAACTCCCGCTCCCGCAACAGGTCGGTCGTGATCGGGCGCCCAGGGGCTGCCAGGTAGCGACGAGTCACCTCGCCGCGCCGCGACCGCCACTGCTCGTCGACGCTGACGCAGTGGACGGCGGCCACAGGTACCGGCTCGACGTCCAGCTCGGCTAGGGCCGTGCGCAGGCCGATATCGCCGATCGTGGCCGCGGCGATGTCGGCCGGCCGCTCTCGTCCGTGCACCGGCTCGGTTTCGGGTACACCGAACGTGTGGTCCACTAAGGCCTGTAGGCCCACGGTCCGGCGGATGACCTCGGTGTCCGCAGCCGGTGTGCTGAACCGCAATGCCGTCCTGGGCCGACCCGGCTCGCGGACGATGACGCGATCGGGCGGCAGCCCCGCCTCGACGACGAAGAATGCGAGCTGCTCCTCGGCCTCTGCGGTCGCACCGTTCACTCCGGGCAGGAAGCTCGCTGTGGTGGTGACGCCGTCGGTTAGGTGGCACAGGTAGGAGCGGTGCACGCCGTCGATCTCCACCCACACCGGGCCGGCCTGTGCGCGCGCGACGCTGCGGTGGTGCGGCGACGTCTCGTGGCGGCTCGGTAACAGGGCCTGCGCGTCATCTGCGGCGGTCATCGGATCACCGTCGGACTCGTACCAGAGCTCGCGAAAGCGGAATCGTCCCGCGTCGACGTCCACGCGCCGGACGACGGTGAGCGGCACCGCCGCGATGCCCGGTGTGGGCACGGGCTCACGGCGGCGCAAGTCGGCCAGCAGACGGCCAAACCCAGCCGACTGCTCGCCGATCGCGGCGGGTGCGGGGAGGTCGGGCAGGAGCGCGACGACCGCCGGGTCGACCGCGTCACCGGCCTCCGGAGCGTGGTCCCACCAGACGGTTGTCTCGACGTCCGACCAGATCGCACCTGCGGTAAGCGCGTCAGGATCAACCGCCGGGCGGATGCACAGACCCGCCGACAGCGGCAGCCCCAGGCGTGTGACAAGCGCGTGCGCCCGTCGCATGCCGGGATCCGCCAGGTCATGGTCGGGCACCAACGTCTGCCGCTCGCCTGAGGCTTGGACGAGGATGGCATGGCGCGGGCCGACGAGCAGGGACGTCCCGGCATTCAGCTGCCAGCCGAGTTCTCCGTCGGCGTCCAGCTCGGGTGCCCGTTCCGGGCTGCGGCATGACCCGCATAGCGGTCCGCCGTCCCGGCAGGTGGCGCAGGCATCCTGCCCGCACGCCAGGCAAACGGCGATCACCCGATCCGGACCGCAGGCTTCGCACCAGTCCGCCGCGCATACCTGACAGCCGGCCAGGGCTCGCGCATCGACGATGTCGCCGCCGCCGCAGATCGCCAGCGTCTCGATCGGGTCGCCGGACACCGCGCACACCGGCCGGTGATCTCCCAGATCCCCGGTCCACGCATACCGGATCTCCCAGTCCTGCCCGTCTGCCCCAGCCCAGGTCTCGACAACGACCAATTCGTCCGTACCGTGCAATTCGAGGGTTAGCAGTTCGGCCCGCAGCTCCGTGGTGGCGAGCAGCGTCAAGGGCTTCTTCGCCGCTTTCAGGGCACGCTTGAGCTGATCCTTGCGCTCGGACAAGAGCTGCCGGGACTTGACCGTACGGAACCGGTAGTACGCCTCCTGCGCGGCTTCCAGCTGCTGTTCGAGACCCGTGACGAGCGCGTCGCGGGCCTCTTCCTGCCGCCGGATCTCGTCGGCCTGCGCCTGCTCCAGGTCGCGCAGCAGAACGGCCGTCGCGGTGCGCTCGAGTGCTTCGAGAACCTGCTCTTCGGGCAGCCGCAACGGGACCGCTTCATTGTCGACGAGCGGGCGGCGAGGCAGGGCGAACTCACCCGGCTCGCCCACGTCGACGGTCACCAGGCGCTGGCTTCCGCTGGAGGCGCCCTCCTGCACCCGGTACGTGCTGCGGGCCGACCAGTCATCGCTGGGTTCGATGTGCCTGGACGTCAGCCGGATCGACGCGTGGTGGGTAAGGACCGGTTCCTGGTGGACGTCCGGGATTACCGCCACCGTGCCGGTGAGGTCACCGTGCTCCCGCAACACCCCGAGGATCTCGTCGAAGACCTCCGAACCGACCACGCACAGCTGCGCCTCCGGGTGGTAGTCCAGGGCGGCACTGGTGAACGCGACGACCAGTTCGGTCCGATCACCGAACGCCTCGGACAACTCCTGACCGAGCTTGATGACGGCGACCGCCTCGGCCGGCCGGGAAACCTCGGCGCCGGCCATCTCCAGGAAGTTGCAGACGAACCGCTCGACGTCGGACTGCCGCAGTCTCGGGCTTTCCGCGATCTGCGGCAGCAGCTCGCGGGCTTCCGGGAGCGCCGCTCGCTCCAGGCGCTCCCCCTGCCGCTGCGCCAGCCATTCGCTGAGGCCACTGTCCGCGCTCATCATCGACGACGCACGGTCCCGGGCCTGTTCAAGCTGCCGGCCGAGCTCGTCGAGCCGCTGCTGCATGCCGGTGTCGCTCCGGGCGTAGAGCGCCTCCAGCACGCGAGCCTCCATGCTGGACTCCTGTCCACCCTCCAGCTCGCCCAGCACCGTCACGACCTGGCCGAAGAGCAGCTCGAACATGGCCAACTTGTCGTGCAGCAACCGATAGACCGATTCGTCGACCGTATTCACGGCGAACAGGTTGGCGATGTGCACGTCGCGAGTCTGGGTGAGCCGATGTACGCGGCCGATCCGCTGCTCGACACGCATCGGGTTCCACGGCAGGTCGTAGTTCAGGACACAGTTGCTGACCTGCAGGTTCTGACCCTCGGCGCCGGCATCGGTGGACACCAGCACACGCGCTTCGCCGGACCGGAACCGCCGCACCGACGCGGATCTCGCCGCGTGGGCCATCGATCCGTGGAACGGCGCAGCGGCAATGCCCTCCGCGTCCAGTAACCGCAAGACGCCAGTGAGAATGTCGGTGTGCTGCGTGAACACCAGAACCCGGCCGTGCTCGTTCAGCCATTGCTGAATCACGTTGAGCGCGACCTGCTCGCGGGAGGTGTGCCGGATGTCGCCGGCGAGGTGGCCGATTTCCGCCAGTACGCGCTTGAGCTCGGGGTTCGCCTCGTTGTTCGCCATCCGCAGCGCGCTGCGGGACACGGCTTGCGGCGAGGCGGTGAGGCGCAGCGCGAGCTGGCGGCGGCGCATCGTGTCGCCCGGGCCTGTCATGTGGTGGCGCAGGGTGTCCAGCAGCAAGTCGTACAGCTGGCGCTCCGGATCGGTCAGGCGGATCGGATGGTCTTGCGGCGGCATCCGGTGTACCCGGTCGACCCCGGCCTGCTGACGGGTGGTGCGGACGACCACGCTGCTGATCAGCTTGCGCAGTTCGACGGCGTTGACCGGGCGTCGCGGGTCGTTGCGGTCGACGAACCGGTCGGTGAAGTCGCGTTCGGAGTCGAAGGTGCCTGGGCGCAGCAGCTCGACCAGGCGGTATAGCTCCAGCAGGTCGTTCTGGACCGGAGTGGCCGACAGGAACAGCGCCCGGGTGGCCTTCGCCACCAAGTCGCCGAAGACCTCCCGGGTCTTGAGCGCGGTCCGGCCTGAGAGCCGGTGTGCCTCGTCGATGATGACCAGGTCGAACTTCTTCCGGAACCGGTGATTGTTCAGCCGGGCCAGCTGCATCGTCATGATGATGCGGTCCTGGGCGAACAGGTCCGTATCCTTGCCACTGGCGACGATCGTGAAGTCCTCGTCGAACTTGTCGCGCAGCTCGTCCCGCCACTGGTCGCGCAGCGGTGCCGGACAGACGATCAGGATGCGCTGAGCGAGCCCGCGCAACAGCAGTTCCTTGAGAACAAGACCAGCCTCGACCGTCTTGCCGAGCCCGACCTCGTCGGCCAGGATGCCCCGGCCGCCCATGCGGGCGAGAATGGTCCGGGCGGCAGCCTCCTGGTGCGGCATGTGCTCGATGTGTGCGGCGTCCACCGCGAGTAATTCGTCGAACTGGTCGAGGGTGGCCAGGCGCTCGCCCTTCAGCCGCGCCTCCAGGGCGTCCGCCGGATCCCACCCGCGATCGCGGAGCGCACGTAGGACATCGTCCTGCGCGGCCCGGAGAAAGCCGATGTCGCCGTGCCACGCGTACTCGTTGCGCTTGCGGAGCCGGTACCGGGTGCCCGGGTTCGCCGTCCTGCGGCGCTCGCGGGCCTGGCCGGCTCTGCCCGCGCCAGATGCTGCCGGGCCAACCACCGGCGCAACGACCCCGAGTCCGGGACGGCGTCCGGAAAGCGTCACTCCCGGCGGTCGGACGACGATCTCGATGGCGCCGGTGCCGCGCCGTTCCAGTCGCAGTAGACCGCCGACCTGCGCGGTATCCTGCAGGAACTCGGCGAGCGCCTCGCCGGAGAGGCGCCGCCGAC